>OATR01000104.1_pt1 | contig 38797 bp, 31 predicted proteins | sample 1476031 | NCBI WGS metagenome assembly OATR01 (sample SAMEA2579982, study PRJEB22360) | human gut metagenome | biome: human gut; feature: human-associated habitat; material: faeces | place: Denmark | collected 2008/2010
CGACAATCCAAAGACAATTGAGAGGCTAGGACTTTTGTCCCAGCCTCTTTAAAATGTAGACAAAGTTTTTTCACATAAAATAATCTTAGTATGCTGAAAAAATAAAATGAGGTATACTTTTAGGTTTATTCAACATATATTGAAACTTTCCGCCGTGAGAAAAGTGCTAGAAACAATCTTGGTTCTAGCACTCGGGAGTTTTGGAACCTTAGGTCCAAAACTAAGTCATGGAACTTCTTTGAAGTTCGCTGACGTCCGATCTCACCTAAGGAAAGTTTCTGAGACAGGTTAACTTCAATATGACATGTTGAGCGTTGCTCAACCTTTTATTTTTGAAATCGGTCTGTTAGTTTCATGGCTTTGATTTTTTCTTCTTCTGGGGTAACTCGCAGAGTCTTCTGGCCGGTATAGGTGACAAAGCCGGGTTTTCCGCCAGTTGGTTTATTGAGTTTCTTGGTTTCAATCATATCGACTTGGACCAGATTGGAGAGGCGTCCTTTGGAGAAGTAAGCTGCCAACTCTGCAGCATCGGTCTTCACTTCATCCGTCGGATCGAGATTTCCTGTAATGACCACATGGCTACCTGGGATATCTTTAGCATGGAACCAAAGCTCGTCTTTTTTAGCGATCTTAAAGGTCAGTTCATCGTTTTGCAGATTATTGCGACCCACTAAAATAATGGTTTTGCCATCACTAGCCAGGTATTTTTCTGGTTTTTTCCGTTTGTGAATTTTTTCTCGGTGGCGCCGTTTGATAAAGCCAGTCTGGATCAACTCTTCACGAATCTCTGCTACTTCAGCTAAACTCGCTTGAGAAAGGGCTGTTTCAACCGTTTCAAGATAAGAAATAGTTTCCTTGGTTTCTTGAATCAGGATTGTCAAATGTTTGACGGCTTCCTTTAACTTCTGGTAGCGTTTGAAGTAGCGTTGGGCATTTTGGTTGGGGGTCAGAGCCTTATTGAGTTGGATGGTGATGGGTTCGTTGGTATAGTAATTGTCCAAAACCACCTGGTCTTGGTCGTTTGGTACCTGATGGAGGAAAGTTGTCAGCAATTCCCCTTTTTGGCGAAACTCTTCGGCATTGTCGGTCGCTGCCAACTCCGCTTCTTGTTTGGCTAATTTTTTTCGGTTCTTTTCAAGATCGTTTTCGACCTTCCGGATCAATTCGCTGGCCTGTTGTTGCACCCGATCGCGCTCCGCCTTGTCTCGGTAATAGTCATCTAGCAGATCTGAAAGTGTTTCGAATGTTTGACTGGTCACATCTGCAAAGGGAATAGCCGAGAAGGATTTGGTGGTGAGGCGAGGCTCAGTAGGAGACTCGAAAAAGGCACGAAAGGTCTTTAATTTTTCATCGGATTCAAGTCGCTTGGCTAATTCTTGGGCAGTATCTCGACCCAGACCTTGGAAGCATTTTTGAAGGTTCTTAGGGTTTAACTCTTCCTTGTGAAGAAGGGCAAAAAGGGCTTCATCTCCAATTGTAAAAGGATTGACCGCGTCGGTTTTCGGAGGGGCTACATAGGTGGATCCAGGAAGAATGGTCCGGTAGCTATTTTGTGAGAAGCCGACATGTTTGATGGCTTCGATGATTTTATTGCTGGTCCGGTCCAGGAGAATAATATTACTGTGCTTGCCCATGATTTCGATCATCAAACTGACAGAAATGGCATCTCCGATTTCGTTTTTATTTGAGACTCGGATTTCGAGAATTCGGTCGTTCTCTAATTGCTCGATCCCTTCAATGACGGCACCCTGAAGATACTTGCGCATCACCATGATAAAGGTGTTGGGAAAGGCAGGATTTTCAAAGTTAGTCTGGGTCAGTTGGATCCGCCCAAAAACAGAATGGGCAGAGAGCAAGAGTCTTTGGTTTTTTCGATTACCTCGGACTTGGAGCACCAATTCCTGCTCGAAGGGTTGATTAATTTTTTGAATGCGTCCACTCAAGAGTTGAGCCTTCAATTCTTGCACCATATGGTGTAAAAAAAATCCATCAAAAGACATGGGATTCCTCATCATTCTAGCGTTTATTCTAGTAAATTATATCAAAATTAGAGCGGAAAGCCCAGAGAGAAGATGGGGACTAGAAAGAAAATAAATCAGAAATTGCGAACGTTTTCAAAAAAATGCAGAAAAAGTATTGACATTTTTGAAAGAAAACTTTAAAATGTAAGAAATTAGAAAAGTAGTAAATGAAAGTTTCAAGAGAGCCCACGGTTGCTGAGAGTGGGTAGCGGCAGTTTATGAAATTGGACTAATGATAATAAGATGAATTTGAAACAATAAAAATTCGGTTGGCACACCTTATCGTGCAACTTGTTGCTAGACAAGATTGAGATATGGGGGGAGACTATCCTTTTCCCATAAGTGAGGTGGCACCGCGATGACACGTCCTCACATAGCTTTTGCTATGTGTGGGCGTGTTTTTTGTTTTAGATGAGAAGGGAGTAACTGATGAAGAAACGATGGCGTCGCAGTCTTTAGAAAACTGTAAAGAAAAATTAAAAAAGTAGAGGTAGAAAACATGAAAAATAAACGCTTAATGGGAATTATTGGTTTGATTGCAGTGGCAGTCATTGGGACAGCGATCTATTCAGCTACAGCAGGTAAAGGCAATAAGGCGGCTACTGGCAATGAAAAGGCCAAAGTTGGGGTCTTGCAGTTGGTCAGCCACCCTTCGCTTGATCTGATCTACAAGGGGATTCAAGATGGCTTAGCTGAAGAAGGCTACGACAAAGATAAGGTAGAGATTGATTTCCTCAATGCAGAAGGGGATCAAAACAAGGTTGCAACTATGAGTAAGCAATTGGCAGAAAAAGATAATCAAGTTTTGGTTGGAATCGCAACCCCATCAGCTCAAGGTTTGGCTAGTGCTACAAAAGACAAACCCATCGTAATGGGAGCTGTAACCGATCCAGTCGGCGCAAACTTGGTCAAAGATTTGAAGAAACCAGGTGGCAATATCACAGGGGTATCTGACCACAATCCTACTAAGCAACAGTTGAAATTGATCAAAGAGTTGACTCCAAACGTAAAAACAATCGGGGTTCTCTACTCAACCAGCGAAGACAATTCTAAATCTCAAGTAGAAGAATTTACAAAATTAGCAGAAAAAGCAGGCTACAAGGTGGTTCCTTATTCTGTCCCTTCAACAAATGAAATTGCTTCTACTGTATCTGTTATGTCAGGCAAAGTCGATGCCATCTGGGTTCCAATCGACAATACCATTGCTTCAGCCTTCTCTACGGTTGTCGAAGCAAACAAAACAGCTAAAAAACCAATCTTCCCAAGTGCGACGGCCATGGTAGAAGCAGGTGGTCTTGGTTCAGTCGTTGTTGACCAACACGATCTTGGGGTGGCAACTGGTAAAATGGCTGCGAAAATCTTGAAAGGTCAAAAACCTGCAGACACACCTGTTGAAATCTTCTCAAACGGTAAGTCTGTCATCAACAAAAAAGTCGCAGATGAATTAGGCATTACCATTCCTGAATCTGTCTTGAAAGAAGCTGGACAAGTCATTAAATAAAAACCAAACGAATCACAAGAGTGGCAGGAGAATTTGGCTTTGATAGGTCTTTTAATCGGGACCTTTGAGGAGAAAGAAATGAAAGTCAAGCTAACGGATCTTCATCCGACCCAACTATACTTATCAGAAAAGAAGTTACATGATATCCAGATGCTTGATCAGTCGGAAGAAAATATCAATCTTGATCCAATTAGTATTCTTGCAGTTGGCAATAGATTGCTGATTACAGATGGGCATCACAGGGCTTACCAAGCTTTGTTGGCGGGTCAAGATACGATTTCTGCTGAGTTTGATCAAGATGGTGGCGATGTCTTGTATGATCTCTATGCGCAAGCTTGCGAGGAAAGAAAGATAGACTCTATTCTGGATTTAAAACATCGTATCTTACCTCAAGAAGAGTATGAGGCAAAATGGTATAACTGGTGTGATGGTTTTAACCAAGCCGCAACTCTTCTATTGAAAAGGAAAGCAGATGAAGAATAGAGAATGCCCTGCGTCTTGTTCCCTTTTCTATTGAAATTAGTCTCATCTAACTTGTTTTTTAACTAAAATTCTGCTAAACTAGATAGTAATCGAATAGAAATCTGCAAGACCAGTAGCTCAAGGGAAGTGCATCAGGGAGAAGGGCCGTGACTGAAAGCCCTTTGCATGAAAGCTGAGTGAATTCACTTGCGTAAAGGATTTAGAATTAAGGTCTGGTTTACAGATAAAAACGGATGGTACCGCGTGGCAACGCTCCGATTAGGAGCTTGCGCGCGGTTTTTTCTATGTCTGTAGAGGGACTGTGATGGAGGAACTATGTCAACGATTGAAGAACAATTAAAAGCGCTTCGCGAAGAAACGCTGGCAGCTTTGAAGCAGATCTCTGCTGAAAATGAAAAAGAGATGCAAGACCTACGGGTCTCTGTCCTTGGGAAAAAAGGATCTCTGACTGAGATTCTTAAAGGAATGAAGGATGTCTCAGCTGAGATGCGTCCGGTTATCGGGAAACACGTTAATGAAGCCCGTGATGTTTTGACTGCTGCTTTTGAAGAAACAGCCAAACTCTTGGAAGAAAAGAAAGTCCAAGCTAAACTAGCTAGCGAAAGCATTGATGTGACCCTTCCAGGTCGTCCAGTTGCTAGTGGTTACCGGCATGTTTTGACCCAAACCAGTGAAGAAATCGAAGATATCTTTATCGGGATGGGCTATCAAGTCGTAGATGGCTTTGAAGTGGAACAAGACTATTATAACTTTGAACGGATGAACCTTCCAAAAGATCACCCAGCACGGGATATGCAGGATACCTTCTACATCACAGAAGAAATCTTGCTTCGGACCCATACCTCACCAGTACAGGCGCGTGCCATGGATGCACATGACTTTAGTAAGGGCCCATTGAAGATGATCTCTCCAGGGCGTGTTTTCCGTCGGGATACGGATGATGCGACCCACAGTCACCAATTTCATCAAATCGAAGGTTTGGTTGTTGGGAAAAACATCTCTATGGCTGACCTTCAAGGAACGCTTCAGTTGATCGTGCAAAAGATGTTTGGTGCAGAACGCCAAATCCGTCTGCGTCCTTCTTACTTCCCATTTACCGAGCCATCGGTTGAAGTGGATGTTTCTTGCTTCAAGTGTGGTGGACAAGGATGTAATGTCTGTAAGAAAACTGGTTGGATTGAAATCATGGGAGCCGGTATGGTTCACCCACGCGTGCTTGAGATGAGTGGTATTGATTCAACTGTTTATTCAGGATTTGCCTTTGGTCTTGGTCAAGAACGTGTCGCCATGCTTCGTTATGGAATCAATGATATCCGTGGCTTCTACCAAGGCGATGTCCGTTTTTCAGAACAGTTTAAATAAGTATGTTAGTGAAAGTGAATGCTAAAGAATTTCAATTTTTAAGGACATTAGAGGTAGAAACCTACGGGGACACCTTTGGTGCCTATATTTCGGATGATGATTTGGAAGACTATTATCAAACGGTCTTGTCACCAGAGCAGGTCCAGAAGGACTTGGAGAATCCGGAATCTGAAACCTATTTTGTTTTTGATCATGACCAAGAAGTTTGTGGTTTTCTCAAGTTTAACTGGGGAAAGGCGCAAACAGAGTCTGTTGAAATGAATAATGCCTTTGAAATTCAGCGAATCTATGTCAAAAAAGAACACCATGGCAAGGGATACGGCAAGGAAATGTTGCTCTTTGCCTTGCAAGAAGCTCAGAAACGTGGATTCGACTGGGCCTGGCTTGGTGTTTGGGAACGAAATTTTAAGGCCCAAAACTTTTACAAACAATTCGGATTTGAACGGTTTAGCGAGCACCACTTTATCACAGGGGAAACTGTGGATACCGACTGGTTGCTGCGCAAGCATTTGAAGGAGGATCCACAAACTTAATTGTGGGTTCATATTGAGAGAAAGGAATTGAGAAGATCTCGCTTGCTGAGGTCTTACGATCAGTATTATGTTAGTATCATATAAATGGTTAAAAGAATTGGTGGACGTGGATGTGCCATCAGAAGAGTTGGCTGAAAAAATGTCAACCACAGGGATCGAGGTAGAAGGTGTCGAATCACCAGCTGCTGGTCTCTCAAAAATTGTCGTCGGAGAAATCTTGACTTGTGAAGATGTGCCAGAAACACACCTCCATGTTTGCCAAGTCAATGTGGGGGAAGAAGAAGCACGTCAAATCGTCTGTGGAGCACCAAATGTGCGTGCAGGCATCAAGGTCATGGTGGCTCTTCCGGGTGCTCGCATTGCAGATAACTACAAGATTAAAAAAGGGAAAATCCGTGGTTTGGAATCCCTTGGGATGATCTGTTCACTTGGTGAGTTGGGCATTTCTGACTCCCTTGTACCGAAGGAATTTGCAGATGGGATCCAAATCTTGCCAGAGGATGCTGTTCCAGGAGAAGAAGTCTTCTCTTATCTAGACTTGGATGATGAAATCATCGAACTTTCCATCACTCCTAACCGTGCAGACGCCCTTTCGATGCGTGGGGTAGCGCACGAAGTAGCAGCGATTTATGACAAGGCAGTGACCTTCAAAAAATTTACTTTAACAGAAACTACCGAAGCTGCAGCAGATGCTCTTTCTGTCAACATTGACACAGATAAGGCACCTTACTATGCGGCCCGTATCTTGGATAATGTGACCATCGCACCAAGTCCACAATGGTTGCAAAACCTTCTCATGAACGAAGGCATCCGTCCGATCAACAATGTCGTCGACGTGACCAACTATATCTTGCTTTATTTTGGTCAACCCATGCATGCCTTTGACTTGGATACCTTTGAAGGAAGCGAGATCCGTGTGCGTGAAGCATGTGCTGGGGAAAAAATGGTGACCTTGGATGGTGAAGAACGTGACTTGGAAACAAATGACCTCGTGATTACGGTCGCTGACAAACCAGTTGCCCTTGCAGGTGTCATGGGTGGAGAGGCTACAGAAATCTCTGAAAAATCTAGTCGTGTTGTACTTGAAGCTGCCGTCTTTGATGGAACTTCAATCCGTAAGACCAGTGGTCGCCTTAACCTTCGTTCTGAATCGTCTTCTCGTTTTGAAAAAGGTATTAACGTGGCTACTGTCAATGAAGCCTTAGATGCGGCAGCGAGCTTGATTGCAGAGCTTGCAGGTGCAACTGTGCGGAAGGGCATCGTTTCAGCAGGCCAGTTGGATACTTCGGATGTAGAAGTTTCTTCCACTCTTGCAGACGTTAACCGTGTCCTTGGAACAGAGCTTTTCTACGCAGACGTAGAAGATGTCTTCCGTCGTCTTGGATTTGGCCTTTCTGGAAATGCAGAAAGCTTTACAGTGAGCGTACCTCGTCGTCGGTGGGATATTTCGATCGAAGCAGACCTCTTCGAAGAAATCGCTCGGATCTACGGTTATGATCGCTTGCCAGCTAGTCTTCCAGTTTCTGATGGTACAGCTGGTGCTTTGACAGCGACTCAAAAACTCCGTCGTCAAGTTCGAACTATTGCTGAAGGTGCTGGATTGACTGAAATCATCACTTATGCTTTAACAACGCCTGAAAAAGCCGTTGAATTTGCGACTGCGCCAAGCAATTTAACAGAACTCATGTGGCCAATGACTGTGGATCGTTCAGTCCTCCGTCAGAATATGATCTCAGGAATTTTGGATACAGTTGCCTACAACGTAGCGCGTAAGAACAAAGATTTGGCCCTCTATGAGATCGGAAAAGTCTTTGAACAAAAAGGCAATCCAAAAGAAGACTTGCCAAATGAAATCAATAGCTTTGCCTTTGCTTTGACTGGCTTAGTTGCTGAAAAAGACTTCCAAACTCCAGCTGTTCCAGTTGACTTCTTCTATGCCAAGGGAATCTTGGAAGCCCTCTTTGCTCGCTTGGGTCTTGAAGTGACTTATACAGCAACACAAGAAATCAAGAGTCTCCACCCTGGCCGGACAGCCTTACTCTCACTTGGTAACCAAGTAATTGGGGTCTTGGGACAAGTGCATCCTGTAACAGCTAAGGCTTATGACATTCCAGAGACCTATGTGGCTGAAGTGAACTTGTCAGCGATTGAAGCAGCTCTTCAACCAGCTGCTCCATTTGTGGAAATTACCAAGTTCCCAGCGGTGAGTCGTGATATCGCACTTCTCCTCAAAGCAGAAGTGACTCACCAAGAGGTAGTCGATGCCATCCAAACTGCTGGCGTGAAACGCTTAACAGACATCAAACTCTTTGACGTCTTCTCAGGTGAAAAACTAGGGGTTGGCATGAAGTCCATGGCCTACAGCCTGACCTTCCAAAATCCAGAAGATAGCCTGACGGATGAAGAAGTCGCTCGCTATATGGAAAAAATTCAAGCATCCCTTGAAGAAAAAGTCAATGCAGAAGTTCGTTAATATGTAGTTCAAAGCATCTTAGAAACTTTCCTTAGGTGAGTACGGACGTCAGCGAACTTCGAAGAAGTTCCATGACTTAGTTTTGGACCTAAGGTTCCAAAACTCCCCAGTGCTAGAAACAATCGTGTTTCTAGCACTTTTCTCACGGCGGAAAGTTTCAATTTATTTTTACATTAGTCTGATAGTATAAAATCATTCAAATTTTTTCAGCCTTACTTCGGCAATTTTATGTAAAAAAGTTTGTTTTCACTCTAAACAGTTGAGAATTTCTCAGCTGTTTTTTCTTACGAAACTTGTATGTTTTAGGGCCTAAAACCCTATAAAAATAAAGAAATTGTTTTAAGTGCTCAAAATATCCATGTCAATCATCTTGCTATTTTTGACAACTATTTTTATTTTTTTGACAAATATACTTGTCAAAAAGAAAAAGAAGTGTTACAATGATTTTAGTTGAAAGAAGGGAAGGTTTTCTTATGGGAGCCATATGGATTCTATTTATCCCTTTTCTGTTTATCATTTATGCAAGCTCAGAAAAGAAGATAAAAAGGTTGAACAAACGCATCAAAAGATTGGAAAAACAAGTGAAAGGAAATCAAGACATGTCTAGACTTTTAGAAGAATTGAAAGGCCAAACGGCAACTGTTACAGTAAATGGTTTTGGAACCGAATATGAAATTGTGGATATCGATGAAGATTGGGTCAAACTGACTCGTGTGATTAATAAACAACAAAGCGAGACAAAATTAGTTCGCATCGAAGATATTCAAGGTGTTCAGCTATAGGAGGCGAAAGCCATGATCTTAAAAAATCGACTGAAAGAGCTGAGGGCGCGTGATGGGCTCAACCAATCCGAGCTAGCCAAGCTAGCAGGAGTCTCGCGCCAGTCCATCAGTCTCTTGGAGCGGGGGGAATACACCCCCTCGGTTATCATTGCGATCACCATCGCCCAAATTTTCAAGGAACCGGTGGAAAATATATTTAGTTTAATAGAAGAAGAGGAATGATATGAAAAAGCAACAACAAGAACGATCCGCTCGTTACCGTTTTTGGAGAAATGTCATTATTATTGCAATATCTGGTGTAGTAGGAGGTATTGTTGGTTTCCTAACAGGGATGTTTGGGTCGAAAACAACCATTGAATTGCAAAATCTTTTTGATAAAGAGGACTTGTATGTAGGAAGCTTCATTCTTTTTCTAATCATTTTTGCAATTGTATTGTCCTTCCTTTTGATGTCACGAAAATCTTATTACAAGATGAGTGAAGCAGAAGATGAGGAGGCATATAGATTTGAAAGTCAGATGAAAAAACGGTACGACTTAGCTAAGATTTTCAAAGGGATTCTGCTGATTCCTTACATGTTTGTGATTATCTTTTATACTCAACAGTACTCTTTTGATGATAAGATGGCAGGAACGTATATGCATATCTTTGGAAGCTACACCATGTTTTATATTTTTGTTGTCCTATTTGCTATGTTTGTCGTGGCTGACCAACTCTATCGTAAGACTTTTAAATTGATTTATGGTATGGAAATCCCTCGCAATGCCAATGCTAAGGAAGTGCGGGAGTTTATGATGAGTAGGATGGATGAAGCGGAAAAACAGATTAGCTACGAGGAAAATTTTGAAGTGGTCGTCAAGTTAAGCAATTATATCTTGCCGAGCCTTCTCATTGTTCTCTTAATTATTGGGATTGCCTTCCAGACGGATATCCTCTTAGCTTTGATTGTTGTATCCATCATTTATATTTATATCCTTATTTCACAGTACAAGATTACCAAACGTTATTATAAAGAGTAAAGGAGTCATTCATGTTAGAAATCAGAAATTTAGAAAAGAGTTTTGGGGATAAGCAGGTCCTCTTTGGAGTGGATCTGACAGCTCAACAAGGGCATATCCTTGGTTTGGTTGGGAAAAATGGGGCCGGAAAAACCACCATTTTCCACAGCATCCTGCGCTTTTTGGACTACAGCGGTGAGATTCGCCTAGATGGCAAAGCGATTAGCCAAGAGACTTACAAGGAAATTGGTTATTTGCCGGAAGAGCGCAGTCTTATGCCAAAACTCACGATTTTTGAGCAGGTCCGCTATTTGGCTGCCTTAAAAGGAATGAGCACTGCCGAGGTCAAGGAAAAATTACCGACCTGGATGGAAAAACTCCAAGTAAAAGGGAAATTGACTGATAAAATCAAGAGCCTCTCGAAAGGGAACCAACAGAAGGTTCAACTGATCATCACCTTGATCCATGAGCCTAAATTGATTATTTTAGATGAACCGTTTAGTGGGCTGGATCCGGTCAACACAGAAGTGCTCAAGCAGGTCATCTTTGAAGAAAAAGAGCGAGGGGCGACCATTATCTTTTCTGACCATGTCATGACCAATGTCGAAGAGTTGTGTGACGATATCCTAATGATCCGTGATGGTTCGGTTGTCCTTTCAGGGCCTGTCCAAGAGGTCCGTAATAGCTACGGCAAGACTCGCCTCTTTGTCTCAAACGACTTTAGTAAAGAAGAGCTAGAAGCTCTCCCACACGTGACCAAGGTCAGCATGACCAAGCAAGGGACTTGGAAGTTGATCTTGGATGATGCGTCAGCTGGTCCAGAATTATTTGACCGCTTGACCAAGGGCCACTACCTTGCGACCTTTGACCACCAAGCCCCAACTATTGATGAGATCTTTAAGCTTGAATCAGGAGTAGAAGTATGAAACAGATGTTTGTCGTAATGAAAGAAACCTATATCAGACAAGTGAAATCATGGAGTTTTCTCTTCATGGTCTTGGGCCCTTTCCTCTTTTTAGGATTGGGCGTCGGAATCGGTTATTTGACGGATTCTTCCACAGATGCGAAGAATCAGGTGGCCTTGGTGACAGAAGTTCCAGCTGTCAAAGAAAGCCTCAAAGGAACCGATGGCTTGACCTTAGACTACAAAGATGAAGCTGCAGTTAAAAAAGCCATCAAGGATGAAAAAGCCGCTGCTTACCTGACAGTCGATGAAAAAGATGGCCAATTAGAAGCCACTTATGTGGGCGACCAAGCCATGAAAACGGAATTGAAAAACCTTGTCTCTGCGAAGTTAAGCCAGGTCCAACAAGGGATCAATCTAGCGCGTGCCAATCTAAGTAAAGAGCAAGTCACAGCTTTGTCTCAACAGGTTTCTCTCAAAGAAAAAATTGATGAGAAAAAAGAAGGCTTGAAAATGGTGCAAACCATGGTTGCAGGAGGTCTAGGAATGTTGCTTTATATGATTTTGATCTTCTACTCGAGTATCACAGCCCAAGAAGTGGCCAGTGAAAAGGGAACGAAGATCATGGAAGTGGTCTTCTCTAGTATCAAAGCAACCGACTATTTCTTCGCACGCATGCTCGGACTCTTCGGAGTGATCTTTACCCATATTTTTGTCTATGTGATTGGTTTAGTAGCTGTTTGGATCTTTAGAGCAGATATCCCTGTTGTCAAGGATATTCTCGCTCCAAACTCTCCGATTACCCAACACCTAGCAGAATCGATCTCGCTCAATACAGTCTTCTTCATTATCCTTGGGATCTTTATGTATGTGGTGCTCTCTGCCTTCTTAGGCTCCACAGTTGCGCGACCTGAAGATTCAGGAAAAGCGATTTCGCCACTAATGATGTTAGTTATCTTTAGCTTTCTTGGGGTAACCACCTTGGGAAGTGCCGGTGATGTCTTCTTATTGAAGATCGGTTCCTACATTCCATTCTTCTCAACCTTCTTCATGCCTTTCCGTACCATCAATGGCTATGCGACGGGTCTTGAAGCTTGGGCTTCATTGGGAATTGCGGTTCTCTTTACCATCGTGGGAACAGTGCTCATTGCTCGAATCTACGCGAGCTTAATCCTCCAGACCGATGACCTTGGACCGTGGAAGACTATCAAACGTGCTCTCAGCTATCGCTAATCAAACAAGCTCTCAGTTACAGCTGAGGGCTTTTTGATTTCAAATTGACTTTTGCAAGCCTTTTCACTACAATAGAACTACAGAAAAGGAGGCGGACATGAACCATATTGAGTTTGCTGAAAATGAGCGTCTGTCCACGATTGTCCTTGGGATGATGCGGATCAGTGAGATGAGTGAAGATGAGGTGGAGGCCTTGGTGGAGGCAGCCTTGTCGATTGGGATCAACACCTTTGACCTAGCGGATATCTATGGCGATGGCCAGTGTGAGGTCCTGCTGGGGAAGGTTCTCAAGCGCCGTCCGGATCTTCGGGACCAGATGTGGATCCAGTCTAAGTGTGGGATTCGTAAAGACGGTTTTACCTATTTTGATTTTTCCAAGGACTATATTTTGGACTCCGTCGATGGCATCCTCGAGCGTCTGCAGATCGAGCGCTTAGATAGTCTCCTCCTTCACCGACCGGATGCCCTCATGGAGCCGGAAGAAGTGGCGGCAGCTTTTGATCACTTGGAGCAAGCGGGTAAGGTTCGTCATTTTGGGGTGTCCAATCAAAATCCTATGATGATGGAATTGCTCAAAACAGCTGTCAAACAACCACTCAAGGTCAACCAGTTGCAGTTGAGTGCCGCCTTTACGCCTAGCTTTGAGGCTGGTTTTCATGTCAACATGGAAGGGCCAAAAGCCACTGTGCGAGATGGCAGTGTCTTTGAGTATTGTCGCTTAACTGATACGGTGATTCAAGCTTGGTCTGTCCTCCAGCATGGCTTTTTCAAGGGGAATTTTGTGGGCAAGGAAGAGTTTGCGGCCCTCAATCAGGTCCTTAATGATTTGGCGAAGAAATACCAGGTCACTCCGACAGCTATCGCCCTTGCTTGGGTCCTTCGCTATCCAGGTAAGATGCAGGCTGTCATCGGAACGACCAAGCCCCAGCATGTCCTTGAAGCAGGGAAAGCAGCAGCAGTAGTCACTCTAACCCGCAAGGAATGGTACCAAATCTACTTGGCTGCAGGTAATGATTTGCCTTAGAATCTTGTTAGTAGATCAGACTTCACTTGTATCAGTGGGCTGGTCTTTTGTTTTATGTTTTACAGATTTTTCTTGACAAGTCTTACTTTGTTATGGTATTCTTTATGCAACAAATGTTGCGTAACAACTGTTGCGCGAAAGGAGTCTTATGCCACCCAAGGTTAAATTTAGTAAAGAGACTATGATTGGGACAGCTTTACAATTGGTGAGAGAAGAGGGCTTGGCTAGTTTGATGGCTCCCGCCTTTGCGGGAAAAAAAAATCTTGAGAAGAGGGCTTGGCTAGTTTGACGGGTCGTGCATTAGCGGAAAAACTGGGAGCCACACCAAGGGTCATTTTTGGGCAATTTGCTAATATGTCTGAGTTACAAGCAGAGGTTATTGTTGCTGCGGAAATGGTAGTGGTGGAGTATATACGCAAAGCCTTAGAAGATGAGAAGCCCTTCCGTTCTGTCGGGATTGCTTATATCCTGTTTGCCTCAAAAGAGCCCCAACTCTTTCAATTGCTTTTCCAAAATCCTAGCAAAGATCCGATTCGTCGCTTTCAAGATTTTCTTCCCATGAAGGATCATAGTTACCAATTGGTTCTGGATTCGATTGTAGCAGACTATCCATTGACGTTAGAGGAGGCTAGTCGCTTGTACCAGCATCTATTCATTTACTCACACGGGATGGCCTCTATGGTTGCTTCTGGTATTTATCAGTTCAGCATGGAAGAAGTGATTGGACTACTGACAGAGGTTTGTCAATCTCTCATCAAAGAAATGGTAGGAAAGAAATGATTCAACTAGAAAATGTTCACAAAAGTTATGGCCAAACAAAGGTTTTAAAAGGGATTGATTTGCAGATTCAAGACCAGGATGATGTGGTTATCCTGGGTCCTTCTGGATCAGGAAAGTCCACTCTCTTAAACGTGTTATCAGGATTAGAAAAGGTAGATGATGGGCATATCCTCATTCAAGGGCAGGATTTATCGCAACTCACGGATGCTCAATTGACAGCCTTTAGACGTGAGAAGATTGCCTTTATTTTTCAGCAGTATTATCTATTGCCGAATCTAACGGTCAGACAAAATGTAAAGATGGGAGCTGACCTGGCAAACAATCATGATTTTTTGCAGATTATTGAGGATTTGGGGCTTGGCAATAAATTGGATAAGTATCCGAGTGAATTGTCTGGTGGAGAACAGCAGAGAGTCTCCATTGCTCGGGCCTTGGCCAAAAAGCCAGAGATTCTTTTCTTAGATGAGCCGACGGGAGCCCTGGATGAAGAAACAGGGCGCAAGATTCTCGACTATATCTGGAAGTTGAAGGAAAAGTTGGGCTTTACTCTCATCATGGTAACGCACAACCAAAATATTGCGGATATGGCCAGAACCATCATTCGTGTCAATAGTGGCAAGATTACCCAAGTTGTGATTAATGATCAGCCTCAGACTGCTTATGAGATTGGATGGTAAGCCATGTTTTCAGTAAAAGATATTCGAAAATTAGTTGTTGTCAGTATCATTGGAGCCTGTGCAGTCTTTGTGGCCAATCTCTTCTTGAATTTTTACCTGGATATCGAGCAGTTGGAGATTTCTAAAACCAATCCGATGATTACGGCCTACTATGATGCCCAGGTTTCGCTTTCTTGGATGGTGGCCATGGTCAGTGGGGTCGTCTTGTCCTTGACGTCGATCCTTCTCATGTGTTTTTATATCAAACAATTTGTCGATGACCACAAGGAACAATTAGGGATTTTAAAGGCTTTAGGCTATAGCAATGGCCAGTTGGCGAAACGATTTTGGGCTTTTGGCCTCAGTTTTGGAGTTGGAGCGCTTCTTGGCTATTTCGCTTCTTTTCTAATGATGGGGCATTTTTATGACTTTCGCAATGAGAAGGGGATTTTGCCAGATATTACCATTCATTTTCACTGGCAGCTCTTGGTCGCTTTGGTGATGCTGCCAACGACTTTCTTTATGGTCCTTGCGATTGGCTATGCTAGAAGACAACTACAAACGCCGGCCCTTCGCTTATTGAAAAAATCCCCAAGTCCAATCAAGGTCAAAAGGAGAAAGAGTGCTCCTAAGAAAGAGAAATCCTTCCTAAAAGAGCTGTCTTTGTCGCTGATTTGGGGGAGAAAATCGATCTTGTTTTTTGTGGTCTTTGGCTCCATGTGTTTCGCGGCCATGGTTCAATTGTCTTTTGGCCTAAGGGACTACACAGATGACATCATTCAAACGATGATGATTATGATTGGTTTGATCCTTTCTTTCTCGATCCTCTTTTTGTCATTGGGGATTGTGGTCTCAGAAAGTCGCGAAACCTTGGCTCTTATGAAGGCTTTTGGCTACACCGATCGTGAATGCCAAAGTCATATTCTCGCCCCTTATCGTTTCTGGGCTTATCTAGGATTTGCCCTTGGGACGGCTTATCAATATGGCATCATGGAAATCTTGATTGGTGTGATCAAAGACACGGTACCTGAAAAGATTGAGCACAACTTTGACTGGAACGTTTGCTGTTGGACCTTGCTCGGTTTTGCGGTGGTTTATGAAAGCCTCTTTTATCTATCCAACAGAAAACTCCAAAAACAAACGATTAAGGAAGTACTCTTAGCAGAATAACTAGAAGAGAGAGTGGGACAGAAATCGGTCATTCGTTAGAGTTCGATTTCATTGTCCCACCTCCGCACAGCTTCAACAGTCTGGGAGACTGTTGAAGGTTGCAGATAAAGGAAACATAGTTTCCGTCAACATAGGGCATCTTTGAAGCTTAAAAAGCGAACAAAGACTTAGGATACTTGCTTCGCAAGTTCTATCCGCCACCTCAAAGCAGTGCTTTGAGCACTCAACCACTGCGTCTTGCTCGACAATCCAAAAATAATTGAGAGGCTAGGAATTTTGTCCCAGACTCTTTGTACAGGATCAACAGAAAAACGGATGCTGTTTAAAAATCTTGCTTTTTTTGCGAAATTAGTTTACAATGGTACTTAATCAATATACACGCGTCATCCCTAGGGTCTTTCCCTCAGGGAATTTTGTGTGTTTTGACCTATTTTTAGTGGGAGGAAACCTTGTTTCTACCACGGGTAAATGTATGAAACTTATTGGAGGTAATGATGATTCGATCCTTAATTTCCGAGATCAAGGAATTCAAGAAGCCCTCGATTTTGGCTTCCTTGTTCATGGTCTTTGAAGTCATGTTTGAGATTTCAATTCCCTTTGTCATGGCGAGCTTGCTAGACCAAGGTGTGCTACAAAGAAATATGCAGAATATCTTGTTTTATGGTGGGCTCATGCTGGTCTGTGCCTTTTGCTCCCTCTTTTGTGGAATGCAGTCGGCTCGTTATGGTGCCTATGCATCGGCTGGTTTTGCCAAAAACCTTCGTCGTGCCATTTTCAAAAAGGTCCAAACCTTCTCGTTTGAGAATATTGATCAGTTTTCATCAGGTGGGCTGGTTACTCGGATGATGACCGACGTGACCAATGTGCAGAATTCTTATCAAATGATCATTCGGATTTGTGTGCGGGCTCCGCTCAATTTGATCTTTGCCATTGTGGCTTGTTTTATGATCAATGCAGAGATGGCTATGATCTTTGTCTATGTGACCATCTTTTTGGCAGCAGTCCTCAGCATCATCATGAAGATTGTGTATCCGCTCTTTACTGAGGTTTTTGAAGCCTATGATAATCTAAATAATAGTATTAAAGAAAATATCACCAATATGCGGGTGGTCAAGTCTTATGTCAAAGAAGCGGACGAAACGGTTAAGTTTAAGAAGGCTTCACGCTTAATTTATAACATGTTTATGAAGGCCATCCGTGTCGTTGTCTTTAGTAGCCCAGCTATGATGCTTTCGATGTACGCGTCCTTCCTTTTGATCTCTTGGATTGGGGCTCATCTGATCGTTGGTGGCCAGCTCTCTACTGGGAATTTGACCTCTATGTTTAGCTACACCATGACCATTCTCATGTCGCTCATGATGTTTATGATGATCTTTGTCATGTTGTCCATTTCCATGGCTTCTGTCGAGCGGATCAATGAAGTCTTGACGACCAAAACGACGATTGACTCTCCAGAAAATGGCCTCAAAGAAGTGGCCAATGGAGCGATTGATTTTGAAGATGTGACCTTTGCCTATACCGATGAGAATGGTGACAAGACCCATGTTTTACAAGGGTTGAATCTCTCGATTTCATCCGGTGAAGTCATTGGAATCCTGGGTGGAACAGGATCAGGGAAGTCTAGCTTAGTGCAGTTAATTCCTCGTCTCTATGATGTCGAGTCTGGTCGGGTGACAGTAGCAGGCCACGATGTCAAAGAGTACGACCTTGATGCTCTTCGTAAGCAAGTGGCCATGGTTCTTCAGACCAATGTCCTTTTCTCTGGTACGATTAAAGAAAATATGCGCTGGGGCAAGAAAGATGCGACAGATGAAGAAATTATTGAAGCATGTAAGATCGCCCAAGCCGATGAATTTATTCAAGATTTCAAAGAGGGCTATGATACCAAGATTGAACGTGGGGGATCCAATGTATCAGGTGGTCAACGTCAACGTCTTTGTATCGCGCGTGCCCTTCTCATGAATCCGAAGATCTTGATCCTGGACGATTCGACTTCTGCGGTCGATACCAAGACCGATAGTTTGATCCGTCAAGGGTTGGCCACCAGCTTGAAAGAAACGACTAAAATTATCATTGGTCAACGAATTTCCTCGATTCAAGATGCAGATCGCATCATCGTCATGAATGATGGTCAGATCGATGCCATCGGTCGTCACGAGGAATTACTTGCGACCAACGCCATTTACCAAGAAGTATACGAAATGCAAACACAAGGGAAAGGAGAAGCAGATGAAAACTAAGAAAAAAGCAAATCTAGGCTCGCTCCTTCGCTTGCTCGACTTCCTTTGGAAGAACTATAAACTTGCCCTGATCATCTCCTCTATCTTGATCGTTCTATCGTCTCTTGCGACGGTCAATGTGATAGCTTCGATTCAGTCCTTGGTCGATGTCTATGTGGAGCCTATGCTTTCGTCCAACAGCCATGATTTTGGACCGCTCTTGTCCTTCTTGATGCGGGTTGGTTTGATCTGTTTGATCGGGGTACTTGCCAACTATGGCTTTACCTTGATTATGGCGACGGTCTCTCAAGACTCACTTAGAAGCCTTCGTAATCAGTTATTTGCCCGTATGCAAAAACTGCCGGTTCGTTACTTTGATACCCACCAACACGGGGACATCATGTCCATCTATACCAATGATATTGATGCCCTTCGTCAGGCCATTGAACAATCCATTCCCCAACTCATCTCTTCAGCCATTACCATCCTTGGAGTGACGATTACCATGCTGACGGTTAGTCCACTCTTGTTCTTGATTGTTCTGGTGATGGTCCTTGTTATGTTCTTTATTATCAAGGATGTTTCTGGCAAGTCTGGTCGTTACTTTGGGGCCCAACAAAAGAACTTAGGGATTGAAAATGGCTTTATTGAAGAAATGATGTCTGGTCAAAAAGTGGTTAAGGCCTTTGTGCACGAAGCAGAAAGTATCGAAGATTTTGATCGCATTAATGACCAACTCTTTGAGTCCTCTTACCAAGCCAACCGCTATGCCAATGTCCTCATGCCGGTTCTTGGAAATCTAGGAAATGTTTCCTTTGTTTTGACAGCCTTGGTCGGTGGACTCTTTGCCCTAAACGGCGTCGGTGGGTTGACCATTGGTGGTCTCATGGCCTTCTTGCAATTGAACCGTTCCTTCACGGGTCCGATTGCTCAGGTCTCTCAACAATTGAACTTTGTTCTCATGGCCTTGGCTGGTGGAGATCGTGTCTTTGATCTTTTGGATGAGGAAGAAGAAGTCAATCAAGGGAAAGTCACCTTGGTCAACTATGAACTGGTCGATGGAGAAATGGTCGAAACTGATCAGAAAACCAACAAATGGGCTTGGAAACATCCTCGTCCAAATGGCAGCTACCAGTTAGTCAAACTGGTGGGGCATGTGGTCTTTGACCATGTTGATTTCTCCTATGATGGGAAAAAGCAGATACTAAAAGGTATCAATCTCTATGCGGAAAAAGGTCAAAAAGTGGCCTTTGTCGGTGCAACCGGTGCGGGTAAGACAACCATCACCAACTTGATCAACCGTTTCTATGATATTCAGTCTGGAATGATCACTTACGATGGCATCGATGTTAAATTAATCGATAAGGATTCCCTTCGTCGCTCCCTAGGAATAGTGCTGCAAGATACGCACTTATTCACGGGGACCATTGCGGAAAACATTGCATATGGCCGTGCGGATGCGACTCGTGAGGAGATTCTGGAGGCAGCTCGAATTGCCAATGTGGATGCCTTTGTCAAACACTTGGATCAAGGCTATGAGACGGTCTTGACCGATGACGGGGCTGGCCTTTCAAATGGTCAACGGCAATTGATCGCCATTGCCCGTGCAGCCCTTGCCAATGCGCCAGTCTTGATTCTGGACGAAGCGACGTCTTCGATCGACTCGCGGACAGAGAAGATGGTGCAAGAAGGGATGGACCGTCTGATGGAAGGTCGGACAGTCTTTGTTATCGCCCACCGTCTATCAACGATCGTCAATTCCGATGTCATCATGGTGATGGACCACGGACGCATCATCGAACGTGGCAACCACGCTTCCTTGATGGCAGAACGTGGCACCTATTATCGCCTCTACACCGGTGGACTTGAAATTGATTAAGAAAAAAGCTTGAGCATTGGCTCAGGCTTTTTGCTTATGTTATGGGTAATGTTTTTTTAGAAACATCAAAATTCACCAAAGTACAATGTATGACTACCTCATTACATATAAAGGGTAAGAGCCCCTATCCTTACAAAATATTTTTTAAAAAATACTTTTCAAAGATAAGACAAGGTGGTAAAATGAAAGCGTAATTTTATGGTGGTGTACGATTTTTGTGTAAAACATGCTACATAACAATGGGAATATTTCGGAAAATTTGAACTTAACAAGCCTAATTTTGTGTTCGATAGGTGGCTATTGTTTTTAAATGTATAGAGTACTAGTCGTTACGCACTATACTCAATCCCAATTGTATCAAGGTATTGAGAGATTTTATATAAATGAAAAAGGGAAAATAAATGGAACTTAAAAAACTGAAAATGATAGGGGTTGGTATTTTAATACTGGCCTGCTTAGGTGCTTGTTCAAAATCGACTATCTCAAAGAATAGTAGTCCTAGTACTAGCGATTCAATGAGCTCTGAAACTAGTAGCGATAGTGAAGAAGACAACCTTAGATTCACAAAAGCAGAAGATCTTGAGAAAATATTGTCCGATAAAGATTTAAAAGAAGTGATGTCGCAATACGGCGTAACTAGCGTTAAACTAGATGATGAAGATGTTTGGGATTATGATGATTCCGCAAAAACTGTATCTGTTGTATATGTATTTTTCGATAAAGATAACAAACAAGTTGGTGGCTTGAATTTCAAAGCTTATGTATATGACCATACAGGTATTGAAACATATGGTGCGTATAATCGAGGGGAAGTAAAATTTCATATCCAGAATTCTGGACAAGCTCAAGAACTATTAGATACTTATTTAAATTCATCTTTTTACCAACAAAACCAACTTCCAGCGGTGAAAAAATCAGCTTCTAGTAGAACTGCAATCTATTACATTCCTTATATCGATTCAAAGATAGATAACGGAAGTTTTATCTATGATCAACATGATACTACTGTACAAAGTTCTTTTAGAAGTATAATCTTTCTAAATGGGAAACAATTATTAGAGATGGACATGCATTTTGATCCTAAGGGGATGTATTCTTTAAAAGAGAGAAAAGTCTCACCTGCTATTATAGATGCATTATTAACCAAGATCTCAGAAAATATTCAAGATTAATAGACAATGATAGTGATAAGAAATGATAGCGATATAAAAATAGGGAGGCTAATAAAATGGCAAATGTTGATAATTACATCATTTTATGCTTTATTGTGGTTACTGCAGTTCTTCTGGCTATTCAATATGTAGGCGACCGTCTTTTTGATTGGTTGGTTGATTTACCCCAGAAACTCTTTGCGAAGGATTCCGATAAGCATGAGGAAAAACACAGTAATGAGAAAGAGGAAAGTGAAAAGTAACGACCTCTTCTTGGCTAAATTAGAAGTTCAGGTGAATAAACTTCTTGAAGAGTGGACTGATTAGATAAATACCATAAGAAAAAGAGAGTGGGACAGAAATCGGTCATTCGTTAGAATTCGATTTCGTCGTCCCACCTCCGCACAGTTGAGTAGGGCTGTAAAAGCTGATGAAATCAGCGTAGTAGAGCCCACTCAACCACTGCGTCTTGCTAGACACTCAAAGACAATTGAGAGGCTAGGACTTTTGTCCCAGCCTCCTTTTTTACCCTTATTTCTCAAGCAATTCTTGGATTAAGTCTTCCATAGCAGCTGGTTCTGTTTTGGAGGAGAAGCGTTGGACGACTTGGCCTTGTCGGTCGATGACAAATTTTGCGAAGTTCCATTCGATGCGTTTGCCCAGTGGTCCGGCTGCTTGGCTTTTGAGCCAGTCATAAAGAGGAAGGGCCTCTTTGCCATTGACCTTGGCTTTGGCGAATCGTGGGAAGGTGGTCTGGTAGTTGAGGCTACAGAAATGATTGATTTCTTCGGCAGTTCCTGGGGCTTGCCCCATGAATTGGTTACAAGGGATGTCTAGGATTTCAAGTCCCTTTTCCTGATAGCGCTGGTAGAGATCTTGCAGTCCTTGGTATTGCGGGGTCAAGCCACAACCTGTCGCCGTATTGACCACGATGAGGACCTTACCTTGGTAGTGGGAAAGAGAAATTTCTTCCCCTTGTTGGTTTTCTAAAGAAAAATCATAAATGCTGGTCATCGGGATCATCCTTTCTGTTTCTTTAGCTTTTATTGTAGCACAAATGGCCTAAAATTGGAGCAAGAGGAGCATGACTTCTTGCTTTAGTCCCTCCTGCGAAAATGATATAATAAGAAGATAATAAGCTCTCAAGAAAGTGCCCAAAGGAGAACGGATCGGATGAAATTACTCTATATGGATGTTCGGACCCCCTTGACCCAGGTCCTGACGCAAGAAGCCGTAAGGTTAGTAGAAGATGGCAAGCGTGTGTTTTACATTGCACCCAACTCTCTTTCCTTTGAAAAAGAAGCCAAGGTCTTGTCCTATTTAGAAGGTCAGGCTTCTTTTGCCATAACCGTTACGCGCTTTGCTCAAATGGCCCGTTATTTCATCCTGAATCAGGTCTTCGAGGAGCAAGCCTTGGATGACATCGGACTAGGCATGCTATTTTTTAAAGCTCTTTCCCACATGAAGGACCAGGATCTTAAGGTTTACGGAGCCCTGCGCAAGGATCCTCAGTTTATCCAGCAACTGGTTCAGCTCTACCATGAATTACAGACAGCCCAGATGGATTTTACAGATTTAGAGTTGCTCGAGGAAGCTGAAAAAAGAGAGGATCTCTTGGCGCTTTTTGAAGCTGTCTCTGAAATGATGGTTCAGCACCGGTATGAATCCCAGTCCAAGATTGCCGTTTTCCTCAACCAGGTTGAAGAGGGTCACTTGGAAGAGCAATTGAAGGATGTGGCGATCGTCGTCGATGGCTTTACTCGTTTTTCTGCGGAAGAAGAGGCCTTGATTGGTCTCCTTCACAGAAAAGGAGTGGAGATTGTTATCGGGGTCTATGCCAGTGAAAAAGCCTATCGAGCAAGCTTCAGAGTGGGCAATCTCTATCAGGCTAGTGTTGACTTTCTGCTCCAGCTAGCTAAGACTTTTCAGGTTCAACCTCAATATTGTGGGCAAGCCATCGAAGATTCCTTTAGTCGCATGACCCGCATGTTAGAAGCGAGCTACGATTTTTCACAAGTGGAGAATGAACTGGAGAACCAAGATCGAACCGCTGTTCAACTCTGGCAAACCAATACGCAAAAAGAAGAGTTGGAATTTGTCGCTAAATCCATCCGTCAGCTCCTTCATGATGGGGTGCGCTATCGCGATATTCGGGTCTTGTTAGGAGATGTAGAAGCTTATCAACTGCAACTCAAGACCATTTTTGACCAGTATCAGATTCCCTTTTACTTAGGACGAAGCGAAGCCATGGTCCACCATCCCTTGATTCAGGTCATTGAATCGCTAGGGCGGATCAAGCAGTTCAATTACCAAACAGAAGACGTCATCAACTTGTTAAAAACAAGTCTGTATAGTGATCTGACGCAAGAAGAAGTCGATGCTTTTGAGCAGTACCTTCGCTTTGCAGAAGTAAAGGGTGCTGCAAAATTTCACAAGCCATTTACCAGCAATCGTCAGGGTAAGTTCAATCTAGAAGCACTCAATGCCCTCCGAGAACGCGTCGTAGAACCTCTAGCGCCCTTCTTTTCACAGCGCAAACAAAAGGTTTCCCAACTCTTAACAGCCTTTACAGAGTTTCTGCAAGAGGCTCAGCTTTCTCAGAATCTACAAGCTTTGATCAAGGACCTAGCTTTGGAAGAGCAGGAGCGCTATGATCAAGTTTGGAAGACCTTCCTCCACGTCTTAGAAGAATTGAGTCTGGTTTTTGAGGACCAAGAACTGACAGTGGATGACTTTTTAGCTCTTGTCTTATCCGGCATGCAATTGTCACAATACCGGACAGTTCCTGCTACGGTTGATGTAGTGACGGTTCAGTCCTATGACTTGATTGAGCCCTTGACAGCCCCTTATGTCTACGCGATCGGGCTGACCCAGGAACGTTTTCCAAAGATCGCACAGAATACCTCGCTTCTCAGTGAAGAAGAACGACAACAGCTCAATGAGGCCACCCAAGAAGGAGCAGAGCTCCAGGTGGTGACCAGCGAAAATCTCAAGAAGAATCGCTTTGTGGCGGTTTCGCTACTCAATGCAGCGACCAAGCAGTTGGTCCTATCGGCCCCCAGCTTGGTGAATGAAACGGAAGATAGTGTCTCTCCTTACCTTCTAGAATTGGCCAAGGAGCCCATTGCCATCGAGTGGACGACCAAACAAGCGCAAGCTTCGAGTGATGACATCGGGACCTACCGAGCCCTCTTAGCGCGCATGATCGAACTCCATCAAGAAGAGATCACTAGTGAGCTGTCTGCTGAAGAAGCCAGCTTTTGGAGTGTGGCCGTACGGGTCTTGCGCAAGAAATTGCAAGCGGAAGGCATCCAGATTCCTCAAATTTCAACGGAATTGAAGAGTCGCCAGCTCCAGTCGGATACGCTTCAAGCGCTCTATCCAGAAGGCAAAGCCTTGACCTTATCTGCTTCTGCCTTGAATGAATACTACAAGCACCAGTATGCCTTTTATTTGCGCTATGTCTTGGGGCTACAAGAGGATGAGACCATACGGCCAGACGCTCGCAGTCATGGGAATTTCTTGCACCGAATCTTTGAAAAAGTCTTAAAAGACAGCTCCGATCAAGCTTTTGATCAGCGTTTAAGCGAGGCAATTCGAGAAACCAGCCAGGAAGTGGAATTCCAGCAATTGTATGGAGAAAATGGAGAGACCAAGTTTATTCAAAACTTGCTTCTTGATACCGCTAAAACAACGGGGCGTGTCCTCGCCCAGCAAAATGGCATCGAGACCATTGGTGAGGAGACCCTCTTTGGCGGGAGCGCCCACACCTCTTATCCTTTGTCTGATGGCAGGCTCTTGCAGCTACGAGGCAAGGTGGACCGGATTGACCAATTACGAGAACAAGGAGCTCTTGGCGTTGTGGATTACAAGTCGAGCTTGACGCAATTCCACTATGACAAGTTCTTTAATGGCCTGAATTCTCAATTGCCGACCTATCTCTCTGCCGTTCAGGATCTGAAGGAATACCAAGCGGAGCAAGGGATTTTCGGAGCCATGTATTTGGAAATGGGAGATCCCCTAGTGGATCTGAAAAAGACCAAGACAGTAGAGGACGCCATCAATCAAACTATGAAAAGTCAACAGTACAAGGGGCTCTTTATGGCAGATCAGGCACCTTATCTGGGCGAGGCCTATGATAAGAACAAGGCCATGATGCTGAGTAAGGAAGAGCTGGACCTGCTCCTCTTGTACAACGCTTATCTCTATAAAACAGCAGCAGAAGGGATCCTCAAGGGGCAATTTGCCATCAATCCCTATAGTGAAAATGGGCGCAATATCGCACCATATGTGGAGCAGTTTAAATCTATCACAGGCTTTGAAGCCGATCGTCACCTCGGTCAGGCACGGTTCTTGACCAAACTAGACCAAAAAGGAATACGCGGTGAAAAGGTGAAAGCCGCTTGGATCGAGAAGATGAAGGAGGTCTTGAACAAATGATCAAACAAGCATTTTTGACAAGAGATGAAATCAAGGCCCTTCAGGCCCAAGAGGCAGCCTCTACCAAAGAGCAAAAGCGAACAGCAGAACAGATCGATGCCATCTATAGTTCTGGGACTAATATCTTGGTGTCGGCCTCGGCTGGTTCAGGAAAGACCTTTGTCATGGTGCAAAGGATTTTGGATCAGATCCAGCGAGGCATTTCGATTAAGGAGCTCTTTATCTCGACCTTTACGGTCAAGGCAGCAGGGGAGCTCAAGGAGCGTTTGGAAAGTGAACTTGGAAAAGCCCTGCAAGCGAGTGATGATCCAGAGCTCAAGCAACACCTGGCCCGTCAAATCGCAGATGTCGCCACCAGCGATATCGGAACTATGGATTCCTTTACCCAAAAGGTCCTAACGCGCTATGGCTATTTGCTTGGGTTGGCGCCTCAGTTTCGCATTTTACAAAATGCTAGTGAGCAGCGCCTCTTACAAAATGAAGTCTTTCAAGCTGTTTTTGACCGCTATTACCAGGGGGAAAATCAAGAGGCCTTTGTCCAGATGGTCAAGAATTTCACGGGACAGCGCAAAAATTTATCCTTGTTTAAAGAACAGATCTACCAGATCTATGACTTTCTTCAGTCGACCAGTGATCCGGAGAAATGGCTGGAAGAGCATTTCCTAAAAGGTTATGAAGAGACCGATTTTGACCAGGTGGAAGCTACTCTGATGGAGAGCATCCAGCAGGCCCTTTATGAGGCAGAGAGCTTTTTTGCCTTTCATTTGTCCAATGAAGGTCAAGCATTTGGCAAGGCCAAATATTTGGAAGCTGTCGAAGAGGTGCTCGATCAGATTGGAAGCCTGACAGGTCGCACCAATAAAGAGCAACTGACCTCTGTCCTAAAGGCAGTCGTCGCGATTAGTCGGGCTTCAAATGGGGGAGCCTTGACCAACAGAGCCCGAAAAGAAGAGCTAAAAGACCTAGTCACGGCTTATAATCAGGATAAAACCATACATATCAATCGCCTCAGAGACTTGGAAAATCAGCTCTATCAGCTGGAATTTCAACAAACCTTCCACCAAGAAGAAGGCCCCATGCTCTCCTTGCTACGGGACTTTATCAGAGACTTTTCTCACGCTTATCTGGAACGAAAAATCCAAGAAAAAGCTTATGAATTTGGGGATATCAGTCATTTTGCCATTCAAATTTTAGAGCAATTCCCAGAGGTGAGACAAGCCTATCAAGAGCGCTATCATGAGGTCATGGTCGATGAGTACCAGGATACCAACCACACCCAAGAGCGGCTGTTGGATTTGCTGTCAAATGGCCACAATCGCTTCATGGTGGGGGATATCAAGCAATCCATTTATCGCTTCCGTCAGGCAGATCCACAGATTTTCAATGATAAATTTAAAGCCTACCAAGAAGAAGGGGCGAAGGGGCGGTTGATCCTCCTCAAGGAAAATTTCCGGAGTCATGTGGAGGTATTGGACGCGACCAATGATGTCTTTCGCCATTTGATGGACGAAGAGGTGGGCGAGATTGACTACAATCAAACCCACTATCTGGTCGCAGGTAGTGACAAGCAGCGCTTAGCCTTGCCACAACATCGGGCAGAATTTTTGCTCTATGATGGCTCCCAAGACCAGGAAGAAAAGGCCGATGACGAGGAAGCTACCTCTGGAGTCGAGACGATTTCCAAGGGAGAAATTCTCCTGGTCATCAAAGAAATTTTGCGTCTCCATCGGGTAGAAAAAGTGCCCTTTAAAGAGATCACGCTCTTGACTGCGACTCGAACTCGAAATGATGCGATTCTGGAAGCCTTTGACCAGTACCATATTCCGATTGTGGCAGATAGCGGACAGGCGCATTATCTTGAGTCACTGGAAGTGATGGTCATGCTGGATACCTTGCGGACCATTAACAATCCCTTGCATGATTATCCCTTAGTGGCCCTCATGAAATCCCCTATGTTTGACTTTGATGAAGATGAGTTGGCACGGATTTCCTTGCAGTCGCTTCCAGAACAAAAGCAAGTGGCCTTTTACCACAAGGTCCAGTTAGCCCTTGAAAAGACTGCAGAGCATGCCAATCTGATTGATGCCAAGCTCTTCGCTAAAATTGAGAACTTCCTCCAGGTTTTATCTTCTTGGCGGACTGCTTCCAAGACCTCTTCGCTCTATGATTTGCTGTGGAAAATCTATGAGGATCGCTATTACTACGACTATGTTGGCGCCCTTCCAAATGGCGCCCAGCGCCAGGCCAACCTCTATGCCTTGACGCTTCGGGCCAATGATTACGAGAAGGCCAGCTTTAAGGGCTTGTCGCGCTTCATTGCCATGATCGATAAGGTGATCGAAAATGAACACGATTTGGCCAGCGTTCCTCTGGCAGCACCCAAAGATGCCGTCCAACTCATGACGGTTCATAAGAGTAAGGGGCTGGAATTCAAGTATGTCTTTATTCTCAATATGGACAAGGCCTTTAACCGCAAGGATCAATCGGGACCGATCATTCTTAGCCGTCAAAAAGGGATTGGCTTTAAATACATTGCCAACCTGCCAGTTGAGACCGAAAATCCAGCTGCTCCAGAGTCCATTCGCTTGCAGATCGAAACGCCTTGCTACCAAAGCAATGTGGAAGAAACAAAATTGGCCACGATTTCGGAGCAGATGCGTCTTCTATATGTTGCTATGACACGGGCCGAGCTCAAGCTCTATCTGGTCGGAAAAGGTCGCGAGGACAAATTGCGCGATACCAATTGGGGAACCAGTCGCAATGGCAAGCTGGATCCGGAAAAACGAAAAGAATGGACCTCTTATCAGGACTGGCTCTTTGCTATTCAAGATGTGTTTGCTAAGAATACCCTGGCCTATGACACACGTTTTGTGACAGACGAAGACCTGACAACGGATCAGCTGGTGCCCATAGAGAAAGAGCAAGATGCTCGCTTTGATCAGCTCAAGGATGTCCGTCAGTCAGAGGATATTCGTCGAGCCTTGGATATCTTGGAAAATGTCGATCGCCTCAATCAGCTTTATGCTCCGGCCATTCATTTGCCAAGTGTCCGTACTCCTAGCCAGATCAAGAAATTCTACGAGCCGGTCATGGATGCCAATGGCGTCCAGATCATGGATGCGAAGCTTGTTGCGCCTGAGTTTGAGCTTCCAACGTTTGGTCAAGAAAAAGCGGTGACGGGAGCCCAAGTCGGTAGTGCTGTTCATGAACTCATGCAGCGCGTGCCTCTTGAAGAAGCAATCACTCTTGATACACTGCGTCAAGCCTTGGAGCAAGTCCAAGCAGAGTCTGCGGTCAAAGCCCGCATCAAGCTAGAGGCCATTCTCGCTTTCTATGAGACGCCTTTGGGGACCTTACTTCAAAGAGAAGCCCCTCGTGTTCATCGTGAAGCTCCCTTTGCTATGCTGAAGAAAGATCCAGCTAGTGGAGAGGACTTTGTCGTGCGGGGGATCTTGGATGGGTATATCGTGCTAGAAGATCGGATCCTGCTTTTTGATTACAAGACGGATCACTACAAGGTCCCTAGCCAATTGGTCGAACGCTACCGAGATCAGCTCGATCTCTATGCAGAAGCTCTTCGCCGTTCCTATGGCCAAGAGCACGTTGAAAAATACCTGGTACTTTTAGGTGGCCCTCATCTAGAAGTAGTGAAAGTGGAGTAAATGATGGCAATTGAACAGGAAAAAATCGAACGCATCCAAAGGATGGAAGGTTATTTGAATGACTATGCTAAGACTTTGGAAGATACAAAAAAAGCAGTGGATCGACTAAAAGAGCATCAAGAGAGCTATATCCAACTGCGCGATTATTATAGTAGTCAGGCCTATTTTGATGACTTGGACCTGTCCAATCAAGCTGATTTTCCAGCCGATCTTCCTTGTGGTGTCTTGTCTGAAGATGCCGTCTATGATTTGTTAGACGAGCACTTTCAGATGGGAGTGGAACTCTTGGAGATCGCAACGAAGATGATCAAAGAACGGTGAAATTTCAATCTAAAAGCTCCGGTTTCCTGGAGCTTTTAGATTGAAGACAAACGTCATCATAGAAACTTTCCTTAGGTGAGTACGGACGTCAGCGAACTTCTACGAAGTTCCATGACTTAGTTTTGAACCTAAAGTTTCAAAACTACCGAGTGCTAGAAACCATCGTGTTTCTAGCACTTTTCTCACGGCGGAAAGTTTCAGTATATCTTTGAATAAACACAACATATATCATTCTAATTCTTCTAGCATTACTTGTGTTAGCTTATCTCGACAAACCCTACCAGTAATAGAAAAATTTCTAAAATGGACTTTTTTTCAGCCAAAAAAAGCTCCGGTTTCCCGGGGCTTTTTGTTGGATTAGTGTGAGACACGGCGACGTGCTGCTTTTTTGCGGTTTTCTTCGATGAAAGCTGCTTTCTTTTCTTCTGGCTCGATTACTTTTTTCTTGAATGTGTAAACTGCACCTGCGACAGCCGCAACTGTACCAGCAACACCAGTAACAAAACCTTTACCAAATCCTTTAGCCATGAGAATTTCTCCTTTTCTGAACTTTAAATATTTATGTTATAATATATGGTAACGAAAAAACGTGAATTTTGCAAGGAAAAACGATGAAAACCAAGATAATTGTGATTGTGGGACCGACCGCGGTTGGAAAAACAGCTCTTGCGATCGATTTGGCCCAAGCTCTCAATGGTGAAATCATCAGTGGTGATAGCCAGCAAGTCTATCGCAAGCTGGATATTGGGACAGCCAAGGCGACACAAGAGGAGCAAGCTGCGGCTCCCCATCATTTGATCGATGTGCGAGAGGTGACCGAGTCCTACTCGGCTTTTGATTTTGTAAGAGAAGCTAAACAGGCCATCGCGGAGATCACAGCCCGAGGCAAGCTCCCCATCATTGCAGGTGGGACGGGCCTCTACATCCAAAGTCTTCTTGAAGGCTATCATCTTGGTGGTGAAGTTCCTCATGAAGAGATTCTGGCCTATCGGGCTCAATTGGACTTGCTTTCGGATGAAGACTTGTACCAAAGAGTGGCGGAGCAAGGACTTGTGATTCCTCAGATCAATCGCCGTCGGGCCATGCGGGCTCTTGAAATTACGCATTTTGGGAAAGACCTAGCAAACGAAGAGACAGATTATGAACCCTATCTGATCTGTCTAGATGATGATCGATCCTTGATCTATGAGCGCATCAATCGTCGAGTAGATCGCATGTTAGAGGAGGGCTTACTAGAGGAAGCCCGTTGGCTCTATGACCATTATCCAGATGCGCAAGCCAGTAAAGGCATTGGCAACAAGGAACTTTTTCCTTACTTTAAGGGAGAACAGAGCCTTGATGAAGCCAGTGAGATCCTCAAGCGCAACACCCGGCGTTTTGCTAAACGGCAATTGACCTGGTTTCGAAATCGAATGGAAGTGAGCTTTTACGCCATTTCTGCCCCCCACTTCAAGGAGCAGGTTCTTGCAGATGTAAAGGAGTTTTTGAAGAATGATTGAAACAGAAAAGAAACAAGAACGCATCCTTTTGGTCGGTGTGGAACTACAAGGCATGGACAATTTTGAGATGTCGATGGAAGAGTTGGCCAGCCTAGCTAAAACAGCCGGTGGAGATGTCCGGGGCTTCTATACACAAAAGCGGGAGAAATACGACACTAAGACCTTTGTTGGTACAGGAAAACTCGAAGAAATCGCTCAAATGGTCGAAGCAGATGAGATTACAACGGTAGTGGTCAATAACCGCTTGACCCCCCGGCAAAATGTCAATTTAGAAGAAATCCTAGGGGTTAAGGTCATTGATCGGATGCAGCTGATTTTAGATATCTTTGCCATGAGGGCTAGGAGTCATGAAGGGAAGTTGCAAGTACACTTGGCCCAGCTTAAATATCTCTTGCCACGCCTTGTTGGTCAAGGGATCATGCTCAGCCGTCAGGCCGGGGGGATTGGTTCACGTGGACCAGGGGAAAGCCAGCTGGAGTTGAACCGCCGGAGCGTCCGCAATCAAATCACCGATATCGAGCGCCAGCTCAAGGCAGTTGAAAAGAACCGGGAAACCCTTCGTGAAAAACGCTTGGAATCTCCTGTCTTTAAGATTGGTTTGATCGGCTATACCAATGCAGGGAAGTCGACTATTATGAATCAGTTGACCAGTAAGAGCCAGTATGAAGCCGATGAACTCTTTGCGACCTTGGACGCCACAACCAAGAGTATCCATCTAACAGGCAATCTGCAAGTGACGTTGACCGATACGGTTGGCTTTATCCAAGACCTGCCAACAGAGTTGGTATCGAGCTTTAAGTCGACCCTGGAAGAAAGTAAGAATGTGGATCTCTTGGTTCATGTCATCGATGCGTCTGATCCCAATCATGAAGAGCATGAAAAGACCGTGGTCTCGATCATGAAGGACCTAGATATGTTGGAGATTCCTCGCTTGACCCTCTACAACAAAGCAGATAAAGTAGCAGACTTTATACCAACCCAGACACCTTTTAGCCTGATTTCAGCACGCTCTGAGACAGCCCGTGAAGATCTGCAGGCTTTGTTACTAGATAAACTGAGAGAACTCTTTGTTCCCTTTACCATTCGCGTTCCCTTTTCAAAATCCTATCGAACTCATGACCTAGAGACGGTCGCAATCATTGACCAGCGCGATTTTGAAGGTGACGTCGAGGTCATTCAAGGCTATATCGCAGAGAAAAATAAGTGGAAGTTGGAAGAATTTTATGACGGATTATGTTGATTTAGCGATAAAATATGGAGGTTATACCAGCCTCGATCGGGTCTATCTGACGAATCTTTTAAGCACGATCCCTGAGGACTTGCGTCTCCGTGTGATTACGCCTCCCCCAAGTGTGATCAATGCCTATTTCGCTGAGCTCTATCAAAAGAAGAGCCCAAAAGAGGCCATGGAATATTTCTTGGACTTGAGTCGGGCATTTGACTTATTCACCGTTCAGCAAAGCTTTGATGAAGGCAAGCCCTTTATCCGCCTCAACTTATCAGGGAAGTCTTATGGCTTGGCCTATGTAAATGAAGAGATGGCCTGTGTCTTTGCTGAAAATCCAGCAGCGGAAATCACCCCTTCGATTTTATTCGAAATCGCAGAGATCTTTCCGCATTGTTTGGTCTTTGAAAAAGATGGCAAGATCTGTCTGCAAGAGGCCGGCCCAGAAGTGGTGACCAAAACCGAAGCGCTCACAGCCCTGACGGACTTGATGACCTTGGAAGATGGACGCTTCAAACTGTCAGGCTATAACCAAGAAGAGCTGCTTGAGCAGGCTCACACCTATTATTCTGGCAACCTTTCGTTCCGTTCAGAGAACCGGACGGCCATGATTTATATAGATAGAAAGTAGACAATGGACATTCAATTTTTAGGAACGGGAGCTGGGCAACCCTCAAAAGCCCGGAATGTATCGAGCTTAGCGCTCAAATTGCTAGATGAAATCAATGAAGTCTGGCTCTTTGACTGTGGCGAAGCGACCCAGAATCAAATTTTAGAGACCACCATTCGCCCACGAAAAGTTAGCAAGATCTTTATCACCCACTTACATGGGGACCATATTTTTGGTTTGCCAGGTTTCCTTTCTAGCCGTGCTTTTCAGGCCAATGAAGAGCAGACAGATCTGGATATCTATGGACCAGTAGGGATCAAATCCTTTGTCATGACCAGTCTTCGCGTATCGGGCTCTCGCCTGCCTTACCGCATCCATTTTCATGAATTCGATGAACATTCTCTCGGTAAGATTTTAGAAACCGATAAATTCACAGTCTATGCGGAAGCGTTGGACCATACGATCTTTTGTGTGGGATACCGGGTCATGCAAAAAGACCTCGAAGGAACACTGGATGCAGAGAAGTTGAAGGCGGCAGGAGTTCCTTTTGGACCGCTCTTTGGGAAAGTCAAAAATGGCCAGGATGTCACGCTAGAAGATGGCACCAAGATCATCGCAGCAGACTACATTTCAGCCCCTCGACCGGGTAAAGTCATCACTATTCTGGGCGATACGCGTAAGACCAATGCCAGCGTCCGTCTTGGGGTCAATGCAGATGTCTTGGTCCATGAGTCCACCTATGGCAAGGGTGATGAAACGATTGCTCGAAAGCACGGGCACTCGACCAATATGCAGGCGGCAGAAGTGGCGCGTGAAGCTGGCGCAAAACGTCTTCTTCTCAACCATATCAGTGCTCGCTTCTTATCAAAAGACATCAGCCAATTGCGCAAGGATGCATCCAGCATTTTTGAAAATGTCTATGTGGTCAAAGATTTAGAAGAAGTGGAGATCTAAAATGCGAACTATCATCATCACAGGAGCGAGTGGAGGCTTGGCACAGGAAATGGTCAGGCTCCTCCCTGATGACCGGCTCATTCTCTTAGGGAGAAATCAAGAAAAACTGGAAAAACTCTATGCCAGTCATCCTCAAACCGAGTGCATCGGGATTGATATCACCGATCCATCAGCTGTCCAACAACTAGTGGAAGACCTTTATCAGCGCTATGGACAGATCGATATCTTGGTCAACAATGCAGGTTATGGCATCTTTGAGGCCTTTGATCGCATTTCTGACCAGCAAGTTCGGGAAATGTTTGGGGTCAATACCTTTGCCCTCATGCAGTTTTCACGCTTGATTGGTGCGCACATGAAGGAAGCAGGCAAGGGGCACATTGTCAATATCGTCAGCATGGCGGGCTTAGTTGCAACTGCTAAATCCAGCCTCTATTCGGCCACCAAATTTGCAGCCATCGGCTTCTCTAACGCTCTGCGTTTGGAACTCATGCCCTTTGGTGTCCATGTGACGACGGTTAATCCGGGTCCCATTCGGACTACTTTCTTTGACCAGGCAGATCCTGACGGAAGCTATGTCAAGGCTGTGGACCGCTACATTTTGGAACCAGACTTTGTGGCCAAGAAGATCGTAAAAAACTTTGGAAAAGCAAAACGCGAGCTCAATTTGCCTTGGCTCTTGAACCTAACTCACAAGCTCTATACCCTTTTCCCACGTATTTCGGACAAGCTAGCTAGCAAGATGTTCAACTACAAATAGGAGGAGCTAGATGGCCGCAAATATTCAAGCTTATTTAGAAAATCTCCAGCAACCCTGGGGACAGATCTATTATGATATCCTTTTTGAGCAATTAAAGGGCATCAAGGACAAGCGCGTGCTGGACTTCGGCAGTGGCTTCGGCCTCGTAGCCAACCACCTGGCGCAAGACAATCAAGTCCTTGCTGTGGAGCCCAATCAAGAAATGGTGGCCTTGCGGTCCCAGGACCATCCCTACCAACAATTCGTCGGAAGTCTAGATCAGTTGGCAGTCCTTGAAGATGCCAGCTTTGAGGTCATCCTCTGCCACAATGTTTTAGAATATGTAGAGGATCGCAAGGTGATTCTCAAGGAATTCACCCGCCTTTTGAAACCTGGAGGCCTACTCTCTATCGTCAAGCACAATGAAGTCGGACGCGTCCTGCAGACGGTCGTCTTTGAAAATGATACTCAGAAAGCGCTTGATCTTCTAGCAGGTCAGGACTTGGAAACCCACTCCATGGGCTTGGCTCAGGCCTATGATCTAGATAGAGCAGTAGAAGACTTAGCCCTTGAAGTTCACGACTACCAGGGAATCCGTGTCTTTTATGGCTTACAGGACAATCGCTTCAAAGGCAAAGAAGGCTGGCGAGAGTCTATGCTCAAAATGGAGCTGGCCGTTTGCCAAGAGTCCCCTTACCGGGATATCGCCTTCTTCCAGCACTATAGCTTAAAAAGGAGTTAAGATGTTACATTATAAAAAAGAAATTCCAGCGATGACAGACCTACTCGCACTCTACAGCTCAGTCGGCTGGACCAATTATACTAACAAGCCAGCTATGCTAGAAGAAGCTGTCAAAGCCAGTCTCTGGCAGTTGGCAGTATATGATGAGAAAGAGCTCGTAGCCTACATTCGCTTAGTAGGAGATGGCCATTCTGTCATTTTTGTGCAGGACCTCTTGGTGCGACCAGATCACCAGCGCCAAGGTATCGGAAAGAAACTCTTAGAAGAGGCTTTAGCAACTTTCCCCCATGTCTATCAACGGCTCCTTGCCACTGACCGTAGCGAGAAAAATCTTGCCTTTTACCAATCCCTGGGCTTTGTCGAACTATCTGAGCAAGCCTGTACAGGGATGATCTATATGAAATAGAGTCTGGGAGAATAGTCTTATAGCTCCAAAAAAACAACGGGTTTTCCGTTGCTTTTTTTGTATAGTTGCGGTAGTCTTGGTAAAATAGAATTGCACAAAAAAGCTATCTCATGCATATTCACTATAACACAAGTCAAACAACATTACCACTAGAAATCAGTTCTTTCTTGCCACACGACCATCTGGTCTTTACTATTGAAAAAGGGTGAATACCTTGGAAGAGCATCATTTCCACGTCTTCTATCATGACTTTGGTCACCCGTCTTATCACCCTAAAATGCTTTTATCTACTCTTCTATTTGCTTATTCACAAGGAATTTTCTGTGAACGAAAAATTGAAAAATGATTGAAAATCTCGCTATGCAGTACCTAACAGGACAGTTGGTTGTCATCTAACGAACCATCAATCGGTTTCGAGTCGCTAGGGGGATGAAAGAACTCATTTTGATTTTTTTATTGATCTCAATTTTCGTTTAAAAATGGAAAAGTTAGTAACTTTAGATCGTTTGTTTATTGACGGGAATAAGATTGAAGCGAACGCCAACAAGTATAGTTTTGTTTGGAAAAAGGCAAAGGACAAGTTTTCCGCCAAACTTCAAGAACAGATACAGGAGGAAAGCTACACACATCCTGACGGGTGATGCAATCGTTTCACCATGTCAAACATCAGAAAACACAGATGAACTGTCAATAGAAAATCAAGGTTTACTACGCTAATGAACCTGAAGCAGCTCCTCAAAAGGGACTGTATATTAACGAACACTATCAGCACTTAAGAACTAAAGAATGCCAGGCGTTTTTATCTCCGATGGTAGACAGATTTTCGCTCAACGTAAAATTGATGTGGAATCTGTCTTTTGGCAGATGAAGGCTTGTTTAGGTTACAAGAGATGTCATCTGAGAGGTCAGAGTCAAGTGAGAATTAACATGGGATTCGTACTCATGGCCAACAAGCTCCTAAAATACAATAACTATTTTTTGTATCTCTAGTATATCAGATGAACATTTTGTTGCACTTCTTTTACAACATAGCCCAATAATTACACTAATTATTGACAAGAAATCGATGATTGTATATAATGTTGGCGTAATAAACTTTTAGATAATATCGGTTGTTTTTTTATAGTTGATTTTAGGAGATTTATCAAATGAAAAAGTTAACGAAATTAGGTCTTGTATCCTTTTCTATTTTTGTATTAAATGCTTATTCACAGACTGTTGTTAAAGCTGATGAAAATGGGGATACAGATACTCCTGTAGCATTAGCACCATCAACAGGTCAAGCAAACTCATCTAGTAGTAGTACCTCGTCAATAAACACACCACAAAATGGAAATTCCACAGTTGCTAGCAATGTTACCCCTACTACTGAGGAAGCAACCTCTACTAGTAATACTGCAAATAACTCAGTTTCTGAAAATAGCAGAGAAAGTGATACAAGAGCAGTTACTCCCAAAAATGGAAATATTATTGATGAAGGTGGCTACGTTAATGTGGAGGGACAACCAGCCCACTTTAGTGAAGATGGTAAAAGTGTAGTATATAATTATACTGTAGCATATAAAGCCATGCATTCAAGTGATCATGGACAGTCAGTAAGCGACCTTGAAATTCGCTTTCCTAATATTCTAAATGCTAAAGTTGATTTCACATTAGTAGGAACTCGAGATGAAAAAGATAATCCCGTCTCAGTAAATGTTCCAATGAAAAAAATCAATTTTGATGATGAGAATAGGCCAACTCCTACTGTTATACCTAGAGCAGAAGAATTAGTAGCAGGAAAAACCCCTCTAGTAGTGGGATATGAGGGGATACCTGGACTCGTTGGGATCGAGTCTGATAAAGTTACAACTTACACTATTTACACTCTATTTACGAAAAGTCAAGCAGTACGGGTAAGCATCGCGGTTCCTCTAGAAGAGGCGAAGAAAATAAAATATTTCCCTCTTGATGCCCGTATGGATTGGAAATCTAGTCAAGAAGGTGTTGGTTCCTACGAAGATGGCTCTCAAAGCCTCCAGGAATATCATAATCATACAGTTGGATTTCCGGTAAGTGATGGTCATCAAAGTTTTGGTGGCTTAGAGAATCCAGCCTTAATTGATGATAGTTATGTAAAAAACGGACATCTAATTAAGTCTGTCGCAAATCCAAGCACTTATATCACACCTAACAATGGCGATTGGACTAGTATTCCGCACGATACCAATATCAACCCTGAAACTTTCTTTAATTATGTTAAAATTTTTACTTTGAAATACAATCCTGCTGTTAAATACTATGCTTCAGAGTTTGAAGATATGGCTGACCAAGATGTTTCAGTGCTTCACTATGGTGATGTTGTTGTCGACTATGTGATCAAAGGGACAAACCAATCCCTTAAACCAACCTATACAGATACACCAAAGACTTCTATTTATGGATCTGATGGAAAACTTGTGACCTATAATACCGGTGAGGACATAAATGAGCGTCCGTCTTCTATCACTGTAGATGGTCAAAAATACAATCTAGTTGGTATTTCTTCAACTTCTGCACCAGAAACAGGTCAGTTAAAAGAAGGAACAACTCATGTTGTCTATGAGTATGAGAAGGAGCCAGATCCAGAGCCAACTCCGGATCCAAAACCAACTCCAACTCCAGCTCCAACACCAAGTCCAGAGCCAAATCCAGATCCAAAACTAACTCCAAATCCAGAGCCAACTCCGGATCCAAAACCAACACCAGATCCAAAACCAACTCCAAATTCAGAACCAGCTTCAAAACCTGTTCAACCAGAAAAAATTCAATCATCTGAGCAAAAATCAGCTCCGGAAAAAGCTCAGTTACCAAATACAGGAACTTCTGATTCACCATCAGCTATGAATCTTCTTGCTATTTTAGCTGGAATCCTTGGTCTTTCACTTTTCAAAAAAAGTAAAAAATCAGAGAGCTAAGTAAATAGTTTTATAAAAGAGGCTAGGACTTTTGTCCCAGCCTCTTATCTATTTGACTGACAAAAGAGGGGATTGATGGTAAAATGAGGATGAGATTA
>OATR01000107.1_pt1 | contig 37818 bp, 32 predicted proteins | sample 1476031 | NCBI WGS metagenome assembly OATR01 (sample SAMEA2579982, study PRJEB22360) | human gut metagenome | biome: human gut; feature: human-associated habitat; material: faeces | place: Denmark | collected 2008/2010
ACGGCAAGAGCGTCTATGCCGTCGTCGATGCTGCGGGCAGGGTTCCGCTGCGCATAGATGCGGGCGCGGTCGATGTGGATTCCGCAACCATTCTTGGCGGTGGCAACGTTGTCGTGGAGGCGGACGGCGATATGCTGACCGCGGAGATTCCCGCGACAGACGTCGCCGGCCCTCAGGTCGTGCGTTTTGCTCGACACTAATCAGCCCTTATCCATGAAGGCGGTCGCAGTCCGGTCGGTGCATTCCCGGCCGGCGCGGCCGCCTCGCTCATGAGTGGAAAAATTCTAAAACAATATTGAAAAATTTCCTTACCGTACATTATCCCTTACTGTAAGAACCTATTGCAAGGCGAAGGAGCCTATCATGAGTCGTTTTACCAAGTGATCCCTTCCTACGACGAAGTGCTCGTGTATTACGGCGAATAGTGCATGACCAAAAGCGTCAGTCAAAAAAGAGAGGGCCCACAAAAAGGCCCTCTCTTCATGCCGGATCACAAGGAACCGCGCGTCTCACCGCTTGCCGTTGTAGATCTCGTTGTCGATCACATCGGCGAACACGCGATTGACGGCCGGGCGCACCACTTTCAGCGATGGCGTCAGGCACTTGTTCTCCTGCGTGAACTGCGTGTCCAGCACGGCGAACTTGCGTACGGATTCGGCGCGCGAGACCGTCGCATTCGCCTTGTCCACGTACTGCTGGATCTCCTCGCGCACCGCCGCGTTCGTGGCGAGCCGGTCCACCGGCGTCTCCGTGGACAGTCCATGCGCGGGCAGCCACAGTGCCAGCGACTCCGGATCGAGCGTCACCAGCGCGCCGATGAACGGGCGCTGGTCGCCCACCACCACGCAGTGCTCCACGATCGGGCATTTGGCGATCTCTTCCTCCAGCGGAATGGGGGAGACGTTCTTGCCGCCGGCGGTGATGATGATGTCCTTGATGCGTCCGGTGATAGTGATGCGGCCTTCGTCGTCGATGGACGCGAGGTCGCCGGTCCTGAGCCAGCCGTCGGCGGTGAACGCCTCGGCCGTCTTCTCCGGCAGATTGTGGTAGCCGCGGAACACGTTCGGGCCCTTGACCTGCAGTTCGCCTTCGTCGGAAATGCGAATCGAGGAGCCGGGCGCGGGCTGGCCTACGGTGCCGATCACATTGTCGGTCACGCGCGTGGCGGCGAACGGGGCGGCGGTTTCGGTCATGCCATAACCCTGAATCATCGGCAGTCCGATGCCGTTGTAGAAATGCGCCAGATCAAGCGACAGTGGTGCGCCGCCGCAGGCCACGTACTTGATCTTCGGGCCCAGAGCACCGCGCACCGTGCGGTAGACGAGCGTTTCATACTTGGCGCGCTCGGCGATTTCGGCAAACGTGTGCTGCTCGCCGGCCTGCTCCTTGCGGCTCCAGACACGCGCGGCCTCGGCGGCCTTGACAAACAGGCGGCCCTTCCAGCCGGCACCGGCCTTGTGCGAGGCGGCGTTGTACACCTTCTCGAACACGCGCGGCACGCCCAGCAGGTAGGTCGGTTCAAACGAACGCAGGTCCGGCAGCAGGGACTTGGTATCCGGCAGATAACCGACCACGCCGTCATCGGAGGCGATGGAGGCGTACTGGATAAATCGTGCGAAGCAGTGGGCCAGCGGCAGGAAGAGCAGCAGGCGTGGATGGTCGTCAAGCACCACTTCATGAAGCGCCTGCGAAGCGGTGATGGTGATGGACACGAAGTTCTTATGGGTCAGTTCGGCACCCTTCGGGTTGCCGGTGGAGCCCGAGGTGTAGACGATGGTGGCCAGATCGTCGGCGCGCACGGTGGCCACGCGCTCGTTCAGTTCCTCGTCCGAAACAGCCACGCCCAGACCTTCGAGCGCGCCCAGTGCGTTGCCCTCGAGCATGAGAATCTGCTTCAAGGCGGGGCAGTGATCCTTGACCGAGTCGAGCCGGTCGAAGCGCTCGCGGTTGTCGGCAAAGGCCAGCTTGACCGCCGAATCGTTCATGATGCGCTGGGCTTGCGGGGCGGAGTCGGTGTCGTAGATCGGCACGCTTACCGCACCCACTGCGGCCAGTGCGAAATCGAGAATGCCCCATTCGAGACGAGTGGAGGAGAAGATGGTTACCGCGTCGCCCTTGGCGATGCCGAGCGCGATCAGGCCCTTGGCGGCTGAGACCACGCGCTCGTGGAATTCGCCGGTGGTGACGTTCTGCCAGCGGCCGGGGTCGATTTTCTTGGCGGCGATTACCGTGTCCGCGCCGGTGCGGGCAAGGCGATCGGTGAGCAGTGAATAGATAGTTTGGTCATCGCGGATCTCGATGGATTCGCCGGGCGTGGTGTAGTGGTCAAGCATAAGCGGGACGTGTCCTTACGTGCGTTGCGTGATGGCTGTTGACAAATCGAGCCATCCTGACAAGTTAGGCTACGCTGGCGTAAGGTTGCGCGCGTTGTGGGCAATGGAGAAGTTGTCTGTCTGGTTTTGTGGATTGTATACAACGCCGTGTCTAACCGGTTTGCTCTACGGTTATGACCGTGTCCATTTCGGGAGCCATCGACTTCCTGCAGGACAAGTACGCGCTGAGCCCGGCCCTGCAGGGTCTGGTCATCAGCTCCATCATGATCGGCGGCGTGATCGGCGCCGGCTTCTCCGGCTTCCTGTCCGATAAGTACGGCCGCCGCCGAAGCACTGGTCGCCGCCTTCACGCTGCTCGCCAGCTCGTTCGGGCCGACGCTGGCGCTCGCCGCCCTGCCCGCGAACCTCACCCAGACCTTCGCCTCCGCCCGTCGTCTGTTCAGTCTGATGGACGAAGCGCCGGGCGTGGTGGAAACTGGCACTGCGAACTCGGATTATGAGGGCATGCGCCTTGACCGCGTCACTTTCGCGTACCCGGGGGAGAGCGAGGCGATTCTCGCCGACTTCTCGCTCGATGTGCCGCAGCACGGCATCCTCGGTATCCAAGGCCCATCCGGTAGGGGCAAGTCCACTATGCTGAAGCTGCTGATGCGCTATTGGGACCCGCAGCGTGGCCAAGTGACTCTGTCCGGCACGCCGCTATCGCAAATCGATGTGCATGCCCGCCGCCGTATTCAGGCCATGATGAGTCAGGAGATCCACCTGTTCGACGGCACGATTCGAGAGAATCTGCTTATCGCCTTGCCTGAATCGGAGATTCGCAATGGGGGAGCGGCCGGTGTTCTTGACGCCCGACTCCGCGAAGCCCTCGCCAAGGCATCCGTGCTTGACTTGATTGATTCGTTGCCGGATGGGCTCAACACCCAGGTGGGTGAGCTGGGCGACCGACTGTCTGAAGGCGAACGCCAGCGCATCGGATTGGCTCGCGTATTCCTGCGCAATGCCGACTTGGTGCTCTTTGACGAGCCGACCAGTCGTCTGGATACCTTGAATGAAGCCATCATTCTGCGTTCCATTCATGAGCTGTCCAAGAGCGTGCAGAATGCGGATAAGGGGCAAGACGTGGCTGTGGTGCTGGTCTCTCGCCGTGAATCCGCCATGCGCGTTGCCGATGCGGTGCTGAATCTGTAAAGTCACACAGTCACAGGCCGCAATACTCTGCAATACAGGATTCCCGCCTTGCGCGTCGGTGCGTTTCGGCTGCGCAAGGCGGGAATCCTGTATTTCCTTATATATCAGCCTCTGATAAGGGCATCCAGAGAGTCGAGGGCCGCGTCGATGGCCTGAGCCTCGCGGTCGTCATCCGTCTCGGCGAAGGAATGCTCGCTGTAGGAATCCTCGTCGGCACTGGGCAGTAATACCCCGCGAGGCGTATCGGCACTGTGCGCGTGCTCAATAGAGGCCATATGTGCCGGCTGCACGGCATTTGTCTGCTTGCGGTTTCGATTCGCGTCATTCGCGGTATCAACGCTATCCGTATCATCCGCACCACTGCGCGTAGTCGGCCGATTCGCCAGCGTGCATGGGTCGTCGGGCAACGAATCGGCCAAGGCCGCGACTGCTGCGCTGGCCGCTGCCTCGGCCGCCGCGCCGTCCAGCATCGCACCGGCCGCAGAGCCAGTCACGGAGCCATCCGCAGGGCCGCCCGTATACTCGCCGTCGTGCCGTCTACTGGATGACTTACTAACCAGAACAGCGCCCCTCGTACGCCGCACAAGCGACGGCACGTTCTCATCCGTCGCGACTTCCGAGACGGTCGCTGCCGTGTCTTCTTCTGCAGCCATATTCGCCGCTGCCTTGGCGGCTTCCTCGGCAGCGCGCTGCGCCGTCAGCCGTTCTGCCTCGGCCCTTTTGGCGGTCTCTATGGCGAAAATTTTCTGCTGTGCCGCAGCGCGAGCCCGCTCAGCCGCATCCATAATGCCCAATGCCTGCTGACGTTCGTTTTCAATACGACGCAGCGTGGCTTCCGCGTGGCGGATATTCGCATCAGCCGTGCTCAGCGCGTATTTTGCAGAGGCCAAATCGGTTTTCGGCTGCCATAGATGCTCGATTTCCTCCAGCGTGCGTCCCATTGTCTCTGGCACCAACGCCACGATGCCGAACAGGCAAATCAGATCCAGAAACGCGAAAATCGCGAACGATATGCCGCCGCCCAATCCATCGATCATCATCGGCGTGAATTGTGCGATGATCCAGTTGGCGAACAGCAGACACATCACACACAATCCGGTGGCGCGACCGCGCAGATACGTGGGGAAGAGCTCGGGAATCACAATCCAAGGAATCGGCCCCATCGAAAAGGCGAACGATATGGTGAACGCCATGACGAATATAAGCGTCAGCAGCGAATTGCCCATGAAATACGAGCCCGAAATGCATAGCGCAAACGCGCACATCATGCCGGTGCCTATTTCCATAAGACGTTTACGGCCGAACGTGTCGATCAGGTACATGCCTACCACGGTGGCCACCAGCTCCACGCCGCCTACGCTGGCGGCCGCGAGGAACTGAGTGTCCCCGCCGAACCCGAGATCCGAGAACATCACCGGCCCATAGTAGGAGATGGCGTTCAGGCCGATGAACTGGTTGAACACGGCGAGAAAGATGCCGATGACGAGTGCCCGTCGCAGGCCTGGACGGAACAAATCATGGAATTCGTGCGACATCTCGGTTTCCAGTTTGACCGAGGCTTGGATGTCATCGGTGCGCAGGCGTGCGCGTTCGGTGCCGAGGATGTACTCGAGCACCGCGAAACCTTCATCGGTTCTGCCTACCTGAATGAGGAATCGCGGGCTTTCCGGCGCCCTCCGCATAGCCAGCAGGAAGGCGGCGGCCGGAATCGCGCCTAATCCCAGCATCCAGCGCCATCCAATGGCGATATCCCAGTCGTTTGATCCGTAGGAGGCGATGATGTAGTTGATGACGTTGGTCAGGAAGAGGCCGCAAACCGCAAGCAACTGATAAGAGAAGGCGAGCAGACCACGGATGTTGGCCGGAGCCGATTCGGTGATATATGTGACGGCCAGCGCGGCGGTCAGGCCGATGCCGTAGCCGCCGGCCACGCGCGCCACGATAAGCGCTATGGGACCTATCGTCAGCGCACTCCATACAGCCGCAACGAGGAAGAACGCGCCGCCGATAATAAGGATACGTTTTCTGCCGAATCGGTCGGAAAGGAATCCGGCGGTGGCCGCTCCGATGACGGCACCGAGCATGATGGAGGAGATGACGAGGCCCTCCATGAGAGTACTGAGCCCATATCTGGCGCGCAGGAATTCGATGGCGCCGGAGATAGAGACGGTGTCGTAGCCGTACAGTAATCCGGCAAGACCCGCACTCAAAGCCAGTCCGAATGTATATTTTCCTGATCCGCGGGTGCGTATGGCTGTCCCTAAAGGGTTGGGCTGCTTGGAAGCAGCCCGAAACAGTCCCGCCATGTGCTCTTCCTCTCAATACAGCTATGGGGGTGCCTATTCATACTAGCCGAACTGGCTCCGTCTGGCGCTGGTCCCGGCCCGTCACGCAAGACAATCCATCCTGGGATGTGAATCAGAGGAATTCGCCAGTCTTTCCGAATGCACTTTAAAGCAATTCGCCAGTTTGCAGTCAGCAAGGGTGTTATTGCCATCGTATAGAAAGACGGAAAATGCTCTCCTTGCCACTATTATCCTTTGATAATGTCCCATTTATGTCCTTGGCTTTTATTCTAAGCTGAGATAGTCCTCTACCGCCTGTCATAGCTCGTGCGGTATAACATGAGGACTTGGTATTACACGTATTGCTTGATATGACTGTTATATCTGCTGCTGTGATATTGACGATAAGACTGCATTCTTTTATCGGATCAGCGTACTTGATCATATTGCTGGTGAATTCATCTATGCCCGTATGGACTATATCCAGCACTTTGGGATCGTAGCTGAGTGGCATAGTGCCCAGAAGTTGTGTGTTCACAGCAAAACCAAGTTCACGCATCTCTTCCTTGGCCTGTGTAAGATGTGCATCAAGCATTTCCTGCTCAGTCTCAGGGGCGGGAGACATTCTGGACTTAGGAAGCTCGACTCTATCGTGTGATTCATTGTCTGCGATGGTTTCGGAACCGAGTACATCGATTGTCGCCCGTATTTTTTCGAGCAGATCTTGAGATATGTCAAGTAGTTCAGAGATTTCGGCTTGGTACTGTTCAGATTGCGGTGGTTGCTCACACCAAGTCCGTATGTCGTGCTGCATGCGAAGTATCTGGTAGGCGAGTCGGTTGGTCACTTGGTCGTGGAGTGTTGCAGCAATTAACTCGCGGCGGCGACGTTCCTCGTTAATCTCCCTCTGACGATCCAGCTCATGGCGGATCTGCTGCATGCGCATGAGCCTAATGCGCCATTGCATGCCGACGCCGATACATGAAGCAGCGGGGAGCGCTACTACGGCAATCATGTCAAAAATAGGCGATGGACTCGCGCCGGACATTCCCAGCATAGCGTGGGAGACGACAGTTACGGATGATTGGACTATGCCTAAGCCGATGCCTAGTCCAGTATATCGAAATGAGACCAGCATTAGAGTGGCGGCAAATGAGAGGAACAACGCCCAAGATAATTCAGATAATGCGGGAACCATACAAATGCACGCCCAAAGCAGAGTTTGCATTATCGCCGCCACAAGTGGAAAACGTATGGAGATGATGGACAGAACCATCGCTACCACGCCAATCGCGAACGCAATCCATCCAATTACACCCGAGACAAGACTGGCGACCAGCAGTATACTTCCGTATCCGCATCCTGCCATGACCGCGATTGCGCGCATGTACATCCAACTGCTGGTACCTATTTCGTCGTTCTGATCCTGTGCAAGTCCATTCCGTTTGGTGTTTTCATGGTTCATAGCAGTCCGCGTTTCTCGCACATGATGATGGCGTGGATTCTGTTCCGTGCATGCAATTTGGCGACCGCACGTTTGACATACGTGCCGATGGTGAACTTGCTTAGGGACAAAGACCTCGCAATCTCCTCAGTTTCCAGTCCTTCGGAGTACATGCGCAGGATTTCAACCTCCCGTGCGGACAGTCGATCTCCGTTCATCCAACGCTTATCTGAAGCCTTAGTAAAGTCTGGAATAAGGTTGGAAGCAGTGTCTGGCACATCAGTGAAACGTGCTGATTCATCAGCAGCGCATTGCGTCGCCGAGCCCATCGATGCGCGTCGTACGGCGCTGGACAAGATGCGTAAGTCCGTTTTGGAGATCAACGCCTGAGCTCCGGCTTCGGCGGCTGCGCGAGCATAGCTTCCCAGCGAAAATGAGGTCATGCATACTACTCCGATGGGTAGCGAATGACGGCGTAAGGTCCTGCATACCATGGCACCGCTCGTGTTCTCCATGGACATATCGACCAATATCACTTGCGGACGCGTTCTCGGGGACAAGCAGTTGTCAATCGCATCGTCGCCTGAGATTGTCGTCCATAGGATGTGCAGCCAAGGCAGACTGCGCAGGATGCTCGACAATGCCGCCAACGTCAGCTGGTCGTTGTCCACAATGCCCAATGTCACTTTTCCTTCGCCTTGTTGGTTCATGTCTTGATGATATTGCGGATGGTCGCCAGCTTCCCACAATGTCACTTATGAAGTGACATCGGTGGATTGTCCCGGAAGAAGGCGATACCTTGAAGACGTTCCGGAAAGATTCCGGAACGGCGAACGCGGGTTCAGGTCAGTGTTGACGGAATTCATGGGTAACGGAACGATCGGATACGAGAATGGAGCACACCATGTCCGTTCAAACAGGAAAACAGTCCAAGCTGAAGATGATGGCGGTTGCATTGGTGACCTGCGCATCGATGACAATCATCCCTGTGGCATCCGCCTCTGCTGCTGAGGCCGACGTCATTGCGCCGATCACGGAAAGCGGAGAGTATGGGATTCGGCCCATGTGGCTCAACCCGGAGGGTAAGCATACGCAGTACCCTGCTCAGGGCGGTATCTGGGAATGGGGCTTCTGGAACGTCAAGATTCGTTCCTATTACACGCATGACACACGGACGCATGGCTCTTCGGTCTCGTTGAACGGGGATACCGTGCGCAGCATCGATACAGTCGCAAAGAAGCAGTCCATTGCAGAGAAATACGCTGTGAACTATTGGGGCAATAACGACGCCTACTACTATCGGGTGTCCTGAAAGGTAATGATGAACGGCCGATGGCATATGGCATTCCCGTGTGGTATCGGCCTCTCCTGATGATTGGAGTGTACCATGCATCGTCGCCTGTTCTTCATGGTATCCACGTTGGTATTTCTGCTCGCCACGTTATTGTCAGTCATGGCCAGCGACCTACATGACAGAGCTTTACCCCAAGGAATTCATCCTACAATCTCGATGACACTGGATTTTCAATCACCTAACGTGGATGACGCTCAAATGCTGCGAGAGCTTGCTGATATCGGAGAACAGCAACAACTCGGCATCGTCAAGGTTATGCCTGACCTTGACGGGGATGCATCCGCTCAAGTATTTGTCGCGCTAGATTCCACTGCAAGTGAAAGACTGCCCGAGGGAACTTCAGTCCGTCGATTTGGAAACATGCCGAGTTCTAAGGTGGCAGGACAGTCGCGTCTGTCGGCGGCCTCTGCGAGCGGTCAATACTATCTACTGCAAGGCAACCAGTCTGATAAAGCACTGCGCGATTGGACGGTACGCAATGGGGTAATGGTGGCGTGGGGTGCGGATTCGTTGCGTGATGACGTGCGCTTGCTAGCCTCACAGTCAAGTTTCGTGATGTCGATGGCCGCGGCTCTTGCCCTGATGGTGACGATGGTTCTGTATTGGATGGCATCTAAAGTTCGTTCAAGGGCGTTGCGGGTATTAGCTGGCGTCTCGGTATGGCGCATACAGAAAGACGACATGATGGGCATTCTGACCCCATCGCTGTGTGCGGCATGCCTAATCGACATCGTCTCAGTCACGGTGGTTGGTGCGGTTAGAGGCGCGGTGTTCATACCATACTTCTCTCGCATACTACTGGTACTTGAAGGGACCGTGTTGGCAGGACTGTTTGTGGCGATGCTGATTGTCGGCATGCTGTCATGGCCTTCAGCAACGATGATCATGCGTCGCGCATCCGGCAATATCGGACTACGCCGATCTGCTTTGGCAATGAAAGCGATGGTATTCGTAGCGGTGCTGGCGGTGACTGCGCCCGCAATGTCGGCGATAGCATCGGCTGATTCATCGGCCCGCGAGCAACGTGTATGGGAGCGTTTGTCTAATCAGGTCTCAATAGCGCTGTCGTATGAAAATAACCCCCAACTGGATGCGAAGGTCGCGAACGTGATGCGTGAAATAGAAGATGACGGGAGAGGAGCTCTCTCCTACACGTTCACGCCAGAAATGACCGGAGCCCCAAGTGCTGAACCAGTAGCGTTAGTCACTCAGCAATGGCTCAATATGGTACAGGTCGACCCGGCTCACATGGAGCACTCAGTCCGCGTCACGTTCGATTACCTACCCGCGGAGGCGAAAGACATAGTTTCTCAGATACCAGCATGGAGTGCAGATTCCCAGACCAGTGTGAATATGCTCGAAAGAGCCTTGTATTATAGCGTTTCCGGCGATGCAATACCCGTGCTCAAAGGCGGCTCTGACACTATGCTTTTCCCGAAAAGGCTCACGCTCATAGTTCTCCCTGACTACTCGGGATTCTCCGACTCAGGATTTCTAGTGCCGGCGGCCACCACACGCAACATCGTGTTGACGGGTCTTCAGGATGTACGAGCAAGATTGCGACAAGCAGGGTTGTCAAGACAGGTCAAAGTGCGATACATCGCTGAAGAGCAGATTCTGCAGGCCCAGTTCTCTGCATATTTCGCTGGGCTGCAAGCCGCTGCATTTGTAATGCTTATTGTTGCGTTTGCCTTAACCGTTATGGTGCATGCGATGGTCCGCGCTGCGCTGCGCGCAAGACACGACTATCCGCTCATGCTCAACGGTAGCCCCGCAAGACGATTGGCGGAGTCCACGATACTTGTGGAGAGCAGTACGGCGTTAGTAGGAGGAATTATCTTCGCTGCAATAGCACTTCGCTCTACAGGCATCTCAGCTGCAGTAATGACCGGAGCGCTGGGTTTGCTGGCAATCTTCATTTCCGCACTTTCGCACATTCTGTCCGTACAGCGCATGTTTGTGGGCATCAATAATCGCACTCTTTAATCAACCGAGCCCAGCAGAAAGGACATGTTTATGACCACTATAGAATGCGACAACCTGACGGTACACATTGCCGGGCGAACAATTTTCGAACACGTCGACCTACATATCTCCGAAGGTGGTATGGTCGCCCTCACTGGCCCCAGCGGATGCGGAAAGACCACGCTGTTGCACACACTCGGTCTTCTACAGGAAGCGGATGGTGGACGACTTATGATCGATCGCGAAAATGTCACGCACGCGACAGCCAGAAGACGTAGACGATTCTGGCATGACACGGCCTCGTTCATCCTTCAGGACTACGGCATTATGGACGAGGAAAGCGTGGCTTTCAATGTCTCCATGCAGCTTGGACCATTTGGACAACGTGCGGGAGGGGACCGCAAACAGATACGAGAGGCTCTCAGAGCTACTGGACTGGCAAAAAGAACTCAGGAACCCGCGTCTCATCTCAGTGGAGGAGAAAAACAACGTCTTGGAATTGCGCGCGCTATATACAAGAACGCGTCTGTAATTTTCGCAGATGAACCCACCGCTTCTCTCGATGCGCATAACAGGCAAATCGTTATTGATTTGTTGCGGCACCGAGCTGATCAAGGGGCAATTGTGGTTCTTGCCACGCATGATCCCATTTTAGTCTCTGCATGTGACCAAAACTACCAAGTAGGCAATCATAACTAATCATTGATTGCTATACCTCGTGAAGTGGAATAGTGAAAACGCAAGGAGGAATGATGGTCCAGATAAACGCTGACGGTATGACGAAGCGCAAATCGCTGGCTAGGCGGGTGCTGTTATACGCTATCATCGCATTTATAACGTCGGCGCTCATTGCGGCTGTCTTGATCATGATTGGTCTCATTCCGCTGAAAAGAAATGGCACAAGTTTGCCGTGCAACGATTTGGCATCCTACCAAACAACGAAGCAGATATATGTCGAGAGCAGCGCAGCCATTGACAAACTCAAATCAGTAGGGAAAAGCGTTAAAGTGAACATTAAACACGCCGATTGCCCCTCCCGGATACAGGACAAAGGATATGTCGAAATTACATATGGAAACGATATCGAACGTGACAAAATCATGAAGATTCTTAATGATGATGGTTTGGGAATATATACTGTGCTTGTTCGACAGTAATTTTTAGTGAGGATATGAAAAAGGAATACTGAAGAATCAGTCACTATGCGCGCCAATTGACTTTTGCCTTGATTGGTAGTGTTTTTTCGGTTATTCGCTGTTTGTGGTGAGTGGTGGTCAGGCGGTGGTGACGGCTTTGAGGTCGAGTTTGCCGCAGGTCAGGTAGATCATGGTGGCGAAGTAGTCCGTGTTGCGGAAGCCGCGGGCCCGTCTCTTCACGTTCCGGATGACGCTGTCGGCGTCCTCGAGGACGGCGTTGGTGTACGGGTGCTCGAAGTATGCGACGATCTCGGCGAAGTGGCGGCGGATCGGACGGGCCGCCTCGTTCTTGGGCCACAGGCGTTCTGGTCCCAGCACGTCAACAGCTTTGCCGAGGTGCTGCTGCCACGCCACATGGGCGGCGACAGCATGGTCAACCCGCCCCAGCGGTTGGGTTACAAACGGTTCGGCAACGACATGCTGCTCGACTTCTACAAGGCCGAACGCGACGCCATCGAAGCAATCTGCCCCGGCAAGCCGTGGTACATGATGGAGCACTCCACCTCCGCCGTACAATGGAAGCCGTTGAACACGCGCAAGCGCGCCGGTGAACTTTGGGAGCTCGACGGCGTCCCCGCCATCACCAGTCACCCCCCCCACGGCCAAGGCGCCGCCATCTACGTGGGCTGCGACCTTGGCCGCCACGACATCACCCACTTGCTCACAGAACTCAACACAACAGCCCCCTCCGACGAAAGGGCTCCCGACCAAAGGCCGGGTGGGGGAGAGATCAACGCCGCAACCACGACCGCAGCAGCCACGACTCATGACCCCCCGCATCCTGCACACCATCCGCCAATCCTCAGACGGCACCATCCGCTTCGGTTTCTCTCTGAACCGTTCGAAGCAGCCCGTTGCCGTCAACGGCATTGAGTAAGAGCCAATCATCGCCTGCCGGTGCGAACCCGGTCTAGACGATTTCATTGCCGGGAACGCCGGCCCCACCGGCTACGAGCTGGCCCGCAACGCCATTCTCATCACCAAAACCACGCTCTAGATGAGTGTCCAACCGGCTATCTCCGTTTCAAGGGGCTGATACACCGGTTGGGCAAATGTCTATCTCCGTTTCAAGGGGCTGTTGCCAAAGTAGACGCGGCCCCAAAATGGCTTAATGGCGTTGAAGCAAAGCCGTTTATACTTCCTCTTTCGCGGATGAAGAGCCCCTTGAAACGGAGGTAGATGTCCGGAAAGCCTCAGATCAGCCCCTTGAAGGCCGGATATGGCTCGAAAATGGTGCCATGTGGTCCTAAAATAGGTGAGTCGATGGTCTTTCAGAGATGAAAACGAGGTATGCACAGTGGGGAAAGCCGAATCGAACACAAGTCGTACGGTCGGCGCGGTCAAGGCTGCTTCCACTGCATCCCCTGCCTCCGCCAAGCGTCGAGTCACCCTGCGCGATGTGGCTCAAACCGCTGGAGTGTCTCTCAAAACCGCTTCAAACGTCATTAACGGTTCCGGCCGCATGACCGATGAAACCCGTGCAAAGGTCGAAGCAGTCGTTAAGGACCTCGGCTACCGCGTCAATGTGGCCGCCCGCAACCTGAATCGCGACCACACCGGTTTTATTACTCTTGCGGTGCCATCGCTCACTCCGCCGTATCTCGCTGAACTGGCCAATCGCACCATTGACGCCGCCCGTCAGCGCGACTACTCCGTATACGTCACCACGTATGCAGAGGGCTCGGCCAAAGGAGCGCGTGACCTGCTCAAGAACTTCAACTCCACCGTGTCAGACGGCATGATTCTCTCCATGAGCGAGGTGGAGGATATTTCGCCCGAAGACCTGAAGGTCGATTTCCCGCTGGTTATTGTCGGTGCCCGAACCACATGGGGTGTTGCCGACCACGTGACTCCGGACGATGTTGCCGCCGCAGCAACAGCGGCAGGCTACCTATACGATCGAGGTTCTTCTCGTCTCGCCGTAGTGGGCGCACGAGGCGATTATGATACGGCCGCTTTGTTGCAGGCTGTGGAAGGCAACGCACAACTGCGTTTGCGTGGTGTCATTGAAGAAACGCGCCGCCGTGGGCTTGAGCTGGATCCTCGTCTGATTGGTAATACCGCTCAGGATTGGACCATCGGCGCTGGCGCTCGTGTGACTCAGCGACTGATTGATTCCGGCGTGCCGTTCGACGGCGTGGTTGCCTTTAATGATCAGCTGGCCATTGGCGCATTGACCGCACTACGCACTGCCGGCTATGAGGTTCCCGCGCAGGTGCAGGTCATCGGCTTCGACAACAACGAGGAAGCCCCATACCTGCAAATTCCGCTTACCACCATGGATTCCAGGCTCGACTGGACCGCGCCCACCGCCGTGGACCGCATCCTCGGCCGTATCGCTGGAGACATTTCCAAGCCCGAACTGCTCACCACCGAATCGCAAGTAATTGCCCGCGCCTCCACGCGCTAAACAACATTGCTGTAATGCTGGTGCTGTTGCACGAAGTCGTTGTTGTATAAATGTCCCCTGGGGCGGTGAATCCCTCATGGGGCGGTAGCTGAAAATGGCTCTATTCTGCGGAAGGTGAAATTTTACCGACCGCCCCATGGGCAAGTTACCGCCCCATGGGATTTTCACCGCCTCATGGATGTACGGGTCAAGGCGGCCGAATTGCCTCGTGCCGCCCATTACCATGTTTGGTAGGCTCCGATGGTCGGGGCCGGGTCGCCGGTTCGGTATGACTTTCCTGCCCTGTCGTTGATGATCCGGGGGTGTTGTCGCCGGGAACGGGGACGCCCGATGACCGCTGATAGGAACCAGGCCGGCTACACGGACGCTTCAGGGGCGCATGGCGCAGGTCTCGTCGTAATGTGGGTGCGGTGCCGGACGTCCGGACTCCTCCGAGTCCACGGCGGCCGGAAAGACCTTCATGACGGGAGGAACGATGATGACCCCGGACGACATCGACGTGTGGGCCGGCCTAGACGTGGGCAAGAGCGCGCACCACGCGCACGCCCTCGACCGGGACGGCGACACCCTGTACGACAAGCCGGTCAAACAGGACGAGAAGGTCCTCTGAGGGTGTCTAATTGTTTGTGTATGGGCCGCCATTCTGGAAGGATTGAATCATGGTGACCTTGAAGAACGACAATGTGGTCGGCGATCGCGGCGATGGTGCCGCGGCGGCCGTCGGGTCGGCGCGCGAACTGGTCGATGGGTTGGTCTCGTCGGGGCGTTGGATTCCCTGTTCGAGCGGATAGACGGGGCGATATGGAATCGACAGGCGAGGGCGGCCTGATTTCCGAACTGGTGCGCACGGCGTTGGGGCGCGGCCTGGAGGCGGGGATGACCTCGCATCTGGGCTACGGTCCCGGAGACTGGGCGGGCAAGGAGGCCAACGGTTCGGCGAATTCGAGGAACGGCTCGTACCCGAAGGCCCTGGCCACCGAGGTCGGGCCGGTCACGATCCAGGTGCCGCGCGACCGGGAGGGCTCGTTCACGCCCGGGCTGGTGCCGAAGTGCTCCGGGAGGCTCGGCGGCCTGGACGGCATGATCATAGGCCTGTATGCGGCAGGCATGACCGTGCGCGACATCGGGCACCGCCTCGCCAAGACGGTCGGCACGGAACCGTCTCACGAGACGATATCGTCGATCACCGACACCGTGGCCGACGTGGTGCCCGGATGGCGGGAGCGTCCGCTGGACGGGTTCTACCCGGTCATGTGCCTGGACGCGATACGAGTGAAGGTCGGGGACGGCGGCAGGGTCGTGTGAAGGCCGTGCACGGCGCGATCGGCGTCGACATGGAGGGGCTCAGGCACGTGCCGGGCATCTGGATCCGGGATTCGGAGGGATCCTCGTTCTGGGCGAACGTGTGCGCGCAAATGGCCAACAGGGGCGTTACGAACGTGCCGGTCGTGTGCCGCGACGGGCTGAAGGGCCTGCCCGAGGCCGTCGAGGCCACATGGCCGCAGGCGATGGCGCAGACCTGCGTGGTGCATCCGGTCCGCGCCGCCAACCGGTTCGTCAACGACCACGACCGCAAGGCCGTGTGCAGGAAGCTCAAGGAGGTGTACGGCGCTGTCAACGAGGAGCAGGCGCGCAAGGCGCTCGACGAGTTCAGGCAAAGCGGGCTTGGCCGCCGGTACCCATCGGTGGCGGCCACGTGGGAGCGGGCGTGGGACCGGTTCACGCCGTTCCTGCGGTTCCCGCCCATGCTGCGGCGCGTGATCTACACGACCAACAGCATCGAATCGTTGAACTACCAGCTCAGGAAGGTCAGCCGCAACCGCAGCCAGTTCCCCAACGACCAGGCAGCCGTCAAGCTCCTGTGGCTCGCGATCTGCGACATCGAGGACAAACGCGCAAGGCAACGGGAGAAGGCGGACAAGGGCAGGCGCCACAAAGGCGAGTGCCGGCTCATCGAGGGCAGGGTCACCACCAACTGGAAACAGGCCCTCGCCCAACTCGCCGCCGCATACCCCGAACGCATGGAACCATACAACAAAAAACAAGTCCCATACACAAACAATTTGACAAGCTCCCGGGTAACACGTCAAGCCAGATTGACCATCCGGCCTGCCGCCAAGCGTTCCCGGCGAACGCCTGACTGTCCAGTACCATGCAGGAGACAAGCCCGAAGCACAGGACCCGCAAATCACCGGCGACGGTCATGATCAACGCCCAATAGGCGATCATCGGCATAATCGGAGCCCATTCACCCACGCCGGCAAGATCCAGCAGCAACGCGGGGACAAGCACTCCGCCCATCACCCATTCGGGTCTCTCGTACCGCCAGGCCAGCGCGATGCCACCGGCAAGGACGGCCGCCGCCAGCGGCATGAGCACGATTGGTGTGTGCATGGCCCAATACGAGTGATCCGACGGGACGGCGTCACGCTTGGTGGCCCACAGCATGCGCAGCATGAACAGCGTGGACGCGGCGGGAAGCCCGTAGACCAGCATGCCGCCCGGTTTCCTCAATTCCAACGGAGCATCGCCCATATCTCGTATCCTCGGCTCAGATCGGCATATATTGCATGCGTATCCGTTTGACGCTTATTCTCCTCCCCGTTCCCCTCAAATGCCGAACCATCATCCACCTTCCTCACCTGCGTATCGGACTTTCGATACCCACTCTCCAGCAAACGGACAATGAGCAGCAAGAAGACGCCCGAAAATGTCATCTGGAGATGACGCATGAAACGGTTTTTCGCTGCGGACTCTCTCCGGCAGAGGGTTTTCACAGTCTGCGAAGGTGACGTGTGGCCCAGACGATGAGCCGTACGCGGTTGGTTTGGCCGGTTTTCCTGAGGATATTGCCGATGTGGGTTTTGACGGTGGACACGCTGACGCCCAAGCTCGCGGCGATCCGTTCGTTGGAATCGCCTTGGACGACGCGGGCAAGGATGTCACGTTCCCGGCTGGTGAAATCGGGGAGATCGTTGTCCTCGAATGCCTCTGCCGTCGTTGACGTTCGGGCGGAAGCGGCGGCGAGGCGCTGGTTGAGGCGGTTCATGGTGGTGGTGTCCATGACGGTGTTGCCCGAGACGGTGGCGCGTATGGCGTCGATGAACCGTTCGGCGTTGCTGTTTTTGAGGAGGAATCCGCTGGCTCCGGCATCGAGCATGGCAATCGCGTAGGCATCAGTGTCGTATGAAGTCAGCCCGATGATGCGCGTTTCCGGCATATCGTGAATGATGACGCGCGTGGTCTGGATGCCGTCGAGTCCGGGCATGCGCACGTCCATGAGGATCACGTCCGGTTTGGCCTGATGAGCCGTGCGTATCGCGGTTTCGCCGTCCGTGGCCGTGGCGATGACGCTCATGTCGGGTTGTGCGTCGACGATGCGCGCGAATCCGTCGAGGATCAATGTCTGGTTGTCGACCAGCATCACGCGTATGAGTCGTGTCCCGTCCGCATTCGTCATCGTCAGCATTGCCGTCCTCCTTGCCCGTGTCCGTCAGCAGTCTCGTTCGATGCCGTCGCCAACGATTCCCGTTGATGGGGCAGTGGCCAGACGGCATCGACCGAACAGAGCCCATTCGTCATGCTGACGCTGGCGTGACCATCGTACTGCTCGCACCTCCACCGAATGCCGTCAAGACCATGCCCATGCCGCTGTCGTTCGGTGACGTCGGTGCGTGGGGGAGACGTATACGGGTTTTCGCAGTGCAGTCGGATATCGTCGCCAGTGATGGTCAGGGACAGGTTGACGCAGCGGGGTTGCGCGTAGCGCAGCGCGTTGGTCAGGCATTCCTCGGCCACCCGGTATACGGCGTGGGACAGTCCCGTCGGCAGGTACGGCGATTGCGTATACTCCTGGTGCAGGTCGATGACCAGTCCGTGCCTTCGGTATCCGGCGATGAGTTCGTCGAACTGGTCGAGCGTGGGCTCCGGTGAATGGTCTTCTTTCGTGTTGTCGGATAGCAGGGCCCGCAGATCGGCGACGGCCTCGCGCGAGGCTTGGGAGATGTCCGCGAACGCCGTGCGCGCTGTGGGGTCAGCGGTGGTCGTTCTGCCGCTTTCGGCTTGGACGGTGATGACGGTGAGCGTGTGGGCGAGGATGTCGTGCATCTCGTGGTTGATGCGCATGTGTTCCTCCAAGACGGCCAGTCGCGCACGCATGTCGCTGTCATGTTCGGCCATGATCCGGCGTTCTTCCTCCGCCTTAAGCCTCATGTCCTTGGCGCGGTTGAGCCGGCCCGCCTGCCATGCTGCCAGCATCGGACTGCCTGCGAACAACCCGGCCACGGGCATCGTCCAATCCCTCGAGCGGATGATCACCAGATGCAAGCCGAACGCGGCGACGGGCAGCAGACACGATGCCAAGCCAGCCAGTCGACAATGCTTCACCCGACTGGCCCCGCACAGGAACGCGGATATTACTGCCATGAGCTGGCCGATCAACGTGAACGAACCATAGACCGTCGTGTAGGCGAAGGGAGCAATGGCAGTCAATACGGCGAACACGGCGAACCGCCGTCTCATGAACACGATGGAGGCGACGGCCACGCTCGCCCATACCCAATCTCCCATGCCCGCCGCGCCGAACAGTAAGCACATCAGCACGCCGAACAGGGCGATCGTATCCTCCGTATGAACCTTCATACCAACGACGTTACCCGTGCCGGTTGGCCGATACCATGATTCGCAATGATGGTTTCCTATTCCTCATTCCACGGGAGTTCATACCTAGGTACCAGGTCGTTCGTACCTCGGTGCCGGTCGAGCGTGAATTGATTCATGCGGATGATATCCCGTACGATTCGGCCCCCGTAGGCTGACTCCTGAAAGGATGTTTCGGCTATCGATCACCGGAACGATTGGAACACAACAGGAAGGTGCCGACATGACGGACACATGGGGGGCAAACAGCGGCTTGGACGCATATCCGGCTGCCGTGGAGGCGCTTGACGTGCGCAAGACGTATGGTTCCGGCGTGGTCGAGACGGTTGCGGTGGCGGGTATCACGGCCCGGTTCGAGAAGGGCAGGTTCACGGCGATCGTGGGCCCGTCGGGGTCGGGCAAGACCACGTTGCTGCACTTGCTGGCTGGGTTGGATGCGCCGACTTCCGGCCGGGTGATTATCGATGGCACGGACATCTCGACGCTTTCGGATGATGCGCTGTCCGATCTGCGGCGTGACCGTATCGGGTTCATCTTCCAGGATTTCAATCTGCTGCCGTATCTGACGGCAGAGCAGAACATCGAACTGCCGTTCACGCTGCGCGGCAGGCAGCCCGACCGGCAGGCCATACGCGGGATCGCGCGCGAGCTGGGCATCGAGAACCGTCTTGATCACAAGCCGCAGGAGATGAGCGGCGGGCAACGCCAGCGCGTGGCGGTCGCCCGCGCGCTGGCCAGCAGCCCCGCGGTGGTGTTCGCCGACGAGCCGACCGGAGCCCTGGACGTGAAGTCGTCGCGCCAGTTGCTGGGAATCCTGCGGGATATGGCGACGCGTCACGGGCAGACGATCGTGATGGTCACGCATGACCCGAACGCCGCCGCCTACACGGATCGGGCGCTCGTGGTGCGCGACGGGCTGATCGCCGCCGATATCGCGCATCCGGCGGCCGCGGATGTGGTGCGCGTGCTCGAACAGGGCGCCGAACCCGCGAATGCGGAAGCGGGTGCGCGATGATCCGGGTGGCGTGGGCGCAGATCAGGCATTCCCCGTCCCGACTGCTCGCCGTCCTGTTGGCGGTGGTCCTGTCGGCAATGATGCTGGCTGGAACGGTCGTGTTCCAGGCTACGTCGACCGCGAGCATGGCCACCGTCACGGCCGCGCCGCTGCGGCCTGTGGATGTCATCATCGATCCCGGTGACGCCGATGTGAAATCGTTGAAGCCCTCGTGGGCCGAGGATGTGCTCGCCAAGGCGAACGTCGGCGGCAAGGTGAGGGCCACGGCCCCGTATTATGCGGCCACGGTCACCGCATACGGTTCCGCCGCGCGCGGCACGGCGAATGTGTATTCCGTATCCCGCGACCCGTCCCTGCGATGGTTCGGATTGGAGTCCGGCGACTGGCCGGCATCCGCCGACCAGGTCGTCGTCTCGCGTGATACGGCCGATGGCCTTGGCGTGAACGTCGGTGGCACGGTCACGTTGAAATCGTCCGACGGGACGAAGCGTGTGGTGACGGTCAGCGGCATCAACGATGTGCGGTTCAAGCCGATGACCGGCACCGACTACGCGATCTACGCCGATCCGTCGTACTTCGGTGAAGCGACGCCGGGCGAACTGTTCGTCAAACTCGATGATCCCTCCGATATCGATGCAGTCACGGAGCGGCTCGCCGCGACGGCCCGGGCGGATGGCGTCACGGCCGTCGAGGGCAGTGAGATGATCCGGCAGGCGTCGGCGATGATGGCCGGCGGCTCCACGCAGCTGACCGTGATCATGGCGGTGTTCGCCGTCATCGCCCTGTTGTGCGCGATGATGGTGATCTCCAGCACGTACAGGACGCTGATCGCACAGCGTACGAGGGATATCGCCATGCTGCGCCTGATCGGGGCCAAACGTGCGAACATCCGTTCGCTGGTGCTGTCCGAAGCGTTGATCACCGCATTGGCCGGCACGATCATCGGCGCACTGGTCGGCGCGGGCGGCGGCTACGCGGCCATGGTGGCGATGGGTCAGGCGTTCGGCGGATTCGCCGCCAACCCGTTCCTGCTGGCGGGAGCGCTGTTCCTGTCCGTTGCGGCGACGGTGCTGACCGCGTGGACGACCGTGCGCCATGCCACGCGCATCCCTCCGATCCAGGCATTGGACGGGGCCGCGCAGACCAGTGGTGACGATACGGACACCGGCGGCAGGGCGCATCATGGTCGTATCCTGCGCATGGGATTCGGCGCGCCGTGCATGATTGCAGGCATCGCGTTGCTGTGGGCCGGCTCCACCGGCTTCCATATGCCCATCGCACTGGTCGGCGGCCTCGCCCTGGCGCTCGGACTCGTGCTCGCACTGCCCGTGTTCGTCGCGATGCTCATGCCCGCCATCGGCATGATCCTGTCCGCGTGTGGCTTGCCGGGCAAACTGGCGGCATCTAGTCTGACGGCGAACGCGCGTCGCGCGGGCGGCACCATCACCGCGGTCGCGTTCGGCATCAGCCTGATCGCCGCGCTCTCCTCGGCCGCGGCCACCGGCACCGCCACCATCGATGCCGACCTTGACTACCGTTATCCGGTCAGCGCCGCCCTCTACACGCCGGACAACAGCCCGCTCTCCGACAAGGTATTGCAACGCGCCAGTGAGATTACTGACGCGCGGGCCTCCTACCCGGTCCGCACCATCGCTATCGACCATGCGCCAGAAGGGGCGAAGACCACACCCAAAGTGCTCGACGTGATCCCCGACAAGGCCGCCGGAACCTTCACCGCCGACGACGGCTGGCATGCCGGGATAAGCGGCGGCACGCCCGTCGCGCTCGTTCACCCGCGCTACATGAGCACCATCGGCATCAAGGAAGGCGACCAACTCACCATCACGATCGCCGGTACGCCGCTCACTGTCAGGGCGCATGCCTCGCAGCTCACCGAATCACCGGAGCTTGCGGTCATCATCACCGACAGCCAACTCGGCTCTCTGCCGAACGCGGCCGCAATCCAGCCGAAATTGAAGACCAGCATGGTCTGGTTCAAGACCAGACCCGGCATCGACCGGGCCAAGCTCGCCGGCCAGGTCAACCATCTGGCCGCGGCCGACCCGAACGCCACCGTCGGCGGCGGCATCGCAGAAAGCAACGACATCCTCAACGTGCTCAACATGCTGCTCATGCTCTCCTACGCGATGCTCGCCATCACCGTCACCATCAGCCTGACCGGGCTCGCCAACCAGCTCGCATTGTCCGTCATCGAACGAACCAACGAGATCAGCATGCTGCGCGCCCTCGGCACCAGACGCGGCGCGATCCGTATGAGCATCGCCATCGAGGCACTGGCCCTGACCGTCATCGGCACTGTAATCGGCCTGCTCGTCGGACTGCCGCTTGGGCTAGCCGGCGTCAAGGCCCAGATCGGCGGCATGACCGGCCAATTCACCACCCGACTGCCGTGGGACCAGATCAGTGTGCTCATCCCCGTCATCCTCATCGCGGGACTGCTCGCCTCGACCATCCCCGCACGCAACGCCACCCGAATACAAGCCGCACAAGGCCTCACCAGCTGAGTTGGCTATCAAAATTTCCCCGGGTAATAATCCGAGGAAGGTTAATAATAACCACAATAAAAAGGAATAATGATGAATACCGCTGTAGAAGATGAAGTCGTCAGCGAAGTTTGGGACGCGGACGCTGCTGCGCTCGATGCGACTCCGACTGATCAAAAGCAGATTGATAAGGAATTCACCAAGATTGTCAGCCCATACATGGCTAGCAGCGGATGGGTTTGTACTCTGACGCAGGAATGCGGTACCTTCGTCTGCTCCTGCAACTGACGATATCAATATATGAAGGGGGCGGGGCGCTAGTCGTCTCGCCCCCCCCTCGTAAAACACCCGCATCGAAATAAGTGCTACCAGAAATACGCAAATAAATCGAAAGACAATAAACTTCCATGGAAAAGACACCGATGGTACAGTCGCTGCATGTTGATGAACGATACACTTCAGTTTCGTGGAAAACAATTTCTGCTACTGCATGGCAAAATGCCGATAATCTGGATGACAAGCAGTTTCAAATCTATCTTCAACAGCATGGGCTAACCAAAGGATCATTATCTGCATTATTGTCCGGCCAAGGATGGATTCCTCGTGCGGATGTTTCTTGGTTCAAATTAGTGAAACCCATTCTCTTGCATGGTGTGACGAAGAAATATCATCTGAGCCGCCCTCTTATAGTGGAATCTACCCAACTGGACAGATTGCCTTTCAGCGGAGCTTTGGAATCCGTCGTTGCCAACCAGTGTGAATGGCTTAACCCATGGCGTGGAAAACTTCGGTCTGAATTACTTCAAACGCTTACGGATTCCTTGGCGGAATCATTAGCGAATATATCTATCAGATGCTTCGTTAATGAATTCACGTGTCTTCAATCCAATCCAACAGAAACACGGACTACTGGATATAACGAATTCAATGAGAGCCTTAAATCGGCTGGCGTCAGAGATGCTTTTTACGCGAAATATCCCATGCTTGCACGTCTGATGATTCAGCAGGTCATGCAATGGCGAAAAAACACCAACGAGTTTCTTGACAGGCTCGTGTCGGATGAGAGACAACTTATTGCTGAGGGATTCGTATCGGCACTCGCATCAGAGGCGGTGGCGGCGGACTCTATGGGAGGCGATCCACATAATGGCGGCTCCCGGGTATTGACTGTTTCCTATAGCAATGGCGATAAAGTGATGTACAAGCCTCGTGACTGCGGTGCTTACGACTTCTACCACGGATTCATCAGAATTATCAACGAGTCGAAGTTCCAGCCTTTCCCGCTACTTTCTCCAAAAAGCCTCACGAAACTCGATTATGGCTGGGTGGAATATATACCTACGGCGGCACACGCCGTGGATCTCTCTTCTTACGAGATTCAGATGGGATCGGTGCTCGCTGTTTGCCATGCATTGGGTTCTTCCGACATGCATATGGATAATATCATCGCCTCTGCTTACGGTCCGGTACCCATTGATTTAGAAACAATCGTGCAGAATCGTAGTATTTTTTGTGAAAAAGCTATAGAAAAGGCAGTAGCTCAATTAAATTCCACGGTACTAGGTACAGGTATTCTTCCCACTGTTATGAAAACAGGAGAGAATACTGATATTGATGTCAGTGCGTTCTCTGGCAGTCTGAAATCACAGACAGCGACGATTACTTGCATCGTTCATCCGTTTACTGATGCAATGACGATAAAGAGAGTGAATACGTCAACAGGGAGAAGCCATAACCAACCAGAAAATCTTAAACCAAGTGACCTTCCGCAATATGGCAACTTATTTATGGAAGGATTTTCCGCAACATATCAAGCAATACTCGACAAGCTGAGCGACCTCACTAAGTATGTCAGAGACAGTAGTGGTTTTCGCATTCGTTGCGTCATGCGTCCAACGAGATCTTATTCCATGCTTCTTTCCGAAATGCGTCAGCCTAGTCGTATGCATAGTGGTATACAAATGGATGATTTACTTCGCAAGGTATGGTCGGTTTCCCCCCTTTCTGGCTTTCATAATTACATGTGTTGGGATGAGGAATTACAGCTACGGCATTGTGATATTCCATTGTTTCAAATGGACTTTGACAGCACCTCACTCTTTTCTTGCACCGGTAAAGAAGCGTCCAACTACTATCGGGAAAGTGCAAGATCTTATCTTGCTAAACGTTTGCTGTCTCTTGGACAAGAGGATTTGCAAGAATCTATCAATTATATACAGCAGTCATTTTTGACTATACCCTATTTTAGGACATCCGTACAGTGGCGACGCAAAACTGGGGTCTCCATTTTTATGAAACATGATAGAGAATTAAATTTTAATATTCTGGACATGGCCTATTCTCTGCAACGCGATCTGATCGATAAATCTATTTGCGGGAAAAATGACGTCACATGGAACACCATGTGTAACGACGAGGAGAAAGGAAAATACGAAATCAAACCCATTGGATACTCTCTTTATGATGGTGCGGCAGGTCTTTGTGTCGCCCTTACACATGCCTATATTGCATTGCCTAATTCCGGTTCACAAACTCTCGAACTTGCATCAAGGATTGCCTTGTCGTTGTGCGATATAATCAATGATTGGACAAATCGCCGTGTTGATATCCCATTGGGAGCATTTAGCGGGATATCAGGACTTATTTACGCCTGTACATGCTATATGCGAGAGACCGGTCACAAGTTGGACATGCCTGCAAAGACTGTTGTACTGGATCGAATTCAAGAAGAATCTAAAAAAGATACACTGCTAGATATTATGTCTGGTAGTGCCGGCGCATGTGCGGTTCTGGCTTCGGGTGTATTAGGACAGGATGATTCTACAATCCAGATAACTAAGCAGCTTGCCCAACGAATAATCCGCCAAGCGGTACGAGGAGATGATGATACGCTGGCGTGGCCGCAAAAGAGCACGGGTATCATGCTGGGAGGATTTGCCCACGGAGCTACGGGGATAGGATGGGCTCTGTCAAAGACCGCAGATTTCACCAATTCGGATGAAATACACGATTACGCAGTCCGCGCTTTGGCTTTCGACAACCAATTTTTTGACAAAGAAAGAGGACTGTGGCGTGACGCTAGGTCCACGGACAATGCTCCCTCCTATCCCATGCGGTGGTGTCATGGTGCGCCGGGCATCATTATGGCGCAATATGATTCCTCCGACTACAAACAGCAGAATGATTTTCTGGGCACTCTCGCTAAACGGATAATAGTTAGCCCTCTTGACTCTAGTGATTGCCTTTGCCACGGGACTCTCGGCAATTGGCTTGCTCTGAAAAATATTTTGAGCTCATATGAGAAAGATGCTGCAGCTAGCGATCAGTACCTGCGTCGAGTGATTTCACGAATCCGCTCTGAAGGTGCGAAAAGTGGTATCCTGTCAGGACAATTGGATTCGGTGGGACTTATGCTGGGCGAATCAGGGTGGTTGACGGCGTTGCTCATCAAGCTTGATCCGTCAATCCCTAATCCTCTGCTTTTGGAACTACCAACAAGCTGAACCGGTTTTAACAGCATGTCATCGTTAAGCGAAGACTTTATACGGCTTCGCCGCAGTCACTGCAAGCTTGCATCCAGAACGAGGGGTCTATTAACTCCAAACGCCGTCAACGATGCATCCGGATAAGATCCACGTTTCGTTTATCACCCCCCCCCGTGGATATGCAAGTTAAAGAGCATCGGCAGCATGACTGAATGCACATAGAGCGTCCCCGCATGGTTGTGCCGCGTTCCATGGCGGGGCCGCCGTGGGCATACACCTTGGATGATGGTGATGACGATTCCAACACAGTGCCCAGTAAAGTAACCGCCGATAACCTCAAGAAATACGACATCAGCCCGCAAGGCCAGGCCGATGAGATTTGCGCGGTCGCCGAGGCCGTGAACAATATCGGCGACAATGATGGCGATGGCGAAAACGATGGCCTGGGTGTGTTCTACTGGGGAGCCCGCATGGATGCCCGTGGGCACCGGCGGTAAGGATAACGCCGAACTGGTGGATACGTGGAACAAGTACGGTGGCGGCTGGGCCACTGCGGAGGCCGGCGAATACGATCCCAATGACGCCGGCCTGTACTGGGGCGGCTCAAGTGTCGATAACCAAGCTTTGTTCGATTTCGACGGCAAGCGCGCGCTGAAGTTTTGGGCATCCGATGCCTACAGCTTCTCCGCCACGCAGGCCATCACCGGACTTGAGCCTGGCGAATACGTGCTGACCGCCATGAAGCCAAGGCGCGGCAGCGGACAACGCCGCTATCACCGATGGCGTGACCCTGTCCGCCACAACGGGCGGCAAGACCACGTCCGATGCGCTGGAACTTAACGGTTGGGTTAAGTTCGATACCGCCACCGTGGGTGCTGATGGCACCGTGACCATCGCCATCACGGGCGACCTGCCTGCCGGCGCATGGGGCAATGTGGACAAGGTTTCGCTTGCTTTGCGTCGTAAGAGCTCCTGATAGAGACTGATGCGGCATTATGATGCGGTTGCCGGCAACCGGCTGCCAGATGCCATCTGTCGGTTTTCGTCTGCTGGATGCCATCTGTCGGCTGTCGTTTATCGGTTGTCGGCTGTCGGATGCGTCTGTCTCGGCGCAGCGATGCGATTCTGTCCCGGTTCGTGCATCAATCGTTTGATGTGGGTACCAGGACAGAAATCACTGTCCTGGTTTGTGAGAACGGGTGTTTTTCGCGTACCGGGACAATTCCCGTTGCCCCGGTATGAACATCAATCGTTCTACGTGAGAACCGGGACAGTATGTTGATTTCGAGATTGGCTGTATTCTGCCGATTCTGTTTGTCGGGGTATGTGGACTTTGGGGATTGGCTTGTCCTAGTTCTCGAAAATGGCCCGAAATTGCGTACCGGGACAACGATTTCTGTCCCGGTAGAAACGTCAATCGATTGACGCTTTCACCGGGGCAATTCGTGCCCAGAGGAGGGGAGGGGTTCCGCAATGGCGCTGGGCATCATTGTGGTTGGAGGCAAATTCGCGCCCGGGAACAATGGGACGAGGACTTGGTCGCAGGAGTAGGGCGTGATGTTGTCGTGATCGCGCCCGGCTCTCCCACACGGAAGGCCGGGCGCACTCATGCCGTTTGGTTGGGCACCGCACATCGCCCACATACCCGTGTACAGTGGCGTGTAGTTGCAGTACATGAAGGAGCATCGCACATCATGACCAACGGGCACATCAACCCCGCCAACGTGCCGGACATCGCCTTGAAAGACGGCCATTCCATTCCACAGGTCGGCCTTGGCGTCCTACGCATCGACGACGAGGGTGTGGTCCCCGTCGTCGAATCCGCGCTGGAAGCCGGATACCGCCACATCGATGGTGCCGCCGGCTACAACAACGAGGCCGGCGTGGGTCGTGCGCTCGCCGCTTCCGGATACAACACCGGTGCCAAGCGCGAGACCCTGTGGGTCACCACCAAGTTGCGCGACTCCGAGCAGGGCTACGATTCCGCGCTCAAAGCTTTCGACAACTCGCTGGAACTCCTCCAGCTCGATTACGTGGATATGTACATGATCCACTGGCCCACGCCGTTCGACTGGCGCAGCACCGACACCTGGAAGGCGTTCGTCAAGCTGCGCGACGAAGGCATGGCCCGCACGCTTGGCGTATGCAACTTCATGCCCGCCGATCTGAAGCGTCTGCATGAGGAGACCGGCGCATGGCCGGCCGTCAACCAAATCGAGCTGCACCCCGCGTGGCAGCAGCGCGAAGTGGTGGCCTTCTGCAAGGAGCATGGCATCGCCGTGGAGGCTTACTCGCCGATGGCCCGTGGTGCTGACCTCAACGTCGGCGACGGTACCATCGAGAAGATTGCCGCCGCCCATGAGATCAGCCCAGCCCAGGTGATTCTGCGTTGGCACATCGAAAACGGCACCATCATAATTCCGAAGTCCGTGCACGCAGCACGTCAGAAGGAAAACCTCGACCTGTTCGACTTCGCCCTGACCGCCGACGAACATGCCGCCATCGACTCCCTTGACGGCCCCACCCGCGCCGGCCACGACCCCCTCACCTTCACCTATGCGTGATTGATGGCACGCCGTAACGCCCACTTTCGCCGTCGTTTCAACGCCTCCGGGCCGCTGGAGCGCGTGCTGATTCTCATCGTTCTCGCCGCAGCAATCGGCGTGACCATTGGCCTGCTACTGCCGCAGGTCAGCTCCGACGCGGCCAAAATCACCGGTGGCTACACTGCCACCGGTTCAGCCGCCGACACCTTGAACGCGCTCGCCGTAGACGACAATCAAAGCTCCTCCGGCTACGACCGCGATTCCTTCGGTTTCCGCACCACCGACGCCGACGGCAATGGCTGCGACGTACGCGACGACGTGCTCGCCCGCGATCTCACGGACATCACCTACAAATACGCCGGTTCCTGTGTGGTCGAGTCCGGCACACTGGCCGATCCGTACACCGCTCAGACCATCCATTTTGTACGTGGCCGCGCCACCAGCGCCAAAGTGCAGATCGACCATGTGGTGGCCCTTGAAAACGCTTGGCAATCCGGTGCGCACGACTGGTCCACTGCCAAACGCCATGAATTCGGCAATGACCCCTACAACCTGCTGGCCGTCGACGGCCCGGCCAATCAGGAGAAGGGTTCGGCTTCCGCCGCCTACTGGCTACCCACCAACGCCGACTACCGTTGCGACTATGTGGCCCGCCAGATTGGCGTCAAAGACAAGTACCAGCTCACCGTCACCTCCCAAGAAAAGGACGCCATGCTCGCCGTCCTCCACACCTGCCCGGGCCAGGCCGTGCCCGCAGACGAATAGGGGCTACCGCTCAGGATTGTTGAGCATAGGTGCCTGCCCCTCGTCATAAGCGCGCAGGAGCCGTCGGAGCAAAAATGTGGTGAAGTATGGTGCGGTGAACACGTGTTCGCTGCTACCGATATTGCCGGCGGATAGTTTCACGCCGAACTGAATTTCCGGATAAGAATCCGAAGCGATTAGCGTCCGCATGGATTTGGCGGTGCCTTTTTTCGATTTCACCTCCACCGGCACCAGCCATTCGCGCGTGCGGACGAAGAAATCCTGTTCCAGTGTGGAATCCTCTTTTTTGTAGTAGTACAGGTCATAGCCGGATTTCCGTAGCGCTCCAGAGACGATGCTCTCGTACATAGCACCCTTATAGACACCAAGATTACGATTGGCCCGCAGATCATCACTGGCCTCGTCGTCAAGCATCGCTACGAACAGACCGGTATCGCCGAAATATATCTTGAACTTGTTTTCGTCATAATTGCCTTTCAACGGCAGTTCAGGATAGGACATACATCGGCAGATATTCACCATTCCCGAGGTTTCAAGCCATTCCACGCATCCTCGATAGTCTTTGAAACGCGCTCCGCTGGCAACCTTGCTGATTTGGAACTTCTTGTTTTCCTTGGCAAGTTGCACGGGAATATGGTTGAACACGTTGAGAATTCGTGCCTGATCGAGTCCTTGCGCGTATTTGCGGATATCCTCCTGGTAGTCCAAAATAAGCTGGCGCTGCAATTGCAGTGTTCCCTCGAACGTGCCAGTGCGTATATGGGAGGCGACAACCGCAGGCATGCCGCCAAGCACGCAGTAATCCATAAATGCCGTGGAGAAGACGTTCATTTCCACTTCAGAGAATGGCGTAGCATCACACAGGTGGGTGAACATGCTTTCGATGACGGCCTCATCGTATCCGCGAGCCCACAGAAATTCTTCGAAGTCCAACGATCGCATTTCGTAGTCGGTCTTATATCCCACGCTATTGCTTTCGATTTGCTTATAGCTGATGCCCAACATTGAACCGCTGCAAATCACATCATATTTGCCGTCGATTTTAAAGAACTTCAGTGCAGTGGCGATATCAGGATGGGCCTGGATTTCGTCGAAAAAGATGAGCGTATCGCCCGGAATGAACTTTTTGGCTGGGTCGATCAGGGAAATATTGCGGACGATGGTATTCGCGCCATAACCGTCCGCAGTGATTGCACGATATTTCGGTTCCTCAACGAAGTTGATTTCCACTACCGAACGGTAGTTGTGTGCGGCGAAGTAATCGATAGTCTCTGTCTTGCCTACTTGACGAGGGCCCTTGATGATTAGCGGGGAGCGATTCGGGTCGGATTTCCATGCATTGAGATAGGCATCGGCTTTGCGTTTGAGATACATGAGGAGCCCCTTTCCGAATTACTGCTATATCAATGATTTTACACTTTCATGAGCGAGTTTTCTACCGTCTGGCACATTTCATGAGCGAGTTTTCGGCAGTTTTTCACATTTCATGAGCGAGATGGCGGGAAATGCCAGCTGCCAGTCCGCCAGTCATTCATCAATCGTCCGCAGATTGTCCGTCTGTTGACTCGGGAAACATGCCTGTGCTATAACTGCGCGCGGTATGAAGGGAACAGGTACAAACAATATGGCAGTAACACACACCGAAGCAGATGCCACTGCGGCAACCACTATGACGAACGCTGTGGCAGACATCGAACAGGAAACACCGGAAATCGAGAAGGAACGCCAGCTTGCCGGAGCCGGAGCAGGGACGAACAACAAGGAAAAGCCGCATGACCATGCGCTGGCCAGCATCCTTGGCCCCGCGTTCGTGGCGGCCGTGGCCTACGTCGATCCTGGTAATGTGGCGGCCAACATCACCTCCGGCGCACGATACGGCTACCTGTTGGTGTGGGTGCTGGTGCTCGCCAACGCCATGAGCGTGCTCATCCAGTATCAGTCCGCCAAACTCGGCATCGTGACCAACAAATCCCTGCCGGAACTGCTGGGCGAGCGTATGAGCGATGCCGGCCGCTTCATGTTCTTCATGCAGGCCGAGGTCATCGCCATCGCCACCGATCTGGCCGAGGTGATCGGCGGCGCCATCGCCCTGAACCTGCTGTTCGGATTTCCACTGTTCATCGGCGGTTTGGCGATTGGCGTAATCTCCACGGTGATGCTGTGGTTCCAAGGCGGCAAGACACAGACCACATTCGAGCGCATCATCATCGTGATGCTGCTGATTATCACATTCGGCTTCATCGCAGGCCTGTTCGTAGCCCCGCCGAACCCCGGCGAAGTGGTCAAAGGCATGATTCCACGCTTCCAAGGCGCCGACTCGGTGTTGATGGCCGCCTCGATTCTGGGTGCCACCGTGATGCCGCACGCCATCTACCTGCACTCCACGCTGGTGAACGACCATTACGCAGGCGGCGAAAAGCCGTCGATCAAAACGCAGCTGAGAGGCTCGAAAATCGATGTGGCCTGGGCGCTGTTGCTGGCCGGCACCGTGAATCTGGCGATGCTGGTGCTCGCCGCCAACTCGCTGCATGGCATGTCTGGCACGGACTCCATCGACGGCGCACAGCGGGCGATCACGCAGGTGCTCGGCCCGGTGATCGGCACGATCTTTTCCATCGGCCTGCTGGCTTCGTCGCTGAGCTCCACATCGGTCGGCACGTACGCCGGCTCGGAAATCATGCACGGTCTGCTGCACGTTAACGCCCCGATGTGGGCCTGCCGCGTGGTCACGCTGGTGCCGGCACTGATTGTGCTGTGGTTCGCCAATGACCCGACTCAGGCGCTGGTCATCGGCCAGGTGGTGCTTTCCATCGGCATCCCGTTCGCCGTGATTCCGCTGATGCGATACACGCATGACAAGGAACTCATGGGCAAGTGGGCTGATGGAACCGTCAAGCACGTGATCTTTATGATCGTCGTGGCGCTGATTGTGGCGTTGAACGTGCTGCTGATTGTCCTGACGCTAATGGGCAGGGCGTAATAGACTCCAGCTGAAATCCTGCGATAGCACAACATAATAAGAAGCCCCGGTGTTGGAAACTGGGGTTTCTTATTATGTTAGGAATGGTTGAATCTGCCGTCATCTCGCAGCCATACGCCGCGCACGCCGTTCGCGCAGCGCGCGCAAGGAAATAATGTCTCGCGTACGACCGGCACCGTCGCCCTTGACGCCGAAGAACACCATCAACACCATTGCCAGACAGATCATTGCGGAGATGCGCAGCGCCCATTGAATGCCAAAAATCGAAGCGGCGACGGCGGAGGCGCCGCCCTGCTTATGCAAAGCGGCAAACGTTTCCATCAGAATCACCAACACGGGTGCGCCCACAGCGCCCGCAATCTGACGCGCGGTATTCGTCACCGATGATCCGGCGGACACTTCGCTCGGCCCGTTCAGGCAATTCAGGGACCACGTGGTAATCGGCATCAGCAGGAAACCCATGCCGATCTGACGGATGAACTGGCAGATCGATACCCACCAGATCCACGTATCCATCGCCACCAGCGACATGCCCAAGGTGCCAAGGGTCAACACAATCGAACCGAACAAAGCCACGGGTCGTGCGCCGAATCGATCCATCGCACGGCCGCCGAAGAACTGGGAGATGCACTGACCGATAGCGCCCGGCAACATGATCAGACCACTCATCGTGGCAGAATACCCACGGTCGGTCTGGATGTAGAGCGGCATGATGACCAGAATCGAACTGAACGCGAAAAATGCCAGCGACGCGGTAATGGTGCCGATGGTGAACGAACGGTTCTTCAGCACTTCCAAGTCCAGCAGCGGCGGCTGGGGGAGTGCCGACTTGTCCTCGGCTACGGCCTCGCGATACCGCTTGCCAGCGCGCAGGTTACGCAGCACGAACCAGACAATGCCAATCAGGCCCACTGCCATGGGCCCCCACGTTACCGGTGCGGCGAACCCGTAGGCCTCCGAATTGGTGAAGCCGAACATCAGCCCGCCAAAGCCAATCACCGACAGGCTCACCGAGAAAAAGTCCGCGCGGGCAGACGGGTCATGCGAGCCGAAATTATGTAGTCCGAACATGGCCGCCACCAGCGAGACCACGCCAATCACGGTCATGGTCAGGAAGATGGAACGCCAGCCATTGGCGTCGGTCTGCCAGCCGCCCAAGGTGGGGCCGATTGCCGGAGCCACGCTCATGGCCATGCCCACGGTGCCCATAGCAAAGCCGCGTCGGGACAGCGGGTAGATCGAGAACACCGTGATCTGCAGCACCGGCCACATCACGCCCGTGCCGGCCGCCTCCAGCACGCGGCCGAGCAGCACGAAGAGGAAGTTCGGGCCCAGCCAGGCCAGCAGGGAGCCGATCGTGAACACCGCCATCGAGCAGATCACGATCTGTCGGGTGGAGAAACGACGGGTCAGGAACGCGGTCAGCGGTACCATAACGCCCATGACCAGCTGGAACACGGAGGTCAGCCACTGGCCCGTGGTTACGGAAATATGGAATTCCGAAACGATGATCGGCAGCGCCGAGCTCAGCTGCAGCTGCGTAAAGTTGCCGACGAAGGTAATAAAGGTCAGGATTGCGATGGAAACAAACGCGGCATGACTCAGCTTGCCGTCAACGTATGATTCCTCTTGGCTCAGCACTCGTTGCAGTTCGCCGCGACGGTTCTTGATTCCGTTCTCTCCAGCCACGCACACACTCCACTTCCGTTGCTCGGCCTGATGGCTTTGGGCGGTGTCGGTTGGCATGTTCGGCACTGGTGGTGCCTGCGGCGCGTGCCGGTATGCTGGTTTCGTTTTTTCTTCTTCTCGCATACCGACTTACGTGCCGACGTGAGGCAAATGTATTCGGCGACCGTCGTTATTTTCTTGTGCTTGGCCGGGCAGCCTGACAAAAGCACCCCAATACGTTATACCTAGGGGTGGTCCAGGTGGCCGGGTGGCTCAGTAAGGACTGTTGCCAGCCGAATTCTAAAACAATCTAAAACAATCTAAAAAGTTCTAAAAGAGCTTCATCATTCCGAGATATCCAATGTCATACGAATATATGCCGCATGTTTTCTGAGGTATTCACGAAGGTACGGGATGGCGAAATCGACTTTCCCGTATCCACGATCCTCGATTACCTGCGCCTCAATGAGGCGCGTGCGGTAGATGCTGGCGTATTTCACGTCCTTGCCCATGCGTTCGGCGACGGTGGAGGTGGAAGAAGGTCCGTCATCTTGCGCCATTGCCAGAAGATAGGTTTTATCGATGGGCGAAAGCCCATCCAGTTCCGGTCCGTGGACTGTGTCTCCCAGACGACTGAGCGCATCTTGGACCCCGGCTTCAGCATCTTCCACTGAGACGGTAATGGCTGTGTCGTGCTTGTGATTCCGAGCGGTGATTCGCCAAATATGATAGCCGACAAGCTGAATCATGAAAGGATAGCCTGCAGTTGCTTGTGTAGCGATCCGCAAGGGTTCCCCTTCTAGAATCATTCCGGTTTCCTGGAATGTGTCCGCCAACGCATGAGAGACTTCGGCCAGATCGACGTCGCTCAACCGCTCCGGTTGTGCACGTCGTAGGAAGGTCATTACGTTATCATTAAGCCATTTTGAGGACATGGAAGGCAACCCGGCAAACACAAAAGCCAGATTTCTGTCTTCACTGGTCAGATGTTGTACTGCGGTGGCGATGGCGACCATGTCTGCCCGAGTGGCGGCTTGGGCCTCGTCCATGGTCACCAGAAGACCGTTGCCATGCTTTTCCAGCTCGTCGAGCCGCAGACTCATGGTTTCGCGGAGTGTCAATGGCATTCGGTACTTTTCATAATGGGCTCCGCCAAGACTGCCTCCCACGTTCATGACACTGATAGATGGTTCGAACGAGAAACTGAAATTCCCCTTTCGCGGCTGCAGCTTGTCCACTAACCGTTGCGCCATACCGTCTGATGCGGTTTCGCTGATGGTTTGCCATCCTCGTTTTTCTGCGATTCTCCGAAATTCAGCGAGCATTACGGTTTTGCCTACGCCCCTGGCCCCGGTGATCCTCATCAAACGTCCAGGTGCGCCTGATCCGTTGTCTAGACCTTCTTCGAAGTCGGCGAGCACCATATCTCTTCCAATGAGAACGGGTGGAAGATGCCCGGCGCTGGGCTTAAACGGATTGATTCTGGTGCTGAGCATGTATCCTCAATTCTCAAGAATCTCAGGGTTCATGAATTATGGCAAAGTCACATACGAAAGAGAATGCTCATGAATTGTTTGCGGTGGTGGTGGACGTGGACTATGTAGGCAAACAGCAGTTAAAGAACCTGTTGAAGCAGTTTGGGAATGGTGTGCAGCTTCGTCCGACTTATCTTGTCAGCTCCGGCAAGGGGGTACATCTTTATTATTTCTTGCAGGAGCCGGTTCAGTTGTATCGAAACCGGGAAGAAGTGCTTGCGGAGCTGAAAGAAGCTCTTATCCGGCGGCTATGGAATGATACAAGCTCTATCCGTCCGGACAGCCCGGATATAATCGGAATTTATCAAGGTTTCCGGTGTGTGGGGAGTCAGTCGAAGCTGGGTGTAGATTTCCCAGTAAAAGCCTATAAGCTGTCAGAGAACCGTTACACGCTGGAGGATATAAAAGCCAGCATACCGAGCTGTAAGGTAGACCTTGCTCCGTTGTACGAGAAGCCGAGAAGAAAAAGTACCGTTACGCTGGAAGAAGCAAAGGAGCTGTACCCGGAATGGTATGAGAAGCGGATCGTGCAAGGAGAGCCGAAGCAGAAAAGTAAGAAGCAGGGTGGTACGTGGGTATGTAACGAAGCTTTATATGAGTGGTGGAAACGGAAAATAACCGAAGAAGTGAAAGCCGGAGGGTGTTATTTTTCTATTATGGCGTTGTGCTCTTATGGCTTAAAGTGCGGCATATCCGAGCAGAAGATACGGAGAGACGCCTATGCGTTCCTGGATTATTTAGAGAGCCTTACTGAGGACGAGGACAACCATTTCAGCCGGGCAGATGTGAAAGACGCTCTCCGGGCATTGAAAGGGGACAGAAAAAGGCTGTCAAGGATAGCAAGCCGGGAATGGATAGAGGATAACACAAAGGTTACGATACCAGCAAATAAGCGAAATTACAGAAAACAAGAGGCTCATTTATATCTTGCAAGGCGAAAAAAAGAGGATATGAAAGTTATAGGTGAAGTAGTAAAAGAGGGCAGACCAACAGCAGAGCGGACAGTCAGAGAATGGCAGGAGAGCCACCCGGCAGGAAAGAAAGCGGACTGCATCCGAGAGACAGGACTTGCAAAGCATACTGTTTATAAGTGGTGGAAAGATATAAACAATGAAAATATATAGGGAAAAAGGAGTTATTAAATAACTCTTTTCTCCCTATTGTCTATTGCTGAAGATTTGAGGAAAAATGAAGGAATTTTGATAAAAAAAGATAATTTATCAAATATATTAAAGCCAAGGTTATTATTCCAATAATGATGCTAATAGGCAATATTTTTTTTATAAATAGTGTTGCAAGAGACGTTCCTAAAAGAAACGCAGATCCATATGGAATAACAATACTCAACATAAAAATTTTATTATGTTTTTTTCGTAAGGTTGATTGATTATAAATTGATTTTAGAATGTGGCTAAATAAATACAAACATAGTATATTTAGTAAAATAAAAATAATCAAAAAACCAATGATGAAAAGTATATGATGCTTTTGTATAAATAAAAGTAATTCTATATGTTGTATTTGAAAGTTATCAATACCAACTAAAGAAAAGTCTGAAAATCCAGTTTCGTCAGATATAGACTTTATATTTTTTAAAATTTGTGATTCCTCAACAAATGGTAGTAAATCACAATTTATCATAGCAAAGTATAATAATGATTCAAATTGAAAATTAGTTTTGTCCACTTCCCAAAGAGTGGAAGGGTAAGGAATAAGTATATAAGTATTCAAAGTGATATTAGAGGTATTTTTATAATTTATAGAACAATCTGTTTCTATAAATCCGATAACTTCATAATTAGTATTTTTACTATAATAATTTCCGGTAATTATGTCTCCGATTTTATAAAAAGATTTATATTCAGAACCCAATAGAACAGGAATCGAGTCATCTTTATATGAAATACTATTCCATGCAATTCCGGAATTTCCCTCAACTTTTATATTATAAAACTCATAGGCTTTTTGATTAAGTTGTAACGCTTTTATATTTATTGTAGGAGACTGACTATTATCAATAAATTCATCAGAATTATAATAAAAGCGTTGGTCTCCATTAAAGTCATCTATATCTACAGCGATAGCCTGATTGAATGAGGTTAAAACATCGAAGTTACTTGATGCATTTAATGTGTTATAGAAGTTTGCTAATATATTTATGTTTTGATTGTCTGTTCTAAAATTATGAAATTCATCTGGATCATAAAAATTGTCAACCACTTTGTAAAAATCATTTTGTGATGAAAGTGTTTTAAATCCACCATTGTTTTGCGGAATAGAAGCAATGAAAGGAACAAATATACCTGACAAAGTAAAATATATAGAGAAAATAATGTTATAAAATATTTTTTAGTTTTCATAGAAGACTCCTTTAAAAGAATATAGTAAATTTAAAAAGCTTATCATAGGAAACATATAAAAGTCAATACCCGTTGTCTAAATGAAAGTGCAACACCCGTTAGATTGGAAATTGCCTAGAAAAC
>OATR01000114.1_pt1 | contig 34180 bp, 45 predicted proteins | sample 1476031 | NCBI WGS metagenome assembly OATR01 (sample SAMEA2579982, study PRJEB22360) | human gut metagenome | biome: human gut; feature: human-associated habitat; material: faeces | place: Denmark | collected 2008/2010
GCGAGGTTTTTTGAAGCCGTTGCATATGTTGTATCATTCAATATGCGTTTCACTTGATACGGCGTAATATTCGCAATTTTTTCGCTAAATATAGGTTTGAATATATCAAACGTACGAACATAAGCGCGGTATGTATTAAATGCGCGTGGCTTGTTTTCTCTAATATAAATGTTAAAAAAATCAATAAGAGTTATATTTCTAAGACTATCATCGGTTGCGGTGATAGTCTTTTTTAGTTTATCAATGATCGTTTGAGCGTGGATTTTTGCCGCTTTTTGTGTTTCAAAACCCTGTTTCGATTTCTGGCGCCAGCGGTTACCGTCCTTGTACGAAACGATACATTGATACCCTTTATCCTTTTTTCTTATCGTTATATTGCATTGCATCGTCTAATTCCTTTAATGAATACCTTGCTATAAATTGAGCGCCGATAGTTAGCACAACGATTATAAGCATCAAAATATACCTGTGTTCTTGCCAATCCATAAAGCCTAATATCATACCGATAATAAGATATAGAATACTTTGATAAAAGGCCACGTTAATTGCATCTTTTTTACTCATCGTATACCCCTTTATTTAACAATATATGCGCGAATGTATCCGCATCATGTTCAAGTTTTGTACGTAAATTAGCATCTATTTCCTTAAACAAATCATAATCCTTATGAAGGAATATATGCCCTAATTGATGAGCCAGCGCCATACGCTGCTGGCGCCTACTTAACCGGCTATTTATGATAATAGCCTTTTTAATCTCCGGTTTAATCTGTATACCGCTAACGCATGCCGGCAACGGCTTATATATAACTTTAATGTTTAATTTACTTGCTATATAGCGCGGTTCGTTTGAGCCGTGCGAATTAATCAAATCTAAGACAAAAGAACACATATTGAACATGCTAACAATTCCCCTTGAATATTATTAATCGTCTAATACCGCTTTTAATACTTTGGATATTTTAGCTTTTTGCGATGCCGTCAATTCACGATCACCGTAATAACAAATCAAAGCATTATCCGTAATTTTCTTTAAATCAATACAATTATCTTGCTTTTTAACTTTAGGCGTTCCCTCTACGCCCTCAGTAAAATAAGAGGTTGGCACGTTGAAATAGTCGGCCAAAATCTTAACTGTTTTTAAACTGGGTATAGAATTTTGGTTTTTCCAACGCGATATAGTACTTTGAGCAATGCCAGTTTCCTTTGAAACTTGATACATGGAAACGCCAGTTTTACGCATTGCATCGCAGAATTTTTGGTAAAACATATTTAACCTCCGCAAACTATAAATAAAAATTTATAAAATTTACGAAATGTTTATTGGACTACTTGCGTTAACGCACGTATAATAAAGCCATAAGGTAGTTGCGAAAACGCAAGCAATTTTATAAACAATCGTTTGAGTTATAGCAAGTTGTGAAAGGTGAAATATTTATTACTTGCTATAACGCAAGTATAACATTTTAAATGAGGGGGTGTAAACCATAAAAACAACAGTAAAAAACATTTTCCAGCTAATGGATAAACAAGGCGTTACCGCCTACAAATTATCTAAAGAAACTGGAATTAGTGAAAGCGTTATATCACGCTGGAAAAGCGGCGAACAATCGCCAAGTATTAGCAGCCTTGTAAAGGTTGCGCACTTCTTTAATTGTGGTTTATCTGAATTGATGAAAGGGGTTACGAAATGAAAATAACGTATACCGTGGAAGAAGTGGCCGAAGTTTTAGGCATTTCTAAATCGTCGGTATACAACTTGCGAAACGCTGGCACAATTCACCAGCTAACAAAATTACCGGGCGTTTTGTTTTCGGCCGTTGAAATACAAAGTATCGCCGGACTAGAAACCGAAGTAAACGCGGTTAATTACCGGGCATTAAAAGCAGAAAATGAAGAATTGGCGAAAGAAAACGCAAAACTAAAAAACAGTATAAAAAAAATCACTAGCAGCATGCTAGCGATCACGGGGGAATTATGACAACGGCATTTAAGATTATAGGTGCGATATTGGTAATTGGTACGCCGGGCAGTTTGGAACTTGACAATATAACGCTATACGAAGCGTTTTTGCAAGGACTGTTAGGGGTAACGTTATTATATGGCGGTATCTATATAGACCAAATAAAAAAAGCCCAATAGTAACGGCAATTACTAAAGGGCAGATGCGAAAAGTGAGATTTTAAAGCATCTTAACCACATCATACACGATGCGCGTTAAGGTGGCAAGGTGAAATATGGATAAAGAAGAAATGTTAGCGTGTTTTGATAAGTTTGACTTAATCAAAGAAGCACTAAAAAGTGTAGATGAAAATATTTATACTGCTATCACCTTTACGGTAAATTCATTCGGTGGCGGTTTTAAGTATCACGCATGCGCGATTAGAAGAAAGAAATATGTAAAATTCGCGTTAAAAGGTTTTCCGGATACTTATTTGGAAAACGGAAAAATGATTAATGATCATAACGAAGTATTGGAAATGTTAGAAAGGGAAACCGTAAATGAGTAGCATCTACGAACTAAATAAAGATTATGCGGAACTATCCGCAATGCTGGAAGCAGCAGAAACGCCGGAAGAAATCGAAGCAATTCAAAATACATTAGAAATGCTTGATTTATCCATTGAGGAAAAAATCGAAAACACGGCCAAATATATGATTAATGTTGAAGCCGATATACAAGGCATTAAGGCCGAAATTGATAGATTAAACAAAGTCAAAAAATCAAAAGAAAGCACTATTGAAACATTAAAAAACAATATCGAATATTCGATGAAACAAAAAGGCATTGAAAAATTGGAAGTTGGCACCTTTAAAGCTGGTTATAGAAAATCTGAAAGTGTTGAAATTATCAACCTTGATGTAATTCCAGCGGACTTTACAAAGGTTGAAATTAAAGCCGATAAAACTGCCATTAAAAAAGCAATTAAAGCCGGGGAAACGGTAGAAGGTGCAGAAGTTAGAACAAACATGAATTTCTATATTAAGTAGGCGGTGAAACATGGAATTTAGAACACTAAAAGCAAATGAAATAGATTGCCGTATTCAATCACTAAACGAAAAGAATGGAAATGTAGGCGCAGTAGTGCTGCTATATAAAGATGCACGCGTTGACATGCGACTACTTGATGAAGTTGTAGGGGCATTAAATTGGAAACGGGAACATACGATCATTGGCGATAGATTATATTGCACAGTTTCAATCTTTAACGAAAAAACTGGCGAATGGGTTGGTAAAAGCGACGTAGGAACTGAAAGCAATACCGAAAAAGAAAAGGGCCAAGCATCTGACAGTTTTAAACGTGCATGCTTTAACTGGGGTATCGGTAGGGAATTATACTCCGCACCATTTACCTATATAAACCTACAAAGCGGCGAATGGTACAAAGGGAAAGACGGAAAACCTAAATCATACGCAAAATTTACGGTTAAAGAAATTGAATATGACGAAAATAGAAATATTAGCAAATTAATCATAGTTGATAGTAAAGGCGCCGTACGCTTTACAATGGGCGGAAACGCTGCACCAGCACTAGCAGAAAAACCAAAAGAAAAACACGTTGCCGGATATGAAGAATTTTGCACGATTGCAAAAGATAACAACGTACCGCCGGCAGAAATCACAAAATACATTGCAACAGAATTCAAAAAGCCACGCCTTGCGTTGTTAGATCAGTTTGAGCTGGTTGCAGCGTTGGACTGGTTGAAGAAATTCATTGAAAAAGGTTCCAAATAATGAAATGGGTAACAAAAGGAATTGCAGTTGTTAAAACGTTAGGTTATAACATTCTAATTCCGGCGCCGAAAGATGAAGAAATCAACAAAATTGATGAAAATTCGGAATATACGGTAACACTAACAAAGAAATCTAAAAAGCGTTCTTTAAACGCTAACGCGTACGCATGGGTTCTATGCGATAAGATAGCGCGTGAACTTTCAAAGAACGCATATATCTCAAAAAATGACGTGTATAAGCGTGTTTTGATTGAAAGCGGTACATTTACCTATCTACCAATTAAAAACGATGCCGTAGGCCGATTTATTGAAATTTGGCACGGCCACGGGTTAGGCTGGCACGCAGAAGATGCCGGCCCAGCTAAAACGGAAGGTTATACAATCGTTCGCGCCTATCATGGCAGCAGCGTTTATACGGTAGATGAAATGCGGCGTTTGATTGATGCATTAGTTGATGAGTGCAGCCAGTTAAATATACCGATTGAAGATAACGATTACATCAATTCACTTGTAAGGGAATGGGGCAATGAACAAACGAAAGAAACAGGATAATGTATTGTACGCCAGAACCAGAAAATGGGCGTATGAACGCGATGAGGGTTTATGCGTGCTATGTGGTGCAATGGCAACCGAAGTACATCATATAGAGTTTAGATCGCACGGCGGTTTATCAAATCTTAATAATCTGGCTTGCTTATGCCGTGATTGCCATACAAAAGCACATGGCAGCGATGCCAAGAAAATACGGGAAATTTTAAAAGAAAGGAATTCAAAAATACAATGGCAGAACGGCGAATGATGTCAAAGAAAATTATTGATACAGATAATTTCCTAGATATGCCACAAAGTACACAATGCCTATACTTTCATTTGTTGCTAAGGGCAGATGATGACGGCTTTATTCAATCGCCAAAAAGCATTATGCGTATAACAGGGTGTAAGGAAGATGATTTAAAACTACTTAACGCAAAAGGGTTTGTGATTGGTTTTGAAACTGGCGTTATTGTCATTAGACATTGGCGGATACATAACTATGTACAAAGTGATCGTTATTCAAAATCTGAACTACCGGAAGCAAAATGCGTAGAGTTAAAAAACAAGGTGTATGAAGTGGTAGGGCAACCGATAAACCCAGATAATACCTACATGGATACAAAATGTATACAAAATGGATACAATCTGGATACACAGATAAGAATAGATAAGATAAGAGAAGAAGAGAATAGAAAAGAAACAATATGTCATGTTTCACATGACGATGTGGATAAATCTCACTTTGAAATTATCGAATATCTTAATCTTAAAACCGGTTCAAAATTTAAGCCTACAACTAAACCATATGTACAGGCAATTAGATCACGATTAAAAGAAGGATATACCGTTGATGATTTTAAAACCGTCATTGATAAAAAATGCCGTGAATGGAAAGGTACAAAACTAGAAAAGTACTTAACGCCTAAAACTCTATTCGCGCCAAGCCATTTCGATACATATCTAAATTCAAACAAAATGGCAGCCATGACTGATACGGAAAGGAAAGTGGCGGAATTAGCTGCTTTAATTGATGCGGTAGAAGGGGGAACAAATGAATCCGAAAACGATGGAAGCTATGGCCCAATTATTGATATATGAAAAATTCGATAGTGTAAAAGCAAAAATGTACGCCTACATGTTAGAGGATATAAACCCTGTAACATTAGCGGAAGCGGTGAAGCAATGTATTAATACATGCGAATTCGTTCCAGCCGTTGCGACTATCAGAAAGAAAGCGGCAGAAATTTCCGGATATGTGAACGGCAAGGGAGAACGATTGATTGCGCAAGATGCATGGGAAATTGTCAGAAAAAAGGCAAGCCAAGTAGGTTATGAAAAAGGACTTGATGAGTTGGAAGGTATAACAAGGCTTGCGGCTAAAACTGTATGGCGTTTCTTTGACCCAAGAAACTGCCAAAGTTATAACGAAAGCGCCGCAATGAGCCAGTTTTGTAAGGCTTATGAGCAGTTGGCAGCGCGTGAGCAAAAGAACATGGAAATAGCGGCAAGCATCAAAAGTAATGGCTTATTAATGGAAGCACGTAAACGTGCAGAACTTAACATGCCACGAAATGCAGAAATTAAGATGCTAGATAACGGCCATTTGGTTGAGGTTGAAAAATACGAAGCCGTAGACCTTAAAAGCATGGTTAAAGATGCCGATATTTCGGACGAAAGCAAAAAGTTAATACTGGGGGTGTTGGAATGAACAAAAAATATAATTTATTCCCGAAATTAATCGAATGTAGGGAACTGTTAGGCTATACACAATCAGATATGGCGGATATTGCCTGTGTATCACCAGAAACATACAAGAAACATGAACGCGGTTTGTTTGATTTTAGATTAACGGAAATGCTTGCAATTCAAGAAAACGTTAATGATGAATTACAAACAAATCTAACACTAGATGAATTGTTTAGAATGGAAAAAATCGTTTAAATGCGTTGTATGGAATTTTTAAAGCCTTAACGATAAATCATAAGGGCGGAATAGCAGACGGGGTAAAATGAGCGAATTTGCCCTATAGAATTAGAAAATAGAAATGGAATTATATTATGAATAGTGTTCAATTATTGGGAAATCTTGCGCGTGATCCGGAAGTACGTTATACACAATCCGGCAAGGCGGTTGCGACTTTCACAGTAGCCGCATCTAATACATATATCGATAGTGCTACAAACGAAACAAAAGAACAAACGGCGTTCGTAAATTGTGTAGCGTGGGGAAAACTAGGCGAAGCAGTGGGCAACTATAGAAAAGGAAATCGCTTATTTGTAGAGGGGCGAATTCAAACAAGAAGCTACGAAACGCAAGACGGCAAAAAGAAATACGTAACAGAAGTTATTGCAAGTTTTGTAGGCGTATCCGCTTTAAATGATGCGGAAGCTGGCAGCAATTTCGATAATTTTGCAGATGATAAGGGGAACGATGAAAATATTCCATTCTAATAGGTGGCAAAAATGTTAGTTAAGAATGATAAGGAATGGTGCTGGTGTTTGTGTGAGCATGTAGGGTATCCACAGAAAAGCATTGAAGATGCAGTGAAAGATTTTGCCGAAACATATCCGGCGGAAGAAGTCCCAATGATTAGAGTCGGAAACCCTTATTATTATGTTCCTACTGTTGATGCGGAGCGTGTTATCAATAATATTATTGATTATGATCTTGATGATGAAATAGCAGAATATTCGGAAGATTATTTGGTACATGTAGAACTGAAACAAATTGACGTTTTACAAGAAAAATTAACGAAGGCGTTTCGTGAATGGGAAGAACAAAACGGATATAAAAATACATCGTTTGTTATTTTTGAAACTATTAACCCTTTTGAAAATAAGGAATAAAGAAATGAAATCACCGTGTAAGGGGTGTGAGTATAGGGTGTTAGGCTGCCATAGTACATGCGCGGCCTACATCGAATACAGTACCAACAGAAAAAAAGAAATAGAAACCCGTGATATACGGGGCGATGTGTTTGGGTATGTAAAAGATAGCAACAACCGCATCAAGCGGCGTATGGGTAAATATTAGGAAGGGGCAAAAAAGAAAGTGCATATATGGGGGTTGTTTGATGATGGAAATGGCTGTTATCGTCAAGCGGTAGATGAATATAACGTGAATATGGGGGGGCAACATACGATCACATCAATAGGCATCGGTGATGCGTGTATCAACCAAGACCTTGCAGTTAATACGCTACATAAACCGAACGCATTATGGGAACAGTTGGATAAGCTAGATAGACCTGATGTTATTCTAGCTAGTCCACCATGTGAAAGTTGGAGCGTAGCAAGTGCGATGAAAGGTGGTAATGCGTGTTGGAAACAAGAAAAGGACATGACTATCAATCTGTTCGGTGAATACGAACAGGGCAGTAAATTCACAATCAGAAATCAATCTGATTATGAAAAATACCAATTCAAGTATGATAAATCATTTCTAACACGTATCAATGGTGAAATGTGTATCTATAACACCTTAAAAATCATTGAGCGGTATAAACCTAAAGTATTCGTGATTGAAAACCCAGCATATGGGCGGATATGGGAATATATCAAAAGTGTAATAGGGTTCTATATTCCTTATGAAAATCTAACCTATTATAACAACTATGATTACCCAATTAAAAAGCCTACAAAATTTGCCAGCAATATTGATTTAAAGTTATTGAAAGATGATATAAAGAACACTATCAAATTCAATAAGCTGAATATAACTGGTGTTAATAGGTATAACGTAAGGTCAAGTATTCCGTTGGAATTAGTGAGAGCCATTTTGAAGCAATGCGATCAATATATTAAATGGCAGTAAGAGGTGATATGTTTTGAGTTACATAGAAAACTGGTTCGCATTAGGCGCTTGCATATACAGTAGAAAAACCGCAGATGCAGCATTGGCCGCGCTAGGGTTAAGGAAAGAAATAAAACGAAAACCGGTATACCCAGAAATTGAAGCAAGTGCGCTGGTTGCTTTGCGTGAGAAAGGTTTGAGCGTGCGGCAAATTGCGAGTGTATACGGCGTATCGTATACATTTGTTAGAAATCGCTTGTTATCTGCTGGGGTAAGCCTTGAAAGAATGAAACTAAATAACAAAATTATCTATGAACATAAAAGGGGAATTGATAAATGAATGTAAAGGTAGATATGGGAAACGGTAGAGTTTTTACATGTGAGCAACTAGCCAGCGCATTAACGCTGGTTATTGAAAACATGATTTTGAAACCAAAAGTAACGCAAGATAGATTTTTAATTACGGTTGAATACAAATACCATAAGGACGGCAAAACGAAACGATTGCGGCAAGCGCTTTCCAAAATGGTAATGGAAGCATTTAACGGAACGCTTGAAGTGTACACATACCAAGTACGCCGACAAATTAGGGAACTTATTGTAAAAGGGGAATTATACGATGAAGAATGAGCAAAAATGGTTATTGCAAGAAATGTATAACGAAGGTTATCGAGATATTAAGATTGAGGGCGTTTATGCGTTCTTTGTAAACCCTACGTTTATTGAAAACGGCGGAAACTTTAAGATACGCGATCATACCCCTAGAATTCCATGCAAGGTGCTGGGGTTAAATCCTAATACCCGTAAATATTCTATTGCATCGCTATTGGGTATCGTGGAATGGGAAAACGTTCAAGTTGATACGCCGATTGTTGTAGAAACCATATGCGGAACATTTAGGCAGTATTTTGCTAAATATGACGGTAAAAAAGTTTGGTATTTTGACGGTGGAAGAACGAGTTGGAGTGCTGGCTTATTGGGAATAATTATAGATGTAAACCCGTGTCAAGTGAGGTTAGCAGAAAATGAGCGTAATTGATATTACATTAAAAGGACGCCCGGCAACTAAAAAGAATAGCGGCCGCATTGTATTCAAGAATGGAAAACGCATTATAATTCCGTCGGAAGCATACGAAAATTATGAAGATGCTTGTTTATGGCAATTAGCTGGCAAGAAGCTGCATATATCTGGAATTGTGGTTGTTGAATGTAAATATTATTTGCCAAATAAAAGAAGCTGGCCGGACTTAATCGGACTATTACAGGCAACCAGCGACATACTGGCAAAAGCCAAGGTAATAGACGATGATAAATGGATATGTTCCTATGGTGATAGCTGCATCGCTGGTATTGATAAAGATAACCCAAGGGCAGAAATACGCATCATGGATAGAAAAAATAAAGTATTAGAAGCGTTATTGAAATGAGGGGCAATAAATGGAACTACTAAACAGGATTAAACGCATCTTTGGTTATAAACGATATAATGCGGACATTATCAAGGTTAAACGATGCATGCCGGGTGTATTATTGCCAAAAGTTGGCAGCGTAGATGCTGCTGGTATGGATTTTTATCAACCGGAAAGCGTAGTAATAGAACCGCATCAAACGCAATATGTAACGCTGGGTTTAGCGGTGGAAATTCCAAAGGGGTATATGTTAATGCTGGCGCCACGATCTAGCATGAGCAAAACGCCGTTAATTATTCCGAATTCATTCGGGGTGATTGATGCGGACTATAGGGGCGAAATCAAAGCAATTCTACATAATACCAGCGATACGCCGTATTTAATCCAAAAAGGCGATAGATTGGTACAGGGTATTATGGTACCAGTTGGCACATTAAAGTTGTTAGAGGTTGCGCAATTAACCGAAACGGTGCGCGGTACCGGTGGTATTGGAAGCACGGGAAAATAACCATGATTAAATTATTGTTTGATGCTGCATTGATGTTTTCGCTAGTGATAACATTAATAAAATTAGTATCAGTATTTACGATGTAGTAGATAAGGGGCAATATAAACGCCCCTTTGATACAAATAGGCGAAAGGGGAAATGTGTAATGCCTATAATTAATCCGATGTATCTGTACTTGATTGAGGTACTACATAATATTGACGTAATTAATCAAGGATTGTTTATTATACTAACAGTTGTAATATGTGGATTTTGTGCTATATGGCTTGCAGATGATGAAGTACGGGAATTATCTAAGCCACATAAAGGGAAAGTTATTGCGTTATGCATTGCGTTTGTAATTAGCGCATTAATAGCGGTTTTAGTACCTACCAAAGATGCAATGTATAAAATGCTGCTGGCGCATTATGTAACAACTGATAATATCCAGCTTGTAAACGATGCTATCAAAGTTAATTTACAGGACTATTTAAACATGTTAGGGGAAACGGTTAAGAATTTACGATAATGAACCATACGGGGGAATAAATGACGGATAAAGAATATAGAGAGATAGGCAAGGAATTCCTAGAACCGATTAAATTAATATCAATGAAGATTAAATCATTGAAAGAAGATCTAAAGCGTTTACAGTCAGATGTAACGACGATAGGGGCCATTGATTATAGCAAAGAACGTTTAAGCGGTGGCGGAACGCCGGGCGGGTTAGACCGTCAAATAGTACGCCTTGAAAGTAAACGTGATGCCGTAAAAGAAGAAATAGGCGCATTAATTGATGAACGGGAAACGGCGGCGGATATCATCAACAAATGCACCATAGGTAAAACCAATATATTATTAATGCGTGAGTACATCGACGGGGAAAGCGCGAAATATGCTAAAAGTTTTACGGATTTAGAAAAAACTCAATCCAGCGAATTAAAAACGCTGGGCCTTATTGAAGTAGGAAAATTTTTACACAATACGTATTATCCTAGTATGTATACCGCTAAGTCGGTTAAAGTCGAACTATATCGAACTACATCGGAATAATACGGAAAAGCAATATATAGTATAATTATAGTGTCAAATGATGCTTAAAAGGTCATTGGCGTAATTCTCCTATATATACGATGCACATGGGGAACTTTGGGCCGTTCCCCTATTGTGTATTGTAAACCGATACCGATAAAAAAGAATTCCTTTCAAACAAACACAATGCCATTGAGAACAATCCTATCAATATAAATATGTACTACCAAGCACAACAACAATAAGCATAATGAACCTAATTTCATGTGATCTATATCGGTATTGGTTTAGAGTATACAACAAAAATGAATAAAGTTATCAGAATATGAGGTATATCCACGGCGATATATCTCATTTTTTGTATAAACGTAACATTTGATTATTGAAAACTGAACATGCTGCATTTTTTATGTAAAGGTTTTAGACCAAAATAACCCGATTGTTTCCATGTCATATCCATTGTGGCGTGTTCGGTTTTGAGTAATTAAAAAAGCCGCTATTTTCTAGCGGCTAATATTTGGCGTATTTGATTATTCATTTCTTTTTGATATTCATCTACGGTATCGAATATTGTTTCCCGTAGATTGAAAGCGGCAAGCGCATCATATATCGAATTAGTACGGCGACGAAGCAATTCGCATTTTTCGGCGATATAACGAAGCATCATAACAATGTTGCTTAAATCGTCATAGCCTAGTGTTTGAATTATTCCGTCATTATTGTATCTAATTCCGGTATAGGCTGCTTGTAATGTTTCGATACTGTTTAATTTGTTGTATCTGATCGCGTTTTTGATTTCTTGAATAGTCATTTGCATTGTTTTATTCTCCTTTTTGAATACTTGCGTTTTCTGATGTATCTTATGGCTTAATTATACTTGCGTTTTCGCAAGTAGTCAATAGGGGAATTAAAAATTTTTCAAAAAAGTTTTGTGAAGGTGGTGAAAAGCTAGTGAATATAATATGTACAAAGTCAAAATGTCTTAATAACAAAGGCGGTAAATGTATAGCCAACGAAATATATTACAACGGATTATGCCAAACATATTGCACTAGCCAACACGCATCTAAGCAACATGCGGGAATATGCCAACGATCACACGGAAGAATGAAAAGCAAAGATAACAACATACTACGATAGGAGGTGAAACAATGGCTAAGACTACATATAAGGACTGGGAAGCAGAAGAAAAGATTTTGCTTTTACAAGGCTGGGCGCGTAACGGTTTAACTAATGAACAGATTGCAAGCAATATGGATATATCAACAGTAACCCTTTGGGAATGGCGCAAGAAATCACCTAAAATATCTAACGCCCTAAAAATAGGTAAAGATGAAGCAGACATACAAGTTGAAAATGCACTCTATAAAGCAGCACTTGAAGGAAATACAACGGCCATGATTTTCTGGCTTAAAAATCGACGTTCTAAAGAATGGCGCGATAAGATACAACAGGAAATTACAACCGAAAGCGCCGTTAAGTTGGTTATTGATAATAACGAATTGAGTGATACAGATGAGTAAAACAAATCTGTTTCGCGATGTAATACGGCCAACGCCTAAGCAAAAAGAATTCTTGCGCGCAGTAAAGCAAAACATATATACACTATATGGCGGCGCTGCTGGTGGTGGTAAATCGTATATACTCCGCTGGGGTTTGATATGGCTTTTAATTGATTGGTTTATCAAAACAGGAATTAAAGGCATACGCGTTGGGTTGTTTTGCGAAGATTATCCAAGTTTAGATGATCGTCAAATATCCAAAATCAAAATGGAGTTTCCGGAATGGTTAGGAAGCTATAAGGAAAGCAATCATGAATTCACATTGAACGATGAATTAGGCGGCGGCGTTATCTGTTTTAGAAATCTGGATAAGCCAAGCAAATACCTTTCAAGCGAATTCGCTGCTATTGCTATTGATGAATTGACTTTAAATAGTCGCGATGTATTCGACTTTTTGCGTATGCGTTTACGTTGGACTGGTATCACGGATACGAAATTAATCGCAGCGACTAACCCGGGTGGCAAGGGTCATATGTGGGTAAAAGATTTATTCATTGATAGAAACTTTACAAAAGAAATGCAACCGTTCGCCGATAAGATTGCATATATCCAAGCAAGGGCAAGCGATAACCCGCATCTATCACAAAGTTATATAGATGCACTTAACACGTTGCCGGAAAAACTACGTAAAGCATACTTAGACGGCGACTGGAATATATTCGAAGGTCAAGTATTTACGGAATTTAGAACCGATAAGCATGTAATAGAACCGTTTGAAATACCGCATCATTGGCAGCGATATAGGTCAATGGACTGGGGATATACGAAACCATATGCAGTATATTCCGCAGCGGTTGATTATGACGACGTACTATATATAACTGGTGAATATTACGGGTGCAAGCCGGGTATGCCGGATACTGGTACACAGGAAACGGCAAGGGAAGTAGCACAAAAGATAGAACACTTAAAAGACTATCAAGGCGTGGCAGACCCGGCAATATGGCAGCGAACAGGCCACGACGGGCCAACGATTGCGGAAATATTCGCAACTGAGGGCGTTTACTGGGTGCGTGCTGATAATGATAGACTAGCCGGACTTATGCAAGTACATCAACGATTAAAAGAAGGTAAGTTAAAGATATTTAGTAATTGCGTACATCTAATACGCACGTTGCCAGCTTTAACATACGATAAAATCAAGGTCGAAGATGTAGATACGAAACAAGAAGATCATGCGTATGATGCGGTGCGTTATATGTGTATGGCAAGACCGGTTAAATCAGTTAAACCAGAAAAACCATTTAATGACGGTTATAAATATGTTGATGATAGCGAAGGAGATATAAGCGCATGGGGCGTATGAGTGAAAGGGCGTTGCGTGATTACGCCTTTAAAGTTCTTAAATCGGAATACGGCGAACGCGAAGAAAAGGGCGTTATTATTCCGGCGAAATATACAGATGCACAACTAGCGGAATTTGCCAAAGCGATGCCGCAATGGCAGCTAGAGCAAATGTACGATATGATATATGGTTCTGAAATGGTGGAGTAATGAACATAGAACAAACTTTTGATATATACGAAGCGAAACAAAATGTAAAAAGTGCATTAGCTGCCACGTCAGAATGGCGCAAGGCTGCTGCCGAAGATTTTGCATTTATGCAAGGCAAACAATGGCAAGACGGCGACTTAAAGAATATGCGCGAAGCTGGACGGCCAGCAATTACGATTAATAGAATTAGACCGGTTATTAATCTGTTATGCGGTTATGCATCACAAAACGAAACAGAACCGGACTTCTTACCACGCAGCGAAGAAGATGATAGAATTAGTCGCGTTGCTAAAGGTATTACAAAATACTGTTTAGACCGTGCGAATTATCAACGTAATAAAGGCAAATGTTTCCGCGATAAGATTATTTGTGGTTTAGCCAATTACTGGGTTAGCTACGAATTCGACTATACGAAGTTAGACGGCACTATTCATATAGAACGTGTTTCGCCGTTTGATGCTTTCATTGATCCAGAATGTAAAAAGGACGATTTAAGCGATGCGCAATATGTTGGCCGTTATAGCTGGGAAAGTGCTGCCAAGTTAAAGCAGATTTATCCGGAAAAAGTAGACGAAATCAACGCATTAAAAAGCAGATATGACGAAACCGAACAGGAAGCCGGCGTAATTGAAACAGTAGACGGTGAAGCGTTATGGTATAACACTAACTACAATAAAATCCGTGTAGTGCAGTATTGGTATAAAGAATACGGCAAAAAGAACGTATATATGACAAAAGAGGGGTTAATTGATGAAGCTAACCCGTTATTTGTTGTATTAATGGCTACAGGCAAGAAACCGACAAGTATCCCAGATACTAAAATCAGATACGCAACGTTCGCCGATAGTGTTCTATTGGAAGAGGGCGAAAGTCCTTATAAGCATGGTAAATTCCCGTTAGTGCGTGAATATTGTTACTATACAGGCGAATTGGTAGATGATGAATTGGAACCGGCTGGCGTAGTGCGTGATATTAAAGATGCACAAAGGGAATTAAATAAAAACCGAAGCCAACGCATGCACGTTGTTAATCAGCAGTCTTTAGGCGTGAAATTCTGGCAAGGTCAACTAACCGAACAGACTAAGCGCGACATTAAAAACAATAGCACTAAACCGGGTGCGAATATCTGGTTACCGCCGGGCGTATCATTCGTAGACGGCACGCCGGCAATGGATAGCAATATTAATATGGCCCTTGAACAACAATCAAGTAATGATTTCTATTCTATCAGCGGTATCACTCCGGAAAGTTTAAGCGGTAGCGTTGGCAGTATGAGTGGCAAGGCAATCGACTTGCGGCAATCTGTAACGACTGTACAAACGGCTGGTATATTTGAGCAATCAAAAGAAGCAGAACGCCAAATTGTAAAATTGTTATGGGGTGAGAAAAACGCACCGGGTTTAATTCCGCAATTCTACAATGAAGCTAAAGCAATGCGCATTATGGGCGACGACGGGCAAAAGGAATTTGTACAGATTGCACCGGGTTTAAATCAACCTATGCAAGAACAAGTTTTAACAGATGCATTTGGACAACCGCAACGCGATGCGGAAGGTAATCCTATTAAACAAGTTTTGTATGATCTATCCGCCTTTGATTTTGATATTGTAATTAGTACAAGCCAAGCAAGTGCAACGGCAAGACGTGCTAACCTATATCAATTATTGGAAGCTAAGAAATCCGGTGTTGATATTCCTATGGATATTATCCTTGATTTTATGGATTTCCCAGAAAAAGAAACGGTTAAGAAACGCATGCAAGAAGCGGCGGAAAAACCAGCATTACCAGAATTGCGCGTAAGTGGTTCGCTTGATGATATGCCAGCGGAAGCGTTGAGTATGTATTTACAAACGTTAGGCGTACAGATTTCACCACAACAAATTATGGCGGAACGGTTAGCCTTGAAAGGTAAACAATCAAACATTCAAAATACACCGCAAATTATGCCGCCTATGAACGATTTAGGCACTATGTAATTAAACTATCAACACAATAATAAACGCTCCGTAATGGGGCGTTTTTTATATTATTTCGCCCTAAGTAACGGCGTTAAAAGGCTTGCTTATACATTATCGCCCGGCAACGGCGTTAAACTGCCATATTTCTTTATTCGTCCGGCAATGACGTTAAAAGGCTAAGGAGTATTAGATATGGAAAAAGATTTAGTTAATATCGAAGATGCTGGTTTCACTCCGGAAGATTTAGAAAACGCGGGCGTGAACGTTGAAGATAATACCGAAGAAACGGATACACCAGAAGCGGCAACAGATGAACCCTCTACAGATGATGCGGCCGAAAGTGATGCGAATGATGCGGAAGTAGATGCAGCGGCGCCGAACACTAATGAAGAAGAACCGGAACACGAAGAAAACCATACAAACGATAACAATCTAAAAGCGGCACTTGCACAGGAACGCGCAAGACGTAAAGCGGCCGAGGAACGCGCAAGACAATTTGAAGCGCAACAAAGACCAATTACATTGCCAGATAGTGAAGTATCTGATATCCGCGACTTTGTACGCCGTGAAGCATTGAAACGCTTTAATATTACGGCGGAAGATTTAGAAAGTCTTATGTTTGAAGATGTAAACAAATACAACGATTTCATTCGTTTTGAAGCTAACGCAGAATACACGATCACAAATCAACAGTTAGCAGTACACCAACAAAGACAAACAAATCTAAATTTCGTAAATGAAATTAAATCATTACCAAATTTCGGGGAACTATATCAACGCGGATTAGAAAAGCTAAACGGCATGACAATGCGCGATGCACAACCAATAAACGATGCGTTCTATCGCGTAGATATTGGAGAAGGTACCGATGCCGATTTTGAAACAATTAGAAAATTTGTTAATGAACTGCAAAATGAACGGGCAACGAATACCGACGTTACAAATAACCCGTTACAAGTGGCCGCAACGTTGCCAAAAGCTGGCGCGTTAAACGGTGGCGTTCCTACACCTAACAAGGTAAGCGAAGAAGATATTTTGAAAGCGTATCAAACAGGCAACCTTGATGCATTGCCGGACGATGTACGCAAGTATTTTGACGAATTATAAGAGGTAAAATATGGCAGACCAAAGAAACCAAGTTAATATCCCAGCGAATTTAGTGCCTAAAGTATGGGCAAAAAAAGTATGGCATGAAGGCGTAAAAGATAGCTATTTTGATAAATTCACTGCAATGGACGGTTCCAATGTAGTACACCAAAACAAAGACTTAACAAACGTAAAAGGCGATAGCGTAGTATTCGGCTTGATGATGAATTTAACAGGTTCTGGCGTTGAAGGTAATCAAAAATTAACTGGCGCCGAAGATACATTGAACATTTACGATTTTACTGTACAAACTAAATTAATCCGTAATGCGGTATCTCGCTATGAAGCGGACGACCAAAAAACACAGTATGATATGTTAAAAGAAATTAAAGGCGCATTGAAACAATGGCTTGCCGATTGGTTGGATAACAAATTGATGAGTGAATTATGTTCAACCCCTTCTTCTTCTAAAGAATCGGTAGCTGCAAGTGCTGCTGGTACATATTCCAGCATTACGGCAAATGATAAATTAACAACAACTATTATTTCCCGTGCTAAACGTAAAGCAATGATGCACGCGCCAAAAGTACAACCAATTAAAGTTGACGGCATGGATAAATACATCATGCTTGTTCATCCATGGGCGGCACGTGATTTGAAAGATGATCCAAAATGGTTGGCAGCACAACAAAACGCAAATGTACGCGGTTCTAAAAACCCTATCTTTACAGGCGCATTAGGCGAATACGACGGCGTTATTCTTTATGAATACGAACGCGTATTATGCGATAATACAGGCGCATCTAGTGCGAATGTATGCCATAACTTATTATTGGGTAAACAAGCAGCATGTTTTGCAGTAGCAAGACCAGCTAAACACATTGAACAAACAGACGATTACGGCAACATCGCCGGTAATGGTATTGCGTTCTATGGCGAAGTTAAAAAAACAAAATTCAATAATAAAGACTACGGCTCTATTCAAGTATTAACTGGTGGCGTTGTAGAAAGCTAATTCTTGAATTATGGGCGGGGTAATACCCGCCTTTATTCTTATATGGGGTGAATATGAACGTAAAACAAGTTATCAATAGGGCGTTCATGCAAATAGGCGATACACCACAGGAGCAATATACACCGTACCATTTACTGGAGTATTACAACGAAGGCAATCACCTATTAAATGCCCTTATCGGTCAGTACTGCCCTAGTTTGGCACAGGCGACTCATGAAGATAATGGCACCGGACGGATTACGCTGCCCGGTCAATGTATCAGCGTGTTAAATGTCAAAGCCGATGATGCGGACGTACAGGCCTATCATGTATTGAATTTACAAACGATAGTATTTGATGCAGATCATGAGCAGAAAATAACCGTTGATTATATAATGACTGCTGGCTATAAGAAGCTGGAAGATGAAAGCGGACTACCGGCAGAATTAGAAACATTACTTGTTGATTACATCGTATATAGGGTTATGAACCTTGATATATCCGGCGTAACGGCGAATATGGTTAATGCGTTGCAATCAATTAATAATGGTTTAGGCAATAATGAAAGCGTAATAGCGGAAGGGTACTGGAATTATGGTAGTAAGCGAATTGATTACGCTGGTTAATGTAGAGTCTAACGAAATATTAGATGAACAGTTGGAGTATATCCAATACATTAACGCAGCTATTGACTGGCTAACTACTATTCTAGTTAGCATTAAAGACCGCGAAGTAGTTAAGAATACAGATATACCGAATTTGAAAGCGGTTCCGTCCGATTTCATGGGGTTTGTTCCTAAAAGCGGTTATCCTATCCGCATCATAAACGGAACATTTGAAACTTATGACGGGGAAACAGTCAACCAAGTATTTTATAGCGTGCGTAAAAACCACGTTGACGAATTAGACGATACTATTCCGTTTTCTGAATTCTTTCATCAGTATTTAGTGCAGCTTATATCTTTCATGGTTAAAAAGAAATCACTTATGACTGATTATGCTGCCTATGATAAACAATTCATTGACTACATAACGGAACAGATTAAGGCGGCAAGAGGTATAGCATAATGGGCGTTAAACAGGTGGCAACTACAAACGGGTTCCGGCTGGGCCTTGATTGGAGCAACCCGCCGGAAAATATCGATGTGCAAGCGTTAACACAGGCGCAACAATGCGAATTCGATAGAACAGATAATGCATTACGTACTGTTCCGGGTATTCGTATATTGTATGATTTTGGACTACCAGTAGAAACGCTATATCATGACGTATACCGTAATAAGTGGTACTTTTCTAGTGGACGTAATTTATATGAAACTGATTTTAGCAGTAATAAACTGTTAGGCGCATTAAATGGTACCGAACGGCCAAAATATCATGCGTTTGGCGGTGATATTCTTATTGCCAGCGGTGATAAATTACAAGCCATTTCCGGTAGTGGTAAGTTATCCACTATTGAAAGTCCGGCATGTGATATAGTATCAAGCCATTCGGGGCGTGTACTGATTGCATCGACTCATTCGCATCGGTTGAATTGGTCGGCAGTTGGCGACTACAACGCATGGAATCATAACAATAACGATGCATCAAGCGCGCAATATGTAGACGTAGGCTACAAAGACCAAGGCAGCATTATTGCGATTGATTTCTTATCTAGGGCCATAATCGTATACAAAGAATACGGGCGCGTGTATCAAGTCATTGGCACGCCAGATGCACAGAATTTAACAGTATATCCGTTATCCTCTACCGGTTATTGTAGCGGTGCAACGGTAAGCGTTGATGATCGTAGTTACTATTTAGGCAATCAAGGGTTCATGTCTTTCATGCCTACAAATACCTATGCAGAAATACAACCGTTTGAAACTGGATTGAATATCAACTCTTATCTATTGAAGTACATTACAAAAGATTGCGAAGTATGGCACATATCCAGTAGAAAACAAATCTGGATTAAACCATATAACGGCGAAACAGTTTTTATATATCACTACTTGCCACGATATGAAGACGGAAGGGGCGTTTTTACATCAAGAAAATTCACGCATGGCATCAATGCGGCGGTGAATGTAGACAAGGAAGTATATATAGCCTACGGAAATAAAATTGGTATCCTTGATGAAACGATAGATACAGATGATGCGGTACAAATTCAAACGTCAATTATCAGCGGCAACAGATTGGCAACACGTCAATTTGTGTTGATTATGAACTACAATTTCGTAACGCATAATCTTATTCCCGGTCATGGTACTATTGGCATCTCAAATAAGAAGCCTAAGCCAATTAACTTTTCAAGCAAGGCAACCAAAACATACTATGCGAATGAAAAGCTATACGAAGCCAAAACATTAATGAATGTTAATGAATACACGAAGGCGTATAAAATTGGCGGCGGTGCAAATCGTAATGTACAATTCAAAATCAATGTTCAAAAGGGCGCTATTTCGTTACGTCAGTTAGATTATACGTATGAAGAGGTTTAAACATGGCATATAAAGAAAAATACCCTTTGGATATAACGCCACAGGGCGATACTGTACAAGATAGTATCAAGAAAAACCGCGATGAATTATTGAACGTTGCGCAGCAAATGGAACTAAAAGCCGGCGGCGGTGGTGGTACTGGTGGCGGTGGTGGTACTGGTGGCCTACGTAATAGGGTATTGAGCGGTAAAGTAAGTAACGGGGAATTCTCATTTTTAACTGGTGATAACCTAAGCGTAATGATTGACGGTAGTCAAACGCCTGTGTTGTTATCATTCGCCGACGGTTTCAACGATTACGGCGCGGTTGATTATATCCAAACGATTAACCGTAAACAAAGTGCATGGAGTCTACCGGCCAACAATACGTCGTATCTATACGTTGAGCGCTCCGCATCTGGCGGCCTAACTTATGGCAGTACAACGTTTGAACCGATGCGCCAGCCAAATGCACCAGCAGCGGCAACGGATAAAATGTACTACAACACTACAAATGAAAAAATGTATGTGTATACTGGCACGTACTGGAAAGAAATATTGCGCGTAGTGGTAGCGATTGCCGTTACAGATGCAACGCGTGTAAAGTCAATCAAGTATTATGATCCAAACGTAAACACCGCAACAGATGCCGTAATTGGTACGCGTACAGTTGACGGTAAAGCGTATGCATTAACAGACATTCTTAATCAAATGGCGGAAGCTATTAAAAAGATTGCTGGTGATGCTAGCTTTACAAATAACCCAAGCCGTACACTTAAAACTATCACGGATACGGTAAACGGATTAAGTAGTGCATATTATCGCAAAACTGATACAGTAGCCGAAGCAACGCATGCAGTTCGTGCAGATACCGCAACGCGGGCTAATTCAGCCGCAACGGCGGATAACGTCGCATTGTGCGTTAATAAGGCCGGCGATACTATGACGGGTACGTTAAAGGTTCCGGGCCTTTCCAATAATCCGATTGATTTAGATTACTATTCCAAAAATAGAATTGGTTATAGTGGTTTTACTTTTGGCGAATGTAATAACTATCGCATATGGGGTAATGCATACTGGGGAATCGGTGCTATATTCTCATGGAATACTGACGATAACCGCGTATTAGGTACTCAGCTTTATTTCGCTAATAGTAACGCGGCGTATATTCGGTTTGATACAAATTCAAATACGGCCGGCGAATGGCAACGCATCGCAACGTTTGAAAATAACAATACGTTGACGTTCCCTAATGGCGCAAAGTTAAAGGTGGAATAATATGCCTAATCTAGTACTAGAATATAACGGTCAAATTTACCGGTTCGGATTAACTGCAAATGCAGCAGTAACAAACGGCCAAAATATTAAAGTTCCATTTAATGGAAGCGAATTATACGCACGTATTGGAGACGATAACACGCCGTTAAAAGTTATTAAAAACGGGCGCACGTATTCTGTACAGTATAATCCGGCTGCATTTAATAATATTTATGTAGATAGACCGGCAAGTGATCGCTCAGAATGGCGTAACACAGTATTTTTCCCAAGTGGCAATTATCGCATCACAATAGACGGAAGCACGCAAGATAGTCGAGAAATAAGCATTAATGATAATAAAAACCTTGAAATAGTAATGAATATTATCGGTCAAGGGTATGGAAATCAGCGTTTAAAACTGACTATTAGCGGGTATTATGATAGGCAAGTACTAGCCGGAAGCAATCGTAATAAATTCAGCATAGAACGAATAGGGGACTAACGATGCAACTTGAAAGCCTTGAAAGCATGATTAAAGACTATGAACGGCGCACGGGTGAACGTGTTAGTCTTGAAGGGTTTTATTTCGATGAAAATAATAACTACAAAGACAAATATAATTACTATTTCAAATGGTTTCCTAATGCTGGGTTCTTATTCTGGACTATCAACGAACATGACGGCCGACGGTATTTTACTATCTGGCAGACATACGGCGATATGAAAGTAATAGGCAAGTATATCGTGGAAGTTATGAAGATGAATGATCTTGATGTAATTGTAACGGCAACACATCGAAGCGTGCGCGGTTTCATTAAAAAGTGGAACATGGAACGCGTTCCAACTATGGACTATACCTATAATGGGTTTAATTACAAAGTACTGAAAACGGTGCGAAAACACCTTGAAGCGACTTTGTAGAAAGGAAAAGCATGTTTAAATTTGACTTGCAATTATTTGGCGGCGGCGGTAAAAAGTCGAAGGTAAGCAGCATTGATGCCAAACTACCTACGGCAACGGCCGACGAAAAGCAACTATTACAAGGCCAAATGGATTGGATTAATAACACCAATCGAAGCGCCAACACCTTGCAAGGTATGGGCGATGCGGCTTTAAGTAATGCGATAACGCCAGAATACGACAATATGTATAATTCGTATTTAGGCGCTAACCGTGGCAATCAAAATGCAATAGGGGCGTTACAGAACCTAGTAACAACGGCCGGCGCCAAGAATTTAACTGATAACACGCGGTATGCAAATCAGTTAGCGGCAAGCGTTGATACTATGAACAACGGCGCAAGCCAACTGGCTAACGAATATAACGGCGCATTGCTTAATAATCAAAACGCAATGGATAGCATCACAAACGGCCAACTACCAACAGGCTATGCAGATGCTAGACGGCAAGCGTTAAACAATGATTTACAGGCAACCATAGGCAATGCAGTTTCTGGCCTAGCAAGTCGCGGCATTGTGAATTCATCTATTACAGATAATGCATTAAATGATATTAGCAAGAACGCATCTAATACACTTGCGGCACAATATTCAAATGATTTAGGCCAAGCGGCGGCACTCAATACGCAAGCTCTTAATAATAATTTAAGCGGTATCGGTGCAAAAATGGGGTTATGGGGTAACACCTACAATAACAACCAAAACGGCATTATTAATCAAGCAAATCTAATGAACCAAGGTTATGCAAATCAGATGAATAACGCCGGCACCGCAGCGGGTTTAGTAGGTCAACGCGAAGGGTTAGCGCAAAACCCTATTAATACAGGCGCAACAACACAAAGCGCGGCAATTCAACCGGCCAAAGATTACTACTCTATGAGCCAGTTAAATAACGCGGATCAAGAAGATTTACTTAACAGATTTATGTCATTACGCTATGGACTAGCACAACCAGCACAAACAATGGTTAAGCAAGGTTCTGGCGGTTTCTTTGGAGGACTTATGAAAGGTTTTTGTTTTGTAGCGGGTACTGAAATTGCAACACCAGAAGGTGGCAAGGTTATTGAGACGTTTGTAAATGGTGATACTGTTATCACGTTGGGTGCGGTAAACGATGTAATTGCATTGCATGATATGGGCGAAAAAGAAACACATCGCCTTGAAACTGTATCCTTTGGCGTAACAACCACAGGCACGGAAAAGGTATTAACTCCGGAAGGCTTGAAATTAGTTAGTGAATTGGTAGTTGGCGAAGTTATCATGACGGTTAATGCTTATGAACCGGTTACACTCAGCGAAGCAACTGGCAATACTGAACACGTGTACGAATTGCAATGTACTGGCGATAATTTATTCTATGCTAACGGCATTATGGCGGAAGGTATCAATGAAGATGAATTGAAGGCTATTGCAGATGCAGCAGCAGAAGCGCCAGAAGAAGCACCGGAAGAAAAGCCAGCTAAAAAAACAACTAAAAAATCCAGCAAGAAAGATGAACCAGTAGAGGAAGCAACCGAAGAAGCAGCAACCGAAGAAGCAGCAACCGAAGATAATAAGAAAGTAGAGGAATAACACAATGGGCGTTATCTACGTAAAAGATTTTGAACCATGGGCGGCGTTAGGCGAATTAGCTGGTCAATATTTCTCACATCGTTTAGGTGCATTGCAGAATAACAAAATGGCTAAAGGCTATCAAGCAATGCTAGGCGGTGGCGGTGGCGGTGGTGGGGAGCAAGACCCGAACGCGCTACAAGTTATGGATAATAATAACCGTATGGCGGGAATGGGTATGCAACAACCTAATAGCGCCGGTCAAATCAACCAGTTATTATCTAATTCCAATAACACATTTGCCAATAACTTGATGCAAAAGAATAATATCGGATTATGGGGCGGTCAAAATCCAGCCGCACCAGCGCAACCGATGCAAGCTAACACAGATGCACCAAGTAATCCGGTTACGGATCAGCGCTTTAACGCTTATATGAATGAGCCAAGTCCTACATTACAAAAGCAGTTGCAAGCACAGGCAGCACAGGCACCACAAATGCCAGCAGCACCAGCGCAACCGCAACAAAACACCGGACTATGGAATTTTCAAAATCTAAATAATACTGGTATTAATAATGGTATGCCGCAAACATATCAAGAAATGATGCTGCAACGGGCAAACGCACCTTTTCATGGGGCGCCCAATTCGGCCGTAAATGGTAACGCCGATGCGGATAAAGCGCCGGGCCAATACTCTATACCAGATAAAGCAAGCGTAACAAGTGAAGCACGTAAACAACTAGGGGCCAATACGTTGGCCCTAGTTAAAGCCGGTTTTGATTTTAAAACGGCGCAAGGCCTAGCCAGCGAACAATATCAAACTGACGTTAACAATATGTATATGCAACAAGTCAACGAATATCAAGAAAAAGTACTTGAACCAATGCGCCAGCAAATCATGAATAATCTTGTATTTACGCAAGATAAAGACGGCAACCCGGTTGTAGATACCTATAACACAAAACGGGTTAAAGGGTTGGCGCCAGCCGTTGCAAGATATAACTATCTAGCCGGTAAAGTTGGCGCTGGTACTATTGATATGAATAACTTGAACAGTATTGCGGCACTTGATAAACCAGATTATAAGTTTAGCAGCGCACAAAACGGCCATATTGTACGTTACAACATGGGCGACGGTACTATTCAAGATATGGGCGGTTATGGCAAGGTTGAAACAAAACAATTTGCGAACGGTCAAGTTATTGTTATGACACCAGACGGCCAAATGAAAAACGTCGGCAACTTTGGCGCGAAAAACATTAAAGTTATGCCAGACGGTAAAACGTATATTGTTGGCACAGACGGCAGCATGAAATATGTAGGTACGCACGTTAAACCGGCAACGGCTACACAGTCCGGCACTAGCGGATATAATGCGCAAGTATTACGTACACTTTCCGCGCAGCATACCGCATGGGTGAAAGCTAACCCAGATAAAGCGGAAACTGAAAGTCCTTATTACGGGCAGTTACAAAGCGCGTTAAGTGGTGCGCCTACTGCTGGCGGTGGTGGTGCTGCTGGAACGCCAACAGTTAAACGGCAGCCTACTTATTCAAGCGAAGAACAAGCAGCAATTTCCAAGCGAATGAATGAACTTTCAGCGCAAGGCTGGAGCGATGATCAGATAGCAGCGGAACTTGATGCGGCCGGATACGGTCAATATAAATCGTGGTTAAAGTCTTATTAAATATAAAGGGGTAGACTATGGGTGCGTTTGATGATATTACAAGCCAATACGGCAAGGCGGCTGGAAACGGTAACGCCTTTGAAGATATAACAACCGAATACGGTTATGACGTAGGCAACGCGCCCAAGCCTACGTTTTGGGATAGCGTTAAAAATAATGCTGAATATGTTGCTAATGGCGTTAAAAACAATATTGAATGGATTGATAAAACCGGCAAAGAAATTAACGACAATGTAGGTAATACCTTAACGGCGTGGAAAGATGATGTAGTAAAAAAATCAAATAATTTAGGTAATGAGTATTCTAAAAGTGCTGCTAATGCGATTGATGCTAATGGCGATAACTTTTCTAAATTTGATGATAATGGGGAGTTTATCGACGAATATGCTACGCCGGGGTTAGGTAAAGCGCACGTAGAAACCTATAATGCCGCAGTTGGTAAACCGGCTGGATATCTAGCAATTACTCCGTATGTTCCACCACCGGTGCGAATAGCTGCCGGCGTTCTTGCCGCGCCTACGATTGCAAGTGATACGATTGATATGTATAACGCCAATGCAACCGCAGAAAACGAAGGAACGGCACCGGACGGAATTTTAGGGAATAAATATGTAGCTACTGCTAAAAATCTTTTAGTAGACCCAGTGGCCGAGCCAGTAGAACGCTTGATTGACGACCCGGGCGAATTTGCAAAAAATATAGCCATGAACCCTACTAACTTATGGGGCGATGTATTTTTACCGGCGGCAATGGTACACGGTGCAACACCTAAAAAGGTAAGCGGTGCAATCGGTGAGCATGTAGGACGTGCAGCGGAACACATCAAAGAAAAGGCATCTAACGCCTTTGAAGATATTGGCGAACGTTTCACAAAAGATGCGCCAACAATGGAAGAAGGCGTAATGTATAACGCGTTTGATGATGTACCCGTACCAGAAGAACCTAAAACAGTAGAACCGCGCGAATATTCCGAAGGTGGTTTGAACGGTCAACCTATGGAAGGAGAAACCGGTAATATCCAAGCTGACATTTATAACCGATACCGTATGAATGGATTAAGCGACGTTGAAGCGGCTGCACTAACCGGTAATATTGGAGCCGAAAGTAGTTTTAATACAACGGTTACAAGTGGCGACGGCTACGGTTCCCGTGGTTTGGTTCAATTTACTGGCGATAGATTGAACGGCGAAAGCGGTTTATTGAAATTCGCAGAAAATCGTGGGTTAGATCCGTGGGACTGGAGAACGCAAGTCGATTTCAGCGTATGGGAATTACACAATACCGAAAGCGCTGCACTTGAAGCGATGCGCGCGCGCCCAGATGCAACACCGGAAGAAATGGCCGTTATCATACGTAAAAATTATGAAAGACCAGACCCAGCAGTTGCACATGATGATGTACGGGCGCAAATTGCTAAAGAAACATTCGACGGCAACTATGGTAAATATGAAAATAGGCCACGTGATAATACATCGTTTAAAGATAATACGCTAGATCCTAATTATCGAAGCTATGAACAACCATTCAAAGATGAGTTTATAGAAAACGAAAAAACGGTAAACGGTGAAGAACCACATACCGATTTAAACAGTTTTGTAGAAAATGCCGATAAAAAACAGGTTAAAAACGAAGATTTAGGTATAAACTATCAAGGCGAAGGCGAAACGACCCGTACAGGCGAAATAAATGAATTTCAGCCGAAAGACCGCATAAATACTGACTTTGTAGAGGGTGAAAAACCTAAAATTGAAGAAAAAGCACTTGAAAACGATGCAAGTACTCAATTTAGGTATGAAGAAGATGCACCAAACGAAAGTTTACGAAATGCACTTGACGATTTACCGCCAAAAGCAAAAGAAACTATCATGAATGAATTAAAAAATGATGCATCTGAACCACGATATACCGAATTAGGAAATAAAGTACAATCTAATACGGAAATATTGAAAGATTTAAACAAAGCCACAAAGCCGGATATTCCAAAAGCGGAACTTGATGCGGTTAAGGTTCGATTATCTGAAAGCCTAGATGTACCAGTTGAACGATTGAACAACGAATACATGGAAACGGTTCGCCGTGATCGTGCTGCTGAATTAATTGCCGATACGCAAGAGTTGAAATTAATGCAAGCAGAACCGGCAGAAGGTGGCGTGAGCAAATACGCGCAGCAACCTAGCCAGCTATTAGACAATGCAACTCATGAGCAAGTACACGAAGCTATGGTGAAAGCCTTTGACGGCAACGAAGCAATGGCAAATCGTTATTTAGAAAGTAAAGGCGTTAGACCTACGGAACCGCTACAATATAGCGCGAAAGGTAACGAAACGCCACATACTGGCATTGATGAGGTAGGGCGGTTAGGCCGAAGCGTAACACGTAAAGAAATTCTTGATGCGGTTAATAACCTATTTAATCAACGTGTTAAAAGTGGCCGTTTAGGACGTCCTAACGTGCGCGGCTGGTATAACACTAAAACCGATGTAATTCGTAGCGGTAATTATGGCGAAATTCCAGTTATCATGCACGAATTAGGGCATTATGTAGATAATTATTTTGGTTTCAGTAAAGATGCACGGTTCAATAATGAATTTAACGGCGTAATTCAAGACCGGTTCGGAAAAGCATACAATAAGTTAGGTATGGACGGTATACGTGGCGAAGGTTACGCAGAATTCTTTAAGGATTATGTGAGTGATCGCGCAAAAGCGAAACGGGAATTTCCGGAATTCTATAACCATTTTACGGAAGCGATTAAGAATGAACCAGAATTGAACGGTATAACCAATAAATTATCGCAGCTGGTTCATGAATGGCACCGTCAAGGCGGGGCGGAACGTATCAAGGGTAGCATTTCTTTTGAAAGCAAGGGAAAAGTAAGCCAAGCTATTGATGCGGTTAAGCGTGGCGAAGCAAAAGACGTAATTAAAAAAGCATTAAATGATGTATACACTAAAGCCGTTGATGAATTGAACCCGTTGAAGGATTTAGTTGAAGAAGTAGAACGCCAAACAGGCGAAAAAATTGCCTTTGACGATAACCCTTATATGCAAGCGTGGTTAGCGCGTGGCTGGGTTGGTAAAGCTGAAACGCTTATTGAACACGGCGCACCGGAACATGGCATCAAATCGTTAAAAGACATTTTGAAAGGTATAGGCGAAAAGGAACATAAGGAATTCTCCGCATATCTTGTAGCCTTGCACGATTTAGACCTACACAAGAACAGACAAAAAGCAACGTTTGATTATACCGAAGATGCTGCCGTATTAGGTAAGCACGCCGGAAATGAACGTTTTCAAAAGGCAGCAGTTGCAATATATAAATATCAAGATTACATGTTGCAAATGTTAGTTAAAGAAGGCATGCTAACGGCTAAGGCATATCATACAATGCGTAAAATGTACCCGCATTACATTCCATTTTTCCGTGATATGTCAGATGCTGGCATGCAATCGTTCTTATCTGGCGGTAAGGGGTTTATTGATGTATCTAGTCCGGTAAAACGTTTTAAAGGTAGTACGCGCGATATTATAGATCCGTTGGAAAGCATCGTAAAGAATACGTTCCAATTCTATAACGCAGTAGAACGCAATCACGTTGGGCGTACATTTGCAAAACTGGCCGATAAAAACGGCGTAGGGCAAATAGTGGAACGTGTAAACGGTAATAAGGCAAAAACGGATAATACATTTAATGTTTGGGAAAACGGCGAAAAAGTAACATATGAAACAACGCCGGAACTTATTCAAACGATGCGCATGTTAGATAAAGACCAATCCAATATGGTTGCTAAAATCTTATCGTATCCGGCCAACTGGTTACGCGCTGGTGCTACATTATCACCAGAATTTATCTTGCGAAATCCTGTACGCGATATGATAGGTGCATCTATTTATTCCAAACACGGTTTTATTCCTGTTCTTGATACTTTTAAAGGGTTATCACTATTCCTTAAAAAAGGCGATTTATACTGGGAATATATGAAGTCCGGCGCAGCACATGCGGCAATGGTTTCGTTAGACCGCGACTATTTAGGCGGTCAATTACGCGATATTATGAGCCGTGAAAGTAAAGCTACTAAGTTAATTAAAAACCCTATTGAAGTGTTACGTGCTATGAGTGAAGCAACAGAAATGGCAACACGATTGGCGGAATTTGATAATGCACGAAAGGGTTATACTGGGGTTGGTAATCGCCTATTTGGTAAAGATAGAAAGCCTTTAACTGCAAGAGAAGCAGCGCTTGAAAGCCGTGATATAACGCTAGATTTCAGCCGTAGGGGTTCGCATACGAAAACTGCAAATAGAGTAGTAGCCTTTTTTAATGCTACAATTCAAGGCGCCGACAAAATGGCGCGTGCTTTTAAAGAAGACCCGCGCGGTATGACTGTAAAAACTATGCTATATATCACGTTACCAAGTATTTTGTTATGGTACATGAATAAAGATGATGAACGATACCAAGAGTTGCCACAATGGGAAAAAGATACATTCTGGATTATTCCGGGTAAAGAAAATATGTATCGTATTCCTAAGCCTTTTGAAGCCGGCGTGTTATTCGGTACATCGTTTGAACGTATGTTACAGTATTTTGACGATGCCAAAAACAACCGTAAAGGCGTAGGCTTTAAGGGGTTCGGCGATAGGGTAATAGATAGCCTTGCACCTAGTTTTATGCCTACGGCTATGATACCGGTTGTTGAAGCTATGACGAATTACTCTTTATTCAGACAACGCAATATTATTCCACAATCACAAGAAAATTTACCGGCACGCCTACAGTACGGCTCTAATACAAGCGAAGTTGCAAAATTCGTAGGCGATAAAATCAACGTTTCTCCGTATATTGTAGATAATACAATAAGAGGGTACGGCGGCGGACTTGCTGGGTTGGGTTTAAGTGCGATTGATGCGGCATCTGGTGCAAAAGAAAATAATGCATCTAAAAAATGGTACGAAACGCCGGGGTTAAGAGGGTTCACCGCGGCACCTTATCAATCATCGAATAGCGTACAGCGTGTATATGATGATTATAAGGAACAAGAAAAACTACATAATGAATTCAAACTAACGGGGCAACGGCCAGACGGATACGATGCCAAAGAATTCGCAAAACTCAAAAATGCAAGCGATAGCCTAAAAGGTTTAAACAAAGCATCTAAAGCGATCATTAATAATGAACGCATGAGCGGCGAACAAAAGAGGGAACAATTAGACAAAATCAATATGAGAAAAGCCAATATAGCGCGCAGCGTTTATGGTTTAGGTAAGGTTAAATAAGGGGCGCATAATGGAGTTTATTTTGAAGTTTTTTGTTGAGGGTTGGAACTCTTTAACAGATAGTTTTGTATTGAAAGCAATATTAAGCGGTGCGGCAGCCGTCGCGATATGGCTTATCGGAATTAAACACGTCCAGATTTTGGGCGTGTTTATTTTATTGGTATTTATTGACCTATTCACTAAATGGGCGGCTATTGCCTATCAAATGTTAATTGATGAATACGGATATGATAAAGACCAAATGGCCGTATGGGAAAAGTACCGCGCAATACCGTTGGCGTTCGAAAAGGGCTTAATTTCCAGCCGATACATGCGAAAAGGGTTTGTGTTTAAAATCCTAACATATGTAGCAGCTACAATGGCGGCCGTATTATTTGATGAAATGAGCGGCCAAAAGCAATTCGCGGTATCGTTAGTTTGGTTATATTTGGGTTCCTGTGAATTCCTATCTATTATGGAAAACCTACGCGACGGCGGGAATGTGATGCTAGGTAAATTCCTTGATTTAATCCGAACAAAAATTGAAAACAAGGTGAAATTATAAGGGGGTACCATGAGAGGTATTGACGTAAGCGAAAATAACGGCGTAGTTGACTGGGGCGCGGTAAAGGCTAATGGGTTTGATTTCGCGATCATTCGCATCGGTTATGGCCGTGGCAATTTAGATAGTGAATTCTATAACAATATTAACGGCGCTATTAATGCCGGTTTGTCAGTTGGTGTATACCATTATTCCTACGCTATGAACGAAGAACACGCAGCAGAAGAAGCGGAATTCGTTTTAAATACACTTAATGATGCCGGATTAACTGTGGATAAGTTGCCAATGGGCGTATGGTTCGATATGGAAGATGCTGACGACTACAAGGCAGAACGTGGCATGCCAACAGACCAGCAACTAACTAATATATGCAGCGTATTCATCAATAAATTATGGCAAGCTGGTTACGTAAATACCGGCCTATATGCTAGTTATGACTGGTTGGTAAATGTATTAGATATTAGCCAGTTGGGCGGGTGCGCTATTTGGTGCGCACAATTAAATAGTCAATGCGATTATGAAGGCGCTAATTTGTGGCAATATACATTTACTGAAAACATTGAAGGTAAGGAATTTGATGCGGATTTAGTATTGAATTGGCCTATCTAACGGGGGTATTGTATGGATACTATCAAGCAATTCATAAGGGCATATTTACCAGTTATCACAGTAGCATTGCTTATGCTACTGGTGGTAGTTGCTGGCCTATTCGCCTATAATATGATGCATACCAAAAAGCTACAAGAACCGGTTATTATTAATCATACCGTGGCGAAAAACCCGGTTAAATTAGGGGAAGCGCTTAACGTATCGCCAAATGTAGCGAAGGAAGTTATTGCATATAGGGAAACGGCGCAGCCGGTAGTAACATATTACACGCAAGCGCCAACACTACATGATGCGGCAGTAGTTACGAAAAACGCTATTAAAGAAAAATCGCCTACTATTCCAAAGGAAGCTATAGAAAAAAGCGATAGAACCGCAGTTGTTGAAAATACCGATGAACAAAAGATTGATGTATATAAAATCAATTTGAACAAAGCGCATCGCATAATGGGCGGCGTTACTGTACTGGATACAGGCAAGGTATATGAAACGGTAGGTTATCAAGCTGGCGACTTTCAAGGCCTAGCGCATTTTGACGGTAAGCATTTCAAAGGGGCCAGCGCGCTTTATACATTTGCGAAATGGTAGGTGATCCGATTATCTCCGAGTTGCACGGATTGCAACAGTAAACTATTAGTTGACAGTTGGAAAGGAAACATTATGAAAACATTTACATTTGAAGGCAAAACTCATATGTTCGCGGAAGAAGTAGAACCAAAGAAGGACGGTTTATATACCGCAACTTTAACAGACCACAATAATAAACGTTGTGAAATGTGGTTCGTTAATGGCGAATTGAAACGCCTTGTTGAATTAGATTAATAAGAAAGGGGTACCATAAGCGGTACCCCTCTTTTTTTATTTGACGGCAAAAATACGGCAAAAATTTTATACAAAACCATATAATTTTGTGGATACGAATTATAAAAATTTGTTTTGGCCAATCAGTTAAAAACTACAATATGCTATTTCATGGATAAAAATTATCATATACGATATAATAAATGAGATATAACAAAAAGCATATAAAATACCTTAATTAAAGCAATTTTATATATCAACGGCAAAAATTCGGCAAAAATAATTAACCAAAAATATTGGCAACTTTATCGGCTGCCTTTAGTCGCATATCATCTGAAAAATGAACGTATGTTTTTAATACCGTCGGTAGACTATCACCTAATAGGGCGGATACTGTTTTTATATCTACGCCGTTTGATAATAATTTAGTTGCGTATGTATGGCGTAGATCATGAATGGAGTTATCAGGTAAGAAACTTTTCATTATTTGTGATGCGCCCCAGCTGCTGCTAATTCTATTATTAAAAAGGCGGCCAGTTGAATATGTTCCTTTGTAATCTTTCAATATTCTTGCTAATACGGGCGGTATAGGTAGTTGCCGATAGCTATTTTTTGATTTAAGCGGTTTTAACGCATATTTATTGTAATCAATCGCGCCGAATTGCTGCACTACATTAATTGTATTACTATCTAAATCTACGTTATCCCAAGTAAGGCCAATAATTTCTCCGTATCTCATGCCGGTATAGGCAGCAATAGAAAATATAACATAGTATTTATAGTTTCTATCCTTTACGGCGTTTAAAAATGTTTCTATTTCTATATCTGATAACGCCTTTATTTTAATAGGCTTATTGTTTTTAAAACGTGGTATAACTTTTAATTCGTTTATAGGAATTATTTTATATTGGTATACCGCATAACTAAATAAACGCTGAATTATGCCCAATGCGAG
>OATR01000121.1_pt1 | contig 30215 bp, 27 predicted proteins | sample 1476031 | NCBI WGS metagenome assembly OATR01 (sample SAMEA2579982, study PRJEB22360) | human gut metagenome | biome: human gut; feature: human-associated habitat; material: faeces | place: Denmark | collected 2008/2010
GACCGTATTCACCGAATGCTACTTCTTTTCCACCTTTTGCTTCACCGCGCATTTTACCACGGAATTCGCGACGGTGTTTAACACGTTTAGGTACTAACATTGGTTATTTACCTCCTTTAGCGTCTTTACGAGCTGGAAGAACTTCACCACGGTAGATCCATACTTTAACACCAAGTTTACCGTAAGTAGTGTCTGCTTCTTCCCAAGCGTAATCGATATCAGCGCGAAGTGTGTGAAGTGGAACAGTTCCTTCAGAGTATCCTTCTGCACGGGCAATATCTGCACCGTTCAAACGACCTGATACTTGAGTTTTGATTCCTTTAGCTCCAGCACGCATCGCACGTTGGATCGCTTGTTTTTGTGCACGACGGAAAGCAACACGTTGTTCCAATTGACGAGCAATTCCTTCACCAACAAGGTGAGCATCCAAGTCAGGACGTTTGATCTCAATGATGTTGATGTGTACTTGTTTACCAGTCAATTTGTTAAGAGCTGCACGAAGTGCATCAACGTTTGCTCCACCTTTACCGATCACCATACCTGGTTTAGCAGTGTGAAGTGAAACGTTAACTTTGTTTACTGCGCGTTCGATTTCAATAGTTGAAACGGCTGCGTCAGCCAATTCTTTTTGAATGAATTTACGGATTGCAAGATCTTCATGAAGGTAATCCGCGTATTCTTTTTCAGCATACCATTTGGCATCCCAATCACGGATGATACCAACACGCATACCAATTGGATGTACTTTTTGACCCACGAGTTTACCTCCTTATTTTTCTGACACAACTACTGTTACGTGAGTTGTGCGTTTGTTGATTGGTGAAGCTGAACCTTTCGCACGTGGACGGAAACGTTTCATTGTTGGTCCTTCGTTTGCGAATGTTTCAGATACTACCAAGTTAGCTTTTTCCAAACCAAAGTTATTTTCTGCATTAGCGATAGCAGAGTTAAGAGTTTTCTCAACGATACGAGCTGCTTTGTTTGGAGTGAATTTCAAGATTGCGATTGCATCAGCAACGTTCTTACCACGGATAAGATCAAGAACAAGACGTGTTTTACGAGGTGAAACACGCACTGTACGAGCCATTGCTTTAGCTGAAGTAATTTCTGCCATTGTGTCCTCCTCCTATTAACGACGTGTTTTCTTATCGTCAGCTGCGTGACCTTTGTAAGTACGAGTTGGTGCAAATTCACCAAGTTTGTGACCTACCATGTCTTCTTGGATGTAAACAGGAACGTGTTTACGTCCATCATAAACTGCGATAGTGTATCCGATGAAACTTGGGAAAATCGTTGAACGACGTGACCAAGTTTTAATTACTTTTTTCTTTTCGTCATTTGCTTGAGCTTCAACTTTTTTCATCAAATGCTCATCGACGAAAGGTCCTTTTTTAAGACTACGTCCCATTTTGTAGTTTTCTCCTTTAAAATGTAGTACCACAACGGCTTGCGCTGCTAGGCAGCGCTACCGAGCTGGCGGAATGAGTAAGCTAAGTTGTTAAGCTTATTTTTGGTTGCGACGACGAACGATAAGTTTGTCAGATTTCGCTTTCTTGTTACGAGTTTTAAGACCAAGAGCAGGTTTGCCCCATGGAGTAGATGGTGCTTTACGACCAACTGGTGCTTTACCTTCACCACCACCGTGTGGGTGATCGTTAGGGTTCATTACAGAACCACGAACTGTTGGGCGAACACCTTTCCAGCGATTACGACCAGCTTTACCAAGGTTGATAAGTGATTGTTGTTCGTTACCGACAGTACCGATTGTTGCACGACATGTACCAAGAATCATACGAACTTCGCCTGATTGAAGACGAACAAGCACGTATTTACCTTCTTGACCCAAAACTTGAGCAGAAGCACCAGCGGCACGGATAAGTTCAGCACCTTTACCTGGTTGAAGCTCAATGTTGTGGATAACTGTACCAACTGGGATGTTTGCAAGTGGAAGAGCGTTACCAATCTTGATATCCGCATCTGGACCTGAAACGATACGTTGACCTACTTCAAGACCTTTAGGTGCGATGATGTAAGCTTTAACCCCGTCAGTGTAGTGTACAAGAGCGATATTTGCAGTACGGTTTGGATCATATTCAACAGTTTTAACAACTGCTTCAACGCCATCTTTATTACGTTTGAAGTCAATCAAACGGTAGTGACGTTTGTGTCCGCCACCTTGGTGACGTACAGTAATACGACCGTTGTTGTTACGACCAGCTTTGTTCTTAAGAGAAACAAGCAATGATTTTTCAGGAGTGCTTGTAGTGATTTCTGCGAAATCCAAAGAAGTCATGTTACGACGGCCATTTGTCGTTGGTTTATAAACTTTAATACCCACGTTAATTTCTCCTTTGATTATTCAGCTTCAGCTGCAAACAACTCGATTGCTTTTGAATCAGCTGTAAGAGTGATGATAGCTTTTTTAGTTTTTGAAGTGAAACCAGTGTAACGTCCAACACGTTTTTGTTTTGGCTTAACAGTTACAGTGTTCACGCTAGCAACTTTAACACCTTCAAATGCAGCTTCAACTGCTTGTTTGATCAAGAGTTTGTGTGCACGTGTATCAACTTCGAAAGTGTATTTTCCTGCTTCAAGAGCAACCATAGATTTCTCAGTGATAACAGGTTTTTTGATTACGTCATACAAATTCATTATGCAAGAACCTCCTCGATTGATGAGATAGCTTCTTTAGTAACAAGAAGTTTATCTGCGTTTACGATGTCAAGTACACTTGCAGTTGCAGGAGTTGCAACAGTTACGTTTGCAAGGTTACGAGCTGAAAGTTCAGCGAATTTGTTTCCTTCTTCAACGATAACAAGTACTTTTGAATCGATGCTAAGAGCTGAAAGAACTTTTGCGAATTCAGCAGTTTTTGGAGCTGCAAATGAAAGAGCTTCAACTGCTACAAATTTATCTTCTGCAACTTTAGCTGAGTAAACAGATTTCAATGCAAGGCGACGAACTTTTTGTGGAAGTTTGTATCCGTATGAACGTGGAGTTGGTCCGAAGACAACACCACCGCCACGCCATTGTGGTGAACGGATAGAACCTTGACGAGCACGTCCAGTTCCTTTTTGACGCCATGGTTTACGTCCACCACCTGATACTGCTGAACGGTTTTTAACCGCATGAGTACCTTGGCGAAGGCTAGCGCGTTGGCTGATTACGACATCAAATACTACTGATTCGTTTGGTTCGATACCGAAGATAGCGTCGTTAAGTTCAACTGAGCTAACTTCTTTACCAGTTTGGTCAAATAGTTTTACGTTTGCCATTTTTAACTGATTTCTCCTTTCTTATTATTTAGCAGCTTTAACTGCTGATTTGATAGTGATAAGAGATTTCTTAGCACCTGGTACGTTACCTTTGATGAGGATAACGTTTTTCTCTGGGATAACTTGTACAACTTCAAGGTTTTGAATAGTCACACGGTTGCCACCCATACGTCCTGCCAAGTGTTTGTTTTTGAAAACACGGTTAGGCGCAACAGGTCCCATTGAACCTGGACGACGGTGGTAACGAGAACCGTGAGCCATAGGTCCGCGTGATTGACCGTGGCGTTTGATAACACCTTGGAAACCTTTACCTTTTGAAGTACCAGTTACGTCAACAACATCTCCAGCTTCGAATGTGTCAACAGTGATTTCTGATCCAACTTCCAAGCCTTCAATGTTTTTGAATTCACGAATGAAGCGCTTAGGAGCTGTGTTAGCTTTCGCTACGTGGCCTTTGGCAGGTTTGTTGCTCAATACTTCGCGTTTGTCGTCAAAACCAACTTGAACTGCTTCGTAACCGTCTGTTTCAACAGTTTTAACTTGAAGCACAACGTTTGGAGTAGCTTCGATGACAGTAACAGGGATAAATTCACCTGCTTCAGTGAAGATTTGAGTCATTCCCACTTTTTTCCCTAAGATTCCTTTTGTCATGAGAAAATAGTTCCTTTTCTATAGTTTTTTATTCAAAAAGTTTTTAACGAGCGTTTTTCATGCTCTTGATCAAGCTTTAGATTAAAGTTTGATTTCTACGTTTACACCACTTGGGAGATCCAATTTCATCAAAGCATCAACTGTTTTTTGAGTTGGGTTGATGATGTCGATCAAACGCTTGTGTGTACGCATTTCGAATTGTTCGCGAGAATCTTTGTATTTGTGAGTCGCACGAATAATTGTGTAGAGGCTACGTTCAGTTGGAAGTGGGATTGGACCCGCAACTTGTGCACCTGTACGAGTAGCTGATTCTACGATTTTTGCAGCCGCTGTGTCGAGTGTACGGTGTTCGTACGCTTTCAAACGGATACGGATTTTTTTGTTTGCCATCTTTTTCTCCTTTTCGTCTATTTAAGATAATAGGCTAGCTCCACAAGAAAACCGACGCGCGTTGCGTGGCAATGCAACCGAGCGTGTCGCAACCTCTTGCATCAAAGCTAATAGCTGTTTTTTCACAGCACCATAGTAGTTTAACACAAATGAAGCCTCAATGCAAGGGATTTAGGAAGATTTTTTCTCTTTTTTTGGTGAAAGTGTTTTCGAAAAAAATAGAATGCTAAAAATGTTGCCATTATATAGAAAAAAGTTCTACCTTTCCGTAGAACTTCAGATTGAAGACAAAGTTATTTTAGAAACTTTCTTTAGGTGAGTACGGACGTTAGGTGAAATTATCCAGTGGATGATTTCAGCAATCCAGGAAGTTCCATGACTAAATCAAGATACAAAGGGCGTCTGCGGATAAAGTCAAAATAGGAAGTTTGACGCAGAATCTTTTGATTCTAGGAAAACTTATCTTTTTGACACGATCCGCAGCCCGGGTTCAATTAGTTTTGAACCTAAAGTTTCAAAACTACCGAGTGGTAGAAACAATCATGTTTCTACCACTTTTCTCACAGCAGAAAGTTTCAGTTTATGTTTAAATGAATCTTCTAGTATATTATTTTAACCTTTTTCATCATCACTTAAATTGTTTTAGATAAAAAATAGTTTATCAATGTTCTGAATATTGCTTCTCTGTGGAACTGTCTATTCTTTTTCAATACGAAACTGATCTTGTGATGTATTGACCAGGATATCTGCTTCACCTTCCATCGGTTGGTAGTACTGATGGTATTGTTCTCGTCTGATCTGGTGAGTTCGATAGATGAAGTCTATTTCTCGATTTCGTTGGGCGACGTCTCTGCTTAATCGTCTCTTCAATTCCGTCTCGTCATCTGTATAGAAACAAATGGTTTGATCAAACAAAGACTTAGGGAGAAAGGCTACCGACATCCCCTCTACAATAAGGATAGGCTTTGCACCAGATAGTCTCACACTAGGGCACCATGGCTTATCAATCGTTCGGATATCCATTCCCGCTTGAAGGGCTTGAATATCTCGTTCTAAACTAGCCAATTCGTGAGCACTTGACAGACAAGCCGTTACTTTTTGATTCGGATGATCTTTAGGGACTACGAGGTCTCTAGAAGAGCCAATGATATAAGGATCTGTCTCCAAAAGGTTTACTATCGCGAGATCCAATCGTTCACAGAGCGCTTTGGTAAAGGTTGTTTTTCCTGATCCACCATGACCGTAGATCCCAAGCGTTCGTAATTCTCCCGATTGAATCTTTTTTACCAAGGAGTCTACTAATCTTTCGCGATCCATCTTAGAAATTCCGTCCTGACTTGTTATAGCCATATTTTTCGATGAAATGCTCACGGAACTCCAAGAGGTTGTCGTCCATAATGGCTTGACGGACCTGTTTCATGAGGTTAATCAAGAAATAGAGGTTGTGGTAGCTGGTCAAGCGGATCCCAAAGGTCTCATCTGCCTTGAGGAGGTGGCGAAGATAAGCTCGGGTGTAATTCTTACAAGTGTAGCAATCACATTCAGGATCCAGCGGTGTAAAGTCTTCTGCAAATTGCGCATTTTTCACCACCAAGCGTCCTTGGCTGGTCATGCAGGTACCATTTCGCGCAATCCGCGTTGGCAAGACACAGTCAAACATATCCACTCCACGGATGACGCCATCGATCAGACTGTCCGGAGCTCCCACTCCCATGAGGTAGCGAGGCTTGTTCTCTGGCAAGAGCGGAGTTGTGAAATCAAGTACCGCATTCATCTCTTCATGGCTTTCCCCAACAGCTAATCCGCCGATGGAATAGCCAGGGAAATCCATACTGACCAGATCACGCGCAGACTGACGGCGCAAGTCTTCGAATCCAGCTCCTTGTACAATTCCGAAAAGACCTTGATCATGAGAACGACGGTGAGCCTTAAGACCCCGTTCTGCCCAACGACTGGTCCGTTCGATCGATTTTTTTACATAATCATAGGGTTGATAGAACTGGGGACATTCGTCAAAAGACATCATGATGTCGCTTCCTAGATTGTTTTGGATGGAGATGGCTTTTTCGGGAGAGAGGAACATCTTCGAGCCGTTGAGGTGGTTTTTAAAGGTCACCCCTTCTTCGGTGATATTGCGGCTATCCGCTAATGAATAGACCTGGAAGCCTCCACTATCTGTCAAAATCGGCTGATCCCAGTTCATGAACTGGTGCAGACCACCCGCTTTTGCGACTAAGTCATCCCCGGGACGAAGCCAGAGATGGTAGGTGTTGGCCAAGATAATTCCGGAACCCATCTCCTTGAGCTCTTCTGGCGATTGGGTCTTAACGGTTGCCTGAGTCCCTACAGGCATAAACATTGGGGTTGGGAAGGTCCCGTGAGGGGTGATAATTTCTCCCAGGCGAGCACCTGTATGCTTTTCTTTTTTGATTAATCGATAGTGAATCGGTGAATCTGTCATGGTTACCTCCGTACTGGGAAAAACAGTCCCAGCCTTCTTATTCCTATCACAGGATCTCCTGTGAGCACCTGTACGATTGTACCAAATTTTACCAGCTCTGTCACGGACTTGTGTTATAATAAAAAGTACTACTATGAAGAGAGTGTGATCTATGAACCTAAAACTAATTCGCCTTCGGGCCCGCACCATGCAAGTCCAGCAACCGGGCTTAGCGATCCTTTTTGCCTTGCCGGTCCTGTTGACCATTCTTGCTAACTTTCTCTTAAGTGGGCAAGATCTGATCGATCTACTACCGGATATGACCTTGCAGCAAGCAAGTATCTACATGATCCAGCGGCAGCTCTTTCCTTCTGTTGTCTCCTTTGTCATCTCCATTTTAGTGGTCGGTGCAACTTTTAGCTATTTAGATACGATCAATCCCAAGATCGAACACCGAACACGTGTGTTAGATATCTTTAAACAAGATCGCTTTACACCGGTTTTTCTGACTTTGCTTCTTAAGCAAGTGATCCTCTTTGTATGGGGGATTCTTCTCTATGCAGGTGGCCTCGTTAGTACTTATGCGAGCATTCGGTTTTTAGCAATCTATGACAAAGTTAGTGATCCAAGCAGTCTAAGTACGACGAGCCATCAATTTCAAGCGATGATGCAACAAATGCCTCTGATGACTATTGGTGTCATACTTGGCCTTATTGGCCTCCTCTTTTACCTGCCACAATACTACAGTCTTAGCCTGGTCGAATTGATCCTCTACGAGCAATTACGAGACGGCGACTACAAGGGAACCTTTGGAGTCCTTCGTCAAAGTCGTGAAACCATGAAAGGCTTCCGCAGCAATCGCTTGGTGCTCGATCTCACTTTGATCGGCTGGCACTTCCTGAATTACTTCACGCGCGATGTCATCGGTTTTTACACCATGCCATACTTTATCAACTGCCAAATTGCATTTTACGATCAAATCAAACAGATCAAACAAGGGCCACGCCATTTTACTGCCTATCCTAACCTTGAACAAAACTAAGAAAAAAGCTCCAGCTTCACCGACTGGGGCTTTTGTTTTATTTCCTATCATTACAAATGAGATCCCAAGCAAGAGGTTGCTGGTCCTTTATCCACTTTACAAGGCGTCACCTAAAACGAGTCGAGTATGTTCCCGTTTGATACAGCGGTTCATGACGATATCTTCGCGACCGGCTCCACGAAGGATTTCTTCTGCTTCTTGATTTTCCAGCTCCAATTGTGCCCAAAAAATCTTCGCGTCTGTCTCGATGAAGTCACGCGCCACATCTGGTAAAAATTCACTGCGACGGTAAACATCTACGATATCTACTGGGAAAGGAATTTCCTGCAGGCTAGCATAAACTGTCTCCCCAAGGATCTGGCCACCAGCTGCGCGGGGGTTGACAGGAATAATCCGGTAGCCCCGCTCTTGCATCTCCTTGCTGACACGATGACTGGTCGTGTCTTCACGGTCAGATAATCCAACTACAGCGATGATCTTGCTGGTTTCTAGGTAATGTTTGATAATGCCATCACTAGGATTGCGAAATGAATAAGCCATATGAATCTCCTTTTTTGTGTTAACGATTTATAGGGCACTAAATGTGCTTTAACGACTTTCTATCTTATTTGGCCTCATACCATGTCTTGCCTGCATTCTCATCGGCTTCCAGTGGTACCGCAAGTTCAATAGCGGATTCCATGGTCTCTTTGACGAGTTCCTTGATTGCTGCCAGTTCATCACTTGGCACTTGCAGAACGATTTCATCGTGCACCTGAAGAAGCATCTTGGTCTTGTATGCGCCTGCTTCTAGCGCTTGATCCAAATGGATCATAGCAATTTTCAAGATGTCTGCTGCCGATCCTTGGATCGGTGAGTTGATAGCTGTCCGCTCCGCAAAGCCTCGTACATTGAAGTTGCGAGAATTGATATCTGGAATCTCCCGGCGGCGATTGAAGAGAGTTTCTACATAGCCTTTGTCACGCGCTTCCCGTACCACTCTCTCCATATAGTCCTTGATGCCAGGGTAGCGTTCGAAGTAAGTTTCAATGTAGGCCTTGGCTTCTTTTCGACTGATCCCTAGGTTGTTAGACAGTCCAAAGTCGGAAATTCCATAAACCACACCGAAGTTTACTGCTTTAGCATTGCGGCGGTCATTCGGCGTCACATCTTCTGGTTTTTCAATATTGAAGACCCGCATAGCAGTCGATGTATGGATATCTGCCCCATGCTGAAAGGCATCAATCAAATGCTCATCTCCTGAAATATGGGCCAAGACGCGCAATTCGATCTGTGAATAGTCTGAACTGAGCAAGACACTGTTTTCCTCTTCTGGGACAAAGGCCTTACGAATGAGTCGACCTTGTTCCAAACGGACAGGAATGTTTTGCAGGTTGGGATCCACGCTGGACAAACGGCCTGTCTGCGTCAAATCTTGCACATAGCGGGTATGGATCTTCCCATCTTCCAAAATCCAGTCTTGGAGGCCAATGACATAGGTCGACTGAATCTTAGCAATTTGGCGGTATTCAAGAATCTTAGACACAATTGGGGCAATTGGTGCTAGGCGTTCCAAAACATCAACAGCTGTCGAATAGCCGGTTTTGGTCTTCTTAGTATATTCAAGAGGGAGTTCCAATTTTTCAAAGAGGATAACACCCAATTGTTTTGGAGAATTGATGTTGAACTCTTCTCCTGCTAGATCGTAGATTTCTTTGGTCAGCCGTTCCAAGACTGCTTCGTTTTCCACCTGCATGTCTTCTAGGGTCTGGCGTTCTACCTTGATCCCTGCGATTTCCATCTTGGCCAAAACAGCTGCTAGTGGTTGCTCCATATCATAGAGCAAGTCTAGTTGGTCGTGGGCTTGTAACTGCTCCACCATGGGCTCTTCCGTGTCTAGCAAAACAGCGACTTTTCGTGCCAAATGCTCTAATAGGACCGCCTTTTCTGGAATGGCTTTTTTGGCTCCCTTGCCATAAACGACTTCGTCCAGCGGCAACGCAATCTGACTATAGAGACTCGCAATGGTTGAGATTTCATTGTCCTCTACGGTCGACAAGAGATACTTGGCCAATCGACTATCAAAAGCCGGCTTTTGAAGGGTAATGTCCAAGTGGCTGAGCAGGACCTTGGCCCGCTTGAAGTCATAAACCTTGAGGGGCGTTTTTTCGAGAAATTCTTTGAAAATCGGTGTTTGTAAAAGATCAGTATCTGTACTCGCGTAGAGCTGACCTTTGGTCCCCCATGCAAAACCGATGATGGGTTCTGTATGGTAATTGTCCCCAAACATCTCAAAATGGAAGAAACTATCTTCCGTGAGCATATCGGGAGTAACCTGCTCGACTTCTGTATAGTCAATAGCTACAGGAGCTGCCTCTTCTCCACTGAGATCCAAGGCCTGACGGAGTTGTTTGAAGCCCATCTCCTCATAAAACTTGGCGAGATTTTCTATATGAGGACCCGTATAGGTGATGTCATCCAGACCGATCTCAATGGGCGCATTGGTATCGATGGTCGCAAGGGTCTTGGACAGGTAGGCCTGCTCCTTGTCGTTGATGAGATTTTCCTTCATCTTAGAAGCCTTCATCTCGTCAATATGCTGGTAGAGCCCGTCGAGAGAACCGTACTCTAGGAGTAGTTTGATCCCTGTCTTTTCTCCGATCTTGGTGACACCCGGGATATTATCCGACTTATCTCCCATCAAAGCCTTGAGGTCGATGAATTGCTCGGGTGTCAGCCCCATCTTTTCTTTCAGATAGGCTGGGGTAAAGGCTTCAAACTCTGCCACTCCTTTTTTGGAAATCTCAACCACCGTATTGTCATCTGTCAGCTGGATCAAGTCCTTATCTCCAGAAACGATGGTGACATCAAATGGGACCGCAGAGGTTTCTGCCAACTTGTCCAGCGTTCCAATAATATCATCTGCTTCATACTGAGCTAGTTCATAATGGCGAATTCCCAGATGGTCTAATTGCTCCCGAATGAAAGGGAACTGCTCGCGGAATTCATCCGGTGTCTTTGCCCGCCCCCCTTTGTAGTCGGCGTACATCTCCGTCCGAAAGGTCGTTTTTCCTGCGTCAAAGGCAACGAGGACATGGGTTGGTTGGATGCGCTCCAAGAGATGGCTCAACATGAGATTGAAGCCGTAAACTGCATTGGTATGCAACCCATTGGCATTTTTGAAGCGATCAATTTGATGATAAAGTGCAAAAAAGGCACGAAAAGCGACGGAAGAGCCGTCGATGAGTAGTAATGTATTCTTTTTTTCCATAGGCCTATTATACCACGAATGACAAGGTCTCTGGTACATAAAAACTCTACCCTTTCGGGTAGAGCCTTCTTTAGGAGTTTTTTATGAAAAATGAAGAGAAGTGTTTATTCGCCGTAACAAGAACCTTGTTGTGGCAATTTCTTAAAGCGTTTTGGATAATTAACTGAGATTTTCATTTTCTGTACCTCATTTCTTATTGGATGAGTACAGTATACAAGAGAAACCTAAACGATTCCTTATAGAAAGCTTCAAGAAAACTAAAAGCTAAGGCGCAAAACACGCGGTTGTTTTTTGCTGCAAGCTGGTAACTGAAGGTGGAGCCCTTGGTCATCTTGGCTCCAAGAAAGAGAGTTCCTTTCTCCAAGCAGCTCTACTTGCTGAATGCGCGCATGGAGAATGCGAGGTTGTTTCAGATCATAGGCGAGAGAAGGTAAGGTCACCTCTTCTCTAACCCTACTAGGTTCCAGCTGGATAGCATAAAGAAAGCCATCACGCATGGTATAGCGGAAATCTTGGCTGGTATAGAGTGGCGCTTTCCCATCTGAGAAGGAACCTTCCTGGGCCTCGGTCGGTCCGTCCGATGACACCCGCCAAGGTTGACTCTGATAAATGGATTCTCCGTTTACCGCCAGCCAATCCCCGATCTCTGTAAGGATGTCTTGATCTTGCTCAGGGATGGTGCCATCTGCCTTGGGTCCAATATTGAGCAGAAGATTGCCATTTTTTGCCACAACATCAACTAAATTTTGCAACAATTCCTTGCTGGTCTTGTAGACTAGATCCTGGGTATAGCACCAAGAATTACGGGCGATCGCGGTATCCATTTGCCATGGAAAAGCTTGCGTCTCCCCGTAGCCTCCCCGCTCCATCTCGACGATTCCTGAACCAAAAGGTAGGGCATCCTGTTTGTAACAAACAGCCACCTTGCGATCCTCTTGTGCTGCTAGATTGTAATAATAAGCCAAAAAGCGCATTAAGTAGGGACGGAAACTCTCATGCTGGATCCACCAGTCAAAATAAAGAAGCTCTGGCTGGTAATCCCGCACCAGTTCACAGGTTCGCAAAAGCCAGTCTTCCAAAAACTCTTCACTTGGATAGGGCTTGGAGGTGAGATCAAAATGATCTTTGGGCTCTGGCTCCGCTGGCCAATAAAGGCTGTCTCTTGGGACTTCTTGAGGAATGTCACTGGCAAACTCCTTGCCATGCGAAAAGAAAAACTGGTGCTCTGCCCGGTGAGAGGAGGCACAGAAGTGGAGGCCACGTTTTTCTGCTTCCGCCTTCAGTTCTCCTAAGACATCTCGTCTCGGCCCCATTTCTAAGCTATTATAAGGCGAGAGAGTAGAGGCATACATCTGAAACCCATCGTGGTGCTCCGCAACTGGAAAAAGATACTGAGCCCCCGCCTTTTGAAAGAGATCCAGCCAAGATGCAGGATCAAATCGAGCCGCTGTAAAGAGAGGAATGAAATCCTTGTAGCCAAAGTTAGCCTGATCTCCAAAATGCTCTCGATGATAGTCATAGCAGGGGTGTCCTTGAATATACATATTTCGTGAATACCACTCTGACCAAAAGGCCGGCACACTATAAACACCCCAGTGAATAAAGATCCCAAACTTGGCATCCCGATACCAGTTTGGACAAGTATGGCGACTAAGCGAACCCCAAGTTGCTTCAAATGGTCCTGACTGGATAACCCGCTCAATCTCTTCCAGACTAATCATTGTCTTTTCCTCATTTCTTGTTGCTACCTCTATTGTAACCCGAAACCCTCATTTGTAAAGGAAAAGGAAGACTTTTTTAGATCAAGATGCATTTTTTACCTTCTTGCAAGAAAAAGAGCTTGAACCGTTTTTTCTCACAAAAAAAGCCGCCTGATTGGGCGACTTTTAGGGAGATTATTATGAAAAAGAAAAGTTTTAGGATTTTTCTAAACAAAGTTAGGAGGTCTTTGTTTATGCTTCTATTATAGCGGACATTTCTTAAAGAAAGCTTACGACTTTATTTCAAAATGAGAACAATCTCTTTACAGATTCTTTTCAAGGCTTAAAACACTTGGGATATCCCGTAAAGTTTTCATCTGGTGATTGCCTTCATAGTCAGATGCCAAGAAATTGATACTCTGAATCTGGCTATTTCTTGCAAAGTCAATATCCAGACTCCGATCCCCAATATAGTAAATCTTTTCCGGATGCAACCCGTACTTCTTCATCAGATAAATGGCTGCTTCTGGGTTAGGCTTGCGTGCAAAACCACTTTGACTGGTCAAAATCTCTGTAAAAAAAGATTCCAAACCCAAGTCCCGTAGGATGACCAAGGCATTCTCTCCCTTATGGGTATAAACAAACTGCTCGATCCCCGCATCCTTCGCCCAGGACAGGACATCACGCGCCCCCTCCATCAGGACAACCTGGGCATTTTTCTCTGCTAGACTTTCTGCCCGGCGATGATTTAAGTCGGTCACATCCAGTTGATGCTCCTCCGCCACCACTACTAAAAGATCCTGAACCGAATGCTTCAAGATATAGTCTTTAATACTCGCTCGGTCAAACGGAAGCTGATAAGATGCATAGGTCTCCTCAAGACCAGCTAGGATTGCATCATAGGAATCGAGCAAGGTTCCATCCAAATCCCAAATAAAAGCTCGTTTTGTCATGTTCTCTCTCCTACTTTTCGTCGATAAAGCTGACTCAAAAATAGCCAGCGAAAGGCATTATCTAGTAGCGTTCCCGTCCAAACTCCTGGAAGGCCGAATCCAAAGGTTACTCCAAGCAGATAACCGGCTCCAATCCGAATGATCCACATGCCAATGGTTGTGGCATAAAATGGTAATTTCCCATTTCCCAAGCCTTGCCAGGCAGCTGTATAGATGACCGTTCCTGCTGTAAAGGGTGTCCCCAACAAAGAAAAGAGAACAACAGATAGGCTAGCTTCCACAGCTTTCGTATCCTGTGTGTAGAGCTGGGTCAAAAGAGTGCCACCAAAAAAGATTCCCAAGGCAATGGGTAACATCAACACGAAGGACAGCCAGTAAGACTGCTTTCGAAGGTAGTCAATCTGTACAAGATCCCCTTCACCGAGACTCCGTGCTACGAGCATAACCGTCGCTGTAGCCACTCCAAATACAGGCATGTAGTTAAACTGGGTCAAGGTCTCTCCGATGGCATTGCCCGCGACTGCTTCCGTCCCAAAAGCGACGACGATCGCGATAATCACCACATCTCCAGCCCGCATCATCAAGCGCTCTCCGGCAGCTGGAAGCGCTAAGTCTAAGAGCTTGCGATCCAATCCCCACCGAAGAGGAGCAAAGGGTAGCCGGACTTTTTGCCACAAGAGGATAACGCCAACCAGACGGGCTAGCACAGTCCCCAAAGCTGCTCCGACAATGCCCCAGCCAAAAAGGAAAATGGCCACAGAGGAGAATAGAGCATTTAAAACATTGGTCAACAAGCTGACATACATGGGAAGGCGTGGATTGTTGGCTACTCGAACCAGCGAGCCCAAGGTCGTCATCAAGCCTAAGAGAACAATAGTCCCTCCGACCAAGGAAAGGTAAATCCCCCCACTTTCGGCGACTGCTGCTTCGGTCCCCAAGAGCGAAATCATCTGGCGACCAAAGAGAAGCGACGCTCCCCCTAAGAGAGCACTCACCAACAAGGTCACTTTCAATGACTCTGTTGCATGGAAGGCAATCGCTTCTTGATTTTTTTCGCCCAGGCTTTTAGACATGACACTGGCAACTGCCGCACCCAGTGCCAAAAAGATGGCTTGATAGATGGTGATGATATTCCCTGCGACGGAAACACCTGAGATAGCAATCAAGCCCAGGTGAGCCACTAAATAAGAGTCCACCATGCCCATCAGCATTTGTAAGAAATTTTCACCCATGGCAGGAAGGGCGATGTTTACGATTTTTTTGTATGAATGCATGCGTATAGAAAAGAGCCAAACGGCTCTTTTGATCTTTCTAATAAGGAGAATTACAGTCCCAAGTAGTCTTCGACAGCTGTTTGCATATCTTGGGCTGCAACGCTGGTGCGATGGCGAACCGGTGCAGTTTCCAGACCGTCTACGGCCGGTGGTACAGGAACACCTGAGAGTGTGTGTAATTTAGCCAAGGCTTCAAAATCGCCTAAACCTGTCTCGCCCGTCACCGCTTCTACTGCTACAACTGGAAATTTATAAGGACTTGCTGTAGAGGCAATGACTGTTTTAGCAGTATCCCCTGTTTGGGTCCGGTATTTTTGATAAACAGCTGATGCTACGGCTGTATGAGGGTCTTCGATGTAATCAGACGCTTCATAAACCCGCTTGATTTCTGCAGCAGTTTCTGCTTCATCTGCGTAGGCCGCCGCAAATAAATCTAGGATGTCTGCATCAAAGTTGGACAGTTGGTACTGACCTGTAGCAACAAGGTTTTCCATCAATTCTTTGGTCTTTGTAGCATCATTGCCAACCAAGTGGAAAATCAAGCGTTCCAAGTTTGAAGAAACCAAAATATCCATTGATGGACTAGTGGTCACCTTGAACTCACGTTTCTTATCATAGACATGTGTTTTGAAGAAGTCTGTCAAGACATTGTTCTCGTTTGATGCACAGATCAATTTCCCAACTGGAAGACCGATTTGTTTGGCATAGAAAGCCGCTAAGATATTTCCAAAGTTTCCTGTTGGCACAGTGAAGTTGACTTTTTCTCCCGCTGTGATTTGGTCTGTCTTGACCAATTGCGCGTAGGCGTATACGTAATAGACAACCTGAGGCACCAAACGGCCAATGTTCATAGAGTTAGCTGATGAAAATTGCATCTTGTTGGCTGCTAATTTTTCACGAAGAACCTCATCGTTGAACATGTGTTTGACGTTGGTCTGAGCATCGTCAAAGTTTCCATCGATGGCGATCACATAAGCATTGTCCCCAGTTTGAGTGGTCATTTGCAATTCTTGCACCTTGCTGACACCGTCTTTTGGATAAAAGACGATGATCTCTGTTCCTGGAACATCGGCAAAACCGGCCATAGCTGCTTTTCCTGTATCACCAGAAGTCGCTGTCAAGATGACAATCTTGTTTTCCAGACCGTGCTTCTTAGCAGCTGTTGTCATGAAGTAAGGCAAGATCGACAAAGCCATATCTTTAAAGGCAATGGTTGAACCGTGGAAAAGTTCCAAATTGTATTGCCCATCGAGTTTGACAAGAGGAGCAATAGCCGGGGTATCAAACTTGCTGTCATAGGCATGAGAAATACAGTAGTCCAACTCTTCTGCTGTAAAGTCATCCAAAAAGGCGGACAAAACAAGCTTAGCCACTTCTTGGTAAGAAGCGTCTTTGAGGGTATCAAAATCCAGCTCCACTTGAGGATAAGAGACCGGAGTAAACAAACCACCATCTGTCGCTAAGCCTTGGAGGATAGCTTGACTGGCCGTTACAGTATTTTTTTCATCGCGTGTGGATTGGTAAACTAATGTCATGACGGATTCATTCCTTTACTAGTAGTCTCCTCATTATATCATAAATGTCAGAAAATTTAACGGCTTTTCCCTAAATTACGTGTGAGATACAAAAGGAAGAGGCTGGGACAAAAGTCCTAGCCTCTCATTTGTCTTTGGAGTGTCGAGCAAGACGCAGTGGTTGAGTGCTCAAAGCACTGCTTTGAGGTGGCGGATAGAACTTGCGAAGCAAGTATCCTAAGTCTTTGTTCGCTTTTTAAGCTTCAAAGATGCCCTATGTTGACGGAAACTATGTTTCCTTTATCTGCAACCTTCAACAGTCTCCCAGACTGTTGAAGCTGTGCGGAGGTGGGACGACGAAATCGAATTCTAACGAATGACCGATTTTTGTCCCACTCTCTCCCATACGAATCTATTTTACAAGCGTCTGAAAGACTGGATTAGGCCAAACCCAACTCTGCTAAAACAGCTTGGAAATCTTTCTTCAAACTGTCAAGAGCTACGGTCACTTCTTGACGAGTTTGGTTGTTTTTCACGGTGACTTGACCGCTTTCAACCTCGCTACTTCCTAAAGTAATCAAAGCTTTGGCCACAAAGACATCTGCAGACTTAAATTGGGCCTTAAGCTTGCGTCCGAGGTAGTCGCGTTCGGCCTTGAAACCTTGAAGACGAAGAGCCTGTACCAAACTAAGCGCTGCTTCATTGGCCTCATCTCCTAGGACAGCGATATAGGCATCTAAGCCGGTCTCGATTGGCAAGGCTACACCTTTCTTTTCAAGAACGAGAAGAATCCGTTCCACACCGATACCAAATCCAAAACCAGCTGTCGCAGGGCCACCGAAGTATTCCACCAAGCCATCATAGCGTCCACCCGCACAGACTGTTAATTCATTGCCTTCAATCTCTGTAATGAACTCAAAAATCGTGTGGTTGTAGTAATCCAAGCCACGCACCATGTTGGTATCAATCACATAAGCCACACCCAGGTCTTCCAACATTCGACGAACCGCATCAAAATGCGCTTGGCTTTCTTCATCTAGATAGTCTAGGATGGAAGGAGCCTGTTCAACCGCCGCCTTGTCTTCTTTTTCTTTTGAATCCAAGACACGAAGCGGATTTTCTTCTAAGCGGCGTTGGCTGTCCTTGGACAATTGATCCTTCATTGGCAAGAGGTAATCAATCAAGGTTTGACGATAAGCCTTGCGACTGGCTGGGCTTCCCAAGGTATTTAAGTGCAAGGTTACATTGTCAATTCCTAATTCTTTCAGGAATTGCGCTGCCATGGCAATGGTTTCGACATCCGTTGCTGGATTGCTCGATCCAAAGCATTCTACTCCAATTTGGTGGAATTGACGCAGGCGGCCTGCTTGAGGACGTTCGTAGCGAAACATTGGACCCATGTAATAAAATTTACTTGGTTTTTGCACTTCAGGCGCAAAGAGTTTATTTTCTACATACGAGCGGACAACAGGGGCCGTTCCTTCTGGACGAAGCGTGATATGTCGATCTCCCTTGTCATAGAAGTCATACATTTCTTTGGTCACGATATCCGTTGTATCCCCTACTGAACGGCTGATGACTTCATAATGTTCGAAGATGGGCGTGCGGATTTCTTCATAATTGTAGCGCGCAAAGACCTTGCGGGCATAGCCTTCTACATATTGCCATTTGGCTGATTCTCCAGGAAGGATATCCTGGGTTCCCTTTGGTTTTTGTAATTTCATGTCTTCTTCCTTTGTCTTACTTTTACCTCTATTTTACCATAAATCGAAAGAGAAATGGAGGCTGGACTGTCTTAGCTATCGTCTCTTCCTATAAATTCTCTTGATCTTCTTGCCTTATGGCCTAAATTATGAGAAAATGGAAACCATACAATACTGAAAGGATCTTACCATGAGAGAGGATATCAAAATCAATGACCGCGCCCTGGCACTGGAGAAGTCACTCATTGAAAAATTGGAGCTGGTGTTTGATACAGATGTTGAATTAGATGTCTATAACCTAGGACTGATCTACGAGATCCATCTAGATGAAGCTGGCACTTGCAAGGTGGTCATGACCTTTACAGACACCGCTTGTAGTTGTGCTGAGAGCCTTCCTATCGAAATTGTTTCGCGCCTCAAAGAAATCGACGGGATTGAAGAAGTCAAAGTAGAAGTGACCTGGTCACCCGCCTGGAAAATCACGCGCATCAGCCGATATGGCCGCATCGCACTCGGACTCCCGCCACGATAAGAACGCTATCTTTCTCTCTATCAAAAAAACGAGGAAGCTCGACGCTACGTTCGAGTTCTCTCCTCGTTTTTTGTTTGTTTCAACTATTTAGATCGCTTCTGTTGTAAAGCTACGGCTTTCAAGCACACGCACCATGGCATCGGCTGTATCAAGCGCTGTGAAGAGTGGAATCCCTGCTTCAATCGCGGAACTACGGATGGTTGCACCATCTTCGTCGTGGGTCCGTTTGTTCCCTACTGTATTGATAATGGCTTGCGCCTTGCCTGTACGAACGAGGGCTGGAATGTCGTTGTCGTCATTTTCACCCAACTTGTGCACAAGTGTTGCTTGAACACCATGTTCATTCAAGAACTTGGCTGTTCCTTCCGTCGCATAAATGCCATAACCGATGGCCTCAAAGCGCCGAGCCAAACCAAGCGCTTCATCCTTGGTGTCATCATCAATGGTAAAGATAACATTTCCAAAGGTTGGCAAGTGAAGGTAAGAAGCTTCAAAGGCTTTATAGAGAGCTTTTTCAAGTGTTGCATCGGTTCCCATCACTTCACCAGTTGATTTCATTTCAGGTCCAAGGAGGCTATCGACCTTGGCTAATTTTGTGAAAGAGAAGACTGGTGCCTTGACATGTACGTGTTTGCTTTCAGGATACAGGCCATCTTTGTAACCTTGCTCTGCCAACGATTTTCCAAGAATCAAGTTTGTAGCCACCTGAGCCATAGGAATATCTGTCACCTTAGACAAGAATGGCACGGTACGGCTGGCACGTGGGTTCACCTCAATCACATAAACCGTTTCTCCCTTGATCACGAACTGAATATTCATCATACCAATACAGTTCAGACCGATGGCCAAGCGTTTGGTATAATCCGCGATCGTTTCTTGAATTTTCTTAGAAAGGGTTTGTGGTGGGTAAACCGCCATTGAGTCCCCTGAGTGAACCCCTGCACGTTCGATGTGTTCCATGATACCAGGAATCAAGACATCCTTACCATCAGAAATGGCATCTACTTCACACTCACGTCCGATGATATAGCTATCAACAAGGACGGGGTGGTCAGGACTTGCCTTAACGGCTGTACGCATGTAAGAGCGAAGGTCGTCTTCATTTTCCACAATTTCCATGGCCCGTCCACCTAAAACGTATGACGGACGAACAAGGACTGGGAAGCCAATCTTACGAGCTGCTTCAACCGCTTCTTCTTCATTTGTCGCCGTTTGACCTGGTGGTTGTGGGATGTTGAGATCTTTCAGGGCTTGTTCAAAGAGGTCACGGTCTTCGGCACGGTCCAAATCAACAACCTGAGTACCCAAGATTTTCACACCTTCTTTAGACAATGGCTCCGCCAAGTTGATGGCAGTTTGACCACCAAACTGCACCACGACACCCTTAGGTTGTTCCAATTCGATGACATTCATTACGTCTTCAAAGGTCAATGGTTCAAAGTAGAGTTTATCAGACACAGAGAAGTCCGTTGAAACCGTTTCAGGGTTTGAGTTCATGATGATCGCTTCGTAACCTGCAGCTTGAATCGCTTTTACAGAGTGAACGGTCGCATAGTCAAACTCAACCCCTTGTCCGATACGGATCGGACCTGAACCAAGAACGATAACAGATTCTTTATCAGACTTGATGGATTCATTTTCCCACTCGTAAGTTGAGTAGAAATATGGTGTGGAAGATTCGAACTCAGCTGCACAAGTATCCACCATCTTGTAAACAGGAACGATATGATTTTCCAAACGAGTGGCACGGACTTGGTCAGCTGTTTGGTTCCAAAGTTCCGCAATCTTACGGTCAGAGAAACCATTGCGTTTGGCTTCTTTCAAAACAGCAATGTCGCCGACATGACTTGCCAATTCTTGTTCCAATTCGAAGATATGGAGCAATTTGTCAAGGAAGAAAATATCAATCTTAGTCAACTCTGACAATTCTTCAATAGTGTAACCACGACGGATAGCTTCAGAAAGGTAGAAGAGACGGTCGTCTTGCGCTTTAACAACCTTTTCCACCAAGGCATCATCTGTTACTTCGGCAAGTTCAGGTATTTCATTGTGGTGAACACCGATTTCAAGCGAACGACAAGCCTTAAGAAGAGACTCTTCAATGTTACGACCAATGGCCATAACTTCACCAGTCGCTTTCATCTGAGTACCAAGACGACGTTCCCCATGTTCAAACTTATCAAATGGGAAACGTGGGATTTTGGCAACCACGTAGTCAAGGGCTGGTTCAAACATTGAGTAGGTTGTACCAGTGACTGGGTTAATCATCTCATCAAGTGTCAAACCAACAGCGATTTTAGCCGCCAATTTAGCGATTGGGTAACCTGTTGCTTTTGAAGCAAGGGCTGATGAACGTGATACACGTGGGTTTACTTCGATAACATAGTACTTGAAGCTATTAGGATCAAGCGCCAACTGCACGTTACAACCACCCTCAATCTTAAGGGCACGGATAATCTTCAAGCTGGCATCACGAAGCATTTGGTTTTCAATATCTGACAAGGTTTGCGTTGGGGCAAATACGATTGAGTCCCCTGTGTGAATACCAACTGGGTCGAAGTTTTCCATGTTACAAACCACAAGAGCATTGTCAGCAGCATCACGCATGACTTCGTATTCGATCTCTTTGAAACCAGCGATAGAACGTTCAATCAAACATTGGGTTACTGGTGACAACTTCAAACCATTTTCAGCGATTTCACGAAGTTCTTCTTCATTGGCACACATACCACCACCAGTACCACCAAGAGTGAAGGCAGGACGGACAATGACTGGATACCCGATTTTTGAAGCAAAAGCCACTGCTTCTTCCACCGTATTCACGATTTCAGATTCTGGAATCGGCTGATGCAAGTCTTCCATCAATTGCTTAAAGAGGTCACGGTCTTCGGCTTGGTCAATGGCAGACAATCTTGTCCCCAACAATTCAACACCAAGCTGTTCAAGAATACCAGCTTTTGACAATTCCATGGCCATATTCAAACCAGTTTGTCCACCAAGTGTTGGCAAGAGAGCATCTGGGCGTTCCTTCCGAAGGATACGCGTCACAAACTCAAGCGTAATTGGTTCAATGTAAACCTTGTCTGCGATTTCTTTATCAGTCATGATGGTCGCAGGGTTGGAGTTGACAAGAACCACACTGTAGCCTTCTTCTTTCAAGGCCAAGCAGGCTTGCGTACCCGCATAATCAAACTCAGCAGCCTGACCAATAATAATCGGGCCAGACCCAATCACCATAATTTTTTTAATATCAGAACGTTTAGGCATAATGTATGATACAAAGCCCGTTAAGGACTCAGTGAAAATAGGAAACGTGACGACGACGCGTGAAGCGTCTAGTCACCGTTTATCTTTTTCACACCGTCCTTAGGGCGTGTTCACTTTCGCGAACATTGTATCTTCTCCTTTCTATTCGTCGCCTCACAGGGCGACATTAAATAAGACACAAAGGACGACCAGAAAACGGTAGCTCAACATACGGAGCTTTCCTTCCGTTTTCCATTCAAGAGATATTCCTCTTCAGATTATTCTTTTTCTGCTTGGAAGGCATCAATCAATTCCAAGAATTCATCAAAGAGGTAGCTCGCATCATGTGGACCAGGTGCTGCATCTGGGTGGAATTGCACGGAGAAGGCAGGGAAGTCACGGTGACGAACTCCTTCAACAGACCGGTCATTGATTTCTTCATGCGTGATCATCAAGCAATCTGGAAGGCTTTCGCGGTCAATCGCATAGCCATGGTTTTGGCTGGTAAAATCAACACGTCCCGTCGCAATTTCACGAACCGCATGGTTAAAGCCACGGTGCCCAAACTTCATCTTGTAAGCTGTTGCGCCATTTGCCAAACTAAACAACTGATGTCCCATGCAAATCCCAAAAATTGGAATTTTCCCTTGAATGCCCCGAATCATATCCAGTGCATACGGAACATCTTCGGGGTTCCCAGGACCATTTGACAACATCACACCATCTGGATCCAGATGGAGAATTTCTTCAGCCGTAATATTATGAGGAACAACCGTCACATTGCAGTCACGTTTTGAAAATTCACGCAAGATCGAGTGTTTGAGGCCGAAGTCTACCAATACAATATTTTTCCCAACACCTGGTGCTGGATAGGCTGTTTTCGTAGAGACTTGCTCAATGTTATTGGTTGGCAAAATAGCTGCCTGCAACTGATCTTGCAAGTCCTTCACTGAATGACTTGGACTTGCAATCGTTGCCTTCATCGTTCCGTGTTGACGGATAATTTTTGTAAGGGCACGGGTATCAATCCCTGAAATTCCAGGAATATGTTTCGCCTTTAAAAACTCGTCCAAAGTCATTTGGTTTCGCCAGTTACTAGCACGACGGCTAGCTTCTGACACCACCACACCTTTGGTCGTTGGAGTGATGGATTCGTAATCATCACGATTCACTCCATAATTTCCTACTAAGGGATAGGTGAAGGTCAAAATCTGTCCATTATAAGACTGGTCAGTAATCGATTCTTGATAACCTGTCATCCCCGTATTAAAGACGATTTCACCTGTCACCTCTACGTCCGCACCAAAGGCCTGACCTTCAAAAATTGTGCCGTCTTCTAAAATCAGTAAACGTTTTGCCATTTTATCTTCCTTTCGTCTGATTCTCTCTGGAATCCGTTAACGCTGTTTACAAATTACGATCTCAGCTTATTTCTCTAGTTTTCGTAGAAACATTTTTCTGTTTCCCCAACCAGAGGTTCCCTTCTTTTTGAGGGCTTACTTTTCTGCTACATGAGGTTCTGGAAGGATTTGGTACAACACAATCCCAAGAATTGTTGACGTTGCCACACCTGTGATTTGAAGACCAGCAAGGTCAATCATCAAACCACCGATCCCTGATACCAAAATGACACTTGCAATCAAGAGATTCTTTTTATTATCAAAATCAATCTGATGTTCAACTAAAATTTTCAAACCGCTAGCAGCGATAACCCCAAAGAGGGCAATAGACAACCCTCCCAATACAGGAGTCGGAATAGAGTGCAAGAGTGCTGATAGCTTCCCAATAAAGCTCATGACAACCGCAATCACTGCTGCCCCTGAAATAACGTAAACTGAGTAGACCTTACTAAGGGCCATAACCCCAATGTTTTCCCCATAAGAGGTTACTGGAGGAGCTCCAAAGAATCCGGCAATAATCTGTGCCAAACCATCACCAGTAAGCGTATGGTCAAGCCCTGGATCCTTGAAGTAATCACGCTCCGTCAAACTATTTAAAACCATTAGGTGACCAAAATGTTCCGTCATGGTCACAAAGGCAATCGGAGCCATGGTCAAAATCGCACTTGGATAGAGCTTAAAGCTATAATCCACAAATGGAATGTCAAAGTTTGGAACTTGAATCCAATGCGCTGCACTTACCTCTGAGAAATTGACAAAACTATGTCCTGTCACCAAACCAAGAGCCACTGAGAAAATATAGCCCACAATTAATCCAAGTAAAATTGGGACGACACCGACAATCTTCTTGCCATACATGTTAAATAAGATAACCGCAAAGAGGGTCACCATCGAAATCAATAGAGCATAGCCACTATAGCTTTTATTTAAGGTTGTCGCATCAGTGACTGCATTGGCCGCAAGATTCAAACCAATTACCATAATAATGGGACCAACCACGATTGGTGGAAGGACCTTATTAATCCAGTCTTTCCCCGCATACTTAACAATCAGAGCCACAAACAAGTAGACCAAACCACCCGCCATGGCACCTTGCGCAACTGCTGCGATTCCATCTGACTTCATCAGCATTTGCATCGCTGCAATATAAGCAAAACTAGATCCCATGTAGGCAGGAATCTTATACTTGGTCACTGTCAAGTGAGCCAAAGTCCCCAAACCAGATGAGAACAAAGCAATGGCAGGATCAATCCCAACCAAAATCGGCACCAGCACCGTCGCACCAAACATGGCAAACAAATGCTGGAAAGATAAACCAACCAATAAACCAGGTTTTGGCATATCAGAAACATCATATTTAACATTATTCATGATAAAAAACTCCCTAAATGATAAGATACAAAGGGACGTTTTGGCTTAGCCAAACATTTCTGTAGAAAAATAGGAAGGCGACAAGGCACTCCATGAGTGCTAGGAGGCTTCTCTTTTTTCCTAAGAAATGAGTCCCGTGTTCAATTAACAAGATACAAAGGGCGTATAAAGAGCAAAGTAAAATTAGGAAATCTGACGCCGAAGCTTTAGCTTCTAGGAAGATTTATCTATTTTACACAGCTCTTAGCCCGTGTTCAATTTACAAGATACAAAGGGACGTTTTAGCGTAGCTAAACATTTCTGTAGAAAAATAGGAAGTCGACAAGGCACTCCAAAGAGTGCTAGGAGACTTATCTTTTTTCCTAAGAAATGAGTCCCGTGTTCAATTAACAAGATACAAAGCCCGTTTAAAGCCTAAAGCAAAAATAGGAAATACGATGACGGAGCAGTTGCTCCTAAGAGTCTTTATCTTTTTTGCACAGCTCTTAGGCCATTTTTACTTCAATTTGGCGCAATGATATTGATGCTATCTACACCATCAATTTCAGACACCAACACTTCAATTTCTTCTGACTCACTTGTTGGAATGTTCTTTCCAACATAATCTGCACGGATAGGCAACTCACGATGCCCTCGGTCAACCAACACAGCCAGACTCACACGGGCTGGACGCCCTCGACTGACAATATTATCAATCGCTGCCCGAATCGTGCGGCCAGTATACAACACATCATCCACCAAGATCACCTCTGCACGATCCACACTTACAGGGACCACCGATGTATCCAGCTCCGACTTGATATCGTCACGGAAGGCCTTGGTATCCAATTCGATCAAGGGAACATCTAGATTTTCCAACTGCTTCAAGCGCTCTTGGATGCGTCTAGCAATGTAAACCCCACGTGTCTTGATACCCGCTAAGACAATCTGATCGAGGTTTTTGTTACGCTCGATCATCTCATAGGTGATTCGTGTGATGGCGCGCTTCATGGTTACGTCGTCGACGATTTCTTTCTTTTTCATAAAAAGCACCTTTCTATATACAAAAAAATCCCCCAAAACAAGGAGATACACAAAATATAGGCCGGTCTTCCCAGGCACTTCATTTCCATAACACCTTGCCTGCCTCTCTGGACAGTATTAAAGGATTGATTTGATTAGTCACAATTATAGCAAATTATAGACTAATTTACAAGAAAAATGACAGATGATACACTCAAATCCCCCAAAAAGTAATATTCATACGTTTCAATAGCAAGACTGCAGATGCTAAAAAAGCTGTTCGACCGGGAAGCATCTCCACTCAAACAGCCATGTTTATCTCCAACTCTAGGATTTTTCATTCTAAATGCTTATGCATCTACCCTCATCAATTGGCCATGTTTTAATTCATAAATGGTATCTACATAGGTCAGGATGGAGCGGTCATGGGTCACCATGATGGCGCTCTTGTTTTTGGATTTGACTTCTTTCCGGATCAACTGGGCGATTTCTTGACCTCGATCTGGGTCTAGGCTAGCCGTTGGTTCATCAGCTAAAATAACCTGCGGATTTCCGATAAAGGCCCGAGCGATGGCTGCCCGTTGCTTTTGCCCACCAGACATCTGATTCGGGTATTGGTGGTAACAAGCTTCAATGCCCAGATCTGCCAACAAGGCTTTGACTTCCTCTTGGCGTTTTTTCTTGTCCTTTTCCCCCTTCAATTTGGCTACCAGTTCTAACTGGTCCCCAATTTTCATATAGGAGAGGAGCTGGTGATCTTGAAAGATAAAGCCGAGCAATTCCAGCCGTTTTTGCGTCCACTGGCCTTGGTTGAGGCCAGTCAAGTCTTGGCCAGCGATAGAAATCCGCCCCTCGTCCGCTGATAAGAGTAAGCCAGCGATAGCCAAAAGAGTAGACTTCCCAGATCCTGAAGGACCCAAGATGGCGACAAATTCGTTGGGTTCGACGCTTAAATCAAGCTGGTTGAGGACATGGTGCATCTGGCTCCCATCGGCGTAGGATTTTCTGATATGTTCTAATGCAATGATAGCCATCTTATTCTCCATTTCCACCAATGACTTCGATTGGATCTACTTTTTTGATTTTGACAAGGGACAAGGCACCACACAAAATAGAGGTCAGGATAAAGTTAACCGAGATGGTGAGGTTGTCTTTCAGGGTCATAAAGGAAGGGACGCTATTGGGTAAAAATGGTGCCATCATAGTTGCCAAGCCAAGACCCAGCAGTACTCCGATGAGGGAGATGATGGTGAGCTGGGATAGTTGGACATAGGTAATCTGGCTCATGGACATGCCAATGGCCTTCAAGACGCCGAACTGTTTCAACTTTTGCAAGGTCAGGATATAGAAGAAGACCCCAAGGATAGCAGAGGAGGCGAGCAAGAGCACCCAAGTGATCATCCGTAGCGTCAGATTTTGAGCCTTGTAGCCAGGGATTTTATCGATTACTTGCTTCTTATCCGCCACCATCAAGTTGCTGGCTAAATCGCTAGAAGTGATACTCTTCTTGGCCACAAGGGTTTGGGCTTGCCATTGATAGCTTGGATCTGTTTTTTGCCGCATGCCTGTGTAGGTATCTGAGCTGATAAAGCCAATCTCGCTATAGCCGTATTTGGCATTTTTCGCGAAGGCCACGACCTTGAGTTTTTGCTTAGAGGTTTTATCGATTACTTGATCGCCGACTTGGATCCCCTCATTCTCTTTGAAAGAACGGTCCAGAATGACCTCGTTTTTCTTTAAGTCGGAGATCTTGAAGTCTGTATTTTCCATGATTGGATTGAGGATCTCTTCTTCGTTGTGATCGGTCGCGAAGTAGGTGATATCCAGAGTGTTGGAATCCTCTGATTTTGAGACAGTTGCTCGCTGGATGGACAAGCCAGAATAGTCCATTCCCTCTATCTTTTGGACCTCATCTAAATCCTTATCCGTAATGGTTGAAAAGGGGATAATCCCTTCTGAATCCGTCGAAAGGATGTAGTGCAGGGCCCCATAATTATCGATTTGGGCAGATACCGAACGGCCCAGTCCATTTGTCAGGCCGGACAAGAACACCACCATAAACATGAGGATGGTAATGAGGAGTTCAATCAGGATAAACTTCTTGGGTTGGTATTTCATTTCATTCCATGCGATTTTCATTTTCTCTCCTTGTTCAATAGGGATGCCACATTCTCGTCTGAGACACCCAGAAAACGTTCCACTATTATACCACAATCCAGCTAGAAAGCCTCAAATAAGTATTTTAAAAAAGTGAGATAGAATGAACCCTCCATAAGTTTCGTTCTATCTCACTCTCTCTTTGGACAAAGTCGTCCTTGCAATTATTGTTTACCAGACTGTTCCATATTCCAGAAGTCTGTCACGGCACCGCGTGAAGCAGAGGATACTGTGTGGGCATACTTACCAAGAACCCCACGGCTATACAGTGGCGGCAAGGTTGTCTCCGCCTTGCGTTTTGCTAACTCTTCGTCTGAAACATGCATGGTGATTTCTTTCGTATCTTGGTCAACTGTCACCATGTCCCCTGTGTGGAGGTAGGCGATTGGACCACCGACCTGAGCTTCAGGCGCGATATGTCCAACAACGAGACCGTAAGTCCCTCCAGAGAAGCGTCCGTCTGTCAAGAGGGCCACCTTGTCTCCTTGGCCTTTCCCAACGATCATGGATGATAAGGACAGCATTTCCGGCATACCAGGACCACCCTTCGGACCAACAAAACGAACAACAACAACGTCGCCATCCACGATTTCGTCTGAAAGAACGGCCTCAATGGCAGCTTCTTCCGAGTCAAATACCTTAGCAGGACCCGTGATGTTGCGGACCTTCACACCTGATACTTTGGCAACTGCTCCTTCAGGAGCCAAGTTCCCTTTCAAGATGATCAATGGACCATCCGCACGTTTTGGATGTTCAAGTGGCATGATGACTTTTTGACCCGGTGTCAAATCAGCGAAGGCTTCCAAGTTCTCAGCTACTGTTTTACCAGTACAGGTGACGCGATCTCCATGAAGGAACCCATTCTTCAGAAGGTATTTCATGACGGCTGGCACACCACCGACATTGTAAAGGTCTTGGAAGACATATTTCCCTGAAGGTTTCAAGTCCGCCAAGTGAGGCACGCGCTCTTGGAAATCGTTGAAGTCTTCCAGCGTCAAGTCCACATTGGCCGCATGAGCGATCGCAAGCAAGTGCAGAGTGGCATTGGTGGATCCACCCAGCGCCATAGTTACTGTGATGGCATCTTCAAAGGCTTCACGAGTCAAGATGTCAGATGGTTTGAGTCCCATCTCCAGCATCTTGACAACAGCACGACCGGCTTCTTCGATATCAGCCTTTTTATCCGCTGATTCAGCAGGGTGAGAAGAGGAACCGGGTAAGCTCATCCCAAGGACCTCGATCGCTGTCGCCATGGTGTTGGCCGTATACATACCACCACAGCCACCAGGACCAGGGCAGGCATTACACTCTAATTGCTTCACTTCTTCAGCGGTCATATCGCCGTGATTCCATTGCCCAATTCCTTCGAAAACAGACACCAAGTCGATATCCTTACCGTTCAGATTACCCGGTGCAATGGTCCCACCATAAGCAAAGATCGCAGGGATATCCATATTGGCAATGGCAATCATGGAACCCGGCATATTCTTATCACAGCCACCGATGGCTACAAAGGCATCGACATTGTGCCCCCCCATAGCCGCTTCGATAGAGTCCGCAATGATATCACGTGACGTTAGGGAGAAGCGCATCCCTGGAGTCCCCATGGCGATCCCGTCCGCAACCGTAATGGTGCCAAATTGGACCGGCCAAGCTCCTGCATCTTTCACACCTTCTTTGGCCAGTTTTCCAAAATCGTGGAGGTGAATGTTACAAGGGGTATTTTCCGCCCATGTCGAAATCACTCCGACAATCGGTTTCTCAAAGCTTTCATCGGTCATTCCCGTCGCGCGAAGCATGGCACGGTTGGGAGATTTTACCATGCTATCGTAGACACTACTACGATGGCGTTTGTCTAATTCTGTCATGTCATTCCTCTCGTTTCATTTTTTACCATTATAGCATAAAAGAGGCCACAAAGATAGGCAAGGACTTTGGAGAAACAGACAACAGAAAAGTTTCTTTCAAAAATTTCAATTTTTTTGTCAAGTAACTTTACTTTACAAAAAACTTTTGTTATACTGTTAAAGTTGATGAAAATCAAACCTAATTGAATTTATATCTTAAAAGGAGAAAAACGAAATGGCAGTACCTGCACGTCGCACATCAAAAGCGAAGAAAAACAAACGTCGTACGCACTACAAAGTAACAGCTCCATCTGTAAACTTTGACGAAGCAACTGGAGATTACTCACGTTCACACCGTGTATCCCTTAAAGGATACTACAAAGGACGTAAGATCGCTAAAGCTGCATCAGCTGAATAATAGAAGGGAGATACCATGCGCGTAAATATTACACTTGAACACAAAGAATC
>OATR01000133.1_pt1 | contig 27073 bp, 21 predicted proteins | sample 1476031 | NCBI WGS metagenome assembly OATR01 (sample SAMEA2579982, study PRJEB22360) | human gut metagenome | biome: human gut; feature: human-associated habitat; material: faeces | place: Denmark | collected 2008/2010
GCGTCTTGCTCGACAATCCAAAGACAATTGAGAGGCTAGGACTTTTGTCCCAGCCTCTTTTTTATGTTGTCGCTAAACGCTGAATAGCTTCTCGATAGATTTCCATCGCAGCGTAAAGATCTTCAATTTTTGCTCGTTCATTAGCCTGGTGCTCGGTCTGTTCTGCGCCTGGGAATAGTGCGCCGAAAGCTACGCAGTTTTCCATCGTCCGCGCAAATGTCGCACCGCCTGAAGACATGGCTGGCGTCCTATCCCCAGTTTCTTCCTGGTAGACAGCCATCAAAGAGCTGACTAAAGGACTGTCTAACGGAACATATAAAGGAGCTAAATAGTCAAATTCTTCATACTCCAACTGATAGCTAGCCGCAATTTCTTGCAGACAAGCCACTAAAGCCTCCTTGTCTGCTAGGACTGGAATCCGAATATCAATCCCGATTTCGGATTGCTCTTGATCGATGACAAGGGTTGCAAGGTTAAAGGAAAGATCCCCACTTGGTTCATCTTTAATTTCACCAAAGAGGGTAGCTCCTGTCGCGTCTTCTCCAACAGCATCTGCAATAAAGAGCAAGGCTGGATGGGGCTGAATCAGAGATAGGCTTTCTGCTAAACCAACAATGGCATTGACTCCTTCAGCTGCATCTTTAGAATGCTTGGACACCCCCATAACTGTTACCGAATGGTCTGTTTGACTATATTGAACTCCACTTTGCTCCAAAACAGGGAGCAATTCTTCTATCCGATGACCAGCATAGGTTGCCTTATCTGGGACGACGTTGAGAGCTTGCCCCGCCTCTAAGGGAAGATCATCCCAACCTGGACCATGCAATTTCACTTGTAACAAACCTTTTTCAGCATAGGTTAATGGAAAAGAGGAATCCGGTGCAAAGCCTAGATCTGCTTGTTCTTCAATTTGGTTGTAGCGATTCATACATCGCCACAAGGTTTCCTCATCTGTCCCAAAGATAAAACGAATCCGTTTGGTAAACTGGACACCTTCATCCAACAAACTCTTGACTGCATAAAGAGCAGCAAGGGATGGCCCCTTATCATCTTGTACCCCTCGACCTACTATATAATCACCGACAATGGTCGCCTCAAAGGGGGGCGTTTGCCAATCTTTTAAATCACCGGCTGGAACAACATCCAAGTGACAAAGAACGGCCAGGAGTTCTTCCCCCTGACCGATCTCTGCATATCCATAGTATCCTTCAGGATCTATATATGTTTGAAAACCTAATTCTTGAGCAAGCTCTAAGGTTTTTTCTAGGACATCTTGGATAGCTTGTCCAAACGGTGTTCCATTTTCCCCTTCGTTTAAAACCGAAGGATAAGAAATGATGGTTTGAAGAGAGTCTAAAAACTGCTCTTTCACATCGTCCTTTATTCTTTTTTTCATGAAACACCTACTTTATTCTATTGCAAGAATGGAACTACAGTTCCGAGTAGAAGAAGAGCAATGGTGATCACAACAATTGATACAACCAATTTACCCATGAATTTCCACCATGTACCGATTTCAACACGTCCAAGAGCAAGAGCTCCCATTACGATACCTGAAGTTGGTGCGATCAAGTTCAAGACACCAGATGCAGATTGGTAAGCTGTGACAATTAAGCTACCTGGTACATTGACGAATTTACCAAGAGGTGCCATGATACCCATTGTTGCGCTGGCAAGACCAGATGATGATGGGATCAAGAATGACATTGGCAAGTAGAAAATGTAAGTCAAGACAATGAACAATTGAGATGAAAGACCTTTCAGTCCTTCTTCACCCCAGTGAAGAATTGTTGCAGTGATCATACCGTCGTTCATGATGACTTGGATACCACGTGCTACTGCTACGATGAGCGCAACACTCAAGAGGTCAGCTGCACCATTCATGAAGGATGAAATAATTTTATCTTCTTTCAAGCCATAAATGATACCCACAAGGATTCCCATGAATGCAAAGAGCATAGCTGTTTGAGGGAAGTACCAAGTTCCAAGAGCATCTGTGTTACCGATTAATTGACCAAGATAAGGAATCTTATGAAGGGATTCATTAAAACTTTCAAAGAATTTGATTCCCAAATCTTTGAACGGGATAAATCCGGCAACCATGATGACAAAGGTCGAAATAAATACGAGCAAGACACGTTTTTGTTTCTTGTTCATTTGTGAAGGGATTTCTTCACCCTTTTCCACATTGAAATATTTCAAATCTTCTTCACGAGTTGCATAAGTTAAGGATGCTGTAGGATTCTTTTGAACCTTATCTGCATAACGGTAGACATAGTAGGTACTGAGAGCAGTCAAGACTACCCAGAAAATCAAACGGAGCAACAATCCTGATGCACTTGAGATACCAGCTGTATCAGATGCAATAACTGTTGCAAATGGATTCAATGTAGATGCCAAACATCCGATTTGAGAACCTAGAAGTACAATCGCAACCCCTGTCAAACTGTCAAAGCCAACTGACATCATAACAGGAACAAGAAGTGGATAGAAGGCCATCGTTTCTTCACCCATACCATAGGTTGTTCCACCAAGTGCAAACAAAGGCATCAAGATCAAGATCAACATTTTTTCGCGACCCTTGTATTTACGAACGATTGAAGCAATCCCTACATCAAGGGTACCTGTTTCGTTCACAACACCAAGGAATCCACCGACCATCAAGATGAAGAAGGCTACGTCAATCGCTGCATTGGTTGGCGCTTTACCGAGCATGGCATTGATAGGTGCCATCAACACATCCCAGATCCCTTGAGGATTTTGTTTCACAGATTCATAACTACCTGCGATGATGGCGCCAGCTTTATCAACTTTGTATTGACCTGCTGGAATAATCCAAGTTAACACTGCCATAATGGCAATGATGATTAACAATACGGAAAAAGATGAAGGCATCTTAAATCCTTTTTTCGTTTTTTCACTCATTTGTCTTCCTCCTAACGCAACAAAATGTGAGTGAGATTTTACAAGTAGAATCCTTGTAAAACGCTTACTTATGGATTTATTTTACCATATTAAAGGTAAAAACACTAGATATTCTTAATTATTTTTTAAAAAACAGAAACCAGTGAAATCAAGCTTTAAATCGGTAAAACTTTATCCAATATTTTTATAAATTCTTTTGGATAATGGTACCGCTTTCACTTTCGACCAAAGCTTCAAGATTTTCAAGAGAAGTAATAACAGCTTTTCCATGAGGTGAGCTATTTACAAAATCAATAGCTGCTTCTACTTTTGGTAACATACTTCCAGGTGCAAATTGATTCTGTTGGATATATTCTTCCAATTGTTCAATAGAGACATGTTCTAATTTTTCTTGATTTGGTTTGTTGTAGTTTACAAAAACATAATCGACACCTGTCAAAACAATGAAAAGATCTGCTTCTACCAATTCGGCTAAACGTTCTGAAGCAAAGTCTTTATCAATGACCGCTTCTACACCAGACAACCGTCCATCTTCTTCTTGTACAACTGGGATACCGCCACCTCCAGCTGCTACTACGATTTGTCCATTATCGATGAGTGCACGAATCGTATTAATTTCTTTAATTCCAACTGGTTTTGGTGATGCAACTACTTTGCGCCATCCGCGACCTGAATCCTCTTTGAAAGTTGCACCAGTTTTTTCAGCTTCAGCTTTTGCTTCTTCTTCAGTGTAAAACGGACCGATTGGTTTTGTGAGGTTCTCAAAAGCTGGATCCTGTTTATCAACTAAAACTTGCGTTACAACAGAAGCTACATCTTTTTTTATTCCTTCTTCAAGAAGAGCATTTTGAAGGGCATTTTGAAGCCAGTAACCAATACTTCCTTCTGTCATCGCTACCAATGAATCTAGCGGAAAGGCAGGGTTCTTTTCAGAATCTGCTGCTAACTGTTGCAACAAGAGATTCCCTACTTGAGGACCATTCCCGTGTGTGATGATTAACCCATCTCCATTTTTAATGAGTTTTACTAAGTGTTTTGCTGTTTCCGCTAATGCTTCTTGTTGAGCCTTCGCAGAGGGATCAGATGATAAAATTGCATTGCCACCCAAAGCGACTACGATTTTTCTTGACATAGGATTACCCTTTCTAAAAAATAGGAGCTGGACTGTAGCGATCAGTCCAGCCCCTATTACTGTTTATTATATTTTTTTAAACTTTTGGAATGTACAAGTTACCAAGAGTAGCTGCCATAACAGCTTTGATGGTGTGCATCCGGTTTTCAGCTTGGTCAAAGTGACGAGCATACTTGCTGCGGAACACTTCATCAGTAACTTCCATTTCTTCTACGCCGAATTTTTCAGCAACATCTTTACCATAAACTGTATTTGTATCATGGAAAGCTGGCAAGCAATGCAAGAAGATCAAGTTTTCATTGTTAGCCTTCTTAACCAATTCCATATTGACTTGGTATGGTTTCAAAAGGGCAACGCGTTCTGCAAATTTGTCTTCTTCACCCATAGATACCCAAACGTCAGTATAAAGTACATCTGCACCTTTCACAGCTTCGTCAGCATCTTCAGTGATCAAGATATGAGCGCCACTTTCTTTTGCGAATCCTTCTGCCAATTCAACGATTTCTTTTTCTGGGAAGAGTTCTTTTGGTGAGAAGATGTGTACGTTCACACCAAGGATAGCACCTGTTACAAGAAGGCTGTTAGCAACGTTGTTACGTCCGTCACCACAGTAGACAAGTGTCAAACCTTCGAGGCGTCCAAAGTTTTCTTGAACTGTCAAGTAGTCAGCAAGCATTTGAGTTGGGTGCCATTCGTCAGTCAAACCATTCCATACAGGAACACCTGAGAATTCTGCCAACTCTTCAACCATACGTTGGCTGAATCCACGGAATTCGATCCCATCAAACATACGTCCAAGAACTTTTGCAGTATCTTCTGTAGATTCTTTTTTACCAAGTTGGATATCGTTTGCACCAAGGTATTCTGGGTGAGCACCAAGGTCGATAGCTGCTGTTGTGAAGGCAGCACGAGTACGAGTTGAAGTTTTTTCAAACAAAAGCGCAATGTTTTTACCAGCAAGGTAGTGGTGTTGGATGTTGCGTTTTTTAAGGTCTTTCAAGTGAGCTGAAAGTCCGATAAGATATTCTAACTCTGCGCGTGTAAAGTCTTTTTCTGCCAAGAAGCTACGTCCTTGGAATACTGAAGTTGTCATTTATGATCTCCTTTTTTCATTTAATATCGAAACCCTAGTTTCCCTCAGAGCAAGTAAGTCTGGAAACGAACCTGCTATTGGGTAAAAGGATAATTAGATTTCTTCACGTTCAAATGGCATAGACATACAACGAGGTCCACCACGACCGCGAACCAATTCACTTCCGCGGATCTTGATCAAACGAAGTCCGTATTCTTCTAATTTCTTGTTCGTAACAGTGTTACGGTCGTATACGACTACCACACCAGGTGCGATTGTAAGAGTATTAGATCCGTCGTTCCATTGTTCACGAGCAGCTGCAACGGCATTTCCATTTCCACATGGAATAAGAGTCACTTTTTCCACACCAAGGTTTGCAGCTAACAATTCTGCCAAATCACCTTTTTCTTCAACAATCTTCAATTGTTCATTTTCAAAAGTTACTGAAAAGACGCGAAGATCACCTTGAATTTCTGGGTGGATAGTGAATTTATCGTAGTCCACCATTGTGAATACTGTATCCAAGTGCATGAATTTACGGTTGTTCGCAAATTCGAAGGCCAATACTTTCTTGAAGCCAACATTCTTCTTGAAGATGTTTACCAACAATTTTTCAATAGATGCAGCATCTGTCCGTTGTGAGATACCAACTGCCAATACATCTTTAGAAAGGACTAACTCATCTCCACCTTCGATACGAGTATCTTCTTCACGGTTGTAGACAAGTTCTACATTTCCACCGTAAACTGGGTGGTATTTGAAGATGTATTTACCATACAACGTTTCACGGTTACGTGTATCTGCGTACATATGGTTCAATGATACAGCATTCCCCATAGTAGCAAATGGGTCGCGTGTGAAGTACAAGTTAGGCATTGGATCAATAGCGAATGGATAGTCAGATTCAACCAAGTCCGTCAAGCCTTTATCAGCTTCCGGAATTTCTGGAAGTTCCGCTTTTTGGAAACCGGCCATCGTTTTTTCAACCAATTCCAGATTGTCCTCAATGCCATGAAGTAATTTCCGAATAGCATTTTTAGTTTGGCGTCCACGAATATTTGCTTCATCCAGATATTCTTCGATGAATTGTTCCCGAATTTCTGGAGAAATTAACGACTCGGCTGCCAAACGTTCCAAATATAGTACTTCAACACCTTCATTACGAAGCGCTTGAGCGAAGTTGTCGTGTTCTTTTTGTGCGTCTTCCAAGAATGGAATATCATCAAAAAGAAGACGTTCAAGATAGTCAGGCATCAAGTTTTCCAACTCTTTACCCGGACGGTGCAACATTACTTTTTTCAGTTTTCCAATCTCTGAAAAAACATGAATCGGTTTAGTTGACATCTGTCATCCTCCTTTTTCTGTGAGCTTATTCTAAAGCTTATTTCAATTGTAATTATATATACTTTTGGTAACGCTTTCACGAAGAATTTAACTTTTTGAAAGCCAAGGATTTTGCTTTTATATGAATAATATCTGTTCTTTAGTTAATATGAAGCGTTTTCTTTGGATATTTTATCTTTAATATTGTTTTTATGAATATTTATTTTTTTGAAAAATTAAAAAGAGCCAGACAAGAAAGCTTTTTCTTGTCTCACTCTCCTTCAAAACTCCTTAAGAAATAGTCTGGGTCTAAAAAAGTCAATTTTTTCCGTTCATAACCGATCTTCTTGTTTTCAACTAAGTTTTTTAATACCTGATTTACAGTTTCACGTGTTGTTGCTGCCAACTTTGCTATTTCCTTCATACTGATTGGAAATGGGATTTTATCTCCTAGCTCTTCATAATCCTTACAAAGAATCGCTAAGGACTGAATAACCCTCTCCTTTGCACTTGCAGTTACAACATTTCGAAGGCGCAATTCTTGAAATTCTATAATAGATGAAAGTTTTCTTGTAATATACAGTAATTGCTCCTTGCTCTCTTGTACACAAGCTTCATATAAATTCACAGGAATAACAAAACATCTTAGATCTGTCACCGCACTTGCTGTATAATGATACCGCTCATCCTGAAAAATTCCACCAAATGGAAGTAAGGCACCTTTTTTTATGTAATCCATATAGGAAAACTGATCCGACGAGTCAAACTGTTCGATCCGGGCATATCCCTCTACTAATAGGAAAAAACGGTCACGTCTATCCCCAGAATAAAACAGGACCTGACCTTTAGAGATTGTACGACTAGAGATTTCAATCGCTAATTTATCGAAGAGCTCCACCGGAATATTAGAAAACGCTGGATGCAAGCGAAGTAATTGGTAATCGTCTTTTGTAATCATATCTACTCACTTTTTTCAATTCTACTGTTAGTATAGCACACTTTTGTGCTCAAGGGGTAAAAACCATCTTTAATTCTGAAAAATGCTTTTGGTTTTCAAAGTTCAAGTCACTAAATAGTGCTTCATCTAAAGAAAAAGGCCGGGACAAACATTCCCAGCCTCTAATGAGTAGTAGTCGATTCCATCAAAACAGGTTCCCTTGACCTGCAAATCAACCCATTTCCCAGATTTATTACACGGGCTAAACGTTGAAAAACTGAAAATCTTTGAGGACTTTTTAATTTTTCGAGTAGGGTAGGAGCTCTATCCCGCTACATTCTTATCTTTCGAAAAGCATTATTCATTCATATTGACCCGATGCCATTCGTTAATCACATAGGCTAAGGAACCCAATTGATAGAGTCCGACACCACTAATCTCTGAACTTTCTGGGGTCGTTCCTCCAAGTCCTGCAGTATAGATGGCCACAAGATAAGGAGTCGACTCACGAACGATGGCATCCACATTCAAGGCTTCAGCAACATAACCAGGCTTTTGCTGAATCACCAAATCTGGTAAGAATTTCTTATAGTATTCACCCGGGAAGGATTCTCCAATCAATTCGAGCAAATCTGCATATTTTTCTTGATGGTTCCAAAGATATTCTAACACATGGATGTAATAATCCGTTGTTGTTTTGTTGTCTTCACTAAAGGTCTTAACTTCTGGAGATCGTGATTGGCCATAACGGCTAAACAATTTACGTGCATGATCCATACCACCCAAACGATCCGCTAGGGCATAGGCTGGCGTATTTTCAGAATACACTAGTGAATACCGCTGCATATCTGGGATAGACATAGCTCCATCAAAGGCTGCAACATAGTTGTCATGCTCTCCGACATATTCGTAATAGGTATTGGTAATATCAAAACGATCCGTTAAATTAAGTTTTCCCTTTGCAACCTCATCTACAACCAACATGTTCAAGGGGAGTTTATAGGTACTTCCCGCAGTCATGGGTTGAAGGTCATTCATTGCAAACTGCTCGCCTGTAATGGCATTGCGATAAGTAAAAGCGACTTGCGAAGGATCAATACCATTTTCAGCTAGATAATCTTGAACCACTTCTACCAAACCTTTATGAGCATAATCATAGACCAGGCCATAAGCAGTCATGGTTTCCATGTCAGCATCCACAACTGCTTGCTTGGCCTCGGGAGATTTGACACGCGGTTTTTGGGTTACTGGTGTTGAGGGCTCCACATCTGGCTTCTTTATTTTCTTTTCTTTTTTTTCAATTGCTGATGCTGTGGGTTCCGTCACATGCAAATAAGCCAGTGCTCCAGTCCCTCCTAAACACAAGAGGATACTAATCCCAATCATGATCGAGCGTAGATTTACGTATTTTTTCATATAGAATTAATTATAAAAGATTCTACTGAAAATAACAAGGACAATCACAAGGAGAAAACGATTTCTTTGTAAAAAGTTTTTTAGTTTGTCCTTGTTATTATTTTCGTTTAAAAGAGCCCATAATTAGCTTCGCAATCTCACGCGCAATTGTCCGGAATAAGGAACTCAAGAAGGAATCCTTGGCCTTTTCAAGACTTGATTTCCGAGGGCGACCTGGACTGCGTTTTTGAGCTTCTTTTTCCGCTCTGGCTACTTCTTTTTGCTCTTCTTCTTGTGCCTCCTTGCTTGCTTTAGCTGCCAATTTTTCATAGGCAGATTCTCGATCAATCGTCGTCGCATACTTTTGATGGAAAGGCGATGTCGTGATCAAGGCCAATTGTTCACTCTCATTTAAGAGGTCAAAACTCGATTGAGGAGAGAGAATATAAGCACGCTCAACCACACTAGGTTGCCCCTTCTCATTCAGGAAAGAAACCAAGGCTTCCCCTGTCCCTAATTCTGTGATCACTGTTTCTGTATCAAAGTCTGGATTGGGACGAAAACTTTGGGCAGCTACCTTGATGGCCTTCATTTCTTTTGGTGTATAAGCTCGAAGTGCATGTTGTACACGATTTCCAAGCTGTGCCAAAACAGATTCTGGAAGATCTTGAGGATTTTGGGTAATAAAGTAGATTCCTACCCCTTTTGAACGAATCAGGCGCACCACTTGCTCAACCTTCTCAAGAAACAGCTTGCTTGCATCTTTAAAAAGGAGATGGGCCTCGTCAAAGAAGAAGACCAATTTAGGTTTTTCAGGATCCCCAACCTCTGGAAGTGTTTCAAAGAGACGAGACAACATCCAAATCAAAAAGGTTGAATACAATTTTGGTGAATGAAAGAGCTTTGTAGCCGAAAGAATATTGATATACCCACGACCAGAAGCATCTAGTTGCATAAAGTCATTTAAATCAAGTGCGGGCTCACCGAAAAACTGATCTGCTCCCTCTTCTTCCAGAACCAAGAGACTTCTTTGGATAGCTCCAACAGATTGCTTGGTGATATTTCCATATTGAGCCGAATAGTCTGAGCTGTGTTCATAGACTTCCTTTAACAGGCTCTGTAGGTCTTTCAAATCAATCAAGGGCCAATTTTTCTCTTGCGCCAATTTAAAGACAATGGCTAAAATTCCTGACTGGGTTTCATTCAAATCAAGCAAACGAGAAAGGAGTAAAGAACCCATCCCTTCAACGGTAGCACGAACAGGATGACCTGCTTGCCCAAAGACATCCCATAATCGAACTGGGAAAGCTTGCGGCTCAAAAGGATCTGTAATCCCCAATAGCTTGAAGCGCTCTTCCAATTTTGGCGTCCATTGACCTGCTTTGGCTAAGCCAGATAGGTCACCCTTGATATCAGCTAGAAAGACTGGAATACCTTCTTTGCTTAATTTCTCCGTTAAAACTTTGAGGGTGACGGTTTTCCCTGTCCCTGTCGCTCCTGCAATCAATCCATGGCGATTCAGCATACGTAAGTAGATGGGCGTCTCAACCGCTCCTTTGGTAATGGTGATAGTCGTCATTTTATTTCTCCCTAGACTTTTCTTTTGTCTTCCTTTTCTTAGCCCCCAAAACAGCATCAGACAAGCAAAACACACACTTCTTCTAGTGTATCATTTTCCTGCCTAAACGCAAGAAATTCTACTTAGATTTTAGGATACAGGTACAAAAAAATCTATAAGAGCGATTCCTCACTCCTATAGATTTGTTCGCTTCATTATTTAGCTGCTGCAAATAATGCATCTACCTTATTCCAGTTAATCACTGAGAAGAAGGCTTTGATGTAGTCAGGACGTACATTACGGTATTTTACATAGTAGGCATGTTCCCAAACATCCAAGCCAAGGATTGGGGTTTTGCCTTCTGAGATTGGGGTATCTTGGTTTGCAGTTGAAGTTACTTCGAGTTGACCTTCTTTGTTGACAACCAACCATGCCCATCCAGAACCAAAACGTGTTGTTGCTACTGCTGTGAAGGCCGCTTTAAAGTCTTCAAATGAACCAAAGGCTGCATCAATAGCTGCTGCAAGTTCTGCTGAAGGAGCCGTTTGTTCTGGAGTCATCAATTCCCAGAATAGAGCGTGGTTCAAGTGTCCACCACCATTGTTGATCACCGCTTGGCGAATGTCAGCTGGAATGGTTTCTACATTTGCCAACAAGCTTTCAAGGTCTTCTCCAATTTCAGGATGTTTTTCAAGAGCCGCATTGACATTGTTTACATATGTTTGGTGATGTTTATCATGGTGCAAATGCATCGTTTCTTCATCGATATATGGTTCCAATGCATCGTAAGCATATGGTAATTCTGGTAAAATGATTGCCATTTTAAGGTCCTCTTTTCTTTATTACTGTCTTGATGATAACGCAAACAGCTAAATTATTCAACTAATCTGCTTGCGATTTCACTTGTTCTTAGATGCTATTTGCCACTTTTAAAAGTGCCAAATCAAATAGGTAGTCTTTGTCATACTTTCCACTTTTAATCGCATAATCGGTCTCAATGAGGGTGATCATGGCCTGCTTCAAGAAAGGAAGAGAAAGTCTACGACTGTCTCGCAGGGCAAACTTCACCTGATATGGATTGATTTTGCGTCCCGACAGATCCGATAAACTCGTAACGATCTGGCTTTCAGTCTGGCCTTCTTCTGATAGAATTTTAACCTGAGTAAACAGACGAAATTGGCCTAACATTATGGCAATTAATTTGATTTCATCCTCTCCCTGCAAGCGCAGATCCTTGACTAGACTGCTCGCCTGATCGATTTGTCGTTTGAGAATCATTTGGGTCAAGTCAAAAATATTGTCTTGTAAGGTTTTAGGAACCGCCTCTTCGACATCCTCCAAGGTAATCTGACCGTCTTCTTTATAGGCCTGTAAAAAGGCAAGATTCTTCTGCAACTCTCCAAAGTCATAACCAGATTTTAAGAGTAGCTGATCGAGTGCATCCCCCACAAATTTCAAGCCCAATTCTTGGGCCTGACTGGCGAAATAGCGCTTCAAATCTTGGTCTTTTGGGGTCGTCGCTTCAACGATTTGAGCCTCTCGTTTTAACAGTTTGACCAAACGGCGCTTGCTATCTAACTTCCCTTCAGCAAATATCACCAATTTGGTCGATTCGGAAGGAATTTCCAGATAGCTTTCAAATTGCTTTAGATCTTCATCTGTCAAAAAACGTTTTTTGGCAGTCGTCAGGTCTAACAAGTGGTCCAAAATCACAATCTTCTCATCTGCAAAAAAGGGAAGACTAACCAAATCCAGTTCTACCTCGGCATAGGAGGTTTCCTTCATATCAAAATAAGAATAATTGAGATCAGAGGGATCGTAGGCAATCTTTTGTAAAATATCTTTTTTTAGCCATTCAAATTGTCCAACATCCTCACCGGTTAAAACAAGAATAGGTGGGAGGGTGTGAACCGTTAGATCCTTGATATCATTAATAGCTTGCATGATGTTCTCTTATCCCTATCCACTTAGTATTGTTCGTGTTCAGCAGCCATTTTTTGCTCCAACGGTGATTTTTCACCAGACAAATCAGGTGCTGATACAAAGCTTGGGATTTGTTCAAATGACCCACTTGTATAGGGATCTGCTGTTGGTTTTAACTGTGGCTCAGAAGCCACTTGAATCGGATTTACGACTGGCTGTGGAAATGCGTTTTTGGCTGGAAACATCAAAAGGATGAGGAGGGCGACTGCCCCGATAAGCCAAATGAAGAGGAAGACTTCTAAAGAAGTCACTAAATAGAACAGAATTGGGCCAAGGTTCAAAAAGATCCATGACCAATGAATCCCTGCATCTCGTAAACGTCTTACACAAATCGCTTGGCTCGGTACAAAAATAAGAAAATAAAAGAAAACCAAGAAAGCAAGCGACCATAGAACCGGGAGGGCTTGTAAGTTAGAGAGTGGCAAAGAATCCTTGCCAGTTTGATGTGATACATCCGCTACGATGAAAAAGACCCAGAGAGGCAATGAAATCAAAAAATTCCAGAAAAAAGCTAGCCAAAAATGGGCACGGCTGGTCCTACCTGAAAAGTCAGCATACTGGAGCCAAAATTGCTTAAATGCGTTCATATCATTCTACCTTTATATTAATTTCATCTTCTATAATAGCAATTTTCAACAGTAAAAGCAAACCTTCCCTTTCTTCTAGCGGACAGTCTCCAGCCTCCAATGATCCCAGCCAATCAATCGAATAGCCCCTCTTTCATCGGTACGAAGGTAAGAAATCGAACGCTTCTCCAATCGTTCCAACAATTCTTTATGGGGATGCTGGTAACGATTTTTCTTTCCAACTGAAATCAAGGCCAGTTGAGGATGTAATTGATCTAAAAAGGCATCGCTCGAAGATCCTTTTGATCCGTGGTGTCCTACTTTTAAGACGTCTACTTCTAGTTGGGGATAATTGGCTAAAAGCTGTTTTTCTCCTGCTTCTTCAAGGTCCCCAGTAAAGAGAAATCGTTTTTGAAAAAATTGTCCATATAAGACGATGGAATCATCATTTTTCCCATCACCCACTCCATCAGGGGATAAGACCTCAAGGTAACTCTCAAATATGGGTAAGCGATCGCCTCTGTTGACAACTTTGATCGAACCATGAAGCTGTTTCAACTGCTCTTGAAATTTAGGTTGAGTGAGGCTACCCTGACTGACATAAATCGTTTGAATTGGAATTTGTCTGGCTACCTCCAACAGATCTCCCATGTGGTCCTGATCCGTATGTGTCACAACCAACGTATCGATTTTTCCAACCCCTCGACTCTTAAGGTAAGGAAGGAGGGTTTTCTCAGCATTGGCCGACTGATGACGCTCCTGCCACTTTTCCCCGCTCTTAAAACTGACACGCCCACCCACATCAATTAAGATCGTCCGGCCTTTCCAATCTCGTAAAAAGATGCTATCTCCTTGGCCAATATCGACCATTGTAATCTCATTTTCTAAGGGGTGCTTGGTCCAAGCAAAGATTAGAAAGATAGCTCCTATACAAAGTAAGCGTACCCCCTTTTGCTTTCGGATATCATAGAGAATTCCCAAAAGAACGATTAAGCCAAGTAGAGCCAGCCCTGTCGGTTGACCAAATACTAGGGGAAGTGACGTTACTTCTGCAATCCAGCGGATACACGCCTCGATCAAGATAAAGACAGTATTAAAGATGGTCAATGGTTTTAAAAAAGAGAATAGAAACAAAACAGTCAAACCTGGAAGCAAGACAAGGTCAAATAAAAAGGAAAAGATAAAGGTCAGCGGAATGGACCAGGGTTGAAAGACAGCAAAATAATAGGTTAAAAATGGCAATATCCCTAAGCTAATGCAACTACTTTCCAGTAGCACTTTTTTAAATCCAACATAGGAACTCGTATCTATCAGGGTCAAAATAAAGGCATAGGCACAACTTAACACACCACCGGCTGTAAGGAGGAAGGAAGGCATAAGAACCATCAAGAACATGATTGTAACCGCCATATTCTCCATTCCAACAATCCCTTTTTGGGACAATAATTTTTGCAGAAGGCTACGAACAACAGAGACTGAAAAGCCCGTCAAACCCGCGTAAAGAAAGGAAAGAGGATACATCAAGAGATCTACCGTTTCTTGCAGAATTCCCAAGCGTAAGAGGATTTTTCGAATACCATTGATGAAAAATCCAACCTGCATTCCCGATAAGGCAAACAAATGGATAATGCCTAAGCTGGAATAGAGCTGGTCCATCTCTTCAAAATCAGTATCTAGATAGCCAAAGAGAAGTCCTGTCATATACTGATTCATTGGATGCGGAAAGTGTTCCTTGCTCCAAACAATAGCTTGGCGCCTTATTTGGGAGCACCAATCAAACAGATTCCAGGTTTTAGAAGGCACAGCCGATCGAAAAGACTCGATAGTGATTTGATAATGGATTCCTTGAGTCTTCAAATAAGCACGGTAATCAAATCCTCGAAAATTTCGCTGACCTACTGGCTCTTCCATCCTTCCTTTATACGAAATATCCAAGGACTTCGTTTGTGATTGCCATTGCTTTTTTTCCTTTTCTGATTTCAACTGATAAAAGACTTGGTAGGTGTTTCCTTGATCTGTTGCCCGAAAGCTCAGCAAATCACCATTGATCTTAATCGTATCTGGCAGTAAACGTAACTGAGCCGGTGGCTGAGATGCTCCACTTTTGTGCTCGTTTAGAAAACGCTGAATAAAAAAGAAGCCAGCAAAACAAACTGCCAGAACTGCAAGCTTAATCAAGCTTTGACGCTCATTTTTATATCGATTGACTAACAAGAATAGAGCGACGACAAGGATGATCTCCGTCTGAAATGAAGGTTGGTAGACACTGAAATACAAACACAGCAATAAAAAGGCTAAGTGAACTGGCGAAAAGGGAAACTGCTTAATCCACCGTAAAAGCATCTTTTAATTTCTCCAGCGTTTTCTCACCTATTCCTGACACATTTTTTAGATCCTCTACCGATCGAAAAGGACCGTTTGCTTCACGGTAGGCGATAATATCAGAGGCCCTCTTTTGGCCAATGCCTGAAACCGTCTGTAATTCAGCCTCCGTTGCACGGTTCAAATGCACCTTTCCCGGTTTTTCTGAGCTTGCAGATGAGGTAGTTGGGCTCGCTGAACCGCCAGCCGCGGGAACATCTTCTCCTTCTTTAGCCACATATATGACAGCTTCATCCGTGAGTTTTTGCGCCAAATTAACCGATTGACTATTAGCTTCTGGGGTCATCCCACCAGCTTTATAAATCGCATCGTGAACCCGACTATTGGACCGTAATTCATAAACTCCTGGCTGTTTGACAGCCCCCTTGACATCCACCGTAATGACCTCAGCTTCTTCTGACATTGAAGGGGATGTCTTTTCTTCTTTTGAACTAGAGACCTGTGTTTTTTTCTGGGATGATGATACACTAGACGCTTGATAAAGATCTGGAACTGTCGAAGTACTTGACTTAGGTTGTTGAAGGATAAAATAGCCACCCACTAAAAGGCCAATCACTGCAATCCCTAAAAAGAGTTTGTATTCCTTGATTTTTTCAATCATATCTTCCATGAAAATCCTCCTCTCACTTTTATTATTCGTAAAAATAAAAAAAACTGAGAAAATTTCTCAGTATTTTTACTTATTTTTCCGGTGTTTGTCTGGATCCCATACAAAGCTTGCGAGGTAACTAAAGAGCAAGGTCAAGATGCCCACGACTAAAACAACTGGAATCAGAAGGATTTTCAACAAACGAATCAAGATAAAGGGTTTTGTTGGGGTGTTGATCGCTTGGGCTTCAGCATCCAAACGATCAAACTCCTCTTGAACACGACGGGCAACTTCTGCTACCCCTTCGTCATTCATTTTTTTGATATCTGAAATATCAATTGGATGTCCAAAGTTCATATCAATCCGCTCACCAGTTGCCAAACCGTGCAGATCTCTTGGTCCAGTGTAAGTCACTGGCATGATACGAACCTTAGCCATTTTGGCAATGATGGCGACACCACCTTTAACATCTTGTGAATGCCGGCTCCCACTTGGGAACATAATCAAGGAACGGTTGCTCTTTTTCAACATATTAACGGGGTACTTAATGGCTTCTGCCCCTGGATTTTCACGATCAATCGGAAAAGCTCCACACATACGGATCCACCAGCCAAAAATACGATTGGTGAAGAGTTCTTTTTTCGCCATAAAAATAAACTGCTTGGGCTTGGTCGCAAAGGCCATATAAACTGGATCCCACCAAGTCCGGTGAGGAGATACCAGAATATAATTTTCATCACGATCTGGAATGTTTTCCTTATGATGGTAATGGGCATTGCCATTTAAAACCCAAAGAATAAAGGCAACAAGGCCACGTAAGTAGGTGTAAAACATAGTTGTTCCTCAAATTCATTCATTTGTTACGATATATGATGTAAAATCATATGGATTCTTTCTTATTATACCCTATCCTTATTTTGACCGCAAACTTTTTTGTAGAAAAAAGTCTCAGCAGGCCAATTCTAGATAGTCTTTTTCTCAAAAAAATGATATGATATTGTCTATGGAAACTATTGATTTGAAGGGGTTAACCCGAAGTGATGTCCGTAAAAAAACAGAACGCGGACAAACCAACAATTTTACAACGAATACCAGTACCAGTACTTGGCAGATCATCAAGCGCAATGTCTTTACCTTGTTTAACACCTTGAACTTTGTGATTGCTGTAGCTCTTGCTGCTGTACAAGCCTGGAGCAATATGGTTTTCTTTGCCGTCATTAGCTTTAATGCGATCACAGGGATCATGACTGAAATGCGGGCCAAACGAATGATTGACAAGCTCAATCTCATGAGCCGGGAACTGGTCACGGTCATTCGAGACGGGGAGAAAGATGCGATTTCACCGGAAGAGCTCGTCCTTGGTGATTTAATCCTACTTTCTTCTGGGGAGCAAATCCCGAGTGATGCCGAGGTTATGTCTGGAATTGCTGAAGCCAATGAAGCGATGCTAACAGGGGAGAGTGATCTAGTCTTAAAAGAGGTCGGAGCTGAACTTCTTTCTGGTAGTTATATTGCGAGTGGTCAAGTCTATGCTCGTGTCAAACGAGTTGGGGCAAACAACTATGCTAACAAACTGATGATGGAAGCCAAAACCTTGAAGCCCATCAATTCGCGTATTCTCTATAACTTGGCGAAAATCTCTAGCTTCACTGGAAAAATTATCATCCCATTTGGTCTTGCTCTCTTCTTTGAAGCTCTGTTGATTAAAATGCTGCCCATCAAGGATTCCGTTGTGAATTCTTCCACTGCTCTCTTGGGAATGTTGCCAAAAGGAATCGCCCTTTTGACCGTTACTTCTCTCCTGACGGCGGTGATTAAGCTCGGCATGCGCAAGGTTCTAGTTCAAGAAATGTACTCAGTAGAAACTCTAGCGCGTGTAGATACCTTGTGTCTGGATAAGACTGGGACCATCACCCAAGGCAAGATGACCGTGGAAGCCCTCCACAGTTTATCCGATCGTTTTTCTGAGGAAACCATCAAGGTGATCCTATCAGCTTACATGCAAAATAGTGAAGATACCAACCCTACTGCGCAAGCTATTCGTAAGGCTTATGGGGAATTGGAGCACGCCTATTCTGCTGAAAACATCATTCCATTTTCGAGTGATCGGAAATGGGGAGCCATGCACTTATCCAATCTTGGAACCGTCTTTCTCGGTGCTCCTGAAATGCTTCTTCACGAAAATCCAACGGCTGTTGTCGAAGCACAAGCCCGCGGATCACGGGTGCTCGTCCTTGCCCACAGCTCAGAAATGATCAGTATGCAAGAGTTGACATTGCCAGAGGATCTTGAAGGAATTGCCGTTATTGAAATTACGGACCCAATCCGCGAAGGCGCATCGGATACCCTAGAGTATCTGCGCTCTGAAGGTGTGGATCTAAAAATCATCTCTGGCGACAATCCTGTAACCGTTTCTTATATAGCCCAACAAGCTGGCTTTAAAAACTATGAGAACTACATCGATTGTTCAAAAATTGGTGATGATCAATTAGTCGATCAAGCAGAAGATACAGCTATCTTTGGACGTGTATCCCCTCACCAAAAGAAACTACTCATCCAGACCTTGAAAGCAGCTGGCCGGACAACGGCTATGACTGGAGATGGGGTCAATGATATCCTCGCTCTTCGTGAAGCTGACTGCTCGATCGTGATGGCCGAAGGAGATCCTGCAACCCGTCAAATTGCAAATATTGTTCTTTTGAACTCTGACTTTAATGACGTTCCAGAAATTCTATTTGAAGGTCGTCGTGTGGTGAATAATATTGGACGAATCGCCCCCATCTTCTTCATCAAGACCATTTATTCCTTCCTCTTGGCTATTATCTGTATTGCCAGCGCCCTTTTCTTCAACGTCAATTATTTGCTGATTTTTCCTTTCATTCCTATTCAAATCACCTTGATCGACCAATTCGTCGAAGGCTTCCCACCATTTGTGCTGACCTTCGAACGCAATATCAAACCGGTTGAAAAACACTTCTTGAGACGTTCCCTTCTGTTAGCCCTACCGAGCGCCTTGATGGTCGTCTTTAGCGTCTTGTTTATTCGCCTTTGGGGAGCAAGCCATGGTTGGTCTGCAGCCGATATGTCTACTGTATCCTACTACTTACTTGGATCCATCGGTTTCCTATCCGTTATCCGTGCTTGCCTGCCACTAAATATCTGGCGGGTCCTCCTCATCCTCTTCTCTGTAGTAGGATTCTACGCATCTGCGGTCGTGTTGAAAAACTTGATCGAGATTTCCCTCCTTACAGCCACTACTTTCCCAGTTTATCTGGCATTAATGGCCACCTTTACAGGAGTCTTTATCCTCACAACGATTCTACAAAAATATGAATTTGATTAAAAAAGTTGAGAGCAAAACTCTCAACTTTTTATGTTCTAACGATCTTTCCCCAAGGCTTTTTTCATGCTATAATAGAGCTATGACAGATATCAAATTAAAAGACGGTGAGCGCGTCAATCAACTCTTTTCAAGTGATGTGAAAATCATTCAAAATCGAGAAGTTTTTAGTTACTCGGTAGATAGTGTCCTGCTCTCTCGCTTTCCAAAATTACCGAAGCGAGGCTTGATTGTAGACCTCTGCGCGGGAAATGGGGCTGTGGGCCTTTTTGCCAGTACCCGCACACATGCAAAGATCATTGGTGTCGAAATTCAAGAACGTCTAGCAGATATGGCTACCCGCTCCATTGCCCTCAATGGCTTGGACCAACAAATGTACATGATCACCGATGACCTCAAGCATCTCCCCCAACATATCAAAGGGAGTAAGGTCGATATTATCCTTTGCAATCCCCCTTATTTCAAGGTCGATGAACATTCCAATCTCAATGAGAGTGAGCACTACCTCTTAGCACGGCACGAAATCACAACTAATTTAGATGAGATTTGCCATGTGGCCCAGCGGGTCCTCAAGTCAAATGGTCGCTTAGCAATGGTCCATCGTCCAGACAGATTCTTGGACATTGTAGAGACGATGAAGCGCTACAATCTTGCCCCTAAGCGGATCCAATTTGTCTATCCAAAAGTGAGCAAAGAGGCCAATATGTTGTTGATTGAGGCGATCAAGGATGGCTCACTAGATGGTTTAAAGATCCTGCCTCCCCTCTTTATTCACAATGAAGATGGCAGCTATACTGACGAAATTCATGAGATCTATTATGGAAACTAAAGCTTATATGTACGTCTTAGAGTGTGCGGATGGCTCTCTCTACACTGGCTATACAACAGACGTCGAAAAACGTGTCAAGACCCACAATGCTGGAAAAGGGGCCAAATACACACGGGCTCGCCTCCCCGTCACCCTCCTCTATCAGGAATCCTATCCCGATAAACCCTCTGCCATGTCTGCTGAAGCTCTTTTTAAAAAGAAATCACGCCAGGCAAAGCTAAACTATATCAAAGAAAACCGTCGGACTCCATGATCCAACGGTTTTTCATTTACAAAATGTTGATACGGTATTGGTGAGTTCGCTGTTCTTGTGGTCGCAAGAGAATGACCCCTTTCTTGTCTTCGAAGAAATCCCCTTCTTCATCTGATGTTGGTAGCCCTGTCCAAGGCTCCAAGGCAATGAAGGGCCCATCATTACTACTTGACCAAAGAACCAAATGATCAAAATCAGAAAATGTAAATCCGATGCCCTTACCGGATTTTTTTGAGATGAGCTGGACAGATTTAGAGGCTAACTCATCCAAAATAATGGCATCCTTTTTAAAAAGTTCATGTCTCAATCGTAAGTGTCGGTCCTGATTAAAAAATGGCAGACGCTTTGTTCGATTGATCAAACCGGTATCTGTATTCAAGAAGGGAATGCTGCAAGTTTCTTCTTGTTCAAATACCAATTCATAATCGTCATAAGTTTCATCTGCTAAAAGCGGGCAACGGAAGGCTGGATGACCCCCAATACAATAGGGCATGACTTGCTCCAGCTCAAGATTTTGCACACGATAAGTCGTACTGACTTCTTTTCCACTCAATTCATAAGCAATTTCCACTCGAAAATGAAATGGGTAGCTTCGCAAACTTTCTGGGTTTGAGGTGATCGCAAAAACCAGACGATTGGCACTATGTTCTTTGAGTTGAAACTCTCTCTTGCGAATTAAGCCATGTCTTGGCAGCTGCCCTGTCTGCTCTCCATTGTTTAGATGGTACTTTACTTGCCCATTTCGCACATTTCCACAAATCGGAAATAAAACAGGAGCCTGTCCTGCCCAATACTTAGCCTCACCTTGCCACAAATACTCCAAGCCATCCCTATTTTGTATCGACTTTAGTTCTCCTCCAAATGACCCACATTTTAGTTGAAGAGCATCATTTTTTAACTCAAAATCCATTACAGAATCCCCTTCTCCGGCTTGCTTTGATCAAAAAGCAAGACAACTTTCTCTTAAAATCTATAGATTTTTAAAAAAATTCGAAAAAAACGTTGACAAAGCACAAAAATAATTGTACAATTAATATGTTAACAGAAATAATTAATTTTAGCAATTCCCAACTTCTGTTAACCGATCTTTTTAAGAAGTCATGGGTTGCATCCGTCCTTCTCGAAAGATTCCTCCTACATTTGGTCTCCTTATAAATATACAAGGGTGAACGATTGCTCAACCCTTGTATTTTTTATTTTCTAAAAAAGACGGCCGATCTGCGACCGTCGTCTTATAGGCTTTATTTATCCCCTTTATTTCGGATTACAAAGCCGTTTTTCTTTTCACTTGAGGTACGATGTGGGCGTTTGTTTCCTTTTCCTTCAAAGTCTCGGCTATTTTTTTTGGACTTCCGTTTGAAATCACGGCGTCCACCATCACGGTCTTCTCTACGGTTTCGATCACGGCGTTGGTCTCCACGGTAGCCATTTCCACGACCACCTTTGCCCTTCCCACCGAAACCACCAGATGGTTTAAATGGCAATGGTTTTTCACGCGCGATTTCCACTTCTGGAAGACTGTCTGGATCTTGAACTGTTAAGCTGAGGATATACATGGCCAATTCTTCAGGACTAAATTCTGCTGCGAGCTTACGAGCATCCTTAGAAAATTTGTCGAAGTTGCCACGAATAGTCTCATCTGCAAAATCACGTTCGATTTTCTTAAGTGCCACGTGCTTTTTAGCTTGGAAGGCTTCTTCTGCTGTCGCTGGTTTCAAGCCTTTCATACGCTTCTTTGTCAAGTTCTCGATAATTTGGAGATAACCCATTTCATTTGGAGCTACAAAAGTAATGGACTGGCCTGACTTACCAGCACGACCTGTACGGCCAATACGGTGAACATAGCTTTCAGGGTCTTGAGGAATATCATAGTTGTATACATGAGTCACTCCTGAGATATCTAAACCACGAGCTGCGACATCTGTTGCGACGAGAACATCAAGATTGCCATTTTTGAAATCGCGAAGAACACGAAGACGTTTGTTTTGGTCCAAATCCCCATGAATACCTTCTGCACGGAAACCACGGATTTTAAGCCCACGAGTTAACTCGTCTACACGACGTTTAGTACGACCAAATACGATAGCAAGTTCGGGTTGTTCCACATCCATGAGACGAGTCATAGTGTCAAACTTTTCTTGCTCCTTAACACGAATATAGTACTGGTCTACGAGTTCTGTTGTCAATTCCTTAGCAGCAATTTTGACATGTTCAGGTTCTTTCATGAACTGAATCCCAATCCGTTTGATAGGCTCTGGCATAGTTGCTGAGAAAAGTAAGGTTTGGCGATTCTCAGGTACACGGCTAATGATGGCTTCGATATCCTCTAAAAAGCCCATGTTGAGCATTTCATCTGCTTCATCCAGGATCAAGGTTTCAATATGATTGAGTTTCAAAGCCTTGCGCTTGATCAAGTCCAGCAAGCGGCCAGGAGTTCCTACGACAATGTGCGCACCTGATTTCAAAGCTTTAATTTGCTTTTCAATGCTGGACCCTCCATAGACAGAACGGACTTTGACACCCTTACTGCGTCCAAAGCGGAACAATTCTTCTTGACTCTGAACAGCCAATTCACGCGTTGGCGCAATGACAAGGGCTTGGATAACTGTATTGTCCACATCAATCTTCTCCAAAGTTGGAAGACCGAAAGCCGCAGTTTTACCAGTCCCTGTTTGTGCTTGACCGATGACATCTTTTCCTTCAAGAGCCAAAGGAATGGTTTGTTCTTGGATAGGGCTCGCTTCTACAAAGCCAGCTTTTTCAATTTCTGCTAATAAGGAAGCAGAGAGGTTAAATTCGTTGAATTTCAATTGTTTCTTCTTTCTAAAAGTGGTGCGAAGCCACTTTATCACACTTCGTTCAATGCACTGCATTGATGGCTCAGGAAGTCGCCTTCCTTGGTTTGCTGTCGTAACACTTATTTGAATAAAATCCACATTACTAGGATTTTAGTTAGCGAAAAACTGTATGCAGATAAGGATTGCTTAACCAGCTCCTATGATAGAGCTTGAGGGGATTCCCATCCTGCATATAAAAAGTTCTTCCCTAGGTTTTTCTCATACAAGTTTACAACTTATCTAGTATAACACAATGCAGAAACAAAAGATAGTCAAACGAAAACATTTTTATCGTTTGAGCAATCGTTGCTAGTTGGAGCTGAAATGGCTTGTTGAAGCAGGCCAATTTCGAATCGTTCGTTTACGGATTATTTTTTTGTAAAACTTTTATGTTAACCTATAATTCCCTTGTAAAAACTTTTATTTTTTGGGAGGTCCAACCTTGCGTTTTTACAAATAAATATGTATAATACAATTAGTATCTAAAATATTTCTGTAATAAAGAAATAGGATCCTTCTATTCATTCAACGATTTATTCTAAGTTCTATCTGATTTAGAAACCACTCAGTACTATTAAATCTACTCCTACTATTTCCAAGAAGATTATGTACAGTCGATGAAACTACTCACACTGCCCCTTCTTTGGAGAGGAGGGCAGGTGTTTAGATACTTCCTATTTTTTCAGTGTATTTTAGATACGAGAGAGGCTCGGATTTCTCCAAGCCTCTTTTTTCTTATCTTTTTTTAACAATCCACCGCATGACTTTGGCAAGTAGCAACCATAAAATAAAGCTACACACGGATACATAAATCCAGGCATTTGGATCCTGTGTCAATGGAAGGGGAATATTCATCCCAAAGAAACCAGTGATCACGGCCAAGACAGCCAACAAGGCCTCAAAGATGGTCAGGGTGGTCAAGTTATCATTCAGGTTATTGTTCAGAATATTGTTGTAAGAGCCCGACAGTTGCTGCAAGATATTGGAGATCAATTCCGTCATGGAAACCAGCTGATTAGCTTCAATCATAGCATCATCAAACTGCTCTTTTTCAATATCATCCATTCTCCGATAAATGGCATGTGCTTTAATATGTTCTAGCAATATCCGATTTTGTTTGGATGCAGCAAGGAGGTAAACCATACCGGTCTCAAGGTCGGATAGAGCATAGAGGTTCTTACTGGTTGTGGTTTTGCGAAGGAGGCGATTGAGGTCATCCTTGTGCTTATCTAAACGGTCTATAATCGGGTAATAGGCATTACTGATCATCTCAAGACCGGCAAAAAGCAACTTAAAAATGGACAACTCTCCATGAGCTTCCAAGTAGCTCATCATCTGTTCAATGATGTAAACATTTTCTTGGTTGCTGATCGTGACCAGACGGGTATCCTGAACGATAAAAGCCATAGGAATTGTTTCGTAATATTCCTTATCTTTTTCCAGGTTCAAGACATTGTAGATAAAGGTGATCGTCCCGTTTTCTCGATTGTAGTCCATATGCGCTCGTTCATTTTTATCCAGAGCGTACTCAATCGTTTCTTTGTCAATATCGTATTTCTTATAGAGATAGGAATTCTCTGTGATCCTATCTGAATCGATATTGATCCATTTCCGATCTTGACCCAATTGTTTATCGATAAACATGTTGACTCCTTTCCCTACTATTTATCAATGGTTTGGTGCAACTGATTATTTAAAAACAGCACTGGCTAAAGCTTGCTGGATTTCAATGACGCTATTGTCACTCTTGAATTGCAAGATTTCTGAAGGCTCCACTGCAGAAGAGACCCAGATTTTTAATTCCGCATCTAAATCAAAATGACCAGAGGTTTCAACAGAAAATCGAGAGATAGAGCGATAAGGAAGGGATTTGTAGGACGTTTTCTTCCCTGTTACTCCTTGTTTATCCACCAAAATCAAGCGATATTCTGTAAAGACAATGAGATCCCGAATCAAGCTAAAAGCAAGGGTCACTTGCTCTCCCGGCACCAAGATATCTTCCAGATCTCTTTCCACCTTGTCGACATTTTTTTGAGAGGCATTGCCCATCAAACCTGCAAAAATACCCATGATTTTTTCCTCCACAACTTGTGCATTTTCTATCTTAATAACTATACCATATTTTTTGCGAGTTAAACAGTTGCGGGAACTTTTTTATATGAGACAAATTGTAAAATATAGTACAACAAAAAAACTCATAGCGTTTCATTGGTGTAAACTGTAAGTAACTACACAAACAGAACCCCGAGGAAAAACTATGAGCTACTTCCATCTTACCATAACTGACCGAATAAAGATAGAAACCTACTTGGAAGTAGGTTTGAAACCTTGCCAAATTGCAAGTAAACTTGGCGTCCATAAGTCTACCATTTGAAGAGAGTTAAGACGATGCCAAAATGGTTATTCCGCAACCTTAGCACAGGAACAGTACGACCACAGGGCTAAACAAAAAGTCCGAAAGTCTCGTTTTACACCAACGTTGAAATAGGAAATTGAGGACGTATTAAAATCATCCCGGTAGCCTGAACAGATCTGTAGCCGATATCAGCTTGAACAAAAGCCACAAGACTAAACTCTTGACAAGGTCAATATTCAATCAAATTATAATGTACTTTTAAACAAATTCTTTCATCAACAATAAATCCTCTGTTTTTTAAACACTCTTCATATATACTTTTCAAAAAGTAACTAGAGAAAATCTGGTTAATCTAAAATTAGGTTCATACTTTAGATGTTACCGCTCTGTAAAAATAGGCTGCTCTAAAAAATTCATCATTGAGTCATAATCAATCTCTACTTTTTCAATCCTATTATTCCAAATATCTTCCAACTTGTAAACAATATTACTATTGGAATCAAGATATGTTGTAATATGTCCATGAGCTATAGCATTTCTAATTCGCTCTAAAATATAATAATACTTGGTCTCACTTCTTTTATTTATTGTACTAGAATTATTTTGATAATATTTCTGCAAATTGTCTTCTTCATATGTAAATCCGTCAATATTAACAGATAAAGGAGAAATTTTCTTTAAATCGTCATCTTCTATCCTCAAGGAAATATCCAATAGTCTCAACAATGGAAACATAAAATTAAATCCAACAATTTTATCTTTATCCTCTTTTAACTCCCTAATACTCTTATTTATTTCTTTAATTTGATTTTGTGTCTTCTCTGAGGGAACACCTTCAATATAGAAAATAGTACACCAATAATCAATCAATCTATCATTTAATTGCATTAAATGGACTAAAAAATTAGAAAACTCTGTTTCAAAATCATACAAAAACTTTATTTCAGAAGAAAATTCTTTATAAGTTATTTCTTTTTTATTTAAGTATGTTGTTAAAAAAGACGCCTCGACCTCTATTCTTTTTTCAGGAATTTCCTTAACTATATGATTATAAATTTCCTTATTATCTTTTATAAAGTTTTCTAATTCTATAAAGTTCAAATCATTTAATTTTTGAGTAAATATGTTCATTTCATGCTGATTATCACCAGCATATTTTAATTTTTCGTCACCTTTTCCTTTGTATGTTAGAATATTAAAAAAAGCAAATGTTTTGTTTTCCTTATTTAATAATTTTCTTACTATCCTTGAAATAAATGATTGTTTTTTAAAATCAATAACTTGCTCAGGAGATATCATATTTGTACTATTAAAATTAAACCAACTATGTTTATATACAACACCGTATGAAGTGTAATTAGAAAAATATGACTGAATGAATCTGTGTAAAATTGGTTCTAAAATAAAGCCATGATTAATAGCTTTACCCTTTTTTTTATTATATATAAAATACCCTAGAAAATAACCATTTTCCAAAGTTATAAAATCTCCGTAATTCATATGAGCAAGAGCATTTCTTAAAATTACTAATTGGTCATACGGCCTTTTACTCTCTCTCTTACTACTCACATAAAATTTATCAAATGATTGAACCGC
>OATR01000135.1_pt1 | contig 26086 bp, 27 predicted proteins | sample 1476031 | NCBI WGS metagenome assembly OATR01 (sample SAMEA2579982, study PRJEB22360) | human gut metagenome | biome: human gut; feature: human-associated habitat; material: faeces | place: Denmark | collected 2008/2010
AGGATTTATAAGAGCTAGTTTTGATACAGATTATTTAATTAATATGAATATTGATGGTAAAAAATTTTTGGAAGAGCAACCTATTCATGAAGAAGGGATAGAAAAATTAAGGTCTGGGTTACAGGGGGAAGCGTGGGATAATATATTTTCGATTAATTTGGAATATATTGACTATAAGAAAACTGTTCAAAAATTGAAGGGGGATAAGGATTTAGATGAATAACTTTATGAAAGAAATTTTAGAAAAGCATGACTATCAGCATATTGGTGAAAGTATTGAATTGTGGAATAATAACAATGAATTTTTTATGATTCAAGACTATGATGTAGAAGAGTTGCAATCAAGTCTTGATGAAACAAAAAATTTTTTTACTTGTCAAAAGACGAATCAGCTAATTTCAGAGTTTGAAAAAATTCAAGATAATAAGGTGAAAAAGAATACCTCTTTATTTGTGACTGTAAAATTTGAGAATCTTGAAGAATATGAACGGTTTAAGAATATAGCAATGAGAATCGAAGAGGACGAATACTATTTCAGGAAGTATGTTATTTTTTATACCGAAGAAGGTCTTATAGAGCTTAAGTCTCATGCTGACTCTTTACTTCAATACATTCAAGCCAATAGCGATGAATCAGATGAAGAAAGTTTGTTCGATAAGTATGAGAAAAATATGTTTTTTGATGATGCTTATTTTATTGCTATGCAATTGATTATCAAATTACCATTTATTTCTCTCCCTCATTCCAATGACCACTTTGAAACAATTGAAGATAGAATAGAATCAAGAATCAAAACCGCAGAATTACTTCAGCAGGAAAAACAAGTAACTCAGATTTTAGAGTTGTTTAATAGTGATAAGATTGGTTCACAACTTGAAGATACTGCCATAATAGATAGTTTACAACAAATTTTGGAGGATGGAACTTGTGAAAATCAAGAAGATTTTACTTTATAATTTTAAGAATTTTAGACATGAAACGGTTATTGATTTTAGCGATAACATAACTTTCTTAGTTGGACCAAACGGATTTGGAAAGACGACTATTTTTGATGCAATAGAGCTAGGTTTAACAGGTGATATTTCTCGAATCAATCAAAATATTCCAGTGACTGGAGAAAATATCAAGTATAATAAACCTTTCTTCCAAAATGATATTTCTGACCCAGTGATTATAAAATTATGGTTGGAAAAGTCAAATGGTAATCAGTTGGTTCTTGTTCGAAAGTTGATAAATAATAGGCCAGACGGTGGAATTTTATACGCTCCGAAGAGGTCTATCGGTCAGTTTAAGTTGTTTCGGCAGGAGGAAGCAACTGATGAAAATTTTAGTAGAGTAGATAATGATATTAAATTGTCTGAAATAGACCAGACTACAATTGATAATTTTTTAGAAATTAATGGGGAATATAAACTTGCTAAGATTTTTAATCTGTTTAACTATATTCAACAAGAAGAAACGACATTTTTCTTGAAAAAATCTGAGAAAGATAGAAGTAACGATCTCTCATTTTTGGTAAAAACTGATGAGATAGAAGATAGAATAGGTAAGATTGAAAAAGTAAATAAAGCTATTAGCGATAATTTGAAATATCTTACTGATCAACAAGAGAAACTTACCCAGCAAGAACTGGATAACATCTCCTATCAAAGGTTGTTTAATCAACAGGTCTTTCAGTTTGATAAAGAAAGTCCGTTTTCTGTAGACAACCTCAGTCAGTTAGATGATTTTAAAGTTACCATTCAAAAGATTATTGAATTTAAACAGAGTTTTTCTATTTCTGAATATCAACGAAAGTTGGAGAGAGAAAAGCGAAAGAAAGAAATCAATACAATTGACAGCGCTTTACGATTTGCTATTTTGTCTCCACTTGTTCAAAGACCTAATTATCAATGGCAGTGGGAAAAATACATTTTAGAGAATCCGATATTCTTTGAATACGTACTTTTAGAAAATTACCTTCAAACATTTGAGACTATCACTCATGAATATAGGCGAAAACAACAATTAAATCAATACTGGGAGAATTTATCTACTGATATTAATCAAATGACAGTGCAGACTTTTCAGTATATTCAAAATGATAGGTTATCAAATGATTTTGAATCACTTAAAGTTCAATTAACAAGCTACCAGACGGTAAGAGAAAGTGTTGGACAAGCAGATAAAAATTTAAGTGATTTACGACAGTTACGGAGAAAATTTGGTGAAAAATTTGATGAGCTAAGACAACATAATCATGTTGATGAAGATAAATGTCCATTTTGTAACAATCAGTTTGATTCTTTCGTTGACTTGAAGAGTTCTTATAATAATTATACAGATTACCTGACTGAAATTTCATCTAGAGATAGTCAGCGATTACAAGAAGTTCAATTATCATTGAATTCAAGAATCCAACAAGTGAAGCAAAAAATCACTGATGAAATAAACAGTCTTACTACCAACATAGATAAAAAACTATTAGATAGATTACAAGAATTGAGCGGTTCGTACCAAAGTTATTCTAAATATCTTGAGGATTTTAAAACTTTTATTCAGTCGTATACTAACATGGCACCTTATCAACTGGAGAATTTAGAATTTGATAACTATAATCATCAGTATCAATCTAGCTTACAAGAGTTTCGATCTAAATTGGTAGTTGATGATGATGTTTATAGGGTTTTAGATATTAATAGTCTGGAAAATATAAAGGGACAACTGGGCGACTTAAGAGAAGAATTTCCTGAATTGCAGTTTGAAACATACCAATTAGAATCAAGTTCATATTCGAAGATAAATATGGCGATGATTAATAGTCGATTGCATGAATTAAAACAGGCTATCCACTTAGCAATTGACGAAAAGTATGCCATTAATGAGAATTTGATAGCAGATGCTGAGAATATATTTCCTACATATTTTCAAAGTAAAGTGGAAGTATTAGAGGATATTCGTATTGGAGATCTAGAGGAGAAGAAACTCTATATAGATAAGCAGTATAAACTAGTTCAAAATCAACAGTTCCAAGACTTATCACGTCGAATAAAAATATTGGAAAAAACTGCAGAACGGTTAAAAGAAATTCATACTATATATAAAGAAGAGGTGAAAAAGTTCAAAATAGGCGTTGTTAAACAACTACGCATCCCATTCTTCATATACTCAGCAAAAATGTTGCAAAATTATCAACAAGGTATGGGGATTTTCTTAACGTACAAGAAAACAACGAGTAGTGATAATGAAACGGTAGCAATTATTAGATTTAAATCCGACACTAAAAATGATCATGATGTAATGAATCAGCTAAGTACGGGGCAGTTAGCTGTTGTGTCGCTTGCATTTACTTTATCTCTGAATACTATGTTCAAGCTATCTGATAATTTGAATTTCTTAATGATAGATGACCCTATTCAGGATATGGATGCGATGAATGTACTATCATTTATTGAGATTTTACGTCATGGTATTATTGAAAAATATCAAATTATTTTATCAACTTATAATGATCAAAATGCGTTATTTATGGGATATAAATTTGCTAATTCAAATCCTCAACCTGATATCCAGTATAAAAATGTGCGTGAATTACAAGGATAATAATTTTCTTCGAGAGCATTTAGCTCTCTTTTTCTTACTCCCATTTTCAATTTTTGTGATAACTTTTCCAAATCATCCTTGTTATCCTAATATCATTCCTAAGAAAATCAAATTGTGATTTTCTCTGGGGGTTTGGGGGCAAAGCCACCAAGTTATCTTATCGTTAGCTGTCAAAACTGGAAGGTTTTAGTCAGCTGGCGGTATGATTTTTGGGATATTGTGGACACAATATCTGAGCTCGCAAAGACCGAACAAGAACCAAGTGAGGTCTTTAGGAAGCGTACTGACAATGTGAGGTAGACTTACACTGTCAGACAAGTAGAATATTGAAGGGATATCAGAATGGGACAAGAAATTAAGTCAATCCGAAAGCAATTTAGAATTACGAGACAAGAAGAAAAACAGATAAAAGAAATGATGAGGGAACAAAAAGTAGATAGTTTCTCAGAATTTCTTCGTCAAAATTTATTGAAAAAGAATTATCAGGATAGAATTTTTGAAAGTTGGTTCTCCCTTTGGCAGTGTCAAAAGTTTGAACAGATTAGTCGAGATGTGTATGAAGTTCTGGTTGTCGCAAGAGAAAATCATCAAGTGACTCAAGAGCACGTCTCAATCTTATTGACTTGCGTTCAAGAATTGATTGCAGAAGTGAATCAGGTGCAGCCACTCAGTCGTGAGTTCCGTGAAAAATATATGGGTTAGGAGGATGTAATGGTTTATCGCTATCGTACCAATCTCAAAAAAGTATTTCTAACTGATCCAGAATTACACCAATTGAATGAACGGATTGCTAAGAGCAATTGTCAAAATTTCTCAGTCTATGCCAGAAAAGTTTTGCTTAATCCCAATATGTCATTTGTCACAATTGACACGGATACCTATGAACAGTTAGTGTTTGAATTGAGACGGATTGGAAATAATATTAATCAAATTGCGCGCGCTATCAATCAGAGCCATCTGATTTCTCAGGAACAATTACAAGAATTGAGTAAGGGAATTAGTGAGTTGATTACTGGAGTGGAGAAAGATTTTCAAGTTAAAGTGAATAGACTGAAGGAGTTTTATGGTAGTCACTAAACACTTTGCGACACATGGTAAAAAGTATCGTAGGCGTTTGATTAAGTATATCCTCAATCCCGATAAAACAGATTATTTGAAATTGGTATCTGATTTTGGCATGAGTAATTACTTGGACTTCCCTAGTCATGCAGAAATGGTAGAGATGTACAATATCAACTTTACTAATAACGACAAGTTGTACGAGTCCAGAAATTACCGACAAGAAAAATACCAACAAACTATTCATGCCCATCATCTCATCCAATCATTTTCTCCTGAAGATAATCTGACACCTGAAGAAATTAACCGCATTGGTTATGAGACCATGATGGAATTGACAGGAGGTCGTTTTAAGTTTATCGTAGCAACTCACACAGACAAAGATCATGTTCATAATCACATCTTAATCAACGCTATTGATCGTAATTCAGATAAAAAATTGATATGGAACTATGCTTTAGAAAGAAATCTTCGTATGATTTCTGATCGTATTTCTAAAATGGCTGGTGCAAAAATTATTGAGAAACGTTATTCCTAGCGAGATTATAAAAAATATAGGGAATCTAGTCATAAGTTTGAATTGAAACAACGTCTTTATTTTTTGCTGCAGCAATCTAAATCGTTTGATGATTTTTTAGAGAAAGCAAAGCAGTTGCATGTTCAGATTGATTTTAGTCAGAAGCATAGTCGTTTTTTGATGACAGATAGAACGATGATAAAACCAATTCGAGGTCGCCAACTTAGTAAACGAGATCTATATGATGAAGAATTTTTTAGAACACATTTTGCTAAGCAAGAGATTGAAAGTCGTTTAGAATTTTTCTTGAACCGTGTCAATTCTTTAGAAGAGTTAATAACAAAAGCAAAAGAATTGAATCTAACCATTGACTTAAAACAAAAAAATGTAAGTTTTATTCTAGAAGAAGATAATCAAAAGATAAGTTTGGGTCATCAAAAAATAAGTGATAAGAAATTATATGATGTCAAATTTTTTCAAGATTATTTTAAAAATAAGGAAGTCGGTGCTTCGGAAGGATTAGAGAATTTACAGGAACAGTACTATGCTTTCCAAGAAGAACGAGATAAGGATAAAGTATCCACTGAAGAGATTGAGGAAGCCTTTGAGACATTTAAGGAAAAACGAGATACCGTTCATGAATTTGAAGTGGAACTTTTGGAAAAACAGATTGAGAAGCTAGTTGATGAGGGCATTTATATCAAAGTGTCTTTTGGTATTAAGCAGAGTGGTCTCATTTTCATTCCAAATTATCAATTAGATATTCTGGAAGAAGAGAGTCAAACAAAATATAAAATCTTTATACGTGAGACAACCTCATACTTTGTATATAACAAAGAACATTCGGATAAGAATCAGTATGTCAAAGGACGAACATTAATAAGACAGCTAACCAACGATAGTCGAGTAATACCATACAGAAGACCTACAGTTAAGAGTCTACAGGAAAAGATTACTGAAATTAACCTCTTCATTGAATTAACTGAAGCAGACAAAAAATACCAGGACATTCAAGACGAACTGGTTGCAGAAATAGCAGAGCTAGACATCAAACTGACTCAAACAAATGAAAAAATCGCCACCTTAAACAAGATGGCGGAAGTGCTTGTCAATTTGAAGAGTGAAGATCCAAATAGTCGAAAACTAGCAAGGTATGACTTTTCAAAACTAAATTTAACAGAATCAACATCATTAGAAAATGTAACTGAAGAAATAAGAGTATTGCAGGAGGAACTCGGTCATTATCTTGATGAGTATGAGGATTTAGTGAGAAGATTAAAAACATTTGTAAGAATTTTGAATATGGATGGAGAAGCAAATCAGAAATTACAAACTGATATTACTATAGAATAGAAGATTCTATAACTATAGAAAATACTACATTTCTAGATATAAGGTTATGCAATTACATTTACTCATTCGTTAACTGGTTTCTTATAAGCAACATCAGACACAAGTCAAAAACGAAAATCATAATCTCTTACAAAGGGCCAACACTAAATTGACTAGTTATCTTCCCACATCTTCTCCAAGACAGGACAGTATCTCTTGACTCTCTTTATTAACGGGGAAGTCATCGACTGTGATAACGTGATTCCTTACATTCATAAGCATGTCAAAGAAAGTCTTGGAGAATTAGCTGAAGCTATGAATGTGAAGTTATCACTAGACGATCGCTTTCTCTTGGAACAGAGCCTAGAAGAATAACGGATGTATCAGGATCTCATTTAAAAATTTACCTGTGAGATTCAGGCTTATATCGAAAAGGAGTTTCCCTGAAGAAAAAAGATACCTTCAAACAATTACTGGTGTGAGCGAAGCAAGTGCAGCCACTGTTTTAACCGAGATTGGATCAACAGTAACAGATGGACACTTAGCTGCTTCTTAGTAAGAGAGATGTTCTTAACATCTCAGTAGTTGTAAAGAAAGGAAAAGAATATTATGGATGCTTATAAAAAAGTTTCGATTTCTTTATTCACCACAAAGAAAATGCCCAATTCAAAAAGTTTATACGAGGTCGTGACTTAATTCGTCAGATTTCTCATGGCAGAAAATACATTCCTAAACGCAAAGGCAGAGAAGGAAATGGGCTCAACACCCAACTAACTTGGTTGCATAGTTTCTCAATGAAGCCAGCGGTTCACAGTTTCCCAATCTTGAAGTACGTGAATTAACAAAACTGGTCTTTCGATTTGTAATGATCCCCAAAAGTTGGACAAATAATTATTGAAAGGATTTAGTTCTGTATTGCACAGGGCTAAGTCCTTTTCTACCATTTGTCAAGTATACTAAGGTATTTGATGAAAAATAGTTTGATTTCCATAGTCAAACTAAGGAAATTGTCTTTTTCTGAACTAAAGTTTAGTGAAAAAAGTGTACACTAAACCAACACCTTATCTGGTGATTTTTTTGATAAGGCGTTACAATAATATGGCATAAACACTTTTACCGATTTTGGGTAGAAGTATAATCGTAAAGTTTGTTATGCGTTATAAGGTAATACATTGTTCTAATGAGACGATGTATAGAGGCAATCGTGTGTGGTTTGGTTGAAGTCACTTGCGATTGTCTTTTCCGTTTCTCATAGAAGTCTGCGATATGACAAGGATTGGTGTGGCTAGCTGAAGCTATGTTATGAATGCACTTAAAGAGAATCTTTCTGGCATAGGGATTCCCACGTTTGGTGATATGTTCCTTAGCTAGAAAGTCCCCAGATTCATAGTGTCTGAGGTCAATGCCGATAAAAGCATTTATTTGATTGGCAGAGTGAAATCGACGAATGTCACCAAGTTCACCAATAATGCTTGTCGCTGTGGTTTCAGCTATTCCAGGAATAGAGAGAAGAATCTCGTATTCTGGCAAAGGTTGAGCCAATGTTATCATCTTCTCTAAAACACTTTGTCTATATTCAGAAAGCCTAAGTAACTCCCCTGCATAGTATTTGACCTCTTCCATCATTGGAGAGGTTTTCTTGACCGCACAATAAGACTGATTAGCTAGTTTTGTAAGTTTATCTACTAAGTAAGTCACACGTTTTTCAGAGATGCGTTTTGCCGTAGATTGACGGATGATAGCTGTTAATGTGTCGTCATCCAACTCCAGTACAAAACTGTTACATGGAAAAGTCATGACCAAGTGCCAATATTGTTCCCCAGTTGGTGCCGACAAGATGTTTTCCAATTCAGGAAAAGTAATCTGTAAGACCTTGTGCAGACGGTTTTTAGCGCAGACAATATCCTCAGTAAGATTCTGATAGAAACGGCTGAGGTCGCGTAATTCTTGATAAAGCACTTCTTGGACATAGCTTGGTTTACGATTGAGAATGAACTGAGACGTAGCTAGTTTTTCAGCGTCAATTTTATCGGTTTTACGTACTCGTAAGCTATCTAGTTGTTTTTTTGATTCTAAGGGATTGAGCCGTGTATAGGCGTAACTATTATCCTCAAAGAAGGCCTGAAGACGACGAGAATAGACACCAGTCGCCTCGAAGACAATCTCTGGTTGGTAAACAGCCTTCAAGTCCCCAAGTAGTCGATTAAATCCGATGGCATCATTGGGTATGATATAGCCATGCACTTTCTCTCCATTGACCAAGATGGCTACTTCTGAACTTGCTTTACTCACGTCAATCCCAAAAACTACTCGCATGATATTACCTCTTTGTCTTGAATGATTCCTTACTTTAGTGATGTCATTTTCAATACTCGACGTTTTTCGTCCCACATACTTTGATAACATTCTTCCTAAAACGGGTGTCTTGTCAGTTTTAGTTACGACGTCTAAGCGCCAAAGGACTTATCGACTTAACAAGACACCACTACTTTAACATAACGAAAAAGTAGTGAGTACTTTCTCCCGTCGGAGATTTCCTCACTACTAATCTTAGCATGTTTTCGTTTTACCTTAATCCGTTTGTTGTTGTAGTAATCAATATAGTCTACAATAGCTTGTTCCAATTGCTCAAGTGACGTAAACGACTTCTCATAACCATAAAACATCTCAGATTTTAGGATACCAAAGAAAGACTCCATCATGCCGTTATCTGGACTATTTCCTTTACGTGACATAGATGGCTGAATTTCCTTACTCTCTAGAAACCGATGATAAAAATCGTGTTGGTATTGCAAGCCTTGATCGCTATGGAGAATCGTATTTGTGTAATGATCCTCGCTGAAGTCCTGGTTTAACATAGCTTTCACCTGTTCTAAATTTGGTGAAGTTTAAAGATTATAGGCGATAATTTCGCTGTTAAAGCCATCTAAAACAGGCGATAAATAGAGTTTTTGACTAGATTAATGATATTTCCTACTTGTTCCTTAGACAGTTTTCGTTTTCTCGACAGTGATTCTGTGATTCGTTCCTTGAGTCTTTTTTCTGAGTAATCTTCTCCAATTGTTTTTCCTCTGGTGAATCGTTCCTTATACTTATGTCTGAAGGTAATATGTTTCCCATGCTTGATTTCATAGTCTATTTTTTCCATTTTAGACAGGAAATCATCCCAATTTTTTGATTGTCTAATTACTCTATCAATATTAAATTGCAGTTTACTTTTCCAAGATGTTCCTTGCTTTCGTTGATTATCTTCATACCATGATTTACCTTTTGGTTTGTATTTTTTCTTAAAGGTTTCGTAGTACTCATCTATAATAGATAGCCCTTTTTCCTTACAGATTAGATCGCTTTGATAGCGGATTTGATGATAGGTTTTCTTATTGGATTGATAACATTTTCCTGTCACCATATTGACGTTATTGAAGATGATATGATTATGGATATACCCTTTATCAATATGAGTACTTAGTACAAATTCGTATTCATCTTTTAAGACTCTTTTACAGAGTTCCAGTCCTATTTCGTGAGCCAATTCTGGGGAGATTTATCCAGGCAAAATAGATTGTATGAGGTGTCTTGCTAGAACAGTTCCATGAACTTGTTCTTGTTCTCGTCTTTTTAAAAATTGAGTATGCGCTGTTGTAACGTGACACTTATGCGTGCTGATAAGAATTTCTTGATCGGTCTTTTCGTTATTTGTGATGTAGTCGATAGCAAGATTTAACGTTGATTTGATAGGGTGAATCTTAGTGACTGCCATTTTGCTTCTCTCCTGCCTTATGTGTTCTTGAGAGTAAAAGAGAGTGTATTTGCCAGATTTCTTTTGAGAGGGAGTCTATTTTTTCCTTCATCGTTTGTATGTCATCTTTATAGATAAGAGCAGTGGTATTGACACGTTTTGCAATTTGATTGATGTTGTTAGTTGCATTATAGAGGAGTCCTTGTAAGTCTACGAAGGGTTGTAAGTCTACCACAAAAATATCTCCTTCCAAGATAGATTTACATATAAAATGACTCATGGCTTTACATTTGGTAAGTTTCATTTTTTTCTCAAAAATTTGTTTTTCTTCTTCGTTAAGGCATATTTTGAGCTGAATATTTCTTGTTCTGTTTGCCATAGTTACTTTCTCCTTGCAGTGTATTTCGGGGTCTTAGAGGTCTCCCTAACAAGTTAAAATTGATAAAAAAGAAGCAGTTCCACAAGGGGCTGCTTCATCAATTTGTCGTAAGTGTGTATACATTTACTGTGCTTGCTACTAAACAGTAGATAGCGGTAAGCTAATTTATATTTATATTATAGATAATTAATTCACTATTTTAGTGTAGTGCTCAATATAATTTTTATAGAATTTATCTTCACTTAAAATTTTAAGAACTTTTAAAGCATCTAGTATTTTATCTTTACCGTCTATGTTACCTTCTTTATAAAGTAAATAGCCAGAAGCATAGATGAATACGGTTTTCTCATAAAAACTGGTTTCATTATTTAAAAGAGATTCGACTTCTTTTAAAAGATACCTCGCATTTTTGAAGTATCCCTTGTCAATACTAACAATTAGACAATTAATGGTAAGTTGAATAACCAATCTTTTATTACTCTCTGCTCGAATGTAGTATCTAATCTTGTTTAATAATTCCTTTGTTAATAAAAAGATAGTTTGATAAGTTAATTGTCTAAAACAGTTGCCAAATAGAGAAATTTCATAGTAGCCCCAATGTTCGACTTTAAATAGATAATCAACGAGCTCTTCTAATTCACTTTTGGAGGGATATATATCTTTAGAGTAATTATTAAGAATAGATTTTAAAAGAGTGATTTCAAAGTTTTTTAAAGTGCTTTTGTCTTTGTTTTGATAACTCTCTGAAATTTTTATTATATTCTGAATATCATTTGAAGCAGTAGAATCTCTTACTTCATTTATCATGATTTTAAAATCATAATCAGAAAAACCTCTATTAATAATTAAAAATTCATCGAAGGAAGTATTTAACTTATTTAAAAGATAATTCAACTTAGAACAAGATATTTCAGACTCGCCTCTTTCAAATCTTGAAAGTTGTGATTTTGATATAACATTATCGGCTAATTTATTTATACTAACTTGCTTACTCGTCCTGATAAAGCGTAGTGTTTTCCCGAAATCATCCATAAATCATCCCACTTTCACAACAAAAAATTGATCTTCCTAATATTAGTTTACAATAAGTCTAAAATAAAGGAAAGGAAAAAGTTTATGAAGAGCCTCATAAAAATTTTACTGTTTATTATATGTGACATATTAATCATTGTAGGTGGTTAACCCTAAAAGCAATAAGGATGGATGAGTCCTTATGTACATAAGGGAGAGTAGATACTAATCTACTCTCCCACTCCTAAACGTACAGAAAAAATTACTGAAGGAAGGTTACTTATGAAAAAAATAGGAAGTATCTACAGACATTATGCAAGTCGAAAACTCATTTCACTGACAGTTATTTTTACACTGATCTATGCAATTTTACCAGTATCTAGTGTTATGTTTTTAAAGGGGTTTTTAAATTATATTGAAGGAGTAAGTAATCTTCAACTAACGGTTGTAAGTTCTGCATTCTATCTCCTTCTGAGCTTCTTGAGTCCCTTACTATCACAAATTTTTGAAACAGAGTTAGCGGAATTTCGATTATCCTATTTGGTAACTTCTTATTTTGAAAAAACGATAGACCTACCAATTGAAAGTACAGTCTCAGAGAAAGATTTAATAACAATTAGGAATGGGGAACTATTTTCTGCTCAAAGTTGGAAAGGATATCAGCGATTGATGAAGTTAGTTCCAGCCTCTCTCGCAATTATTTCTTCATTAATTTTAATCGCAATCATGAACGATAATTTAACCAGATTATTTATGATTGTCATGACTTTACTAGCTTTGTTGGTTCACTATTCTAATGGTAAAATTCCTGAATTAAATCAAGAGATTGATGTACTAGCACAAAGTCAAAAGAATTATACAAGATTTTATTCCAGTGTTTTAACGGATAGCAAAATGTTACGTGAAGTTAAATCATCGAGCTATGAAAATTTTGTACAGAAAAAGTTGTCTGACAGACTTTTACAGTTTTATGAATTGAGTACGAATAAAATTAATCAGTATGGTTTGAATTTATTGTATATTAGTGTGTTATCTGCTCTTCCTTATCTAACAGGAATCATTTTGATTTTACTAGGTGTCCATAGTGGATATCTGAGAGTTGCAGACGGAATCTTTTATCTATCAATGATTAAAGTAGTTCAGGATAATATCAGCAAACTATTGAAAAATGGAGAAAAAATAAAAACAGATCTTCGTTTATATGACTTATATGAAGACTTCTTATGCTTGACTACTACTTATCAAAATGAAGTTCAAAAAGTAGGTATTGGAGAAATTAACAAGGTAGAGTTTGTCGATGTTTCTTATAAATATCCCAATAGTGACCAGTATGTTTTGAAGAATATAAAATATTGTTTTGAATTTCCAAATCGAGTAGCAATTGTTGGTGAGAGTGGTTCTGGTAAAACAACTCTAATTAAATTATTATGTGGTTTTATAAGGCCAACTGTCGGACAGATTTTAGTGAATGGGATTGATTTAAACAAAATCGATTTAAAAAGTTATCACCAGCAACTTGCAACTGTTTTTCAAAAAACTGATTTTCTTGCCTTTACATTTCGAGAAAATGTATTACCAAAATCTGATGGCTCACAAACCAAACGATTAGATACCCTGGTAAAAGAATTAGAAATACAGGATCTGATTAAAAATCTACCACAAGGAATTGATAGTCACTATACCAAATATTTATCAGAAGAAGGAGTACAACTTTCTGGAGGACAGCTCCAGATGCTGTTATTACTTCGTTCTATGATGAAAGATTCAAGTTTATATATCTTAGATGAAGCCACTTCAGCCATGGATATTAATAATGAAGTAAAAACAATTAGGGAGTTTTTGAAAATAACTTCCGAAAAGATGTCTATTATAGTAACACATCGATTGTTGGTCACTAAATTTTCTGATGATATTTTAGTATTAGACAATGGTGAACTTGTTGAAACAGGCAAGCACCAAGAACTTTTAGAAAATAATGGATATTACGCTAACTTATACAAACTACAGAACAAGGGATATGGGGAGGAATAATCTATGGATCATATCAAAAGAAAATTCATGCCAGTGTTTATTCTCTATGTGACTCTGTTAGTGATGACAAATACACTTTTTAACCTTTTTCCAACAGTATTAGTCTATCTCCTTACGGCCTACAGTGGTCAATTTAATTTGTTTTTTATCTTAGCTATTATACTGCTCTATTTAATTTGTCGTTTAATATCAGATTTCGCAACTAAAAAGGCTGAAATGTTCTATCAGGTATTATCTGAGTCAAAGAAGACTAAGATTGTATCAAAAATGTTGAGCCACACATACTCAGAATTACAATCATCGGAGATTAGAACAAAGTTATCAAATGCCTTATTTGCTATCGATAACCAGTCTCTTTTCATTCGATATTATGAAATTATTATTACACTAGTCTACACATTTTTAACGTTGCTTTTTAGCGCTGCTATCATTAGTAAGATCAATCCATTTGTGGCACTAACATGCATAGTGATAGTTGGGCTGTCTATTGGCATAAACGAGTTAAAAAAGAAAATACTATTGATGAGAACAAATAAGTTATTAAACATCAATAAGGGGCTTAACTATTTTGAACAATTAGCAAAGAATGGACTGTTTTTAAGTGATAATAAAGTTTATGATCTATCTATTTTAGTAAATTTACGGTTTCATCAGTTTACAGCAAAGACAAATAAGACACTCCGAAAAGGGATGTATAGAGTTGCTTTTTTTGATGGTGTCAGTTCATTTTTAGGTGTGGCTAGTCTAGTTATCGGTTCAATCATGTTAATCACTTTATCAAAAAATCAAGCATTTTCTGAACTTAGCCTCGCTATTACCGCACTGTTTACTTTTGTTGGCATGATTGAAAACTCTTTCGCAACTTACTTACAATTATTGACTGTTCGCACACAACTTTCTTCTTATTATAGTTTAGATAAATTAAAATGTGTACTAAGCAATTTTGATGACACCAGTGAGTATGCTATTGAGATGAATAATATTTCTTACGCTTATACAGGAAATAATAAGGTCATTGATAACCTTACAATGAGGATTAAAAAGGGGGAAACAGTAGCGTTAGTAGGTGAAAATGGAAGTGGAAAAACAACCTTAATTGGTATTATTGCTGGGATTCTAGAACCACAAACTGGATCTGTTTCTAACGGAGTAAATCATAATTATGCGTTTGTTCAACAAGAGTCAATCCAATTCCCAGAAAGTATAATGGATAACATTATTATTGATAAGGAGAAGGAGAGAAGGAAGATTGAGTCCGTTATTCAATCAGTGAATTTAGAGGCAATATTGTTGCAGGATGAAGATTTTTTAAGGAAAAAACTAAATCCAACTGTGAATGCTGACGGTATTAGCCTATCTGGTGGTCAATTCCAACGCTTAACAATTGCACGAGGATTATATCAAGATTCTCAACTACTTATTTTAGATGAACCAACTGCTTCATTAGACATTGAAAATGAGCATGCCATATTTGAAACAGTATCCAAGTTGCATGATATTGAGACAAAGGTATTTATTTCTCATCGACTTGCTAATTGCCAGGTTGCAGACACTATCTATTTTCTAAAAGGTGGCAAAATCATTGAGACTGGTAGTCATGATGAGTTAATGGCTAAAAAAGGTGCTTATTATGAATTGTTTAGCAAGCAGAGCAAAATTTATGTGGAAAATGACATAAATATTTTAGAGACGCACATAACTTAATTGGAGGTGAAACATGAAGAAAATTATAGTACTTTTTGGACATAAAGCAGTTGTAAAGGCTGCTAAAGAACAAGGATTTTATGTTATCAATATACTTCAATCCAATATGTTACACAGTACATTTATTAAAGCATGTAATTTTGCAGATGAAACTGTGATCATAAATAATTTATCAGAATTAGATGGGTTAATTGATAAAATTGTATCTACTAACATTGTAGCTGGTATTGTTTCGTTTACTGATACTAGGGACGGAGTCTTAAAATCAGCTGCCTATTCTGAAAAGCTTTTATCTGAAAATCGGTTTGTAACCAAAGAATCGGTAGATATACTTATAGATAAAAAGAAAATGAGAGATTTTTTAAAGTCAATCAATTTAAAACTAGTGCCTAATATCATTCCCAAAACTGTTGACGACGTGAGACAATTTTTAAAGGTCAATGGAAAATCAATTATAAAACCAGTTGCAGGTCAAGGAAGTCAAGATATCCTTTTGATAGCACCTGAAGATAGATTCGAAGATATTTTTCCAAAACAACTTAATGAGTCGTTATCCAATGGATGGTTGATTATGGAAAAATTTATTGATGGTAAAGAAGTAAGCGTTGAGACATTAACTTATGATGGAGTTACACAGATATTTGGGATAACAGATAAGTATAAGATTCCGAAAGGGACACCTCACTCACAATTTGTTGAGAGTGGTCATGTCTTCTGTGCAAATTTAGAATCTTACCTTGTCAATGATATTTATAATAATGTTAGGCAAATCTTTAATCATCTTAACGTCAGTACTACATTGGGACACACAGAAATGATAATTGAGAAGGGAACTAATGAGGTATATGTCGTGGAATCTCATCTAAGAGCTGGGGGAGATTGCATACCAGATTTAATCGAAAATGTATCAGGTTATAATCCATACTATTTATTTTTTAAAGCGTTAGATGGTGAACAGCTACCTCTAATAACAAATAAAGGGAGGTCCGGAATATTTTATTATATCCCTGAGGTTGGTAAAATTTCATGTGTTACAAAGCATCCTTATACTTTTTCAGATGATATTTATGTAAAAGATAGGCTTGATTTTACAACAATAGATGTCAACCCTATACAAAATTCATTTGATAGAAAATGGGGGTATATTATGTTGTCGGGAACTAATATAGAAGAGGCAGCTAGAAAATATTTTAGTAAGATCTGTATTGAGTATGAAAGAGAGTAATAGTTAAATGGATAACATTATATACATGAAGTACGGTGTACATGCCGGTGAAACAGTTGATAGTATAGTGAGGCGTAAACAAGATGAGATAGCAAAAGTTGGATATACTTTTTGGGGGTATGGGGGAAACTTTTGTCACCCCTTAACTCAAGTTCAACCTTTTGCAGAGAATGTCTATAAAAAAGGAGAAAAACTTTATCTAGTTATGTCTTTAACAGAATCGAAGTTGAATAATGCTCCCGATAAGAGTCATTATTTCTCGATTGATAATGTAGATTGGTCTCCCATAGATGAAAAAATCAATGTATTGGGCTCAAAATTTGCTTTGTGCATCAAAAATTTAACAGTTTGCAATTTTGATTTATCTTTGGATACATATTCTGTTGGAATCGGAAATAAATGTGGAACGATTTTGAGTGATTATATCCGTTATCGAGTGGATAAAGCGTGTGCAGTTAAAACAGATAGTTACACCACTAATCATAAGACGGTAAAAATTACACTGCTTGCCGAAGTAATAGCCCCCTTCGCAGTTTTTACAAAATAAAAAAGGAGAAATGTTTTGAAAAATTTATTTGCTAACTTAAATCCTTCAATTTCACAACAAATGGTTAACTTGGCAGACCAAGTGACATATAGAAGGCCATCAGCTAACAGAACATTTGACCAGATTTTTATGCATGGTGGTGATATGATACAACAAACAATGCTAATGCATAGTTTTTTAAGTGCTAAAGATGTGCTATTTCTTGGTGATGGTGATGGAATGAGCATGATGTTTGGGTTGTTTGCAACACAAGGACTTACCTCTAAACCTAAAAGCCTCACTGTTCTTGACTTTGATGAGAGAATGGTAAATAATATTGATAAATTTTCTAAAGATTTCGAGTTTTCAGTTCCAGTGAAAGCTTCCGTTTATAATGTTATTGATAAAGTTGATCCAGATCTAAAACAAAAATTTGACTTTTTCTATATAAATCCACCTTATGGCTCTAAAAATAAAGGGTTAAGTACGATTGCTTGGTTACATAGATGTATGGAGTTATGTAAACAAGAGTCGTCTGGATGTTTGGTTATACCCTATGATGAGGATGTTTTATGGACTGTTGAAGCTATGAGAAATATTCAAGATTTTTTAATCAAAAGTGGTTTTGTAATTCGTGATATGGTTACGGGTATGCACAGTTATCACTTGCCTGAAGCACCAGGATTAACTTCAGCAACATTAATTGTTGATAGGGTTGAAAACACTTTGTCTGAATTTGAAGGTTATATTCTTCCTAAAGAGTACGTAATAAATCTTTATGGTAAGGAGCGCAAAATTCCTAAAAATATAAGCGACGATGGAACTATTTATGGTTATCCAAATTATGATTGGATTTATGGAACAAAGTTTTGGTAATGTTAGAATTAGAAAGGAAGCTTAATGAAAACATCAATATTTATTTTATTGGGTTTAAATAATTTTTTAGATTTTATCATAAAAGAAGCCCAGAACGTAGATCGAATACATATTGTAACACCTGTAGAGAGTCTAGAATACACAGAAGACTACTTGGGAAATTTACTTCCAGTTGAAACTAAAGTCACTATTTCAACCAATGTAAAAATAAAAAACCAAGAGAAATTAATCAGTTGTATTGGTCCAACAGCCACTATTGAGCATATTTTTGCTTTTGAAGAGTACTGCTTATTAAGTGCCGCATACTTACGGCAATATTTTAAAATTTATGGGAAAAAGCCAGAGGATGTTATCACTTTTAGAGATAAGAAGCTCATGATTGATGTGCTTGAAAATAGTGGTATAAACTCTGTTAAAATTCCATATACTGAGGACTATATAGATTATAGACAGGTTATTAGATTGCTAAAAAAATTTAAAAAAGTTATAGCAAAAAGAAAGGATGTTATGGGCTCCAAAGATATGGCAATTTTTACAAGTGATTTGTCTGACTTAGAAGTGAAAGAGCTTGCAGAAAATATACGTAAAGATAAAAGCTATATCATTCAGGAATTTATAGAAGGCCAAGTGTTTCACTATGATACATTTGTTATTAATAAGACCCCAATAATTAATAACTTGATGATGTATCAAGAAAATCAATTTGAGTTTAAATCAAATAAATCTTTATCTGCAGTGTCAGTTAGTGATAGTCAACTTAGAGATAAACTTATAGATGCGGCTCATGAAGTTATAGCGTGCTATGGGATGGACAAAGTGACACTCCACTTAGAGCTTATAAATTCAGTCAATGGGATCTATTTTTGTGAGATTGGGGTGAGGCCGGGAGGGGCGGGAGTTGTCCCAGTCATTGAATCGTTATTTGGAACAAATCTTTTTGAAGTTGAGTATAACCTCCAATCAAATCGTGAGGAACTAATTCCCAATGAAATAATTAATCAAGTCAACCAGGGAGGATGGACTATAGTTTATCCTAAAAAGGGTAAAGTGACATTTGTGTCTGATGTTGATGAAATTTTAAAATTGGATGGAGTAAAATCAGCTGATGTATATATTAAAGCTGGGGACTCTTTAGGGCTTGGGAAACACTGTGCCACTAAAGTATTTCAATCTGTATATACTGCAGAAAATATTGATGATGTCCTTTCTTTAAAAGATAAAATACTAAATGAATTTAAATTTGAAACAGAATAAGGGGATAATGATGGATGCTACGTATTTTCCACTTTTAGGAATGAACTATATTTTAAATGATACTACACAGATTGTTGACTTAAAGATGGATGGAGTTAATAAGGTCAATATACTTTTGTGTGCGCAACCAAATAGTTACCCTCATTTTGGTACTTTAATTAACTTTATATTTGGATTTGCATATGCAGATATTTTAAGAAAAAAATATAGGGTAGAAGTTGAAGTAACATTGGATCTCTTAGAACATGCTAAAGGAGAAAAAGTAGTTCATGAGGAAAGTGTATATTTCAAGCCTTTAAACCATACGTATAGTAAGGATAGTAAGTTAAGTGATTATGAATTCTATCGTGTGTTTTTTGAAGAATTGTTGTCAGAATTAAGTGAACTTTCTGGTGTTGATTATAAAATCAGAACATTCAATGAGTTTCAAAAGGAACGTCATGCACGTCGGGCGCTGATTGATATGTATAATAATCATGATAGGATTGCCAAAATTATTACACCAAAAGAAAATAAACTTCGTACTAGACTAGCGTGTCCCCAGTGTGGTTTGTACAGCACAAATACTAAAGATACTAAAATCACAGTTTATAAGGATAAGTTAGAATTTAGCACAGAATGTCCAGAACATGGTTTCTGTGAATTGACATTTGATGAAACAAATGAAGTGGAAGTCAATCCCAATGTACCAATGAGAAATCTTATGAAAGGGATCTCTATCATTGAGAATGATGCCAAAAATAATACACTGAGTATTGTATTTGAAGGCGCTGATTGGGGTGGCGTATGGCCTCTGCGTGTCTATTATGAAGGATTGAAGGAAATGGGGTATAACCAGATTCCGACACTTATATATACACCACAAATTTTAGATCGTTCAGGTTCAAAACTTTCAAAACGTAAATATGTTGGAGGAGATTCAGCATATCGTGGTATGTATGATGAGTATATTGTTAATATCTCACTGATTAAAGATGAGCTAGGAGATGATGCCATTAAAAAGTTATGGAATATCTTCTCACCTTGGGCAAGTGATCCAAAGTATTTCTTTAGAGATTACACTGTAAATTATTTGCTAGAGGTAATGAAGGAGGAGTTTTAATTGGAGGAAATTATTCTGAGTTTTAAACCGAAGTTCTTTAGAGCCTTATTAACCCAAAAGAAACATTTTGAATATCGTTCGAGAATTCCTGAACAACAAACGGTTGCTTACCTTTATTTATCGGCACCTGCTAAAATGATTGTAGGAAAAATGGTTATGGGGAAACGAAATGAGATTAAATCATTCTTAAATGATTCTGATTTAAATAATGACTATTGTTTGAATTTAAACAAACATTATCGAGAAGGAGCCAATTATTTTTCCGCTATTCATTCATTATCGCTTTTAGATAGCCCAGTTCTACTAGAGGAAGCTAAAAAGCTGTCTCCTAATTTTTCTGCACCTCAGGGATATAGTTATATAAAAAATTATCAAGAACTTCATGAGTACCTTGAAAAAGCTGATTATTCATTTTTTGAAATAAATCCGAATGAAAGTCTGGAGTTTCTCGGTTTATTTACTAGAGATATAGTTAACAAATTCAGTCAAGAAATTGAAACTCCCAGTTTTTTAGAAAAATTTATATAGATTTAAAGAGACCGAAACAGACCTTGTCAGATACATACAGACTGGCAAGGTCTTTTAGGTTCGAATATTTTTAATAAATCAAATATGTGAAACTTTTTACCTTACTTACTTTGTTCACTCCCTATAAAAATTCACTAATAAAGTGAAGGCTATTGAAGTCATTTTATTCGGAGCAACAAGATGGAAAAAGATTATTACATTTTGGTAAACGGTAAGAAAGTTGAAGTATCAGAGGAAGTCTATAAGTCTTATTGGCAGTTAACAAATCGTGAAAATTATTTGAAACGTTTAGATGCAAAATATAATGTATTGCCGTTTTCAAGTTTTGGAGATTATGAATATGACATCCTTGATAAACTAGCAGACAAGTCCATAGATATTGAGAAAATTGTTGAGACTAGGGAGCTGTTGAAACTTCTTGAATTAGCTTTGTCAAAGTTAAATGATGAAGAGTATACTCTAATTTCGGATTTATATTTTAAAGAACTATCCATTAGAGCGTTAGCAGAGAAAAAACATATTCCTCCAAGTAGCCTGGCCTACCTGAGAGACAAGATTTTGAAAAAACTTAGAAAATTTTTTGAACAGTAAGGCATATTTTTCACTTAAAGAGTAAGAGACAAAAATGCCTATTGTTCTTTGAAAATTGAATAGACCACGGCGGGACTTTCCTAGTTTGCCGAGCAATCTCACAAGACGCCAAGACCGTAAGCGAGCGATAATTATTGATGAGACAATAGACCGACACTCTATGCCAAGACACATTCTAGGGACAATGATACTTCTAAACGTTGTTGCTTCTCAATCGTTAATAGAGGAGAGATGAGATTTCTATGTTGTGCGTCAGCACACCTGCCAATGTCGTAAAACTATAGTTTGATTTTAACTAGGAGAAATTTTATGGAGGCAATAATTGATTATTGTTTATTTTGTAGTATGTTAAATAGACTTTTAATTCTAAATTTGATAACAAATGACGAATATCGTCTACTTTCAGAGATGTTACACAAAAAAATTAAAAATAGTACAAATGTTAGTACTAAACTAGCTGACAAATTGATATAAGAGCGATTTTTAAACCATCAATAAAATAGAGCGATACTTTATATGCCATGATATGAATGATATACAATGATACTTCTGACCGTTCAGGCTGCCACTGTAAAAGAGCAGCAAGTGAAATTCTTATGATGACTTCATCAGTCATGCCATGGATGTGAAAAAATCTAAGAAAGGAAGTAGTAAAATCATGGAAACAGTAAACTATAAAGATTTAGTTGCGATTGGTTTTCCAGAGCACACATCGAGAAATATTATTAGACAAGCAAAAAAGATTGCTGTAAAAAAGTTTGAAGAAGCTAGAAAAAATGATAAGAATGCGGTACAATTAGGATGTTCACCTTTCGATAATAAAAGGTTAGGCATTGCTCCTAAAAATATTGTAGAAAATTTAATTGGTATTTCTTTTTCAGATATAGAAGGTGAGAAAAATGGTTATATCAAAGACAAAGAAATATAAAGGTGTATACAAAGATTCAAAAGGAAAAATTTATTTTCAAATTGAATTAGGAGTTGATCCAATAACTGGGAAAAGAATCCAAAAGAAAGGAAGGAAAAATCAACAAGGACTACCGTTTAATTCTTTTAAGGAAGCATATGAAGAGATACTTCGTTTAAAACATGAATTTGTGAACTCTACTACTAATAATAGTTTTCTAACTTTTAGAGAGTTTATGGAAGAAATTTATTTAAAATATTATCAACAAAAAGTTCAATTTGTAACTTATCAGACCGCTTTACCACATCATCAGTTATTTATTAAGCAATTTGGTAGTAAAAAATTATCAGATATTAGTACTATTGACTGTGAAAGATTTCGCTTAGCTATTATAGACAAGTATTCTAGTAACTATGCTAAAAATATGTGGTCTAGATTTAAAGCATGTCTGGGCTATGCAGAAAGATTGGGTTATATTGATAGAGTTCCTTTTAAAGGATTAGATAATCCTAGAGGAAAGCACCCTGATACAAAATTTTGGACATTTGATGAATTTAAGAAGGTAATAAACTCTTTTGATATTAGTGAGTATGAGGGACTCCATAATTACATGACGATCTGGTTATATTTTATGACTGGTTTAAGAGTTAGTGAGGGTATTGCTCTTAAATGGGAAGATATTGATTTTGAACGTAAATGGATTCATGTTCATTCGACAATTGAGAAAGATAAAAACGGTGTATGGTATGCTAAACAACAAACAAAGACAGTAGCAGGGAATCGTAAAATTGATTTAGATGATTTTACAATTACAATACTTAAAAAATGGAGAGAAGTTCAAATCAAGAATGATGATAAAGATTATGTAATATCACGTTTTGGTGAGCCCTTGTGTAAGTCTACAATCTCTAGGATAATAAAAAGGCATGCTAGGGCTACTGGTGTACCAGAAATTACAGGGAAAGGATTAAGACATAGTCATGCATCCTATCTTATAAATGTATTGCATAAGGATACCTTATATGTTTCATATCGATTAGGACATGCTGATAAGTCAACTACGTTGAATACATATAGTCACTGGTACTATTCAGGTGATTCAACAATTTCAGAAGAAATTACAAACAGTTTAGATAATCTTGGATTATAAATTTACCTACCAAATTCCTGCCAAAGTTGAAAATTGAGGAATTAACCCACTAATACTGGGATAAAATAAGATTAGCAAATTGTTACTCTTAAATAATAGAGTTTCCAATCAATATGAAAACCGGGGTTTCGACCTCGGTTTTTTTGTCAATAATGATGTAAGGTGAACTATAGATATTCAGAATACTAACTGGTCCTTTGACTCTGCTTGCTTTTCGATAAACACTACTAAATAGTGCAGTTTTAATGATGTTACAATCATTTTACATTTACTATATCTCCTTGTGATGTTACTAATTTCTTGATATAATGGCTATAAATTATATCATAAAGGGGAAGATGATGAAAAATTTTAAACGTCTTTTGTTAGCTTTGGTAGCTGTCTTTGCAGCAGTTTTTTTGGTAGCCTGTGGCGCTAAAAGTGATAACGGTACTTACGTGTTTGAGCCTACTAAAGATGAAATAAAAGAAATTATGCCAAGTGAATTTCAATCTTTGGTAGGTGATGATTACTCATTCACTATTTCTATTACAATCAATGATAAGAAAGGTGAGATGAAAGTAAATACGAATGCTGCTGGACAAAAGCTAAATCAAGTGATTGATTTGGAAGTAGACCAAAAAGCCAAAACTCTTGTCTCAAAAAATGAGTATGGAAAAGCAGAAATTACTTATCAAGTTTCAGGAAATGTGTTAACGATTAAGAATGTGAAGAATTCTTTGATGGGTGACACAGACATGTTTAAGAACTACATGAAAATTGCTAAGTTTAAAAAAATTAAATAGTTAATAGAGGTGGGATCTAAATCCTACCTTTTTATGTGTATTTATTATGATTGTCTATTAGAATTCTAACTAAATTTTTGATCTTTATCTAATAGCAATAGTTTGAACCCAGTCAAACTAAATAATGTAACAATTTCATTGCGATGCAATGGAATTGTTGCTATAATAGGGATATTCTATGAAATGAGGAGAAATTATGAAAAACTTTAAACAGTTTATTTTGGCTCTAGTAGCTTTCTTTGCTATTTTTCTTTTAACTGGGTGTGGTGCAAAAGGTGACAATGGAACCTATGTTTACAAACCATCGACAGCAGAAATGAAGAAAATTCTTAAAGATCAAGGTGCATCTAGCTCGGATATTGATTCTTTAAATAATAAATATTCCTTAGAATTATCAATTGAAATTGATGATTCAGAGGGATATTTAACTATTAAAACTAAAAGACCAGGCCATAAAACTACAGATTCAACAGAAATTAAAGTTAATCAAAAAACTAAAACAATTGGTGCGCTAGAAGACAAAGGTGATAAGGTTAGATATAAGATTAATGGAGATACCCTGACATTTAGCTTTACAAAAGATCAAGAATCTACGAATCAATTTGCATCGTCTCTTCTTAAAAATGCTAAATTCAAACGCACAAAATAATCATCTAAAAGAGCAGGGAAACCTGTTCTTTGTTTATTTTATCTTGAATTAGTACTAATCTAATGGTAAAATGTCTATATAAATAAAAGGAGATTTATTATGAAACACATAAAACAACTTATTTTAGTAATTACTACTGTTTTTGCAGCTTTTCTTTTAGTAGCCTGTGGAGCAAAGAATGATAATGGCACTTACAAATTGGATACGAATCTTGGTCAGATACTAGGTCAAGATTCAGAATCCGAAGTATTAAAAGATGCTAAAGTTACCATTAAATTGACTATTAAAGATTCAAAAGGCTATTTAATTATTAATCAGAAGATAGCTGGTAAAGAAGTGCCAATCAAATTGGATTTGAAAGTTAATCAAAAGACCAAATCATTAAAACGTTCTTATGGTGATATGGAATTGAAATACAACATCAAAGGCGATGAATTAACATTTGATCTATCTAAGTTAAGTTCTAGCGATCAAGCAAATCTTAAATTACTTGAAAATGTTAAACTTAAACGCACAAAATAATCATCTAAAAGAGCAGGGGTACCTGTTCTTTTTTCTTTAAAACATCTTGAATCGGTATTAAAATAATGATAAAATCTGATTATAAGGTACATGAGGAGATTGATTATGAAACATGTGAAACGTCTTATTTTAGGACTTGTTGCCATTTTTGCAGTTGTTTTGTTAGTAGCTTGTGGTGCCAAAAGTGATAACGGCACTTATGTCTACAAACCATCAAAAACTGAACTCAAGAAAATTCTTGAGGAGCAAGGCTTATCAGGTAGTCAATTAGAGTCTATTGGAGACCTTATTAATTTTGAAGTTTCTATTAAGATCAAAGATTCAAAAGGAACCCTCAACATTGCGGGTGAAGTCGCTGGTCAAAAGATTGAGAGATCTTATGTTGTCAAAATCAATCAAAAAGAGAAAACAATTACCTCAACAGATGGTAGTGGAGAAAAGATTACATACAAGATTGACGGTGATTATTTAACAGTTGATCTATCTAAGTTAAGTTCTAGCAATCAAGGGGATCTGATTATTCTTAAAAACGCTAAACTTAAACGTACAAAATAAAGCAATTAAGAGGCTGGGACAAAAGTCCTAGCCTCTTAATTGTTTTTGGATTGTCGAGCAAG
>OATR01000139.1_pt1 | contig 25121 bp, 29 predicted proteins | sample 1476031 | NCBI WGS metagenome assembly OATR01 (sample SAMEA2579982, study PRJEB22360) | human gut metagenome | biome: human gut; feature: human-associated habitat; material: faeces | place: Denmark | collected 2008/2010
TGATGCGAGTAACTTCAACACCTTCTACGTTTTGGATACGACGGAAAGCAAGACGTCCGATACGACCGAAACCGTTAATACCAACTTTAACTACCATTCGTGATTTCCTCCTTATGAAAATCAAAAAATTTTTATGTGAAAAGAGTAACTTGACACAGCGCCAAACATCTTTTAACAGTTTCTATTATATACTTTATTGCATTAAAAAGCAACTATTTCCCAACGAAAAGAAAGAGAATCTCCCTCAAGTTTTCCATTTCTATCCTTGTATTTCACAAAGTTCTTTTTTAGGTGACAGTATTTTGCCTCTCTTTCATTCACAAAGTCGGAAAAAAAGAAGAGAGTGGGACAGAAATCGGTCATTCGTTAGAATTCGATTTCGTCATCCTACCTCCACTCAACCACTGCGTTTTGCTCGACAATCCAAAAACAAGAAGAGGCTAGGACTTTTGTCCCAACCTCTTCTGTAGGTGAGTGAATTAAGCTTCACCTTTCGCTTTTTTAATGATTTCTTCTTGTACTGATTTTGGTACATCTTCATAGTGGTCAAATACCATCATGAAGGTACCACGTCCTTGAGTTGCAGAACGAAGAACAGTAGCGTAACCGAACATTTCAGCAAGTGGTACATAAGCACGAACGATTTGGCTTGCACCATGTGCTTCCATACCATCTACACGTCCACGACGAGCAGTTACGTGACCCATAACATCCCCAAGGTTTTCTTCAGGAACTGTGATAGTTACAAGCATCATTGGTTCAAGGATAGCTGGTTGTGCAGTCTTAGCAGCTTCTTTAAGTGCAAGAGATGCAGCGATCTTGAAGGCTGTTTCAGATGAGTCGACATCGTGGTATGAACCATCGTAAAGCTTCGCTTTCACGTCAACCATTGGGTAACCAGCAAGAACACCATTTGCCATAGATTCTTGAAGTCCTTTTTCTACTGCAGGGATGAATTCACGAGGAACCACACCACCGACGATCGCATTTTCGAACTCAAATCCTTTACCTTCTTCGTTTGGAGTAAATTCAATCCAAACATCACCAAACTGACCTTTACCACCAGACTGACGTTTGAAGAATCCACGTGCTTGTGTAGAAGCGCGGAATGTTTCACGGTAAGATACTTGGGGAGCACCAACGTTTGCTTCAACCTTGAATTCACGTTTCATACGGTCAACAAGGACATCCAAGTGCAACTCACCCATACCAGAGATAACTGTTTCACCAGTTTCTGGGTTTGTTTCAACACGGAAAGTTGGATCTTCTTCAGCCAATTTTTGAAGGGCAATCGCCATCTTATCTTGGTCAGCTTTAGATTTAGGTTCAACCATCAATTGGATAACTGGTTCTGGAACTTCGATTGATTCAAGGATGATTTTAGCCTTTTCATCTGTCAATGAGTCACCAGTTGTTGTATCTTTCAAACCAACGGCAGCAGCGATATCTCCAGAGTAAACTGTTTCGATTTCTTTACGAGTGTTGGCGTGCATTTGAAGGATACGTCCGATACGTTCACGTTTCCCTTTAGATGTGTTCAAGACGTATGAACCTGAGTTCAAGACACCTGAGTACACGCGGAAGAAAGTCAAACGACCTACGAATGGGTCCGTCATGATCTTGAAGGCAAGCGCTGCAAATGGCTCTTCATCAGATGCTGGACGTTCTTCTTCTTCGTCTGTATCTGGGTTTACACCCTTGATTGCAGGGATATCAAGTGGGCTTGGAAGATAGTCAAGGACTGCATCCAACATCAATTGAACCCCTTTGTTCTTGAAGGCAGAACCACACAATACTGGGAAGAATTCAACATTGATCGTCGCTTTACGGATACCAGCTTTCAATTCTTCATTTGTGATTTCTTCACCTTCAAGGTATTTCATCATCAAATCTTCGTCAGTTTCAGCTACAGCTTCAATCAATTTTTCACGGTATTCGTTAGCTTGATCAACGTATTCAGCTGGGATATCTTCTTCAAGAATATCTGTACCAAGGTCGTTAGTATAGATTTCAGCCTTCATCTTAATCAAGTCAATGATACCACGGAAATCATCTTCAGCACCGATTGGCAATTGAATTGGGTGAGCGTTCGCTTGAAGACGATCGTGAAGTGTGCTTACTGAGTAAAGGAAGTCAGCACCGATTTTATCCATCTTGTTGGCAAATACGATACGTGGAACACCATACTCGGTTGCTTGACGCCAAACTGTTTCAGTTTGAGGTTCTACACCTGATTGTGAGTCAAGAACGGTTACGGCACCATCCAATACACGGAGTGAACGTTGTACTTCGATAGTGAAGTCCACGTGTCCTGGTGTATCAATGATATTAACACGGTGACCATTCCATTGCGCTGTTGTAGCGGCAGAAGTGATTGTGATACCACGTTCTTGTTCTTGCTCCATCCAGTCCATTTGTGATGCACCTTCGTGAGTTTCACCGATTTTGTGAATTTTACCAGTGTAGTAAAGGATACGCTCTGTTGTAGTTGTTTTACCGGCATCGACGTGGGCCATGATACCGATATTACGAGTTTTTGCAAGTGAAAATTCGCGTGCCATTAGGTTTATTCTCCTATAAAAATTTTAGTTTACTTATTTATTATAACATTATTGTCAAAAAACGGATAGGCAGGACCTACCCGTTCTCATTGGTTTTTGATTTGTTGCTTTCAACTCGCAGATGAGTTGAAAAAGAACTCAAGAGCTACCCGAGCTCAATTGAACCCCGGGCTAAAAGCTTGGAAAATAGATAAGCTTTCCTAGAATCTTTGATTCTGCGTCAAGCTTCCTAATTTTCAGTCGCTTTTTTAACGCCCTTAGTATCTTAATCTTACCAACGGAAGTGTGCGAAGGCACGGTTGGCTTCTGCCATACGGTGAGTGTCTTCACGTTTCTTAACGGCTGCACCAGTGTTGTTTGCTGCATCCAAGATTTCTTTTGCAAGGCGATCCACCATAGTGTGTTCACCACGTTGACGAGCGATTGTTACCAACCAACGAAGTCCAAGTGTTGTACGACGTTCTGGACGAACTTCAACTGGGACTTGGTAGTTAGATCCACCGACACGGCGTGCACGTACTTCAAGTACAGGCATGATGTTTTCCATAGCTGTTTCGAATACTTCAAGAGCATCGTTTCCAGTAGCTTCTTTGATTTGTTCGAAAGCTCCGTAAACGATTGAAGCAGCTGTACCACGTTTACCATCAAGCATAACGCGGTTGATAAGACGAGTAACTAATTGTGAATTGTAAAGCGGATCTGGCAATACATCGCGTTTAGGCGCACGGTTTTTACGACTCATTTCTCTTTATCCCCTTTCCTTATGCTTTTGGTTTTTTAGTACCGTATTTAGAACGGCCTTGTTTACGATCGTTTACACCTGCAGTATCAAGTGCTCCACGGACGATATGGTAACGTACCCCTGGAAGGTCTTTTACACGTCCACCACGAAGAAGAACCACGCTGTGTTCTTGCAAGTTGTGTCCGATACCTGGGATATAAGCAGTCACTTCGATCAAGTTGCTCAAACGTACACGAGCGAATTTACGAAGGGCTGAGTTAGGTTTCTTAGGTGTCATTGTTCCAACACGAGTTGCAACACCACGTTTTTGTGGTGAAGAAACGTTTGTTTGAACTTTTTTATGACTGTTGTAACCAACGTTCAAAGCTGGTGATTTAGATTTTTCTACTTTTGATTTACGCGGTTTGCGAACCAATTGGTTAATTGTAGGCATCTACATTCTCCTGTGAAATTTTTTATTTTTGGTGATGGTACACTTGGTGACAGCTACCATCCATGTGTACTTTTGCAACATTTGTCAGCACGTCCCTGTACACTCTTGAGAGACCAAAAGTAAAAAGTACCGTCTATTATTATAACACGACGGCACTTTGATTGCAAGATCTTTTTTTATATTTTCCCTAACTTCAAAAACTCTATTGTTGAGCTGTTTCAGCCGGCGCTTGTGCTCCTCCATCTACTGCTGGAGTTGACTGTTGCTGCTGAGCAGGGACTGTTGCAACACCTGCCCCACCATTTGCATTGGCATTGGCACCCGTTTGATTTTGTGGGGTCGCTGTAGCATCCCCTTCATAGGTCAAACCATAATAATTGGCAATGTATTGGATACGGGCTGTGAGCGATTGTTTTTGAGTCTCATCCTTTACTTTTTTGACGGCAGTTTGAGCCGCGTTCACAGTGTCTTGACTAGGATTGGTCTCCATTTGCACAACTGCTTTTTCTGCAGCTTCCGTATTTTTCTTTTCTTCCTTTTTCTCTTTCTCTTCTTTTGTTTCTTTTTTGACGGGAAGAGAACCTGTTTTTTTAGCAGGCTGGATTTCTGTTGTTACTTGAGCAGCTGTATTCTTTTTCACCGTATACATACCCGCCACCAAAATAAAGGTCAGGGCCAGAACAGTCAGCAAACGGATCCATAAAGGACTGTTATCAAATCGGTCTAAGATTCTTTTCACTTTTTGCTTCTCCTTTCTCGCCTCTTAATCAAAGATATTTCCTACTTCGACATTTAATTTATTTTCTTTGACATCGATATTTGTCACGCGGAGCAAGGATTTGTGTTCAAAAAATTCGCGCTCAGTCGAGGCATTGTCCGCAAAGACAGCCACTCCTGCCAATTCGGAATCAAACTCAGATAAGAGACTGACCATGCCGTTGATGGTTCCACCACCTTTGAGGAAGTCATCGACAATCAAGACGCGGCTTCCTGCTTTGAGGCTACGTTTTGATAGGAACATTTTTTCGATACGATCCCCGCTGGAGCCGGAAACATAATTGACACTGACGGTTGAACCTTCTGTGATTTTTAAATCACGGCGAACAATGACAAATGGTACATTCAAAACGTTGGCTACGGCATTGGCCAAAGGGACGCCCTTGGTAGCAACGGTCATAACGGCATCGATCTTTTTATTGCGGAAAGCTTTGGCAATGATGCGTCCGATGCTGTTTAAAATTTTCGGATTGCTTAACAAATCAGATAAGTAAATATAGCCCCCTGGAAGAATCCGGTTGCTTTCTGATAATTGTTGGCAAAGTTCCTCAACGATTTCTTTGGATTCCTCATCTGAGATGGAGGGTGTAAAGACGACGCCTCCGCCTGCTCCTGTGATCGTCTCAATATGGCCGATTTCCATCTCTTCAAAAGCACGCTTGATGATCACGATATCTTCTGAAATAGAGGATTTAGCAGACTCATACTTTTCCGCAAAGGTATTGAGACTGGTCAATTCATAAGGATGATTGATCAGGTAATTTGAAATCACAACCATCCGTTCACTTCTTCTTAATTTCATATTTTCACCATATAGTTTTTTTATCATTATACCATAAGAACAGAAAAAAACGAACATTCTGATTGGAAGAAGGTCGTTTTTTCGTGATTTTTTTCTTTTTGATCCTCGATTCCCCGTAGAAATCGCTGTCTTTACTGATCGAGATTCGGTTTATAGAAGGATCTGTTTTCCATGGCGAAGATTTTATTGGTCATCTCACCAGGACCGACTAAGCCGAGAGCAGTTGTCATCATCATCATTTCCGCATCTAGATTGTCAATCATGTGAATAATCTCTGCTTCCATGATCTTGGGGCGAACAGGGCTTCCATATTCTAGCAAACCATGGTGGCTCAAGACCACATGGCGAAGAACAATGACTTCTTCTTTTTGGTCATCGATTTTTAATTCTTGAAGGACTTTGGTAATTTCTTCGTCGATCAAAGCAATATGGCCAATGAGGTTGCCTCGAACGGTGTATTCGGTGTTTTCAGGGCCACTAAGTTCCAGTACTTTTGCTAAGTCATGCAACATAATTCCCGCAAAGAGCAGACTCTTATTTAACTGCGGGTAGATGTCGCCAATGCGATCTGCCAAGCGAACCATGGTCGCTGTGTGATAAGCGAGGCCTGCTTCAAAGGCATGGTGATTGGTTTTTGCGGCTGGATAGCTATAGAACTCCTTGTCGTATTTGCTATAGAGGGCCCGAACAACTCGTTGCCAGATTGGATTTTCAATTTTGAAAAGGACATTTGAAAGATAGTCTTGTAGTTCCTTGGGATCTACAGGTGGTTTTTCCTTGAAGTCAGCTGGATTACTTGGTTCTCCTGCTTGGGGCAAGCGCATGGTTAATTGATTAACCTGCGGGGTATTGTTGTAAACTTCTCGGCGGCCAGTCATATGGACGACGCGTCCCGCTATGAAGCTCTCTACATTATGAGGTTGGGCATCCCATAGCTTGCCTTCGATGGTTCCGGTCTCATCTTGGAATACAAAGGCTAAGTAGTTCTTCCCTGCACGGGTCTGGCGAACCTCTGCTGTTTTGATCAAATAGAATCCTTCAAACAGTTCATCCTTTTTCATTTGGCTAATTTTGATCATTCTCGTCTCCCTCTGTTGTCTCTTCATCTAGTTCTAGCAGGTCCTCGTTGCTTTCGATTTGGCGGAGCGTCCGCTCGATCGCATTGGTCCGTCTGGTTAGTAAATCATCAATGTTATTAGAAGCATTCTTTAAATGGCGCTGGGTCTTAGCGAGAATCCCTCCAAACTTATGGAATTCTGATTTGACCGATCCCAACACCTTGCTAATGTCATCTGCACTCTTTTGGATGTTGAGCGTTTTAAAGCCAACGGACAAGGAATTCAAAAGGGCTGACAGCGTGCTTGGTCCAGCCACTAAAATTTGTTCGTCCCGACGCAAGCGATCGAAAAATGCTGGATTGCGAACCACTTCGGAATAGAGGCCTTCGGTTGGCAAAAAGAGAATTCCGAAATTGGTCGTTGCAGGTGGGAAGAGATATTTTTGCTGGATGTCTTTTGCAAAGCGTTGGAGTCTGTTCAAAAGGGCTTTGCGGTAACGCTCGATCTCTTCTTTATCGCCAGATTCATAAGCCTCTTCCAGACGGTAATAGTCTTCGAGAGGAAACTTAGAGTCAATCGGCAGATAGACTGGCTCCTCTCCTTGTCCTGGAAGCTTAATGGCGTATTCCACGCGCTCACTGGACTGGGGAACAGTAACAAACTCTCGTTCATATTGGGCTGGGGTCAAGATATCTTCAATGATCTGTCCCAGCTGCAATTCGCCCATAATCCCACGGGTCTTGGTGTTGGAGAGAACTTTATTAAGGGTACCAACATCCCGAGCCACCGTCTGCATTTCGCCCAAGCCTTTGTTGACCGACTCCAATTGTTTTGAAACAGTCTCAAAGGAAGTCTGCAAGCGATGTTGCAAGGTTTTCTCCAATTTTTCTTCCACCGTTTGCCGCATCTGCTCTAGGCGCACTTCATTGGACTCTTGGATTTGGCGCATGCGCTCATCCGTCTTATCTCGATTTTTGGTAAAGTGCTCATTCATCTCAGCGCGCAAAGCCGTCGTCTGCTGGTGGATCTCTACTCGCATCTCTGTCAAGCGATCTGTCAAGGCGATCTCTAACTGCTGATTGGCAATCTGGCTTGCTTGTCTTTCTTTTTCAAAACGGTAGTCCAACTGGTCTGTCAAATGATCCTCGTGGTCTTCCAGCATCTCACCAATATTTGGCTTTGTATCATCTGACCGTTGGAAGAGATAGATGAGGAGACCCAGATTGAGCAGGCCAATCAGAAGCAGCATGATATTCATATTAACCTCTGTCTTTACTATAAACAATGACGAGATAGCCACGATCAAGACTCACTTGAATCGGTTGATCCAAAAATTCATTGGAGCCATACATGGCCTTCAAAAAGTAATTCTCTGGATGTAAGGGGTATTTGGCACCTGTGATTTCTAAGTGCCCCCCTCCAACAGGCATGAAACCCACATAGGACATAGCTGGATTGGGCAGGATCTCGTGGCAACCGGCCGGCTGATAAAGTAGCCGATTTTGGCCATCGACTAATTGGATCTGCTCCATATAAGGAGCTAGGTCTGGATCAGTCGGCAAAAAGATATTAGACAAGAAATGATCCAAGCGACCACCAAAGGCACCATAAACGGTGACAGCAGCATTTGGATAGGCTTCAAAGGCCGCTTTTAAGGCCAACTCCAAATCTGTATCGTTCTTTTCAGGAACAGATTGCACCATTTGCTTGGCTTGGGATTTGATGTTGTTCAAATCGGTCTCAGAGACGGAATCAAAATCTCCAACAGCCATATCCAGAGGCAGGCCTTGTTCCAATAACTTCAAACAGCCACCATCAACGCCTACATATGCGTCATGATCTCTTGGCAAGAGCGTGCAGTCACCTCCTGCCAGTATTGCGATGTTACCCATTGACAGCATCTCTAAGTGTTTGCACACGCTCATTGACATCTCCGTTAAAGACATAAGAACCTGCCACAAAGACATTGGCTCCAGCTTCTTTTGCTTGGAAGATGCTTTGGCCATCAATGCCACCATCGACTTCAATATCAAAAGCCAAACCTTTTTCCTCACGAAGGGTCGCTAATTCACGGACCTTATCCAATGTTTCAGGAAGGAAGGCTTGCCCACCGAATCCTGGGTTAACGGTCATGACCAAGACTTGATCCACCAGGTTCAAGACATGCTTGATACTGTCTACAGGGGTTCCTGGATTAATGACAACACTGGCTTTTACACCCGCTTGACGGATTTTTTGAAGAGCCCCGTGGATGTGAGGGGTTGCTTCTACGTGGATGCTGATAATATCTGCACCGGCACGGGCGAATTCTTCAATATGGTGTTCTGGATTGGTCACCATCAAGTGGCAATCAAAGACCAATTTGCTGTGTGGACGCATGCTGGCTACGACACCAGCACCAAAGCTAATATTGGGCACAAAATGACCATCCATCACATCAATATGGGCGTAGTCTGCTCCAGCTGCTTCAAGGCGTTTCAATTCGCTTTCAAAATTGGCATAATCTGCACTTAAAATTGAGGGTGCTAATTTCATTGTTTTCATAGTTGTCTCCTATTTGGGTATTTTTTTGGAAACCTTTTTGTAGGTTTCACGACGGTTTTCGATTTCACTGAGAAATTGCAGGTAATCCTCATAACGAAAGGCCGCAATTTCCTTAGCTTCAACGGCTGGTTTGACTGCACAAGCTGGCTCGTGGGTGTGGCTACAGGTACGAAACTTGCAAGCGTGGCTCACATCTGCGATCTCCGGGAAGGCTTGATTTAAATCCTCACTGGTCGTCACTTCATAATCCAGAGATGAAAAACCAGGCGTATCTGCGATCTTTCCTCCATTTAAATGGTAAAAGCTGACTGCACGCGTCGTATGACGTCCACGCCCTAAACTATCTGAGATTTCACCCGTTTCAAGCTCCAGATCCGGAGCGATCTTATTGAGTAGAGTGGATTTTCCCACCCCAGTCTGTCCCATAAAGACCGTGGTTTTTGCCGTCAACAGTGGCAAGAGTTCCTCGATTGACAAGACAAAATCATACCCAATCGCCTGGTAGATTCCTTGGTAATAGTGGATATCCTCTAGATCTTCTAGTAAGTCTAGCTTGGAGATGTAGACAATCGGATGAATGCCCTTATGCTCCAAAAGGACCAAAAAGCGATCCAGCAGGTTGGCATTGAAATCGGGCTCCTTGGCTGACATGATGACCACTGCTTGGTCGATATTCACGATCGGAGGCCGCACCAGGCTATTTTTGCGAGGTGCGATGCTCAAGATATAGCCTTCTGAATTCTCTTCAGCGGAGAATTCTACCAGATCTCCCACATAAGGAGTCTGTCCTTTTTTCCTAAAATTTCCACGAGCACGTGTCTGGTAGATAGCCCCCTCTGACTCCACATAGTAGAAACCGGCCAGGGCTTTGACGATTGTTCCTTGCAAATCGTACTCCTTTTTGCTTAATAGTTTTATTATATCAAAAAATAAGAAATAAGGTTGGTTTGCCCGTAAGAAAAACGAAATGGAAAGATACTTTTGGATAAAGTAGCAAACTAACGTGTCTGATATGGAATATCTTAGAGCAGAACAGGGAAGAAGGAGCCTCCCTTTTTTTCCTTGGCATTTTTCCTAAAAAGTGTATAATAGAACTATGCGGAGGTGGTGGAACGGCAGACACGCATGCTTCAGGCGCATGTGCCCATTCGGGCGTGAGGGTTCAAATCCCTTTCTCCGCATCTTGGAAAGGTGGCTCAGCTTGGTACGGCACCGGACTCGAAATCCGGCAAGTGGATTTTTTTCACGCGCGGGTTCAAATCCCGTCCTTTCCTTTTAGGACTCAAAAGAGAGTGGGACAGAAATCGGTAATTCGTTAGAATTCGATTTCGTCGTCCCACCTCCGCACAGTTGAGTAGGGCTGTAAAAGCTGATGAAATCAGCCTAGTAGAGCCCACTCAACCACTGCGTCTTGCTCGACAATCCAAAAATAATTGGCTCTTTGTCAACTGTAGTGGGTTGATGAAAAGCTATACCCTGGAGAGGACCAAATTGGTTCTCTCCTTTTTGATGTTCAAAGTGATGAGAATTCTCGTTTTAAAGTTTTCAAAGTTTCGGAAGCCAAAAGCATTTCGCTTGATGACTTTGATGAGGTTATTGGTAGCCTCTAGTTTTGCGTTTGAGTAGGGAAGTTCCAGTGCATTCATGATCTTGTCCTTATCTTTCAAAAAGGTCTTAAAAACAGTTTGAAAAATAGGATTTACAGAAGAAACTGTTTCGTCAATAAGACTAAAGAAATGGTCTGTTTGTTTCTCTTGAAAATGAAACAGTAAGAGTTGATAGAGTTCATAGTGATCTCTAAGATCTTGAAAGTAAGAGAGAAGTTTTTCGAGAATCTCTTTATTGGTCAAGTGTGACCGAAAAGTTGGTCGATAAAATCGTTTATCACTGAGTTTACGGCTATCCTGTTGGATGAGTTTCCAGTAACGTTTCAGTGCTTTATATTCGTGCGATCTCCGATCAAACTGATTCATAATTTGTATGCGTACGCGATTCATTGCTCGACTGAGATGCTAGACAATGTGAAAGCGGTCGAGAACGATTTTTGCATTTGGGAGTGAAACAGTCTGGGGGACTGTTTCAGCCTGAGCCTAGAAATTCGAAAGCGAAGTTTTCTAGCAATATCGTAGTAGGGACTAAACATGTCCATGGTAATGACTTTCATACGACTTCTCACCTGTCTAGAATAACGAAGGAAATGATTGCGAATAGTTGCTTGAGTCCGTCCATATAGGATAGCTACAATCTTTCTTGTATCGTAGTCCTGTGCAATAAAGCTCATCTTACCTGCCATTCGACTCATTGCTATTTACACCTTTGAATCATCATTGACAATTTGACCTGTTTTGTATACCATAAAAATAGTTAACTAATATAATTTAATAAGTTTACAAATAATCTTTTGCTGGAGAATGATGATGAGAAAATTATTTTCATTATTGATATCATCTAATGCAGATTTACCCAAAGATAGTTTACTCCTAAAACTAAGATGGCAAGAAACGAATGCAGTAGATCAAACTCTCATTTTAAGACATCAAAAAAGATTGCGGCAGATGTTACTCGTACAAGGTGGAGAGGAATTAAGAGCAACCTTTTTATTGAAGAGGCCCTCGTCTTTTGGAAGGAAATCACATGATAAACTAGATCTAACCTCAGCTACTTTTCTATCGAACGTGCAATTTACCAAGGCAGATATTCTGCAGTTTGTAAGAGCTATTGGAGATCACAATCCTTTGCACCAGCAAGCTCCCTTCTTAATTCCAGCCTGTCTTTATTTAGACTATTTAAGACAGGTCTTACCACAAAGAGCTTCTGCCTTATCCTTACGTTTTTTAGCTCCAGCTTATGCGCAAGATAGATTATCACTTTATTGTCATCAAAAGAATTTTTATCTGTGCAAAGGGGATATTATCATCGTGAAAGGAGAGATTGTTTAATGGTAGATGTTTATATTCAAGCGGGATTAAGGACACCCATTGGACTGTTTCAAAAGCAATACGCTAATACGCGACCAGAATATTTAGGTGCTGCGATTTTAAATGCCTTAAAGAAGCGTTATCCAGAAAGTCAAATTGATGACATTATTTGTGGAAATGCTGTTGGAACAGGTGGCAATATTGGTCGACTAACTGGTCTCTTGTCTGATTATTCTGAAGCTGTTCCTGCGACTACTATTGATATGCAGTGCGCTTCAGCAAGTGCCGCCTTGGGTTTTGCGTTTGCTAAGATAAAAGCTGGTTTATCAGAAAATATTATTGCAGGCGGCATTGAAAGTTCATCCTTGCAACCATTGCGGACTTATGCTGACAAGGATAATCGTTCAGGGAGTTACTACGTTGCTCAGTTTTCACCCGATAGTACGGATTCTCTAGCTATGATAAGAGGGGCCGAGCGAGTCGCTCAAAAATATCAGGTGAGTCAAAAAGAATTGTATCAATGGACTTTAAAGAGCCATTCTAAAGCTCAGAAAGCCTTGGAGGTAGGGGCTCTATCTCCTATTATCCTAGAAATGCCTGGAAAAAAAGATGAGGGTATCCGATCTAAGATTTCGGAAAAATTGTTAAGTCGAATTCCTCCAATCTTAGGTCCAGGCAGTCTGACAAGTGCTGCAAACTCTTGTTTAACGCATGACGGTGCTGCTTTTCTTTTATTGAGCCATCAAGTTGGGGAGTTTAAGATTTGTGACATGGCTCAAGTGGCAGGAGATCCTCGTTTCAGTCCCGAATTAGTTTACAAAGCAACTCTAAAATTATTGAAGAAAGTCAATCTTTCAATGTCAGATATAGATGCTGTTGAATGGAATGAAGCATTTTCAGTGATTGATTGTATCTTTGAAAGGCATTTCCCAGAAGCTGTCAATCGCTACAATCTATTTGGTGGTGCCTTAGCTTATGGTCACCCTTATGGTTGTTCAGGGGCAATCAATCTTTTACATGTAATGCAGGCGCTCCGTTTACAAAAGGGGCGGTATGGACTTTGTGCTATTGCCGGTGCTGGAGGAGTTGGTATATCTTTCCTCATTGAAAGGGTGGGAGTTTAACATGATTCAAAAAATAAAAGCTTGGGCTCAAGAGGCTCCTCATCGGCAGGCTTTAGTTATTGATGACAAATCTTACACTTACTGTGATTTATTAAGGATGATGAATCAAATAAGACTTGATTCAAAGTCATCTGATGTTTGCTTTATCGTAAAACACCGTCCGCTTGAACAGTTGATGACATTTTTAGTAGCTGTATCATTAGGCATAAAACCTGTTATTTGCCATCCTAATTTGTCTCCAGAGATCCAACAGGCCTTAGCGTCTGAAGCAGGTGCCTCCGATTTACGTTTAGAAGCAGATTTCGGAATCTTGACTTCGGGAACAAGTGGAAAACCCAAGATTTTGTGGCGAACCATGTCCTCGTGGGTAGATTTTTTTGCTGAGCAAAATCGAATTTTCCATATTAATCAGAAAACGGCTTTATTCTTAAAAGGCAATTTTAGTTTTTCAGGGAACCTTAACATGGCCTTGGCTGTCCTTTATGAAGGTGGGCAATTGATTATAAGTGATAAACCATCTCCGAGAAGTTGGGTGCAATTATGCCAGATCTGCCAAGTTAGTCACATGTATCTCTTACCAAGCCTTCTACAAGTTCTAGCAAGTCATTTAAACAGTAGGAAGATTAACTTGTCTTATATCATCAGTTCTTCTCAAACCTTGCCAGTTCCTCTGATTCGTGAGCTTTACGACAGGCAACCGAATTGCGAGATTATTGTTTTTTATGGCGCTAGTGAATTAAGTTTCATCAGCTGGTGTAAGGGCAGAGAGGTTTTAGAGTATCCCAATTTGGTTGGTCGAGCTTTTAAAAATGTCCAAATAAAGCTGAGAAACAATAAAATTTATGTTACAACTCCTTATGCGGCTGTCGGAGTAAGATGCCCCTTTACGGTAGAAGACTATGGTCATTTTTCAAAAGCAGGATTAATTTTAGAAGGGCGACCATCTGATTGGGCTAATTATGCAGGCACCAAGTTGTACTTGCCAAGGATCAGACAAAAACTACTCTCTTGTTCTTTCGTCAAGGACGCCTTTTGTCTCAAGTTAAGTAGTTATCTGGCTGGTGATGAAGTGCATGCCTTTCTTGTACTAAAAGACGGAATATCTTTACCAGAAGCTAAGAAGTCGATTTCTAGTGTTTTACTAGCCACTGAACAGCCCAAATACTGGCATACTATAGATGCCATTCCCTTGATGGATAGTTCTAAAGTGGATGTCCAGTATTTGAAAGAGCTCTGTCAAAAAAGGATTCATTAATCTCAAGTTGCATAGAGCACTTGGGATTTTTTTGTAGTTTCTCTTGTGGTGACATCAATTCTATACTAAAATAGATAAGTACAACCACAAAAGGAGAAGGCCATGCCGACAGAATATGAAAAAATGATTGCGGGGGAGTTTTATAAACCTAGCGACCCTGAGTTACGTGCCCTAGCAGCTAGATCCAGAGAAAAGCAAATGGCCTTTAATTCGGAACCTGACCGTCTCAAGAGGGCTGAAATTGTCAAATCTTGGTTTGGTTCGACTGGGGAAAATGTTGCCATGAACCCTCAGTTCGTTACCGATTACGGTGTTAATATTCATATTGGTGAAAATTTTTACTCTAACTGGAACTTGACTATGCTGGATATTTGTCCCATCACGATTGGCGGTAATGCCAATTTAATTGTTCCATAAGTTCTTCCTAATGATGGTTTTGTCGCTTTTCATTATAGTTCTTATGGGGCTTTTTTTCTACAACAAAATCGGCTCCATAATTCTGAACTGCACCCCAAAAAGTTAGACAATTAATTTATCCAAAGGATTTAGTTCTGTATTGCACAGGACTGAGTCCTTTTAGTTTTACTTTAATTCGTTTGTTGTTGTAATAATCAATATAGTCTACAATAGCTTGTTCCAATTGCTCAAGTGAATGAAACGTCTTCTCATAACCATAGAACATTTCGGATTTCAAAATACCAAAGAAGGATTCCATCATACCGTTGTCTGGGCTGTTACCTTTACGTGACATAGATGGCTGAATTCCCTTACCCTCTAAAAATCTGTGATAAAAATCGTGTTGATATTGCCATCCTTGATCACTATGAAGAATGGTATTCTCGTAATGTTCCTCACCGAAAGCCTGGTCTAACATATCTTTCACTTGTATCAAGTTCGGTGACGTAGAAAGATTATAGGCGATAATTTCGCTGTTAAAACCATCTAAAACTGGTGATAAATAGAGCTTTTGACTGCTTGCCGGAATGGCAAACTCTGTCACATCTGTGTAGCACTTTTCCATTGGTTTTGAAGCTTCAAACTGGCGTTGAATAAGGTTATCTGCTTTCTTACCAATCTCTCCTTGGTATGAAGAATACTTGCGTTTACGACGAATTCGGGCACTTAAACCAAGGATCTTCATCAGACGTTGGACTTTCTTATGGTTTACTATATAACCACGATTTCTCAATTCTAGAGTCATTCGGCGATAACCATAATTTCCTTTATGCTCAGTAAAAATAGCTTGAATTTCATCTTTAATATCATGATTTTTATCGCTTTTATCTAACTGCTTTAGTTGGTAATAATAGGTTGAACGTGCTAGCTTAATAATCTTTAGAAGAATCTCTAAGGCAAACTCTGTTACCAATCCTCGGACAATTTCTGTTTTTCTTCTTGCTCCTTTTCGTCCCTCAATCGGAGTTCTCTCAACTTTTTTAGAATAGCATTCTCCGCTCTCAGGTACTCATTTTCTGCTTGAAGACGTTCTAACTCTGTCATCTCTTCGGGTTTCTTCTTTGGTTTACGTCCCATTTTAGATGGTCTCCCTCTTGTTTTCTCAACAATAGTATACCCGCTTTTCTTATATTGTGCTATCCAATTAGGCAACATTCCAACACTTGGAAGAGCATAATCTAGAGACACCCTTATTTGAGAACGACCTTCAAGTAGAACTTTATCAATGATCTCTTGTTTTAGTTCAGGTGAATAGTAACAATTCTTTCCTTTTTTGACGATTTCTATTCCATAACGATCAATCAATTTAATCATGTACTGAAGATTGGGAATTGTTATCCCAAATATATTTGAAATCTCTTTGAAGGTTCGCCCTTGTTTCCTAAGTTCATAGATCTGGACTTTATCTTTATAAGTTAATTTCATAATAAAAACACCCCAAAAGTTAGATTTTTCTGTCTAACTTTTGGGGTGCAGTTCATTTTGTCCCAGCCTCTTTTCATTATTTAATTCCTGCTTCTAGAAGACCGTCAGCTAGACGGGCGAAGTCTTCTAAGCTAAGAGCCTCTCCTCGTACAGAAGGTTGCAGGCCTGCTGCTTTTATTCCTGCTTCCAGTTTGGCCTTCACTTCTTCGGTCTTGCCAAAACGACTGGTCAAGTTGTTCCAAAGCGTTTTGCGGCGGGGGACAAAGCTAGCCTTGCTGACAGAGAAGAAGAAATCTCCATCCTTGACGGTTACTGCTGGTTCTTCGCGGCGCACCATCTTGAGGATGGCAGAGTCGACATTTGGCGCTGGCACAAAGACGGTCCGAGGCACGATAAAGGCTACCTTAGCCGTCATATAGTATTGGACTGCAATGGATAAAGACCCGTAAGCCTTGGTGTTGGGCTCTGCTGAAATCCGATCTGCCACTTCCTTTTGCATCATGACCACAAATTCTTGGAAAGGAATCTTAGACTCGATCAAGTGCATGAGGATCGGAGTCGTGATGTAATATGGAAGGTTAGCCACTACCTTGATCGGAAGCTCTGGATTTTTAAACTCAGCGATATACTGATTGAGATCCACCTTGAGGATGTCTTGATTGACAATTTTCACATTGTCAAAATTCCGCAAGGTATCCGCTAAGATAGGAACCAAGCGGTCATCAATCTCAAAGGCCATCACTTCTGCGGCATTCTCCGCCAAAAATTCAGTGAGAGCTCCGATTCCGGGACCGATTTCGATGACATTGACTTGTTTATCAATCTCAGCGGTGTCCACAATCTTTTGAAGGATGTTGGTGTCGGTCAAGAAGTTTTGACCAAAGGATTTTTTAAAAGTAAACCCGTGACGCTCCAGCACTGCCTTGGTCACGCTATAATCTGCAATTCTCATCTATCTACTCTTTTTCCACATTACTCTTAAAACCAGTAAAATAAAAATTATATTTCCCTGCCTTATCTACATTCTTTTTCTTTAAAAATCTAGTAAAACTATCATTTTCAAAAACTATTGTATTATAAACATTTTCATTCTTTATACAAAATATATAATATTTGAAATTATTAGAATTTTGTATTTTCTCTGAAAATAGACTGTTCCAACCAGAGAATAAACTTCCAGTAATATATCCGGATTTATTTTCCTCCGTTATATAATTTTTACTGATACTTATTTTTTTATTATTTATTTTTTCATCAACTCCTATGCCATACGACACCAACCCGTTAATAATATCTAGATAAATTTCTTTCCTATTTTCTGACTTAGATTCTATTTCAAAAAACTTGTTTCCTAAAATATAGTTATCAGCTATAATTCCTTCTCGCGCATCAAATATAGTTCCATATTCTGAAACAGATGTAGAATGAACTTGGTCAGCAAAATCATCCTCATTCGAGTCTCTAAATGTTCCTATAATCGTGTTACTTAGTAATTTTTCCACATTTTGTTTAGATAATTCACCAGTACTGATACTACAGTTGATAAATTCACATGCTTCAAATGAATTTGAATCAATAAAATCAGCAGAAAAAGTGCACTCTACAAAGCTTTTATCTTTAAACCTTACTTTTTCAATCTCATAACCAGTATCACCAAATTCAACATAACTAAAATATTTAACTTCCGTGGAGCCAAATATTTCTTCCTTTTTCAAAGATATTATTTCTCTCATAACAGGTTTCAGTGCTGTGCTCAAATTATATTTCCAGTTCTCCGCCAATTCATTACCAGGATTCTCTATCCCTTCTGGATATTTTATTGAACAAATTGTAGATAATACTTGAACAAAGTCAAGAGAAATATCTAATTTTAGTGTCACATTCCATTCATTTAACAACTTATTATATGTATCGATAATATATTCAATTTTTCCTGCCTTATAAAAGGGTAACTCTTTGGTCTTACTAATATCTGCAACAAGTTCCGTAAGCTGCTTATCATAATACCTCACAGTATCTCGAACATTATCAGACACTGTATTTTTCTTATTTTCTTTACTTTGTTCAATAGCTTGTTTCCAAGTGACAATTGTCGGCAAAGCAATAACTATGCCCGCTAATACTTCTCCTTGAGATAATTTTTCGAAAATTAAATTCTTACCCTTAAAAAAATTATTTATATATAAAATAATAATAGCAATCACAACTCCAACTGCAGCAAAACTCAACAGCAATTTAGTATCCTTATTTTTCATATAAACTCCTATCAACTTAAACATGCCACCTTCATTTTAACATAATTCTCTACATTGTTAGAGTAATTCTCATACGATTTCATGGCTTCTCCAATTTCTGCCAAAATAAGCCCAATTTACTCTAAATGCTTGAGAAGTTGTTTACCATTGGAATAATCAATACGGAGAGTCTCTCCTAACTACTCCCTACGCGCTCCTGCTAGAAAACTAAGACGAATCAAGTCACTACAGCTAATATCAAAGTCACTTTCTGCTTCAACCTGCTCGGCTACTTGTGCTAAGGCTGTTTTCAAGTCATCATAACTGGCATGTTCGATTCCTAAGGAACATCCCTTGGTCACGCTATAATCTGCAATTCTCATCTCTTCTCTTTTCTAATCAGTTTAGGGGTAAAGAGTCCCCTCTACTTCCGTCTTAATAACTGGCCATCGCCTCTTCGACTTGTGCCAAACAAATCCCAAACAACTCCAAGCGTTTGAGCAGTTGTTTGCCATTGCAGTAGCCGATGCGCAAGGCTTCGCCAAGATATTCCCGGCGTTTACGGCTGTCCTTACCCATCAAAAGACCCAATCGCATCAAGTCAAACTTTGTGATATCAAAGAAATTCTCATCTTCATAAGACCCGACCAGTCCCGATAGGGCTTTTTCTAAATCTTCAAAGCTGGCATGCTCTACTCCCAAGGAACGACCTTTGGTCTTTGATTTGGGGACTGCCTCACCACGGTTTAAAAAGGCATGCTTGGCCTGTGGAATTTCTTGCATAATGATCTTGCGAATCCGCTCGCCATTGTAGTCTGGATCCGTAAAAACAATGACTCCACGAAGTTCCTGAAGCTTGGCGATTCGCTCTAGGTCATCTTGATTAATAGCCGATCCACGTGTCTCATAGGTATCCACCTTATAATAGCGTTTCAGATTGGCCGTATCGTCCTTGCCTTCCACAACAATCACTTCTGGTATTTTTCTTTTCTCAGTCAAGGCCAAATACCTTTCTCGCATTGTCATAGGTTGCCTGAGCCACTTCTTCTGTTGTTAAGCCACGAAGCCCTGCAATAAAGTCCACCACATAACGGGTATAGGCTGTTTTATTTTCACGGCCACGCTTAGGAACTGGTGCCAGATAAGGGGCATCTGTCTCAACCAAGATCTTGTCTAGCGGAAGTCCTGCTGCAGCTTCTTGAACATCTGTAGCTTTCTTAAAAGTGACCACTCCTGAGAAGGAGATCATCATTCCCAGATCCATGAAGCGTTTGGCATCTTCTAGACTACCTGAGAAAGAATGCATGATCCCACCACGTGGGCCCACTCCTTCACTCTTGATAATAGCATAAGTATCTTCCAGCGCATCACGCGTATGCACCACGAAAGGCAAGTCCAAGTCCTTAGACAATTGGATCTGGCGACGAAAGACCTTTTCTTGAACCTCTTTTGGTGCTGTCATCCAGTGGTAATCCAGACCAATTTCTCCTAGGGCGACGACTTTGGGATGTTTCAACTGTTCAAGAAGATAGGCCTCCACTTCAGGACTATAATCGCCCGCCTCCGTAGGATGCCAACCAAGCGTGAGATAGAGTTCAGGGTATTGATCTGCCAACTCCACAGCTCGCTCAATGGTTGGTTTGTCAAAACCAACGATATTGTGGGCTACAAGACCCATTTCCTTGGCTAAGTTGAGCTCTTCTTGTTCTTTTCCTGCGAATTCTTCCACATTGAGGTGGGTGTGGGTATCAAAAATCTGCATGATCTTCCTTTTCTTCGGTGTTTTTCTTCTTTCTATTATAGCAGAAAGCGCCTCTAAATTCACTTTTGGCAAAACAAAAACCAGTAGTCTCGAGTTTCTACTGGTTTTTAGCTTTTTATCTGAATTACGCAGCCAAAACTTTGCGTCCTTTACGACGACGAGCTGCCAATACGCGGCGACCATTTTTAGTTGCCATACGGTGACGGAAACCATGCTTGCGCGCACGACGGATTTTACTTGGTTGATAAGTACGTTTCACGATGAATACCTCCTCATAGATTTTGTATTCGTTTAGCCGGCTAGTTGTGATCAGTTACTAAACATACTTTACTATTCTATCGGATTCAGCTCTATTTGTCAATAGCTATGGCAAAATTGTTACAATTACAGGTCGGAGAAAAACTTTCTACATCTGACGGGTTGCCAAATAATAGGGTTCCAGCACCATCAGCGCCTTTTGCAACTGATCCAGGATATCCTCTAGGGAACTCTCCTCGAATAGAGGCACATCGTATTTGACAAGGACCTTACGAACCACTCCTTCTGCTACTGCTTGTAGAAGATCATGACGATTTTTCTCTGTTCCCTCGATCCTTTGACTCTCTCCATTTTTCTGGACGAAATAGTAAACTGGCTGAGAGATAGGAAGGGTGAGAACCTTGCATTGTTTTCCAAGACTCTGCTCGTCTTTTTTTCGCTCGATAAAACTCACCTCTAAGGATACACCAAAATCAGCTGCGTCTCCATAAAGCCTCAAGGCAAACATGGGCTCTGCCATCGTCCCTTCTCCTTTTAGATAGGCCCAAAAATGAGGGCGCAAAACCTGAGCCTGGTTCATCCATTGACTGGTCCGATCTTGCTCCAAATAGGGGTGACGCCGCTGAAAGGCTGAAACGAATTCTGTAAACTCCTTACGAGCCGCTTGTGCTAGTGCACGATACTGCTCCATCTCTGGAGCTAATTTCCCTGCTTTTGATGGTGCCTGATATTTCATTCCTTGAAGTTTTAAAAACTCTCGAATGACTGCAAATGCCATTTGCTTCCTTTCTAATTCCACTAAAAAAGAGAGAGCGGTTCAGTCCCGTCTCTCCCCCATGAGAACTAATCGCTAGATTATCCTTCGATGTCTACCACCACGTAACGGTTTGGTTCTTCTCCTTCAGAGTAGCTAGTGACTCCTTCCATCTTAGAGACAATCCGGTGAATGATCTTGCGTTCACTATTTGACATTGGATCCGTCTGTTGGGCTTGCCCGTCTTCTAATACGCGGGTGGCCAACTTTTGTGCATAGCTTTGGAGAACCTCAGCCCGATGTTCTACATAGTCATTGACATTAATGGTGATGTAGAAATTTTTGGAATAACGGTTGTAAAGATAGTTTTGCGCCAAGAGTTGCAATGCTTTCAAGACTTTTCCGTGGTAACCAATCACGCGCCCTGGCTCATTGGTATCAATCTGCATGTTGACCGTGCGGCGGTTATGTCCGCTTGAGATCGTCGCATCGACATCCATCTCATCGACAACTTTTTGCACATAATCTGTCACATCTGCGACAACTTCTTCGATATTGTAGTTTTCTTCGACTTCGATGCCAAGATCTGCAAATCCTAAATCTTTGGCTGCAGGCTCTTTGACTTTTTCAAGGATATGTTCATGCCCTTGTTCTTCGAGGACCGTACCAGCTTCTTTGTCGTGCTTGAGGATTTCTGTCTTAATCTCTTCAGAAACGACTTCGCCTTCTTCTTCGACTTTTTTAATCGCTGCAACGACACGGCCAAGATCTACTGTTGCTTCGCTAACGGTTTTGACGGGTTCGTTTTGTGCATTGATTTCTTCAGGTACACCTTTGACAGCTTTTTGATTGGCTTTGACCACCGTTGTTTCTGCGATCGGTTCAATCTCTACTTGGGCTGGCTTTTTGCCAAACAAACCAAGGAAACCTTTCTTTTCACGCGCTACAACCGTAATATGCGCCTTCATACGGGGAATATCTAATTCGTTCAAGCCATGTTGGATGGCTTCTTCTACAGTTGCTCCGGTATATAGGACCATGTGTCCACCTCTTTCTTATTTTCTCTTTTTCTGTGCTTTGTTGAAGGCACGACGTTTTTGTTTTTCAATGTCTCGAGAAGCTTGCTCTTTGGCTTTTCGCTCTGCGATAATCTTGAAGGGGTTGTTCAAGAGATAAGTTTGCCCGACTTGGTAGGCATTGGAGGTCACCCAGTACAAAGCAACCCCGCTGGCTGAGAACAAAGCAAAGAAGAAAATCATCACCGGCATGACATACATCATGGTCGTGGCACTACCATTACGCTCTGGCATGGCTTTGTTGGTCAACCAACTGCTGAAAAATGTGAACAGGGCCGCAAGAAGAGGCAAGATGTAAGTCGGGTCAATCGCTCCTAGGTCCATCCATAGGAAGTGGCCAACTTTAAGGAATTCCACACGGCTCAGAGCTTGAAACAGCGCCATCAAAACTGGCATCTGAATCAAGAGAGGAAGGAAAGCAGAGGATGTTTTGACTCCTTTTTCTTTGTAAAGGGCCCGCATTTCTTCAGAGAGTTTGGCCCGGCTATCCAGATCTTTCCCTGGGTACTTAGCCTGTATTTCCTTCAGTAAGGGTTGAATTTCCTGCATTTTGCGGGTTGAATTCATTTGGTATTGGAACAGTGGTAAGAGAACAGTCCGAATGACCAAGGTGAAGACGATAATCCCGATCCCGATATTGCCCCCGATGGAGAAGAAGCGGATCGATTCCGCAAAGAAATAGACGAAGCGTTCCCAACCACCTGTCGACTGGGCCGTCACTTGAGAGGTCCCACAGGCTGACAAGAAGAGCAAGGCTGCTCCTAATAATCCAGTTAATTTCAGTTTCTTTTTCACATTAATCCCTTTCTTGGTAGATATGCGCTAATTTCAAGACGTGTAGGAGATTCTTCTCTACTTGATGGAAGTCGAGCTCTTCGACGCCTTTACGAGCAATGACGACAAAATCATCGGTCGTAAGGAATCCTTGGTGTTTGATCAAAACATGGCGTATCAAACGTTTAATCCGATTTCGGGTGACAGCGTTGCCGAGTTTTTTGCTCACAGACAGGCCAACACGAAAGTGTGGCTGGTCTTTGTCCAAGCGGTAAACCACGAATTTCCGGTTGGCAACATTCTGGCCACTTTTAAAAACAGCATTGAAATCTTGGTCACGTTTGACGCGGTAGCTCTTTTTCAAACCTCAACTCCCTCTTTTAAATTTATTCTATTATACCATATTTTCAAAAAAAGCCAATCTCACTCAGGAGATCGGTTACTTTTTGAGAATCGTAAGGAGAAAGGGAAGGGTGTAATAGAGATTAAGTAAGATGTGACCCAACATAGGATAGAAGAGGCTAGTACTCCTGTAATAAAGGAGGCCAAAAATTAGGCTGGGAATAAGGTAGATGATGCTGGCTCCTAGCGAAAATGGACTGTGTACAAAATGCAGGCCACTATAGATAAGGGCAGGTAGCCAAATCTCAGCGTAAAGGGACCAGCCTTTGAAATAGGCATTCACCAAGGCGCCCCGAAAGATCAGCTCCTCTGTCACTGGGCGCACAACCACCATCATGACAAGGAGGATCACAAGGCCAGTTGGCGTAATTTCACGAGGAAAGAGACTCCAAACTGCTCCTCGACCTTGGACAAAGCCACTGACGAAGTAATCCAGCCAGTAGATCAAACAAGCTGCAAAGACAGCTTCTATCAATGATTGCAGAGGCTTCTTACCGAGTTTAAAAGAAACCTTTTTGGAAAATCGATAGACCAAAAAGCCCGCAAAAGCCGCATAGAATCCCTCTAGCATCAACAAGGCCAAATAATAACTATCAGCGCTTGCTAGGACATTGGATAGGTACTGCGCTAAGGGAGGAAATTGAGGGCGGATGTAAAAGTAAAACAAGAGAAGAAAAAGAGGATAGAGGAAGGATAGCTTTCTTTTGATAAATTTCATAGTTTCCTTTCTGAAGAATCAACACTTGTCCCTGAGATAGGCTACATAACCTCCTAACACAGCCAGCAATATCACGAGACAAAGCAGGGTTTCAGCCCCTACCAGATAGTCCAAAAGGGGCTGGTGCAAGAGGCCTTGGGCCATTTTCAGCGAAGTGGCTGTGATGACAGTTGGAAAGGTCAAGGCTGAAAAAGCAGGTTGGAAGCCTGCTTTGACCATCCTTGGGAGACGTGTCAAAACAAAGAAATAAAAAGCTTGCGAAGCGAGCACCATAATCCATAAGAACCAAGTAGGAAGACTGGCTCCACCAACCCGCACTAAGGCCGCTAAAAGAAGGGAAAAGGGAGCACAATAGATCCCTTCTTGGCCCAACAAGTGAGCAGGCAGGGGATTTTTCTTTAAATCAGTATAGATAACTGGATAAAGTAGGAAGGTCAAGCCAAAACCAACCACCAATGCAAGATAGGCAATGAGCCGCTGGCCGACAACTGGGTAGGTCAAGGCTGCCACTGCGATCCCCACATAGAGAACGGTCCAACTTGGAGTGGCTGTGACTCTTGGACGGACCAGGACATGGGTCTTGGTAAAATAGAGGATCAAGCAGACATCTAGAAGAAAAGCAGACCACCAGACCACTTGAGAAAGGCCTCCAACTGCTGGGAAAAGCCGCAAGAGATAGGTAGAGAGAATCATTCCAGCCATGGGAAAGGTCGCCATTCCAGATAAAAGAGCAGGTTGTTGCAGTTCCATCTTTGTTTCTTGCCAGCGAATCAGGTGATAGGCTAGAAAGAAAAACCATAAGAATAGGCCTATCAGACTAAAGAGATGAGAAAGAGCTGGTAGGCTATCTGCCGTCAGATTTCCAGCACCTACTAACCCCAAAAGACAGCCCGAAAATACCAAGGGAATCTTTTTCATTGCAACCTCCATCATTTCTATTGCTATCAGTATAACATAAAATCAAGAGGAAAAAAAAGAGAGTGGGACAGAAATTGAACTGCTCCCAGTCAAGTAGACAATGAAATAATAAAAGATTAAGCAACGGCCT
>OATR01000140.1_pt1 | contig 25075 bp, 22 predicted proteins | sample 1476031 | NCBI WGS metagenome assembly OATR01 (sample SAMEA2579982, study PRJEB22360) | human gut metagenome | biome: human gut; feature: human-associated habitat; material: faeces | place: Denmark | collected 2008/2010
AAAAGACCATCTCTGTCACCCTTTCAGGTGTGGATGGAGCTGCTGAAATCAAGAAGATCATGGATAAATTCCGTGGCAATGCTCCTAAACAATTCAATAACACAGATATTGTTAAGACAGAAGACTTCTTGGCACAAACAGCTACTACTGCAAGCGGCGTTGAACAATTGACAACTCCACCAAGCAATGTGCTGAAATACAGCTTGGCAGACGATTCTTGGATCGCTGTCCGCCCTTCAGGAACAGAACCAAAAATCAAATTCTACATCGCTACAGTTGGAACATCTGAAGCAGATGCTAAAGAAAAAATCGCCCATATCGAAGCAGAAATCAATGCTTTTGTAGGGTAAAATAAACAAGTAGAGTCATTGGATAGAGCTATCTGGTGGCTCTATTTGTTTGAAACGGGAGTTGGTTCCCCTGATTTTCAATCAAAAAGTGTTTGTTTTAAACAAAAAATGTGGATTTGAAAAGAGAAAAGAGGTATAATAGAAAAAAGAATACAAACAAAACATGTGAAATAGGTACAAAATATGAAAAAACACCAACGCATGGTCGAGATCGAAAAATTAGTGAATCGTAGAGGTGTGATAACGGTTACTGAAATCGTGGAAATGATGAAGGTATCTGATATGACGATCCGCAGAGATTTGGCCGAGTTAGAAGAACAAGGCTTGATTACAAGAATTCACGGAGGAGCTCGCAGTAATCAACAATTAAAATACAGAGAAATCCCTCATGAAGAAAAGTTGTATCAACATATTGCGGCCAAAAGACAGGTTGCCTCAAAAGCTGCAAAGTTGATTCAGGATGGAGAGACGATCTTCCTAGGGCCTGGGACCTCTGTTGAAATTTTGGCAGAAGAAATTCAAAATGAAGAGTTACGTGTCATCACCAATTGTCTCCCTATTTTCAATGAACTCTACAAGAAAAGTTCAGATACCTTTAAAGTGATCCTTTTGGGTGGAGAGATGAGAGACTTGACACAGGCTTTTGTGGGGGAGATCACCAATGCCCTATTAGAACGGATGTATTACAATAAAATGTTCTTTAGTGGAAACGGCATCAAAGATGGTCAAGTGATGACCTCCTCATTCGAAGAAGCCTTCACACAGCGCTTAGCAATTGAAAAGTCTTCTGAAAGTTACCTTTTAATGGACTCATCAAAAATTGGCAAGGAAGATTTTACCTCGATCTGTTCGCTCAGTGATGTGACAGCTGTGATTACAGATGTCTCTACCGACAATGCTCACGAAGAGTTAGAAGTTTATACCCAAGTGATCGTTTAAAAAATAAAATAATCGTAGCTAGCGTACGAGGGTCCCCTCATCCTTCTACTGGTGAGTTGCTTGTAGTGTGGAATTAGAAGTGATTTTTTAAATCGTTTTGTTTCACACTATTTTTGTTCATAAACGAACAAATGAAACCGCTGTCTAAAAACTAAACAATTCGTTTATGACCAATTAAAGATAAAATCAAACAAAAAATGTTGACTTTTTGTTTATAATGGTGTATATTATAGGTGTATGTAAAAAGTAACTTAACATGCTTTGCATCTGAGGTGCTTTTTTAACTGATCGAGCAATCGATCAATCATAAATAATTTTTTGGAGGCATAGTAATGGCTATTGTAATTGGTGCAGATGCATCTGGAAAACGTTTAAAAGAACTTGTAAAAGACTTTTTAAACACTGAAGGATTTGAAGTAGTTGATGTAACTGCAGATGGTCAAGATTTTGTTGACGTCACTTTGGCAGTTGCAAAAGAAGTGAACGCAGCTGATGGCAATTTGGGTATTGTGATCGATGCCTATGGAGCTGGTCCATTCATGGTTGCTACTAAGATCAAAGGAATGGTTGCTGCTGAAGTTTCTGATGAACGTTCTGCATATATGACTCGTGGACACAACAACGCTCGTATGATTACTATGGGTGCTGAAATCGTTGGGGATGAATTAGCAAAAAACATCGTTAAAGGTTTCGTAAATGGTAAATACGATGGTGGTCGTCACCAAATTCGTGTAGATATGCTTAATAAAATGTGCTAGGAAAGAGGAAAGAAAAAAATGAAAATTGCAATTGGTTGTGACCATATCGTTACAAATGAAAAAATGGCTGTTTCAGAATTTTTGAAATCAAAAGGTTACGAAGTACTTGACTTTGGTACATATGACCATGTCCGCACACACTACCCAATCTTTGGTAAAAAAGTTGGTGAAGCTGTAGCTAGCGGTCAAGCAGATCTTGGTGTATGTATCTGTGGTACTGGTGTTGGTATCAACAATGCGGTAAACAAAGTTCCTGGTATCCGTTCTGCATTGGTTCGTGATATGACAACTGCTCTTTACGCTAAAGAACAATTGAACGCGAACGTCATCGGTTTCGGTGGTAAAATCACTGGTGAATTGTTGATGTGCGATATCATCGAAGCATTCATCCATGCTGAATACAAACCAACTGAAGAAAACAAAAAATTGATTGCAAAAATCCAACATGTTGAAACCCATAATGCTCACCAAGCAGATGCAGACTTCTTTACTGAATTTCTTGAAAAATGGGATCGCGGTGAATATCACGATTAAGGGGTAGAATATGATTCTAACGGTAACTTTGAATCCATCTATTGATATTTCTTATCCACTAGAAAAATTGAACTTGGATACCGTCAATCGCGTATCTGAAGTTTCTAAAACAGCTGGTGGGAAAGGTCTTAATGTTACACGTGTCCTTTCAGAAAGTGGAGATCAAGTAGTAGCGACAGGTTTTGTCGGTGGTACAAATGGTCAATTTTTGAAAGAGCATTTGCCAGCAGGAGTTCAGGCAGCGTTCTTTGATATCGATGGGGATACACGGAATTGTATCGCGATTCTACATGAAGGGAATCAGACAGAAATCCTGGAAGCAGGACCTGAAATTAGCAACTCTGAGTCAGAAGGATTCTTAAGCCATTTTGAAGAATTGATGAAGGATTCAAATGTTATTGCTATTTCTGGTAGTCTCCCAGCTGGCCTGTCTACAGATTATTATGCAAAACTCATTGAGATCTCTCAAAAGTATCAACGCAAGGTTGTACTGGATTCGTCAGGAAAATCTCTAGAAGCAGTTTTGAAATCTAGCTTCAAACCAACTGTTATCAAGCCAAACAATGAAGAACTTTCTCAACTTTTGGGGAAAGAAGTAACAGAAGATCTTTCAGATTTGAAAGAAGTGTTAACAGATCCTTTATTTGATGGTATTGAATGGATTATCGTCTCACTTGGAGGAGATGGTGCATTTGCCAAGCATCAAAACACCTTCTACAAAGTTGATATTCCTGAGATTGAAGTAGTCAATCCGGTTGGTTCTGGAGATTCTACGGTTGCGGGAATTTCATCGGCTCTCAATAGTCAAAAAAATGACGAAGAATTGTTGAAACACGCAATGGTATTGGGAATGCTCAATGCACAAGAAAAAATGACTGGCCATGTGAATATGGACAACTACGATCAACTATATAAAGAAATTAAAGTAAAAGAGGTATAAAAATGGCGCTTACAGCACAAAAACGTAAATCATTAGAAAAACTTTCAGACGAAAATGGAATCATCTCAGCTTTGGCATTCGACCAACGTGGTGCCTTGAAACGCTTGATGGGTCAATACCAAGACGCTGAACCAACTGTAGCTCAAATGGAAGAATTGAAAGTTCTTGTAGCAGATGAATTGACAAAATATGCTTCATCTATGCTTCTTGACCCTGAATATGGACTTCCTGCTACTAAAGCTTTGGACAAAAACGCTGGACTTCTTCTTGCCTATGAAAAAACAGGATACGATACTTCAAGCACAAAACGTTTGCCTGACTGCTTGGACGTATGGTCTGCAAAACGTATCAAAGAACAAGGTGCAGATGCCGTTAAATTCTTGCTTTACTATGATGTGGATAGTGCAGATGAATTGAACCAACAAAAACAAGCTTACATCGAACGCGTAGGTTCTGAATGTGTGGCTGAAGATATCCCATTCTTCTTGGAAATCTTGGCTTACGATGAAAAAAATGCTGACACAGGTTCTGTTGAATTTGCTAAAGAAAAACCTCGTAAAGTTATTGAAGCAATGAAAGTATTCTCAAACCCACGCTTCAATATCGATGTATTGAAAGTTGAAGTTCCTGTAAACATGAAATATGTTGAAGGATTTGCTGAAGGTGAAGTGGTTTACAGCCGTGAAGAAGCTGCTGGTTACTTCAAAGCTCAAGACGAAGCTACAAACCTTCCATACATCTACTTGAGTGCTGGTGTATCAGCTAAATTGTTCCAAGAAACTCTTGAATTTGCACACAATTCAGGTGCTAACTTCAACGGTGTACTTTGCGGACGTGCAACTTGGGCTGGTTCAGTTCAATCTTACATTGAAAAAGGTGAAGAAGCAGCGCGCGAATGGTTGCGTACAACAGGATTCCAAAACATTGATGAATTGAACAAAGTTCTTCAAAAAACTGCTACTTCTTGGAAAGAAAGAGTTTAATCAACGAACTTACTGAAACAAGTACCTCCTGATGAAGTCCGATCTCATTAAACTAGATTGGACTTCAATTGAGATGAAATTGAATAGGAACCCTTGGTAGATAGACGTCATCGTCTGTTTTCCAAGGGTTTTTGTTTATTCAAAAAAAGGACTGATTCCTAGTTTTAGAGGATATTCGTATGCTCTTCTAGATAAAGTATAAAAGAGAGTCGTCCTCGAAATAATTTCTCCCATTTACTTTGGCGAATAGTAGTCGATGGAGAAAACTGAATAGGGGCTGAGGTTATTCTTGCTATATTTCTATTATTTTTTTATCGTGTAGCCCCTTCATTACAAAATCCTGAATGTAGACATGCAAACAAGAATCGTGTTTGAAATAAACAAAATTTTAGAAAAAATAGCAAAAAAAGAATCAGAAAGGGTTTACAAAAACATTTTTAAATGTTATAATGAAAACATAGTTTGAATAGGGTGGATCGTAACTGAGTCATATTAGGCGAGACTGCAAATGAATTCGGGAGTAGTAGTATTCTGTTTTCCCAGCTCGTTTGTGGTCTTTTTGCAGTTTTTTCTGTGTTCTGCCATTCTACCAGTTCGGTTCATAATAAAGTGGAAAGGGGGAGTTGCAGTGTATCGGATCGTAAGCCCGATTAATAATAATATAGCTCTGGTGAAAGATGAAAGTCAAAGAGAGTTAATTGTTACAGGTAAAGGGATTGTCTTCCAAAAGAAAAAAGGGGACATTATTGCTTCAAGCCTGGTGGACAAGGTCTTTCGTTTAAATACGGAAGAGTCCAAAGAAAACTTTTTAGCTCTTTTAAAAGACGTACCACTGGACTTTATTACGGTAACTTATGATGTGATAGACACATTAACCCTGAAGTACAACTATCCGGTGCAGGATTATTTATATGTAACTCTAACTGATCACATTTATTGTACCTACCAGTCTATTCAAACAGGTAACTACCAAAGCAGTAAGTTACCAGATGTTTCAAGAGAGTATCCAATTGAATACAAAATTGGTGCTGAGGCTCTGTCCATTTTCAAATCGAAACTACTCGATCGTTTTCCAGATGAAGAACTTGGAAGGATTGCTATTCACTTTATAAATGCGAGACGTGATGGAGAAGTAGCTCCATCAGTTGAGATTAGCCGAACCAAGCATATTCTTGACTTAGTCAAGCAGGAGTTGGCTCGAAACCATATCGAACGAACGTCCCTAAATAGCAATTTTTATGACCGCTTTATGGTCCATCTAAGTTATTTTTTGGATTATATCGATCGATCCAGAAAGGACAATACCTCTTTACTTGGAATGGAAGAACATCTGAAGATTTCGTATCCTGAGGCTTTTGAAATAGGAAATCGAATCTATGATGTGATTGCAAGAGAAACGGGTGTGGATTTATTCCACAGTGAACGCATTTACATTGTGTTACACATTCAACGTCTCTTGTAAAAATTAGTTTGCTCTATCATTAAATTTATAAGGAGGAAATATTATGAATAGAGAAGAAGTCCAATTGTTGGGTTTTGAGATCGTGGCTTATGCTGGCGACGCTCGCTCAAAATTACTTGAAGCTTTAAAACAAGCTGAAGCTGGCGATTTTGCTAAAGCAGAAGCTCTTGTTGAAGAAGCAGGTGGTTGCATTGCTGAAGCTCACAAAGCGCAAACATCTATGCTTACTCAAGAAGCATCTGGAGCAGAAATTCCTTACAGCATCACCATGATGCATGGACAGGACCACTTGATGACAACCATCTTGTTAAAAGATGTGATTCATCATCTCATCGAATTATATAAAAGGGGAGCTAAATAATGAACAAACTCATTGAGCTTATTGAAAAAGGGAAACCATTCTTTGAGAAGATTTCTCGTAATAAATATTTGCGAGCGATTCGTGATGGTTTCATTGCAGGGATGCCTGTAATCTTATTCTCATCTATCTTCATCCTGATTGCGTATGTACCAAACGCATGGGGATTCCACTGGTCTAAAGATATTGAAACATTCTTGATGACTCCATATAACTATTCTATGGGCATCTTGGCCTTCTTCGTTGGTGGTACAACGGCCAAGGCTTTGACTGATTCAATGAACCGTGACCTCCCAGCAACCAACCAAATCAACTTCATTTCTACAATGTTGGCTTCTATGGTTGGCTTCTTGCTCATGGCTGCAGAACCTGCTAAAGATGGCGGATTCTTAACAGCATTCATGGGAACTAAAGGGTTGCTAACAGCCTTTATTGCTGCATTCGTTACTGTTAATGTTTACAAAGTCTGTGTGAAAAACAATGTGACGATCCGCATGCCGGACGAGGTTCCACCAAATATTTCACAAGTATTTAAAGACTTGATTCCATTTACATTGTCAGTTGTAATCTTGTATGCACTTGAATTAGTTGTGAAAGCAAGCCTTCATGTAACGGTTGCTGAATCAATCGGTACTCTTATTGCTCCACTCTTCTCAGCTGCAGACGGATACCTTGGTATTACCTTTATCTTTGGTGCTTATGCCTTCTTCTGGTTTGTAGGGATCCATGGTCCTTCAATCGTAGAACCAGCGATCGCTGCGATTACTTACGCAAATATTGATAACAACTTACATTTGATTCAAGCTGGACAACATGCCGATAAAGTCATCACATCTGGTACTCAAATGTTTATCGTTACCATGGGTGGTACTGGTGCAACCTTGATTGTTCCATTCCTCTTCATGTGGTTGTGTAAATCAGAACGGAACCGTGCAATCGGACGTGCTTCTGTTGTTCCTACATTCTTTGGTGTAAACGAACCAATCTTGTTTGGTGCTCCAATTGTATTGAACCCAATCTTCTTTGTTCCATTTATCTTTGCTCCAATTGCAAACGTATGGATCTTCAAATTCTTCGTTGATACTTTGGGAATGAACTCATTCTCTGCTAACCTTCCATGGGTAACTCCTGGACCTCTTGGTATTGTTCTTGGTACAAACTTCCAAGTACTTTCCTTCATCCTTGCTGCACTTCTTGTTGTAGTGGACATTGTTATTTACTATCCATTCGTTAAAGTTTACGATGAACAAATTCTTGAAGAAGAACGTTCAGGTAAATCAAACGATAGCTTGAAAGAAAAAGTTGCTGCAAACTTTAACACTGCTAAAGCAGATGCTATTCTTGAAAAAGCTGGTGTTGAAGATGAACCAGCTCAAAACAATATCACAAAAGAAACAAACGTATTGGTTCTTTGTGCAGGTGGTGGAACTAGTGGACTTCTTGCCAATGCTTTGAATAAAGCTGCTGCAGAATACAATGTTCCTGTGAAGGCTGCTGCTGGTGGCTACGGTGCTCACCGTGAAATGTTGCCAGAATTTGACCTTGTTATCCTTGCTCCTCAAGTAGCTTCAAACTATGAAGATATGAAGGCTGAAACAGATAAACTTGGAATCAAATTGGCTAAGACTGAAGGAGCTCAATACATCAAGTTGACTCGTGATGGTAAAGGCGCTCTTGCATTCGTTCAAGAACAATTTCAATAATAATAAGATTTACTGTTGATCGAAGTGAGATGGAGAAGGATTGCTCACTGACTCCTCTCCATCTTGCTTTGTTTTTATTTTATGATTGAGAAGGGGAAACTTATGTCAAAAACATTACCTAAAGATTTTATTTTTGGTGGCGCAACAGCAGCTTATCAAGCAGAAGGTGCAACACATACAGATGGTAAAGGACCAGTTGCATGGGATAAATATTTAGCAGACAACTATTGGTATACTGCTGAACCAGCGAGTGATTTCTACCATAAATATCCAGTAGACTTAAAATTAGCAGAAGAATATGGCGTAAATGGAATCCGTATTTCTATTGCTTGGTCACGTATTTTCCCAACTGGCTATGGTGAAGTCAATCCAAAAGGGGTAGAATTCTATCATAAGTTATTTGCAGAATGTCATAAACGTCATGTAGAACCATTCGTTACACTTCATCACTTCGATACACCAGAAGCACTTCATTCAAACGGAGACTTCTTGAATCGTGAAAATATCGAACACTTTGTGGACTATGCTGCATTCTGCTTTGAAGAGTTTCCTGAAGTAAATTACTGGACAACTTTCAATGAAATTGGACCAATTGGTGACGGCCAATACTTAGTTGGTAAATTCCCACCAGGAATTAAATACGACCTTGCCAAAGTCTTCCAATCTCACCACAATATGATGGTTTCTCATGCTCGTGCTGTGAAATTGTACAAAGACAAAGGTTATAAAGGTGAAATCGGGGTTGTTCACGCCCTTCCAACTAAGTATCCATTGGATCCTAAAAATCCTGCAGACGTACGTGCTGCTGAGTTGGAAGATATCATCCACAACAAATTTATCTTGGATGCTACTTACCTCGGACACTACTCAGATGCAACCATGGAAGGGGTAAACCACATTCTTTCAGTTAATGGTGGTAGCTTGGATCTTCGTGACGAAGACTTTGCAGCGCTTGAAGCAGCTAAAGATTTGAACGACTTCCTTGGAATTAACTATTACATGAGTGACTGGATGGAAGCCTTTGATGGTGAAACTGAAATCATCCACAACGGTAAAGGTGAAAAAGGAAGCTCTAAATACCAAATCAAAGGTGTTGGACGTCGTGTAGCTCCTGACTATGTCCCTCGTACTGACTGGGACTGGATCATCTACCCTCAAGGTTTGTATGACCAAATCATGCGTGTCAAGAAAGATTATCCAAACTACAAGAAGATCTACATCACTGAAAACGGACTTGGATACAAAGATGAATTTGTGGACAACACTGTTTACGATGATGGCCGTATTGATTATGTGAAACAACACTTGGAAGTATTGTCTGATGCGATTGCCGATGGTGCAAACGTAAAAGGATACTTCATCTGGTCATTGATGGACGTCTTCTCATGGTCTAATGGTTATGAAAAACGTTACGGACTCTTCTACGTTGATTTCGATACACAAGAACGTTATCCTAAGAAATCTGCACATTGGTACAAGAAGTTGGCTGAAACTCAAGTGATTGAATAACCTCACTTGAAGGTATCCTATTTTGTTATCAAATACTCTAGAAAAGGTCAAAGATTTTCATAAAATGGTCTTTGAAAAAGTCTGTGTCGTTTGTTTCGAGGTAGATTTTTTCCCTTTTCAATAACAAAAAGAAAGGAATTGATTGTGACGATTGAATTAAAAAATGATTACTTAACTGCCCAATTCCAAGAAGTCGGAGGAGCCCTTTCTTCCATTAAGGACAAAGACGGGGTTGAATACCTCTGGCAAGGGGATGCAACTTATTGGAGTGGCCAAGCGCCAGTCTTATTCCCGAATTGCGGAAGTGTTCGTGACGATAAGGCTTTGTTTGGTCAAAAAGTGGGTCAGCTTCCAAGACATGGATTGGTCCGCAAAAAAACATTCCAGGCTCATCCTGTAAACGATCACCAAGTGAAGTTTACAATTGAAGATACTCCAGAGATGTTTGAGCAATATCCTTATCATTTTAAGTTGAGTATTTTGTATACGTTGAAAGAAAAATCAATTGTAACAGAGTACATTGTTGAAAATCTTTCAGATGAAGTGATGCCTTACTTTATTGGTGGTCACCCTGGTTTCAATTGCCCTCTTGTTGCAGGTGAAGCTTATGAAGATTATTATTTGGAATTTGAAAATGAGGAAACTTGTACAGTTCCAAAACAATTTCCTGATACAGGGCTTTTAGATGTACAAGATCGTACGCCGTTCTTACAAGGCCAAAAAACACTTGATTTGGACTTCAAGATTTTTGAAAAAGATGCGGTAACACTTGATCAATTGTCCTCAAGAAGTATCCGTCTGAAATCGAAAAAGCATGATAAGGGAATTCAGTTACAATTTAAGGACTTCCCTCATCTGATCTTATGGTCTACGACCAATAAAGGTCCATTCATCGCTTTGGAACCTTGGAGTGGTCTATCTACCTCTTTAGAGGAATCTGACCAGTTTGATCAAAAACGGGATGTATCATTTGTTGAACCAAAGCAAGCTGATCAAAAGAGCTTTGTCATTGAAGTGCTAGGAATCTAGCCTCTATCATTCTTGTTTATTAGCGATAGTCCAAGATCTCCCTCCTTTAAAATAATGTTCAATTGAGACAATTTTTGACTTGGACTATCGTTGATTGTAGATGATAGCGATGGAAAGTTTGATTGAAAATAGAAGAACAAGACTGAATGAATGTTATTTGAGATTCATTTAGTCTTGCTTTTTTATATGGTGATCATAACAAAAAATCAGCCACAGGATCAATAGCATTATCACTGACCCTGTGGCTGATTCGTTTATTGTGGTCGTCTTATTCGACCACTGATTTAATTTGCTCAATGATTTTATCGGCATTCATTGTACCGTAGTCCATCATATTAATGACTTCAACATGGATATTTTTATCTTTTACAAGGTCCAAGATTGTATCTTTTTGGAAAGCTACTTGAGGGCCTAAGAAGATACCGCTGATATCTTCTTTAGCAAGTTCTTCAGGTAATTCACTTGTTGGAACTGCATAAATGTGATAATCATATCCTTTTGTTTCTGCAGATTTGCGTAATTTAGTAACCAGCATACTGGTACTCATTCCAGCTGAACAAGCTAATACAATTGTTTTTGTCATGATAGAAATCCTTCTTTCTTTTATAGTGAATAGAAATTATTTTCTTTAAACGAATATTCTTTATGGGTATTATTCCAGTCGATCGTAACCGTAGTATCTCTTTCAGCTGAGACGCTTAGTTTAGTGACTGTTGAGTTTTCCCAGTAAATATCTAAGGTTAAACCAGATTTTGTTTTATACCCTTTGAGTGATCCTGTTTCGAAAGCTTTCGGTAAAGCAGGAAGCAAATGAATCGTAGTCCCAAAATCATGGACAATCATTTCTAGGATACCGTTGACAGCCCCAAAGTTCCCATCAATTTGAAATGGTGGGTGATTGTCTAATAAATTATCTAAAGTAGATTTGGCTAGTAACTTTTCAAAATTATTGAATGCTTCAGTAGGACGGTTTAACCGAGCAAAGAAGTTGATAATCCATGCACAGCTCCAGCCGGTATGACCTCCACCGTTAGCTAATCTTTTTTCAAGAGTATTGAAACTTGCTTGGAAGAGCTCTGGATTTTTTAATTCATTGATTTCATTTCCTGGGAATAAACCAAATAGATGAGAAATATGTCTATGGCCTGGTTCGGATTCTTGATAATCTGTTTGCCATTCCATGATACATCCTTCAGAGTTGATCTTTGTAGCAGGAAGATGGTTCAAAATGTATTGATTTCTTTCCTTGATTTCTGATGGGATAATGGAGTCTGGTAAGTGGCCAAACCTGGTGAGGAAGTCTCTGACAATCTGAATATCCATGGTTGGACTAATACAGAGTTGACCAGCTTGTCCATCGTTTGTAATATAGGTATTTTCAGGTGAAACCGAAGGCCCTGTATTGAGTGTACCGTTGTATTCAAATAAATAGGAGTTTAAGAACTTCCAATTTTCTAGCAATACTTCACCGTATTCTGAAAGGAATTGATCATCATGGCTGTACTCGAAATGTTCAATAATATCGAGAGAAAGCCAGATGCCACCCATCGGCCAAATCGTTGCAGGCATGTAGAAATCAGAAGGTGCAGCATCACCAAAAATATCCGTGTTGTGATGAAGTACAGCCCCGTCAGCGCCATACATGGATTGTGCCACTTTTTTCCCATTAGGAAGACTATTCTTTAAAAAGTCAAAGAGCGGGAAATGTAACTCAGAAAGGCCAAGCTTTTCACAAAACCAATAGTTCATCTGAGTATTGATGTTAATGGTGTAGCGACTACCCCAAGGAGGAGTATAGTCCTTACTCCAAATTCCTTGTAGGTTGGCTGGGAAACTACCTTTTCTGCTTGATGAGATCAGTAAATATTTCCCAAAGTTAAAGTAAGCTAAGCTAAGAGATGGTGTTACATTTCCTTCTTTAGCATCGTTTAATGCATCCGGTAGGACGACTGTATCTTTTGCTTCATTGAAGTTTAATGTAGAACGGTTAAATAGTTGACTAAAATCAGTTATATGCTCAGTCTTTAAGGTATCGTATGGAACCTTCTTAGAGGTGCTCAGCTGATCCAGACACCATTGCCGAGGTTCTTCTGATCGAATGCTTGTGCGTCCAGTTACGCCGATAACTAATTTTGTTGCATGTTTGATGACGATTCGAGAATCATAATATTCGACTGCTCCGTCACAGGAATGAACGTTCAAGCCCATTGCAAACTCAATGCCCTGAGTTTTATTGCCGTTGTATCCTGAAAGCACGAGTGTATTATCAATCAGTTCTAGCTCATCCAAATAGGACTCACTTTGTCCACTGGTTGGGCTTCGTCTCATCAGGTAAAGCTCGATGTTGAGATTGCTTCCTTCTATCTGATAGAATAATTCATTTGCAGGATAGGAAATGAAGCAGGTCCGATTTTCTTGTTGCTTTAAACGGCTGTATGAGATGGTGCAAGTACCGTCATCCAATGTCAATTCTTTTGAATAGTCGGAATAATCCAGTGAATGAATGGCCTCAATATGAACCTGGCCCAGTGGCTCGTAGTGCCTTGGGTGAGGCGATTTTGCAAACAGATACCGTCTTGCCAAGAGATGGGCCTTCTCAATTTCTTGCTGTTGGAGGGCCTCTCTGATAGGGGCGATGGCATCAATAGCATGTTTATTTAAACGATCAATTTCCCAGCCAGAATACAATGAATCTTCATTCATGTAGAGGATATCATGATTGGGATTTCCTAAAACCATTGCCCCTAGAAAACCATTTCCCAAGGGAGAAGCGTCTTCCCATGAATTAGCTGGCTTTTTAAAAATAATCTTTGTCATAACCTTATAAACCTTGTTCTTCTTTTAAGAATTGTTTATCCATTGCTTTGACGAAAGGTAAATATCCGAAGAATCCAACAACGATCAACAAGATTTGAATGAGTGATCCCATGATATTGAAGTTAGTTGAAATAAATCCGCTCAAGATAATTGGTGTAGTCCATGGAACTGGAACAACAGGAATTGGTGCAATATGTAATACAGCAAGACCATAAACCAAGAAGAATTGAAGAAGGTATACGAAGATAAATGGAATGAACATGTAAACGTTCATAACGACTGGAAGTCCATACATGAATGGTTCATGTACCAAGAAGATAGATGGGATCCAAGAGAATTTACCCATAGATTTTGCACGTTCTGATTTACATCCAAAGATTAATGTCAATGGAATTGCAAAGTTGAAGACACCAGAGTAGACTTCCCAGAAAGTAAGGGAAACGATGTAAGGAAGTGCATGTCCTGCGTTATAGGCATCCAAGTTTGCAGCCATCATAGTCAATAGAATAGGTCTCCAAACAACTCCGACAACATTGGCACCATGGATACCGAAGAACCAGAGTAATTGTTGGATCAGGATGAAGATGGCAATTGCCCAAATACTGTCACCCAAGGCAAGTAATGGTTGGGTAAACATTTGATACATGAAGTCAGAGAAATATCCATATGGAGTTAGAGAGAAGCCAAAGCGAACGACCAAGAAGAACAATAATACGACAAACATTGGAATGATAGATGTGAAACTCTTGGTAACATTTTCAGGAATGGCATCTGGTAACTTGATAGTGATATCTCGTTTAATAAAGTAATGATAAATTTTGAGAGAGATAATTGTAGTAATTAAGGCTGGGAAGATCCCTTGTGCACTAAAGAGCGCAGTTGGAATGACATTGGCTACAGAAAGCTTTTCAACAGCTTTTCCAGCGACTTCTCCGGCCCCTTTATAAGAAAAGTTTGAAATTACAAGGAAGGACAAGAAGCTTACAATAATCCCATATAATTTATTGATCTTTAATTGTTCACTATAGGAATTGGCAACAGCAATTAAGATCGTAACGGTCAACATTCCGATAGAAATGGTTCCCAGTTGAGAGAAGAAATTCACCAAAAAGGTATTGACATTTGGTGCAAACTTATCCAAGAATGGAAGATTGGCCATCAAGATTCCGACTGCACCGACGATTGTTACAGGTGTAGTGGCGATCATACCGTCACGAATAGCAACGAATTCTTTGGTGCTATTCAGTTTATTAGCAATTGGATTTGCAATTTTTTGCAATTTATCAATGAATTGATTAAACATAAAATTCCTCCGTTTTTCCATAAATAATATAGAAATTAGAATCCTAAACATACTTTTTACATTTAAGGACCAGTGTTAAACGCTTTGAAAATAAATGAAAAAAATAAGTCCTCCTCCAAAAAAATAAAAATGGTACCATTGCAATTTGCTACCTATATAATATCCTGTAATAGTTCTGAATTCAATAGATGACGAAAAGGTTGGTGTAAATTCAAAAATGATCCGTCATTTCTTCAAGAGTATTCAAAAGATGATCTAAATGGTATAATATAATAAAGGTTTTATAGGTAGAATAAAGAGGATAGTATATGACCAGATTAAGTAGAATAGAAGAAGTTGAAGCCATTATTCGGCGGAAACGCCGCATGGCCATAAAAGAGTTGGAGCAGCTAACCTATTCAAGTGCATCAACACTTAGAAGAGACTTGATTTACCTAGAAGAGCATGGACTCATACGGAGAGCACGTGGAGAAGTTTTTCTAAATTCCTCTAATACTAATGAAGAATCGTATTTCTTGAGGGAAAACAAAAATAAAAATGCCAAAAAAAAATAGCAACCCTATCTAGAGACTTCATAGGTCCAGGGATGTGTATTTATCTAGACGCTAGTACGACAGTTTTTGAACTATGTCCCTACGTTTGTGAAGTGAATCATTTAATTATTTTGACCAATGATTTAAAATCAGCCCAATATTTGGCTGAACATACGAATCCGTCTAATAAAATTTTTGAGATTGGAGGCGAAGTGCGTCACCATTCTACCACCTCTATCTGTCAGGATTTTGAACATTCCTTTATTCAACATTTTAATATTGATCTTGCAATCTGTTCGGCCAGTGGCATTGATGATAGATTTGTGTATGAAAAGTCTTTGAATCAAGCTTTGGCGAAGAAAAACATTATCGAAAAGGCTAAAAATACGATTTTATTAGTCGATCAAACAAAATTTTTCCATACTGGATTTTATAAAATTAACCAACTGTCTGCCTACAAAACGATTATTTCAGATGCTGCTCCGGATCCTAAAATGTTAGTTGCGGCAGAGGATTGTGGGACAGAATGGATATATTAAGTGCTACAAGTAATGCTTCATGATCGTCATTTCCAAAGTTCCGCTTCAAAAGAGTTGTTTAAACGAGGGAGCGCTTTCATTTCTTTCGAAAAAATTTGAATTTCAAATAATATTTTCTTACTTTCGGTGTACAAAAAGGGAATTTCTTGATAAAATAGAATAATATTGAATAACTTCTTCAATATCATCTGTTTGACGCTGAAAACAGATTTTTTAAACTATTAAAAAAGCACAGGTTTTGAAGAAAATCTGTCTAGAATTTGTGAGGAGACAAGATGACTGTCGATTATAACAGCAAAGCATACTTGGATAAAGTAGATGCTTGGTGGCGCGCAGCCAACTACATTTCAGCTGCTCAAATGTACTTGAAAGATAACCCATTGTTGAAGCGTGAAGTCGTTGAAAACGACTTGAAGGCTCACCCAATCGGACACTGGGGTACAGTACCGGGGCAAAACTTTATCTATGCTCACTTGAACCGGACCATCAATAAATACGACTTGGATATGTTCTACATTGAAGGACCAGGTCATGGTGGGCAAGTAATGGTATCTAATTCTTACTTGGATGGTTCATACACTGAATTAAATCCAGGTATTCCTCAAAATGAAGAAGGTTTCAAACACTTGTGTAAAATCTTCTCATTCCCTGGAGGAATTGCTTCACACGCGGCGCCTGAAACACCAGGATCTATCCACGAAGGTGGAGAACTTGGTTACGCACTTTCACACGCTACTGGAGCTGTATTGGATAATCCAGATGTCATTGCTGCGACAGTAATTGGTGATGGTGAAGGGGAAACTGGACCATTGATGGCTGGTTGGTTGTCAAATACTTTCTTGAACCCTGTCAATGATGGTGCTGTTCTTCCAATCTTCTATCTCAATGGTGGAAAGATCCATAACCCAACAATCTTTGAGCGGAAGACAGATGAAGAATTGACTCTCTTCTTCGAAGGTCTTGGTTGGAAACCAATCTTTGCCAATGTAACAGCAATCTCCGATGATCATGAGGCATCTCACGCTTTGTTCGCTGAAAAATTGGATGAAGCCATTGAAGAAATTAAAAAGGTCCAAGCAGAAGCTCGTAAGGGATCTGCTGAAGAAGCAACTCAAGCTGTTTACCCTGTCTTGATTGCCCGTATTCCTAAAGGATGGACTGGACCTAAAGCATGGGAAGGAACACCAATCGAGGGTGGTTTCCGTGCACATCAAGTTCCAATCCCAGTAGATGCGCATCATATGGAACATGTGGATGCCCTTCTTTCATGGTTGGAATCTTACCGCCCAGCTGAATTGTTCGATGAAAACGGTACATTACTCCCTGAAATTGCAGAAATCGCACCAAAAGGCGACCGTCGCATGGCCATGAATCCAATCACCAATGCAGGTGTCATCAAACCAATGAACACAGCTGATTGGAAGAAACATGCCTTCAAGATTGGAACACCAGGTGCCATCATGGCGCAGGATATGATTGAGTTTGGTAAGTACGCAGCAGATCTTGTGGATGCGAACCCTGATAACTTCCGTATCTTTGGACCTGATGAAACCAAATCAAACCGTCTTCAAGAAGTCTTCACACGGACCAACCGTCAATGGTTAGGACGCATGAAACCAGATTATGATGAAGCATTGAGCCCTGCTGGTCGTGTCATCGACTCTCAATTGTCAGAACACCAAGCAGAAGGAATGCTTGAAGGATATGTCTTGACAGGACGTCATGGATTTTTCGCTTCTTACGAATCATTCCTTCGTGTTGTTGACTCAATGATTACGCAGCACTTCAAATGGTTGCGTAAATCTAAGACCCATACGACTTGGCGTAAAAACTACCCAGCCTTGAACTTGATTGCGACTTCAACCGTCTTCCAACAAGACCACAATGGTTATACTCACCAAGATCCAGGTATCTTGACGCATTTGGCGGAGAAAACACCTGAATATATTCGTGAGTACTTGCCAGCAGATACCAATAGCTTGCTTGCTGTAATGGATAAGGCCCTTAAAGCAGAAGATAAGATCAACTTGATCGTCGCTTCTAAACACCCTCGCCCTCAGTTCTACTCGACAGATGAAGCTGAAGAATTGGTACGCGAAGGTTACAAAGTGATCGATTGGGCTTCAACTGTTTCAGCAGATGAAGAACCAGATCTTGTCATTGCAGCAGCTGGTACAGAACCAAACTTGGAAGCTTTGGCTGCGATTACAATCTTGCACCAAGCCTTCCCAGAATTGAAGATCCGCTTTGTCAATGTTGTGGATATTTTGAAATTGCGTCACCCATCAGTAGATGCACGTGGACTTTCTGACGAAGAGTTCGATAAAGTCTTCACGACTGACAAACCTGTTATCTTTGCCTTCCATGGTTACGAAGGTATAATCCGTGACATCTTCTTCAACCGTCACAACCACAATCTTCGTGTACATGGTTACCGTGAAAACGGAGATATCACAACACCATTTGATATGCGTGTGATGTCTGAGTTGGACCGCTTCCACTTGGCACAAGATGCAGCCAATGCAGCTCTTGGGGAAGAAGCATCCGCATTTGCTGCTCAAATGGATGAGACAGTTGCCTTCCACAATGCTTATATCCGTGAAAACGGAGATGACATTCCAGAAGTACACAACTGGAAATGGGAAAATGTGAATAAATAAGAAAAAAAGCCGGAACAATCCGGCTTTTTTTCTTATTTAGACCGTCTTTTACATTTCCACTTGCTTTTTTTGAAACAGTTAAGCGCTGTTTCATCAGTTTGTGGAAGTCTTCTATCCACAGAGGGTGAAATCACCTTGTGGATTGCATTGATGATGCCAGCGGTAAAAGAATTTGATATTTTTTTAAAAATATTTGATTAGCCCATCAGTAGCTAGGTGAATGATTTCATAAAATAAAAAAGAATGCTGGAAAGTGGGATTGCTTGAGAAAGAAAATTACAAACGAATTCCAGTTTCTACAGTCAACCTTTTTTATATCTTGGTTGACTATTAAGAAGTTGTTTGGTATAATAGGTTAACCGTATTTGAAAGTGAGGTTAACTAAAAATGAAACAACATCATACTTTTTCAATTGTTCTTCCAGCTTTCGGAGCTGCTATCATTGCTTCTCTATCACAAATCATCATTCCGATAGGAGCGGTGCCCATTACCTTACAGACCTTTGCTGTAGGACTGGTGGCTGCCATTTTTAAACCGAGGGAAGCTACTCTTGCTGCTCTCCTCTATCTTATTCTCGGTGCAATTGGTCTACCCGTTTTCGCAGGAGGTAGCGGTGGTTTTCAAACCTTCTTTAGTCCAATAGCTGGTTATATACTTGCCTATCCCCTTTTCGCCTTTATCACTTCTAAACTGACCAATGCTGATACACCCATTTGGAAAATCTTTTTGGCTTTTGTTTTAGGAGATGTCCCAGTATTTGTCGGTGGAATTATCACCCTTCACTTCCTGGGAAATATGGGTTGGTCTACAGCCGTAGCTGTCGGTTTGACACCTTTTATCATTCCTGACCTGTTAAAAGGACTCATCGTCTCTTTGGTGACTAAGCCAGTTTTAAACGCACTAAAAAATCATAGCTACTTTAACTAAAAAAAGATTGAAGGCTCTGTTCACACGAACAATGTCTTCAATCTTTTTATTTTGCAAAATAAATGTCATAGTGCTTTGAACAAGCTGGATTAAACCGACTGTGACAATGAGGGCAAGAGACAGATTTTTGATAGTTTTCAATAGTCATCTCATGTAGACAAACACCACAGATAACTACCTTATCCTGCCTTAAGTGGCAAGGATAAGCCCGATATTTATGATCCTCTATATGATCATGACATTGATAACAGGCATAATATTTTTGACAGTCATAGCATTTTAGAGCAACAATATCTAGTGGAGAATGATAGTGTTGGCACCTACTTTCCTTATCTACCAGGAGGCCATGAATTTGTGCTACTGGTAGACAAGGAGTAGAAGCAATTGTCTTGCCCAGGACATCAGGTTCCTGCTTTCTGAAAGTTTTTCTAGTGATTGTACTTTTACTATTTTCCATTAACCACATTATAGCACAAATGATTTGTATTTTTAGGAGAAAAGTATAGTCATTCACATGATTCATTGTGTCTATCTTATGCTTCTACGTAACAATAGTTTTCAGTTCTTATTTGATGAACCTTTAGGGACTGATTTTTTAACAATTTACAGATCTAGGAACTAAAAAAAAGACAGCTGGATATAAGTTCGGAAATCAAGCGTTTTCTATATAAAAATGAAAGAGTTTATAAAGAAATATTGAAGAAAATCCGAAAAAATAGTAAAATGGAATAGCTGATTGCAGCAAATCAACTGTTCTGCATTCTCCTCTTTGGAGAAGCGTCCGACATTAGAAAATGGAGTATTCAATGAAGAAAAAAGTGATCTTGAAAAGCAGTATCCTAGCGATCGCTGCAGGTCTTAGTGTTTTTGCGATCAATAGCGTTTTCGCAGACGAATTGCCAGTGCAGTTCATGGGAGTCAATGACTTCCACGGTGCCTTGGAACAAACGGGAACAGCCCGCTTGGAAAATGAAACAGTGAAAAATGCTGGGACAGCCCCACTGCTAGCGACGTACATGAATGATTCGCAAAAGGAATTTGAAACAGAAAATGCAGGAACTCCAAATGCCAGCATTCGTGTGCAAGCTGGTGATATGGTTGGTGCTAGTCCTGCCAATTCTGCCCTCCTTCAAGATGAACCAACTGTAAAAGTCTTCAATGAAATGAACTTTGAATACGGAACACTTGGAAACCATGAGTTTGACGAAGGTCTTGGAGAATTCAACCGGATCATGAAAGGGGAAGCCCCAACACCTGGTCAATTCAACAAGATCGTCGATGAGTATCCTCATGAAGCTTCCAAACAAGAAATTGTGATTGCCAACTTGGTTGACAAGGACACCAACAAAATCCCATTTGATTGGAAACCTTATACCATCAAAGAAATTCCAGTTAATGACAAGACGGTTAAGGTCGGATTCATCGGGGTTGTGACGACAGAATTCCCTAACCTTGTCTTGCGGAAGAACCATGAACAATACCGTGTTTTGGATGAGGCAGAATCGATTGCCAAATATGCGCGTGAGTTGAATGACCAAGGCGTTCATGCCATTGCTGTCTTGGCTCACGTTGCTGCCACAAGTAAAAATGGGGTAGCAGAAGGACCAGCTGCAGAGATGATCAAGAAATTGAATCAACTTTATCCAGAAAACTCAGTCGATCTTGTCTTTGCAGGTCACAACCACCAATATACAAATGGGATGGTCGGAAATACCTTGATTGTGCAAGGAACATCTCAAGGGAAAGCCTACTCGGATGTTCGAGGTGTCTTAGATACAGATACAGGGGATTTTGTCAAAGCTCCAACTGCTAAAATCATTGCCGTAGATCCTTCTAAAGGCAAAGCAAAAGATGTCAAGGTCCAAGCGATCATCAATGAAGCCGACGAGACTGTTAAAAAGGTAACGGAAGCGAAAATTGGTTCGGCAGAGAAAGCTGAAAATATTACACGGGAATTGAATGCGCAAAAAGAAAGTGCTGTTGGGGATTTGGTCACAGCAGCCCAATTGGATATTGCTAAAAAATCAGGTTACCCAGATATTGACTTTGCCTTCACCAATAATGGAGGAATTCGTTCAGACCTCGTGGTCAAACCCGATGGAACTATCACTTGGGGTGCCGCTCAAGCTGTGCAACCATTTGGAAATATCCTTCAAGTAGTAGAAATTACCGGAGACCAAATCTACAAAGCTTTGGACCAACAATATGATGAGAAAGAACTCTACTTCTTGCAAATGGCAGGGATCAAGTACACCTATACCAAACCAGCCGATGCGACGGAAGAAAAACCTTATAAGGTTGTGAAAGCCTACAAGGCAGATGGTACAGAAATCGATCGCAATAAGACTTACAAGGCGATTATCAACGACTTCTTGTATGGTGGTGGTGATGGCTTCTCAGTCTTCCGCGATACAAAATTGATCGGTGCGATTAATCCAGATACTGAAGTCTTTATCCAATACATCGAAGATGTGAATAAGGCAGGGAAAAAGTTATCTGCTTCAATCTTGGGTAACAAGACATTTGTAGAAAAAGTGGAAGAAGAAACACCTGCTCCAGCACCACAACCAACTCCACAACCAGCACCAGTGGATCCAGCAACTCCTGTAAATCCAGTCAATCCTGTAGCTCCAGTGACGCCAGCTAACCCAATAGGTCAACCGACAACTCCAGTGACTCCAGTTCAACCAGCTGCATCAGAAAGTAATGTAACAAACAAGGTTAAACCAGTCGCTGTCACTTATCATACAGGTGGTCAAGAAGAAGCAGTTGCTCAACCAGCAACTGGTCTTCCAAAAACAGGTCAAGAAGACTTGGCTTCTACAGTCCTTAGTCTCTTTGGCATGACCTCACTCGCTTTAGCAGGCTTTGTAGCAAGCAAAAAACGAGAAGGCTAAGTTATTTATACGTTAACTTCCCCTAAAAAACGTCCGCTCTTTTAAGAAACGGACGTTTTTCATGTATTAGACTGCCTTCTCCACCCAGATACTGCGGACAAAGAAGAGGCTGATCAGAGCCAGTGCTAGAAAGGCAAAGCCAACGTAATAGTAGGGCTGATCCATTGTGGTGGAGCGACCGGAGAGATTGACAATCCCTCGGTAGAGGGCTCCTGCTATCAGAGTAGCCACTCCGGAATTCCAAAGATTGAGACTCAGGCGAGAGAGGCCTTTGACGAAGAGCTGTAGAGCTACTAACAGTGTGCCACCGATCAAAGGGATCAAGAAAAGGTAGTGCATGAAGGCAGAGGTTTCGCCAAAACTAAAGTGTTCATAGATGCGACTTCCAACGAAGAAGAAAGCTGAAATAAGAGGATACCAGAGAATCGTTTTTTTCAAGCGTTTTTTAATGGGATTAGTAACCTATGTAGACAATGTCACTCACCGCCCTTTCTGAAATAGTACCATTTGTAGTTGGTTTGTTGATGACTTTTCCGTTAAAGTAGAGGGTAGAAGATCCGCCCCCATCCAGGTTGTAGGCTGTTTTGACGCCGTAAGACTTCATTACTTCCGCCAATTGGTAGAGAGATAGACCTTCACTTTCTGAAGTCCGGCCATCTGAGACGACGATGATGTAGTGATTTTCATCGATGATCCCAATCGCTGTACGGGGGTTGGATGCCATGGATTGTCCTACCTCTGAGTTCGTATCAACAGTAATTTCTCCATTTTCAACTAAGGAAGGACCGAAGGCGAGGAGATTGACGACCCCGTCTTTGACCAATTGATCCGCAGAGATCTCATCTTCGTAGATAATTTTGAAGGATCCGTCTTTATAAATGGCGAGGTCTCCGTTGCTAGCGTCTTCCCGAACGGTATCGCGATAGACCACTCCGTTTCGGATAACGTATCCGGTACTGTTGGCACCGTAATAGTCCCCGTTGACCGCTAGAATGGCACTGTTATTAGCCGCCGTGACAGAGGTCTTGGCTGTCACGTTAGTCCCATAGGTATTTTGAGCAAAGGCTGTTTTCAGATAATCTGACGAGCTGACGGTAATATCTGCTACGTAAACTTGGGTATTGTTCACCGTTTTTTCTGTTAAGGTCACTTGGACATTGTCGTCTGAGTAGCTGGTGTCTGTCGTTTTTGCAGAGGCAGCCGCTTTTTTAGCTGCCTTGGTGTCCGTCGTTGTCGCTTTTACAGTTTGGATGGCGTCGGATAAGACGAAGGTTTTGAGGACAGAGTAGCTAAAGGTACTGGTCAGGATCAGACCAAAGCAAGCCGCGTAGGTATAGGATTTTTTAAAGAATTTCATTTTGGGTAGCAATCCTTTCTTTGAAGATAACTTTTTTCTGGATAAACCATGAGACCAGAAAGAGAAGGAGACCGACGATGATCTTACTGATGAGGAGATTGAGCCCAAAAGCAGTGAAGAAGAGTCGGATCAAGAGGGTGTCAAGAATGAAGAGGCCAAGAGCAAGGCCAAAGTATCCACTTCCCGTTCGGGTCACACTGTCTTTGTTTTTAAAGACGAGGCGTTTATTGGTCGAGTAGTTAAAGATGGAGCTGGTCACACGAGCAATCCCGTTTGCAAGGAGGATCCGGAGGCTAATCGGTACGGCCATCAAGATAAAGAGGAAGAAGGCGTAAACCAAATAGTCAACCATGAAGCTACCTAGGGAAGATAAGGCGAACTTGAACATGTCCTTGTAGATCAGGAGGCCATCTCGAACAGGACGGAAGTGGGAACCTTCATTGTCATTGATGTAGACCGTCTCGATCGGAACTTCCAGAATCGGGTAGGCTTTACTTGCTGCAAGGAGAACATTCATTTCATATTCATAGCGCTGTCCTTCGACTTCCAGCATGAAAGGCAACAGATTCGTAGTGAAGGCCCGTAAGCCTGTCTGGGTGTCGCTGACCGCCACTCCAGTTTGTTGTTTGAAGAGGAAACGGGTCAATTTATTTCCAAAGGCAGATCGCAAAGGAACTTTGCCAGAGAAGGCGCGGGTGCCTAGAATAAGTGTTCCAGGATGCTCTTGAGATTGGTTAACAACTCTGAAAATATCCCAAATTTTGTGCTGACCGTCTGCATCAGCTGTAGCAATGCTTCCATAGGTACCTCTTTCTAGGATGTAGGCATAAGCGGTTTTGAGTGCTTGACCTTTTCCTTGATTGTGCTCGTGGGTCAGGACTGTCGCAAGACCGTCCAATTTATCAAAAATCACTTTCTTGTCAGCGTCACTTCCATCGTCGACGACGATGATGCGGAGATCACTCTTAGCGTGAACCAGGCGAACCAATTTGACAAGATTCAGATCCGGTTGATAGGCGGGGATGATAAGATAATTCATAATCGTTCCTCGTTTCTTGAGATTTGTTGAAGCTAGTATAAAGACTCAAGCTTAAAGCTAACTGATATCAGTTTTCTTTAAGGAAAGGAAGGGAAAAAGGGGTAGAGGTTCTTCTATAAAATGTCATGATTTCGAACCACACTCCGTTGAGATGATTGGTCTTATCGAAAAGCCTTTTTCAAATCCTACAGATAATCCTTGCCTTTACTAGAAAAGTCTGGTATAATAGTTTCTTGTGAGTAAACCTCACTTACCCCATGCAACGACTTGGGGTCATTAGTCCAAAAGGAGGAACATTATCAATGGCTAAATACGAAATTCTTTATATTATTCGTCCAAACATTGAAGAAGAAGCTAAAAACGCTTTGGTAGCACGTTTCGACTCTATCTTGACTGACAACGGTGCAACTGTTGTTGAATCAAAAGATTGGGAAAAAC
>OATR01000144.1_pt1 | contig 24254 bp, 20 predicted proteins | sample 1476031 | NCBI WGS metagenome assembly OATR01 (sample SAMEA2579982, study PRJEB22360) | human gut metagenome | biome: human gut; feature: human-associated habitat; material: faeces | place: Denmark | collected 2008/2010
GTATTATACAGATTTAGCAAATGACACAGACACGAATCTTTCAGATTTGAAAACGTACCGTGAAAAGGTGGCTGGTGTTTTAAAAGAAATAGATTCATTTTTTTACAGTGAAAGATTTGCTTCCTTCTATATTTCTTTGATGGACGGCAGGAGTATCTTTTCAGAGCAATCCTCTATTTTATTAAGAATATTATTAGGAAATTTTGATTTTGCTTGCGATTTTCTCAAGAGAAAAAGCAATTCTGAAAATATTAGGTGTAACGGGGTAGACTTAAGAAATCCTAAAGTAGAATATTTTTATATTGACAACTATCTGAATTCTTTAGGTAATTTTTCTGCTAGTGTTACTGACTGGAAAGAGATGTCATTTGTTTTATTTATAAATGCATTTAATGAATTTTTAGAATTGCATTTAGAATTATTTATGGATTTTTTCTCAAAAAATGTTTTTAATAAGAGCTTGAAACAGCTCTCAAATGATTATATCAATACCTTATTTTCTGGGAATGAATTTACGGAGTTACTAAATAATATTTATCTAAAAGACCAATTCTTAATGGAGCGTATGATTGGTCATAATTTCTCTAGAGCGATGATTCAAAAATTCTCATTAGTAAAAGAAAATTCAATCAAATTTAAAAAAATAGGTAGAACTTATCCAACAACTGTAAAGAGGTTAGAAGATTTCTATGAGTTAGACTATTTAAGAAATCAACGAGATATATATGATTTAGATAAATATCTATATGACTTCGAAAATATGACAGTATTGTTTGCGAATAGCGGACAAAAACATGATAGTGGAGGACTATTTCTGCCCTCATATTTTGATATTGTTTCGCTTAAATAATGGTATAATGAGTAAATAATGTTTAATTAGAAAGTTATTTTGGCCTAGATTATGATAGGCTAAAATAGAGTGAGTTGAGTAATATAAAATCGTTCCCGCTGTGTACCGTCTAGGCCAAAAATTGGTTATTTTTGATTTATGAAAGAATGGAGCTAGTAAAATTTGATTTCTGTAAATGATAATGCAAAACTATTAAATAGTATTGTGGGGATTGAAAGGGATTATCTGAATTACTTTGGTAAAGAGTTTGCTATTGATTATGAACATCTTTACAAAGATGTTTTTGATGATAGGCTGAGTCAGTTATGTTCTAGTATACACTATCAGTTGGTGAAGGGATTAAGAATATTAAATGATAGTATAAATGGTGGGAGACATTTCTGGGCTGAACCAAGTAGAGATTTGATAAAATCAATTTCACTATCAAACAGATTTGTCAACAACCTTAAGAATTCTGGTGAGAGTGTTAGTATTGATGAATACTATGATGAAGTATTAAAAAATTGTAATGGTTTTCTATCGTCATCTGGTGGAAGCTCAGTACCATATGATATGTTAGAAGTTGAAATATACTATGAGTTACCAATTTTTAAAGTATCGGATATTGTCGAGATCCCGAATAACACTATACAACGGTTCCAATTGAAAACGATTGGTGATGGTTCTTACGCCACTGTCTTTAGTTTTTATGATGAGAACTACAACAAAACTTTTGCATTAAAACGTGCTAAAAAAACTATTCTACCCAAGGATTTAGAGAGATTCTATTTAGAATTTGATATAATGAAGCAGTTACAATCTCCGTATGTACTCGAAGTTTACTCTATTGATAAAACGAAAAATGAGTATGTCATGGAGTATGCTGACACTTCACTTTTTGAATATATAAAGAACCATAATCAAAAATTGACGTTTGCCGAGAGAATGAACCTAGGCAATCAAATAATAAAAGGATTTGAGTATCTAGCTAAAAAAAATATACTTCATAGAGATATATCACCCAAAAATATTTTGATTAAAGAGTATGAGGATTTAAAAATTATTAAAATAGCTGATTTGGGGAATGTAAAGTTAAGCGATAGCCTGTTAACATCTCTGGATACAGAAATAAGAGGTGCGTTTAATGACTATTCAGGACTCCAACGAGTTGGATTTAGTAATTATAATTTTCATTTTGAAGGGTTTGCTTTGTCTAAATTATTGTACTTCGTTTTAACTGGAAGATATAAAGATTTTACAAAATTTGAATATAGTAATTTGGAGGAATTTATTAATAAAGGAACAAATCCAAATTTGAATCAAAGATTTAGCGATATAAATGAATTAAAGAGGGCGTTTTTAAAAATTAGACCACCTTATTAAATAAGATGGCTGACTAGTCTATTTTATGGTGTTAATTGGTGTCAATTTTATCCAAATCAATGGATTTCGTTCCATTTTTATGGAATTTTCAAAGAAAAAATTGTTGATATAAAGGGATTTGTGAGGATTGATTTACCTTGGTATCCAATGGAGAAATTCTCTAAACGTTAATTCGTTGCTGGACAGCAGAATACAAACGAAAACACTTTGCATCTTGCAAGGTGTTTTTTTCTATGAGAACTGGCGGTGCGCAATTAGGATAGCTCTAGCGACTTTAGTCGCGTAGAGATATGCTATGCGCAGTTGCCTCAAGAAAACAAGTAGGGCGATGTTTGATTGGATGGCAACCACTGCACTCAAAACGTTAATCAATGCGTTTATATCAACGTTTACAGACATTCAAGAGTATTCTCTTGGATGTCTTTTTTGATGCACAAAAAGATAATTTCTACCAAAATTTCCACCATTACTTTTTTAAGCTACGAAATGCAATATCACCTACAGTCTGATTGACTTTATCATTAGTATTAACAATTGCAATAACATAAATTTTTCCATTTTAAAGATATATTACGGTAAAAGAAAAATGAAGAAAATAGTCCAAAATGAACTTTGTCTACAATCTGAACAGAGTAAATACTACTCTGTTAGAGGCGTTTTTTTATTATATTAATGGCGAAGGCTAAAGTAGTTCCTAAAAGCACTCCGGTTCCTTTTTTTCCATTACTTTTACATCTATCACAAACAGGAAATAACCTTTTATCAGTTATTGTTTTACGACAGAACTTACATTTACGTTTTTGACTAATTTGATTCTCGGACATCACTTTTATCCCCAATCTCCAATTTTTTATTTTCTAAATTTGTTAAAAAAGTATTATTTGTATCATTTGCTTCATGAAGCTTTTCTTGTAGATTTATAAATAAATCAATATCATTCTTTCCGTATTTATAATGACTGTTGATAAGTTCTAATAGGCTAATTTTATCTGAATTTTTTAACCACTTAGCTCTATTTATACGAGGAATCTTTTGTAATAAGTTAAGTAGTAAACCTCTATTGGTTGTTATATCTGGTTGGGTGAGTAATTCCATTACTCCGTTATAAGAAGTAAGGCGTTCGAGAGCCATTGCCTTATTATTTAAGCTTAAATCAATGTAAAGTTGCATACCAACTATTTTTGTTATTATTTCTGTATCGTTGAGTATAAAGTCAGCATGTCTTTTTAATGAATCATATAAATAATCTACTTGTTTAGTTCTCTTAATTATTTCCTCTTTATTGGAGATCAAATCAGCTTTGATTGCACTGACAGAATCTTCCATATAAGTATTTGCTTCATTCAAAAGATGAATTTTTTCGTCTAAGGAGACAGTGTTTAGTGCCTGTAAAACTTTAGTTCTAGCAGAGAAGAATGGAGGTAAGATGCTATTATTTCTATCCCAGTTAATTTGAAATTCTTGACTAGCTTTCATATCTAAAAGTAGATCGTAAATCTGTTTTAGTTGAACTTGGGTTGATAAATCAACTTTGGAGGAATCGTCAGTGTTGTTGCTTTTTTTCTCTACTTTTTTTAATGTAACATCTTCAACACGGACATTATTTTTTGTCGTATCAACAATGACAGCTCTATAATTACCATCAATTTTTTTGGAATTTCCTACTTTAAAGGTACCATTTTCTAGCTTCTTTTTTGTTTTTTCTGAAAGACTAGCAAAATCTAATTCATAAAAATTATCATTCTTTTTATCATATACTTTAGGCTTGGGATTAAGATGTCTATCAACAAAATTAAATAGTGGTTCCCCATTGATATCAATGATATTTGCTAAATTTAGCGATGTGTTATTGTCAATTAACTGAGGTAAGGCATATTCAAAAGGACTGCTTATTGCAAATATATCAGTCGTTTTTTTATCTTCTTCAGATTTAAATAGATTAAAGGCTAATAGATTATTTTCAATTAATTCATATTCATCTTTATTCGTATTTGCAACATCGTTCATAATTTCACCTTTGACACTTATTTGTTTAATTATAACACGTTATAAAGGGTTTCTTACAAAAATAAAATAGAATATATCAAAAGATATTTGGCGATGAAATAATTTGAAAAAGAGCAATTGTGTTAAAAGATTAAATTTGGGTAGTAAACAAAATCTTTCACTAGTAAGTTAGTAAGCCCTACTTGAATTTTGAATATTTTTTAGTAGAAACAATTACTATAAATGTTGGAATATAAGGAAATCTGAAACAATGTTTTATTATTATAAAACATAATGATTGACATATATAAAACATATTGCTAAAATATAGACAAATAAAGAAGGGGTATTGACTATTATTGAGGTTATCAACAAGGATGCAGATGATAAGAAAATTTCCCCATTTATTTTATAGTTTACGAAAAGAGATGTTATATGAAAAAAGAAATTAATTATTTTAATGAGGCATTGCTATTAGCTACGAGAATTTGTAATTGGGAAGAAAAAACAGATTCAGATTTACCGATAAATTATAAAAAATATGAACTGTCAAAAGAACAGATCGATCTTGAACATCAAGATCTGATTTCTTTCTATAACAATATTAGGCGTGAAGGTAGGAGCGTTTTAAACGAATTTTCTGAAATAGAAATCTTCTTTAAAAATTATAGAAATGAGAAAACTCCTGAAATTCTTTATTTCTTGACATATTCTAGATTGCAAAAAACTATTAAAAACTATTCTACTTCTGAGTTGCTTTCTGTTATAAAATCAGAGTTTATTAAGAATATGCAATCTTTAGGATACGAACTTTCTCCAGAGTTTCACCTTCATGAAATTGATAATTTAAAACTATTTAATGAACAACAAAGGTATCTAATTTATAAACTACTGCATAATATAAATCATACGTTTGATCAGTTATATCAATTCATTTTATTAATGGAACAAGTAATTAAGAATCAGGAGTATTTGATACTTAGTAGACTTGATGAAGTTTATAGTGAGATGGGCACTGAGAAACTCATAAGTGAAGAATTGGAGTCTACAATAGATTCTCTGAGTAAAAACCATACTATTGTTGACGTTGAATATACGTTGTTTATTCAATTCCCTCAACTTTTTGGACTTAGTTTATTCATGGAGGGGGAATTAACAAAAGGATTTTGTTATTTTGGTCTGGTACCCTCTTTATTAGAGGGACAACCAAAATCAGTTGAGGAAAAAAAAGAGGATATGATCCAAAAATTATCTCTTATTTCTGATCCGACTCGTTTTAATATTATTTTAATGTTATCAAACAAATCTATGTATGGACGCGAAATTTCAGAAGAATTGTCTATCTCAACAGGAACTATTAGTCACCACTTATCTCATTTATTAAAAGAAAATTTGATTCAATCAGAAATGAAAGGGAAAAGAATCTATTATAGAGTGAACCAATCAGAAATCAATCAGATAGGAAATTTCTTGCTTCAATTGGGAGGTGAAAAATATGAGTAATATCCTACTATATAACATCATAAAGAAAAATTGGAAAGATACTCTTATTGCCATTATTTTTAAAATATTATTTGCGATATCTATCACGATCATGTCTTATTCATTAACATTTTTGTTTGATAGTTATAAACTCGGACAAAATAGATTCTTTCGTGCGATATATATTCTTGGGTTTATTATTTTAGTAACAGTACTTCTCTCATTTCTTTCAGATTACTTTAAAGCAAGATATTTAAAAAGTTCAAATATTTTGTTGAAAACACAAATCACAGATAATGTCGTGGAAAATTCATCTGATTTAATTGCGGAACGAGATACAGGAAAAGCCATTTCTTGGTTTATTAACGATGCAAAACAGATAGAAACTCAGGCTTTTGAAAATATTTTAACTTTTATTTATATGTTAGCTCTTGTAATTAGTGCTTTTATTTCAATTTTCATATTACATTGGTCAATTGCATTGGTATCAGTAGCATTTCTTTTAATATCACTCGTTATTCCCAATTTATCACAAAAATATGTTGTAATAGCACAAGAAAAGTATACGAGAGCAAATGAAGAGTATACAGAGGCAGTGAGAGACAATATGGAGGGACTGAGCCTGTTTTTCCTTGGAGATGCGTTAGCAAGTTTTATTTCAAGGATGAACAATGCTTCAACAACAAAAGAAGAACATCAATTTAGATTTTCTATGATGCAAGCAAAGGTTGGAAGTGTAGTATTGTTGGTTTCGCTTTTTTCACAAATAGGCTTAATCATTTTTACTCTCTATATTTCTAGTATAGGGTTAACGACGATTGGTAGTGTATTTAGTATAGCGTCATTATCTGGTAACTTATTTAACGGTATTCAGGGTTTGACTTCTTCCATTACAATCTTTAAGTCATCAGATGTTTTATTACAGAAATTTCAGACCAAAACAGTTAATGAAACTATTGAAGTTGACTCGAGAGTAAATAATATTTCCTTAGCTGATATTTCTTTTCAGTATGATAATCATGTGATTTTTAACGATTTTTCTCAGACCTTTATTAAAGGGAGAAAATATGCCATTGTTGGGGAGTCTGGAAGCGGGAAATCAACTCTTTTACAGTTATTATTAGGATTGAAACAGGCCAAATCAGGGAGTATCTTTATCAACGGTTGTGATCTTAATGCAATTAATCTAAAAAGTTACTACAAGCGTATAGCCTATATTGACCAATCTATTTATTTAATAAATGGTTCAATTAGAGAGAATATCACATTAGGTAAATTAATTTCAGATCAGGAACTGGCTGAAGTGGTTGAAAAAACTCAATTGAGTTCTTTTGTTGGTGAAAATTTATCTGGTTTAGATAGAAAACTTGTGTCGAATGGTTTAGCTATTTCAGGTGGAGAAAAACAGAGAATTGCTTTGGCTCGGGCGATTGTTAAGGATGTTGATTTTATTATCATTGATGAAACAACTTCACAGCTCGATAAAGAAAACAGACTGGCCATTGAAGAGACAATATTAGGGTTACAGGATATTGGTGTTATCTATATCAGCCATAATACAGAATCTAAAGTCCTTGAACTATTTGATGAAGTTTTAGATAGTCGTTACTTTAAGTAATATGTTTTACAATGATAGTTGTAGTCAACAAAGATATGGAGGAGATGTACCTTAAGCAGATAAGAGGCTTGTCAAAAACGTTATCTGGAAATAATCCCCCTAGTTCAGGTTAAAATAAAATGCATAATATCAGTCTTTTTAAAATACCTGATATTATGCGTTTTTAATTTCAAAGAATTTTAGGAATTACTTGAACTCTCAAACCCCATATATGTTTTTCTGAGTTACATGAAAAGTCTAACTTAATTTGACAATCTAGAACCTTAAAGACTTTTGAATAGCCTTATAGTGATTGTTTCTTCAATAATTGAATGTGTGACATTTTATCTCTCAGTCACAACAATGCACCAAAATTGGTGCGTTTTTTTCTTTTTATGCTATAATAGGAAATAATTTAAGGAGGACTCTCATGATCGGAGAAAATATTAAAGCGTTACGTAAAACACATGACCTAACCCAGCCTGAGTTCGCAAAGATTGTTGGTATCTCTCGAAATAGCCTGAGTCGTTATGAAAATGGAACAAGTTCAGTTTCGACAGAATTAATAGATCGTATTTGTCAGAAATTTAATGTTTCTTATATCGATATTGTAGGAGAGGAAAAGATGCTCACGCCAGTAGAAGATTATCAGTTAACTCTGAAAATTGAAGTGATTAAAGAGCGAGGGGCGAATATCTTAGCGCAACTTTATCGTTTACAAGATGAACTAGAAATTGCATTTGATGATGCTAATAATCCTTGGGTTCTAATAAGCGATGATCTTTCTGATTTGATTAACACGAAGATTTATCTTGTTGCAACTTTTGAGGATGTGGAGCGATATAATGGCTATTTGGATGGCATTGAACGTATGTTAGAACAAGCTCGTCATCTGGTGGTGGCTTAATGAAACTAGAAGAATTTAGTCAAGATGATTTTGAACGAGCATCCAGACGACTCGTTCGTTCTTTAACTCGTGGTAAAACAACTTCGTCTCAGCCCAAGGCTATCTTGCTCGGTGGACAGAGTGGTGCTGGGAAAACAACGATTCATCGTGTGAAACAAAGGGAATTTCAAGGAAATCTCATTATCATTGATGGAGATAGTTATCGCTCTCTTCATCCGAACTACCTTGGCCTACAGGAAAAGTATGGCAAAGATAGTGTGGATTATACTAAAGTATTTGCGGGTCGGATGGTTGAATATCTCGTAGATGAATTGAGTAAACAAGGTTATCATTTGTTAATCGAGGGCACCTTGAGAACAACAGAAGTTCCTCGAAAAACGGCACAATTATTGACAACTAGAGGTTACCAAGTCTCACTAGCACTGATTGCGACCAAGCCTGAATTGTCCTATCTCAGCACTTTGATACGTTATGAAGAGCTCTATGCTATAAATCCTAGTCAAGCCAGAGCAACTCCTAAAGCACACCATGATGGAATTGTAGAACATTTGGTTGAGAATTTACGGGAGTTGGAAAAGGATCAGCTTTTTAGACAAATTCAAATTTATCAAAGAGATCAATCGTGCGTTTATGATTCGGAAGTAGATCAAATTTCAGCAGCAGAAGTTTTACAAGAATGCCTCTTCGGAAAATGGAACAAGGTGGAAAAAGATATGTTGAAATTGGGACAAGAACGGTTGAGGGAGTTTAACACGGATACTAAAAAGTAAGAGAGAATCTTTTTATGAGGTGAAGGTACACAGTAAGGGAGACGTATGAGAAAAATTTTAAAGAATCAGCTATATTTGAAAGTTCTACTTTCAGATCTGATATCAAATTTGGGAGATACCTTATATTTTATAGCTCTCATGACCTATGTGACGGAGCTGAAAGACAGTAATTTGGCTGTTTCAATCATCAATCTATCAGAGACGATCCCGATCTTATTTACAGTATTTTTTGGAATCATTGCAGATAGGACGCTGAATAAAGTTGAGACCATTATTAAAACGTTGTGGATACGGGTAGGTTTGTATTTAGTAGTGGCTATGGTGATGAATTTTAAGGCATCTATTATGGTAGTCATACTGGCTAGTATGGTTAATCTTGTCTCAGATACACTGGGACAATTTGAAAATGGCCTTTTCTACCCAATTTCGAATCGGATTGTGGAAAAATCAGAGAGAGAAGAGGCGATGGCCTTTAGGCAGACGGTAACGTCAACCATGAATATTGTCAATCAATCATTGGGAGCGTTTTTGATCACGATTCTGAGTTTCTTTCACTTAGCTCTTATCAATTCTCTGACCTTTGCAATTAGTTTGTTCATTATGCTAGTGATCAAACATCAGATTGATGATGATTATGACGATCAAACCTCGTCTAGCACGGGCTCTACATTTCAGTTCAAAGCTTTGTTTTCCGAGATCATGTCAAACTTAAAACTCTCCATCAAGCATCTATTTAGTATAAGCAATATGAAGGCTGCCCTACTTGTGATACCGATTCTTAATGGAAGCTTAGCTATTCTCACACCATTAGTTGTCGTTAATCTTTCTAAAGGTTCTGCTCTGACCATTATGAATACAGCAACCACCATCTCACTTTTAGGCATTAGTACGGTTGCTGGAGGGATTTTAGGAGGTGCTTTCATTCTGATTAGTAAAAGATTTAAAAGCCTCTCCATAGGAGCTTTGCTAAAAATGAATTTAACGACTGTTTTGCTTTCGTTTGTTGCATTTTACTACCAAAATATTTATTTCATACTATTTGCATCCTTTCTTTCGAGTGTGTTCGTTAGTGCATTAAACCCTAAAATGGGAGCGATCATATTTAATCATATAGATGAAACGAAATTGGCGACCATATTTGGAGGAATGGTGACCTACTTCCAAATGGGGGATGTTATCTCGAGATTATTGTTTTCGACCTTAGTCATCTATCTACCTTCTAATTACATAGCAGTAGTGTATATGGTGTTAGTTTTGCTAGCATTTCTATATACAATTAAAAAAGTAGAGGTAACGATATAAGAAAATATTAATTGGCCCAACTCCACCTATCTGTTCGATAGATGACCCAGTATGTTGCTAGTATTAGCAGGGCTGGGATTGGAAATTGTCAATTCAAAAGAGTGATAATACGCCCGAGAAGCACCTTTCAGGTGTTTTTTGTTTACCTAATTGAACCAGAAGCAAGCAAAAAACCATCCTATCTTCCACAGTCAAATGTGACTGTAGAAAACAAAATGGCTCTAGAATGTTAAGGCTTAGTTGTCGTCTTTATGAAAGATATTTTTAACGCCCTTGATAGCTCCTTCAACAGCTTCTTTAGCATCTTCAGCAACTTCTTTTGCTTTTGAAGCAACTTTTTCAGCAGTGCCTTCAACTTCTGTTTTTTTATCGCCGGTTAATTTACCGAAGCCTTCTTTAATAGAACCTTTGGCTTGGTTCAATTTTTCTTCCAATGACATAGCGTCACCTCCGTTAAGTAAATAGTTTTTTAATCTGAATTTAAGACAGTTCATTTAAAAAATTAAAACTATTTAGCTCAGATTAATATAAGTATATGCCTTCTGAAATGGAAAGTCAAATAATCGTTACGGTATTCTAATAATAGGGATGAGGTCTGAATAATGATCGACTAATAGGTCACGATATTCAGGCTTTCCAGCAAAGATTTGAAACGAAAAAAGCCAAAAAATTTTTTGTCTCCAATAAAATAAATGGTATAATGGTCGTGAATAGATACATCGTAGCGCTATTTTTTGAAAAAGAGAAGATGAACATGAAAAGAATCCTCAAAACCTACCCCGTTGTCAGTACTTTGTCTTTAACTTGTTTGTTGCTCGGCCTGTTGACTTCCTTTTTGGGGGATGCTATGTATGACCTGTTGGCCTTTCATTCGAAGCCGGCCTATGCTTGGCAGTATGTCAGTGGGATCTTGATGCATGGCAGTAAAGGAGCACCTGTCTGGTTTTTATGGGTCCATTTGATTTTAAATGGACTCATGGTCCTTCCTTTTGGTGGACTGTTAGAAAGGAAGAGAGGATCCAGGCAAGTCTTGATTGCTTTTGTTACGGCGACAGCTCTCTCTTCCATCGTTTTTCATCTTTTAACGCAAGGGCAGGAAATTCAGGCAACAGGGATCTCTGCTGTAGGCTATGCCTTTGTAACGGGAGGAGTCCTGATCCTACCAAATATGTGGAAAGAATGTTCACGTTCGGTAAAATGGTTTTATCTATTCTTAATTCTTCTTTCTGGCCTCATGCTCTTACCGGCCATCACCGGCTGGATCTCGACCTGGCTGCACCTTTCAGGGATTGCCAGTTATCTATTGGTCTTTTTCGGAAGTAAAAGTCTGAAGAAGGCTCCTACCAATGAAGCTGGCTCTTGAGCTGCTTCCTTGACTCTTCCCTCACTGCGCCGTATAATACTCTGTATCAATGAAAAATCACCTTTTGTCATTGCGCAAAGGGTGATTTTATAAGTGTAAAAAGGAGACACAATGGGCTATATTTCTACAATTAAAACAGCTGTTCAGCTCTTTCCATTCTTGGCATTTTTGCTGACCTTGCCCTATATGATTTTGAATTATCGAAAATATGGCTCAGTCAATAAATTGCGGGTGCTGATTTTCTATTCTTTTATGCTTTACTTGATGACGGTCTATCTGTTGGTGGTCTTGCCCCTGCCAGACCCGAGTAAGATCCATACCAGCTACTCGGAAATGATCAATCTTTATCCCTTTGCCTTTGTGGTGGCTTTTTTCAAGGAGGGTCCCTTTGATCTAGCGCAGACCAGCACTTGGATTCAGGCTCTTAAGCATCCGACTTTTTACGTACCTGCCTTTAATGTTCTGATGTTGATTCCCTTTGGGATGTATCTGCGCTATTATTTCAAGTGTGGCTTTAAGAAGACGATATTCCTGACGGCCCTCTTTAGTCTCTTTTTGGAGTTGACCCAGTTGTCAGGTCTCTATTTTCTATATCCGGGGCCTTATCGCTTAGCAGATGTCGATGATATCATTCAGAATACTACTGGTGGTGGAGTGGGCTATCTGCTAGGATGGTTTCTAGTTTGGTTACTACCAACACGAGATGAAATTGACGAGCATTCTTTCCGAGTGGGAACGAGAGTTTCTGGCTTTCGGATTGGCCTTGCTTTCTTGATTGACTTTGTGACGGTATCCTTGCTTTACGCGGTGGTCAAACGTTTAGGAGTGCTTCCTTATGTAGCGGTTTTAGCCCTTTACTTTAGCTTACTTCCCTTGTGGCGGGGCAAAACCTTGGGAATGGCCTTGGTAAGATTCCGCTTGCATTTTGACAAGCAAAAATGGCTTCGGACCATTTGGAGGGGGATTCTAGTGGTGGGCTATTTCTACCTGATTCCCCAAGGTTTGTTCTATTTGATTTCGCTCCTGAATCAGGATTTGACGGACAAGTCCCTCTTAATCTTATCCATGATCTTATTGCTCTTCTTTGCGCTCTTATTGTACCTCATTCTCACCCTTGCTATCATCTTGCTCAGTCGACGTTTTCCATTTGACCGCCTATCTAGAGCAACATATGAAAGTACCGTGCGTGTGAAGGACGAGATCCTAAAGGATTGAACGGAATAGTCTATATAGAGAGAGTAGGACAGAAATCGGTAATTCGTTAGAATTCAATTTCGTCGTCCCACCTCCGCACAGTTGAGTAGGGCTATAAAGGCTGATGAAATCAGCGTAGTAGAGCCCACTCAACCACTGCGTCTTGCTCGACAATCCAAAGACAATTGAGAGGCTAGGACTTTTGTCCCAGCCTCCATTTTTTTAACACGCGGGAAATATCCGAATGATTCCAGCTATTTTCAGCGATTTTAAGAGGGTTATACTACAATTTAAGCAAACAAATGGATATAAAAGCAATTATTACAGTCGTTGGAAAAGACCAAAAAAGAATTGAAGCGGGAGTGGCAACCAAAGTGGTAGAGTTGGGGCTCAAGATTGACGATATTTCTCAAACCGTATTGGATGAATACTTCACCATGATGGCGGTCGTTTCATCTGACGAAAAAAAAGATTTTCAGAGTTGGAAGAATTCGGTCAGTATCTTCATGTGAAAATTAACGGGACAAATGTGCCCCGTTAATTTTTGGAACAATCCTTTATTCACGCTGCATTTTGTTCACTAAAGTAGCTGTATATCTGCTAGTCATTTAGTTTTCTATTGAACACTAAGAGTGAGAGGATAGCGGTGATGGTGGCTAACCACAGTAAAGCTGTAGCTGTTTCTTCGCCTGTGTTTGGCAGTTGCTTTTCTGCTTTTGTGGTTTTCACACTTGAGGTGTTGCTGTCTTTGATTGGTGAAAGTGTAGCATCTCCTGACTTGCTGTCAGCTCTTGTTCCTACTGGATTTACAAGTGCTGAATTTTCTGTTGGCAATGGATATTCAGGACGTGCAATGATTGGAGGAAGCTCTGTTCCAAATGAATGCTGAGGAATTTCCTTGGTGCCTACCTCAATGATTTCATCTACTGGAGGAGTGGTTTCGACCAGTAGACTAGTTCGTTCGTTTCCATTTACCTGGATATATTCGACTTGATCGCCTGCTTTACCTTGAGTAAGGACTTGTTCGTTTCCTTTTTCAAGTTGAGTGGTATCACGGCGAATCGTCTTAAAAGGAAGGGCGTGGTGAACGATTTCCAGACTAGGAAGGTGATAAACTAAATCTTTGACACCTTCTGAAGGAGTGGAAGTGGCAAACACTTTTTCAACGGGTTTCACAGGTTCAACTGGCTTTTCCGGTTGCACTGGTTTCACAGGTTCAGCCGGCTTTTCCGGTTGCACTGGTTTGTTAGGTTCAACTGGTTCCACAGGTTGTGCGGGTTTGCTAGGTTCAACTGGCTTCACAGGTTGAGCTGGTTTAGCAGGTTGAGCTGGTTCGCTAGGTTCAACTGGCTTTTCCGGTTGCACTGGTTTCACAGGTTCAGCCGGCTTTTCCGGTTGCACTGGTTTGTTAGGTTCAACTGGTTCCACAGGTTGTGCGGGTTTGCTAGGTTCAACTGGCTTCACAGGTTGAGCTGGTTTAGCAGGTTGAGCTGGTTCGCTAGGTTCAACTGGCTTTTCCGGTTGCACTGGTTTCACAGGTTCAGCCGGCTTTTCCGGTTGCACTGGTTTCACAGGTTCAGCTGGCTTTTCCGGTTGCGCTGGTTCGCTAGGTTCAGCTTTTGGAGTGGCTTGAAGCTGGTGGATAGCGGTTAGGACATCTTGGAGAGCCTTGTCAAGCGCTTCTTGCGTTTTAGCTTCTTGGATTGAGGCTAATGCGTGCTCGGTTAGATCTACCAATTTTTTCAAAGCTACTTTATCGCCAGTTAATTCTTTTGCTTTCTGATCAAAGGCTTCTGTTAAGGCTTGAATGGTCTTGTCATATACGATTTTTGAATCAGTTGGCTTATTTGGTTGAGTGGTTTCTTCAGGATTTTTGAGGTTTGGAATTTCTTCTACTTTAGCAAAATTATCATCGTTCGCAAGAATTTCTTGCAGAGAAGCCACGGTTAGTAGGAGTTTTTCTACGTCCACTGGACTTGTTGTCAGTTGTCTAGAGAATGTCTCCAAATTTGTTTTAAAAGCTTGACGAGCAACAGGAGTATCTTTTAAATCGCTTTGATCAAAGGAGTCTAGATCTGTTTTCCATTGCTGCATGGCCTGAATGAGTTCTTCTTTGGTGTAAAGAGCACTGTTTTCTCCATGTGTGATAAATTGGTCAACTTGAATACCAATGTTTCGGCCAAGATCGTTTCGTTCAGGATCCAATTGGAGGCGAAGGGCGTGCCAGCCTTCTTCTAAGTCCATCAAGCGAACGATGGTCTGATCCCCTTGCCGGCTAGAGGCTTTGCCACTGAAGTATTTTTTACCATCAAGAACAGAAGCATTGCCTTGCCCGTCTTTGTAATCCAGTACCTTTCCGTCTAGACTTACCTTGTAAATACCATGTCCTGGATCCACAAATCCTTTGATTTCCAGTCCAGTACCATAGAAATAAGCGGTCACACTTGTGTTTTTCTTTTGCTCATCCGTCATACGACCAAAGGATGCCCAAGATTCTGTATTTTGATATTTTCCAGCTGAATTGGTTTCATGGTGCCAACCAGGACTATATTCTAGTTGTTTTGCCTGATCATCGTAGTTAGTTTCATGCTGTTTGAGCAAATCCGCTTTCATTACGCGTACGGTTGCTTCACTTGCAAATCCCAATAAAGCATTGTCTGAGGCGCTTGTCATCTTTACTTTGAAGTCAAAAATGGAGTCTGCTTGTTCGGTGAAGTCAATAGTTGGCACTGTCATTGTTTTTTCAGTTTCGCCGTCTGCAAAGGTCAGATCAGCTGTTGTATCCTTATAGACTTTACCATGAACCCCTGTTCCTGGTTCTGTTACTACATGGACAGTAGCAGTTCCATTATGACCGCCAACACGCTTGATGGTAACTGTTACGGGCTGGCCTTTTTGAACATCATAGCTTGTTTCTTTTAGTTCAAACATCCCCTTACCAGCATTGTTTAGAGTATAGATCCCTTCTGTTGCAATCGGTTCACCTGTCTTATTGACCAATTTAAGGGTATGTTCACCAGGAGCTAAATCTCCTGTTTCATAAACCAGTTGGCTCCGTTTGCGACTCGCATTTTTGGTTTGTACATCGGCAACTTTCTGGCCATCAACATAAACGGACATTTCTCCGTGATGGGGATCCACGGTGGCTACTACATAAGCCTTGCTTCCCTGGAAGTGGTATGTAGCACTCGCGTTTTTTTGGTTAGTCCACATGGAAGTACCACGAACCCCTTCCGCTTCATTGTACCATGTTGTTCCAGCAGTATCAGCCGTTGTATTGGAGTGATATTCGAGTCCAAGTGGGTAGCCATCGGTTTTTTCGATGCTACTTGGTACTTTATAGACGGAGAAGTTGTTTAGGATAGGAGTGGCTTGTGCATTTGTAATTCGTACCCGAATTTTTTGGGCTTCTACGGGTTGCCCTTGGATAAGGCGACGATAGCCAACGGTTGAGCCGTCTCCGTATGGAACCCACCGTCCGTTTAGTTCGACATCGATCTTAAATCCAGAAATACGTTGTCCTTTTGCGATATCTTCTTTGAGTTCAATGACATCAAAACGTCTCTTTTGCCCAAGATCCACCGTGAATTCCCCAGTTTTGGCATCATTTGCCGGTGCCCAGCTGGTATTTTCATTTCCGTCTGTAAGGAAGCTTGCTTGATATAGATGATTTTTACGGGTCGAGCTTGCAGTAACGGTTGCACCCTTAGCGAAGTCAGTTGCGTACATCTGATCTAAAGTAGCACGAAATTCCTTCAAACGGGCAACATCTGCCTCAGCAAATTTTCCTTCTTTGTTCGGTGGAATGTTGAGGAGCAATGGCGTGCCACGACCAACAGACTTGAAGTAGATTTCCATCAATTCTTTGAGAGATTTTGGCTGTTGATTGTCATGGTAAAACCAACCTGAGCGAATAGAAACGTCTGCCTCACCGACAGAGTACATATCTCCGTCTGGATCCCCGTGGTTTAAATAGTCATTTGTAACATTATCTGTAATGTTGGCTTTCTTTACTTTTTGCCAAACGGGATCACCAGCAGTTCCGCGCTCATTTCCAATCCAACGGATACTGGTCGGTTGTGCAGAGAAAATAGCAATATCCCCTTCGGCTTCCTTGATGTATTGGAACCATTTGTCAAAGGTGTAGGTGACTTTTTGAGCGCCGCTTCCGCGAGCCCCATCCATCCAAACTTCAATGAATTTGCCCTTGTTCCCATATTTAGGATTGCCTAGGATTTCTTTAAGCTGGTTGAGATAATATTCATTGTAGTCTTTTTCAGTAGCTACCGTATATTTTGGATTATTGACATCCCAAGGGGAGAGATAGACTCCTAGATTCATATCATACTTGGTAGCTGATTTTGAAATTTCTGCTAAGACATCCCCTTTCCCATCCTTCCAAGAGCTACTAGCGACAGTATGGTCCGTGTAGCGAGAGGGGTAGAGGACAAATCCATCATGGTGTTTGACAACTAAGATGGTACGTTTAAAGCCGGCATCCTTTAAGGTTTTTATCCACTGGTCTGTATCCAGATTGGTTGGGTTAAAATTTTTTGGATCTTCCTTCCCATTTCCCCATTCAGAATTGGTATAGGTATTCATACCATAGTGGATGAAGGCAGCCAACTCTTCCTTATGATAATCCAGTTGTGCCCTGCTTGGAAGAGGGCCATAATTTCCGATTTCTGCTTCGTCATCCTGAGTATGAACGGAAGGAGTAACAGGAGTGACGGGATTGGCATGGTTGACTTCGGATGGACTTTCAGAAGTGTTAGCAGATGGTAAAGGTTTATTGGAATTTGTTGTATCCAGCTTCATGTCAGTCATTTCAGAATTTCTAGTGGTTGTTTCGGGAGTAGCTTTTTCTGATGTATTTTCAGAAATCTTATCCTCAGAACTTGTAGGAACCTCTCTTTCGGTGACGGAAGGGGTTTGGTGGAGAAGGGCTGCGCGATCAGGTTTCGCGGCACTATCTAGTGTTGGTTTATCAGCTGAGACAGTATTTCCCAGATTTGCAGGGGTTTCTGACGCTTGGTCGTCAGCATGGGCCACCCCAGAAGCAAAAAAGCTAAGTCCGACAATGACAGAAGCAACCCCCACGCTTAACTTGCGGATACTAAAGGTTAGTCCTTTTTCAAAAAAGTAACGGTTCATAATTGACTCCTAACTGGTAAGCAAGCAGTCAGCTACTGCTGGAGCCCAAGAGAAACTTGGATCGTATGCTGATGTGGTGTTCAAATGGATGCGATCCTCCTCGCATTATTTGTAGAATAAATCCCTCCTTTTTTATCTTATAATATTTAAGGAATATCAATATAATAACTATACTAAAATTTTAGGAAAAATGCAATAGAAAGGAAGAGGAAATTAAAACTATTTTAGGAAGTTGCTTGCTTGGAGGAAGTGACCGAGTAAGATCTAGTAGAATCCCCGAACGATTTCAGCTGTTTTCGGCGATTTTAAGGGGAATGTGCTACAATGGAAGCAAATAGATAGAATGGAGCAGTGAAATGAAAGCAATTATTACAGTCGTTGGAAAAGACCAAAAAGGAATTGTAGCGGGAGTTGCGACCAAGGTGGCAGAATTGGGACTCAATATCGACGATATTTCTCAAACGGTATTGGATGAATACTTTACCATGATGGCGGTTGTCTCATCGGATGAGAAAAAAGATTTCACCCAGCTTCGTTCAGAATTGGAAGAATTCGGTCAGTCTCTTCATGTAAAAATCAATATCCAGAGCGCAGCCATTTTTGATGCCATGCACAATTTGTAAGATAGGGGTTGAGAATTTATGGACATTAGACAGGTAACAGAAACCATTGCCATGATTGAGGAGCAGAACTTTGATGTTCGGACCATCACCATGGGGATTTCGCTTCTAGATTGTATTGATCCAGATATTGATAAGGCAGCAGAAAAAGTCTACAATAAGATTGTGACAAAGGCCAAGGATCTTGTGGCTGTTGGGGACGAAATTGCCACAGAACTTGGTATTCCTATTGTCAACAAGCGGGTTTCGGTCACTCCGATTTCCATTATCGGAGCAGCAACCAATGCGACAGATTATGTGCCCTTTGCCAAGGCGCTGGATCGTGTGGCTAAAGAGATCGGAATTAACTTTATCGGTGGCTTCTCAGCCCTGGTTCAAAAAGGCTACCAAAAAGGGGATGAGATCCTCATCAATTCCATTCCTCGCGCCCTAGCAGAGACCGATTTTGTCTGCTCTTCAGTCAATATCGGATCGACCAAGACAGGGATCAATATGACAGCTGTCCGAGATATGGGTCGTATCATTAAAGAAGCATCGGAAGCGGATCCAATGGGGCCTGGTAAGCTCGTAGTTTTTGCAAATGCAGTAGAAGATAATCCATTTATGGCGGGTGCCTTCCACGGTGTTGGTGAAGCGGATGTTGTCATCAACGTTGGGGTTTCCGGACCCGGTGTCGTCCAACGGGCCATTGAAAAAGTTCCAGGTGCAAGCTTTGATGTCTTGGCTGAAACCGTCAAGAAGACAGCCTTCAAGATTACCCGTGTCGGCCAATTAGTCGGTCAAATGGCTAGTGAACGTCTCGGGGTTGAGTTTGGGATCGTCGACTTGTCTCTCGCGCCAACACCAGCTGTTGGGGATTCGGTTGCCCGTGTCCTTGAAGCCATGGGGCTTGAAGTAGTCGGAACCCATGGAACTACCGCAGCGCTCGCTTTGCTCAATGACCAAGTGAAAAAAGGTGGCATCATGGCTTGTAACCAAGTCGGTGGGCTATCAGGTGCCTTCATTCCGGTCTCAGAAGATGAGGGGATGATTGCGGCGGTTCAATCGGGTCATATTAACCTGGAAAAATTGGAAGCCATGACGGCCATCTGCTCCGTCGGTCTGGATATGATTGCCATCCCAGCTGATACTCCAGCTACGACCATTGCGGCCATGATTGCCGACGAAGCAGCCATCGGGGTCATTAACCAAAAGACAACAGCAGTTCGTATCATTCCTTATGGAAAAGAAGGCGATATGTTGGAATTGGGTGGACTGCTTGGTTATGCTCCGGTAATGAAGGTGAACAAGGCTTCATCAGCTGACTTTATTGCCCGTGGTGGTCAAATTCCAGCACCTGTGCATAGCTTTAAAAACTAAAAGAAATTTAGTATAATAGATAGAAGAATGAAAAGGTCTGTGAAGAGGAAACTCCAGACTTTTTTCATTGTACAAAGGAGATCAGAATGGCTAAGACAAATTTATATGTTATCCGTCATGGAAAAACCATGTTTAACACAATGGGGCGAGCCCAAGGGTGGTCTGATACCCCATTAACACCAGAAGGAGAGCGAGGGATTCAAGCTTTGGGAATTGGGCTACGTGAGTCCGGCTTGGACTTCACTCATGCTTATTCCAGTGATTCTGGACGCGCCATTCAGACCATGGGCATTATTCTCGATGAGTTGGGATTGAAAGATCAGATTCCCCATCGGTTTGACAAGCGGATCCGTGAATGGTGTTTTGGAAGTTTTGACGGAGCCTATGGAAGCGAGCTCTTTCATGGAGTGATCCCGCGCTTGTATCATATCATCAATTATAAAGACCTCTCCCTAGAAGATTTGGTCAATGGCATCTACCAAGTCGATACAGCCGGCTGGGCTGAAACTTGGGAAGCAGTCAGCCACCGAATTTTAGAAGGCTTTACCGCGATTGCCAAAGCAGTAGAAGAACAAGGGGGTGGGAATGCCCTAGTGGTCAGTCATAGCTGGACGATTCAGACCCTCATTTGTTTGTTGCAAGCAAAAGCCAATCTGAATTTGCCATTACCAAACGGAAGTGTCAGTCTCTTAGAATATGAAGATGGCCAATTTACAGTCCGCTCAATCGGAGATGCAAGTTATCGACAAATAGGTGAAGCCATACAGAAAGGCTAAACGATCAGGAAAAGGCTATTTTTCATGGTGGGATGCTGTATAGGCGAAAAATGTAAGAGCTTTCCTTCTGTCTGATAGGAAAACATGATATAATAAAGTGGACAAATACGGAGGAATACAATGACAAAAACCAGATTATACATTGCCCGACATGGAAAAACTATGTTTAATACCTTGGGGCGTGCCCAAGGGTGGTCGGATACACCCCTGACACAAGAAGGAGAACGGGGCATTCAAGAACTAGGAATTGGCCTGAAAAAGGCTGGAATTGACTTTGATCAAGCCGTTTCGAGTGATTCTGGCCGTGCGATTCAAAGTATGGGCATCATCCTTGAAGAGATGGAACTGACCGGTAAGATCCCTTATCGCTATGATAAGCGTATCCGTGAGTGGTGCTTTGGTAGCTTTGATGGTGCCTATGATGGAGACCTCTTTTTTGGTGTTCTCCCTCGGGTTTTTCAAATCGATGATTTTAGAAAACTAAGTCTGATGGAAATGGCTGAAGGCATTGTCGAAGTGGACACTACAGGCTGGGCAGAATCCTGGGAAAAATTAAGCAAACGGATCAAAGAAGGCTTTGAAGCGATTGCCAAGGACTTAGAAGCAGCAGGCGGTGGCAATGCCATTGTGGTCAGCCACGGTATGACCATTACGACCTTAATTTACTTGATCGATCCAAAAGCTGTAGAGGAATTGGTTCTTGACAATGGAAGTGTCACGGTCGTGGAATATGAAGAGGGGACCTTCACCATCAAAAAAGTTGGCGATCTCTCCTATCGTCAGGTAGGTGCGCAGGTCCTAGAGGAGGGGCATGAGTAAGAAGTTCAAGCGAGCACGAAAAAAGCGCAAGAAATGGTGGCCTTACTTAGTGAGCCTGCTTCTCTTGGTGGTTATTGGAGCAGGAATTGGTGCCTATATGGCTAAGCCAAGCCTCTTTTCAGGGCTTGTATTTTGGAAGCCTAAAAAAGGAGCTGTAACGACTCCATCTTCAACAAAGAAAAAACGATCCGATCTACCAGCTGTCTCGACAAAAGATTGGCAGTTGATCTTGGTCAATCGTGAAAATGTCAAGCCTGAGCTGAACCCACAGTTGACGGATGTCGATGCTATCAAAGTGGATAGTCGAATTGTGGATCCAACCCGACAATTTTTAGAAGCCGCTCGAAAAATCGCTCCTCAAGAGACCTTGATATCCGGTTATCGTAGTGTGGCTGATCAAACCGAACTCTATAATGAACGTGTCAATCAGTTGAAGGCTAACGGTCTCTCGCAAGAAGAAGCTGAAAAACAAGTGCAAACCCAAGTGCAGGTTCCAGGTGCTAGTGAGCACCAGACAGGACTTGCGATTGATATGAGTGTAGAGGCAGGGCAAAGCGATGAGTTAGGCCTACAACTTGCGGCGATTGCACCGCAATATGGCTTTGTTCTTCGCTATCCAGATGGCAAGAGCAACATTACGGGTGTGAATTTTGAAAATTGGCATTTCCGTTATGTTGGAGTGGAGTCCGCTCGCTATATGCAGGCCCACAATCTGGTCTTAGAAGAATACATCCAACTTTTAAAAAAAGACGGTAAGTAGCAAGAAATGGCCCTTTCTAGGTCTGAAGAATGATTTTTAGCACTCTTTCAAAAAGAGTGCTAATTTTTTAGTTTTTTCTCTTGACTTTCTTCTGGATGGGTGTATAATAGAATCATGGTTTAGCACTTGAGTGTATCGAGTGCTAAATGTGAAAGAGAGGTGAGGTCATGGTTACAAAACGTCAAAATGAGATTTTAAATCTTGTCATCGATATGTTTACCAAGACCCACGAACCGGTTGGTTCTAAAGCTCTTCAGGATATCATTCAATCCAGTAGTGCGACGATTCGTAACGACATGGCTGCTCTCGAAAAACAAGGTTTACTAGAAAAGGCCCATACGTCTAGCGGTCGGATGCCCAGCCGAGCAGGTTTTCAATATTTTGTTCAGAACTCGCTCGATTTGGAGTTGATTGATGAGCAAGACATCTACCAAGTGGTGAAAGGCTTTGATTTTGAAGCCTTTCGGTTAGAGGATATCCTGGATGCCACCGCGAAGTTGTTAGCCCAGATGACGGGTTACACTGCCGTGATCCAAGATGTTGAGCCTACCAGACAATGTCTGACAGGTTTTGATATCGTGCCATTATCGAGTCATGATGCCCTAGCAGTCTTGACCTTGGATGAATCAAAGCCGGTGACCGTTCAGTTTGCCATCCCAAAGAATTTCTTGACCACTGATCTGGAAATCTTCCATCAGTTGGTGAAAGAACGCTTTGTTGGCAATACGGTCCTGGATATTCACTACCGCTTGCGAACAGAGATTCCACAGATCGTACAGCGTTATTTCAAGACAACAGACAATGTATTGGATCTCTTTGATTACATCTTCTCACAATTATTTAAAGAGCTGGTCTTCGTTGAAGGAAAGGTTTCATCGTTAAGCTATGCCGATCTCTCAACCTATCAGTTCTTGGATAATTCCCAACACGTAGCCCTCGAGTTGAGAGCGGGGATTCCAGAAGACCAACTGACTCAGGTATTGGTGGCAGAATCAAAAGATCCAGCCTTGAAAAATGTGACCGTCATTAGCCACAAGTTCCTGATTCCTTATCGGGGAGTCGCACTGATGCATGTGATCGGTCCTGTTGAGATGGACTACCGACGTGTTGTGAGTCTCGTCAATGTTATCGGACGAGTCCTCGTCATGAAGTTGACGGATTACTACCGTTACCTCAACAGCAACCATTATGAAGTAAATTAAGACCAAATGAAAGGGGTGTATGCCTTGACAGAAGAAATCAAAAAAGAAGATGTGAAAGATGAGGAAGTTGTAGAGACGACAGAAACTGTCGAAGAAGAAAAGCAACCTTCTGAACTGGAAGCAGCACAAGCGCGTGCAGATGAATTTGAAAACAAATACCTTCGTGCTCACGCAGAAATGCAAAATATCCAGCGTCGGGCCCACGAAGAACGCCAACTCTTACAAAAATACCGTAGCCAAGATTTGGCAAAAGCTATCTTACCATCACTGGACAACCTCGAACGTGCCCTTGCCGTTGAAGGGTTAACAGATGATGTGAAGAAGGGCTTGGAAATGGTCCAAGAAAGTTTGGTACATGCCTTAAAAGAAGAAGGCATTGAAGAAATTGTGGCAGAAGGAGACTTCGATCACAACTACCACATGGCAATTCAAACCATGCCAGCAGATGACGAGCATCCAGCAGACACCATCGCACAAGTCTTCCAAAAAGGCTACAAACTCCATGACCGCATCCTACGCCCAGCCATGGTGGTAGTATATAACTAGGCTACCTTGTCCGAAACGACACTAAACTATGAAAGAAAGATAAGAAGCAAGCCGGAGGCTTGCAAGGAAGATATTTCCCACCGTGGTGAAAGTTTCAGTAGCAAAAGCTACTGAAACAGGGGGATTTTTGAGACAATAGGCTCAAAAATTAGTGATGAAATCCCGAAGGGAGTTGCTCACGTCCCCACCACTTAAGGGAAGTATC
>OATR01000152.1_pt1 | contig 21059 bp, 16 predicted proteins | sample 1476031 | NCBI WGS metagenome assembly OATR01 (sample SAMEA2579982, study PRJEB22360) | human gut metagenome | biome: human gut; feature: human-associated habitat; material: faeces | place: Denmark | collected 2008/2010
AAAGTAAAATCAAGTGGCTCAGAGAAGATTGGCGACTGAATAGCTCGTAGTTCCAGCCCCATCTATGCCTTGCCCCCAGCTGCAAACTGATGATAGAGTTTGACAATAGCACGAACCAAGATGGTACAGAAGAAAAAGACGGAAATAAAACGTACTACAAGCAAGGAGAGAACAAAAGGAAGGGAGAAGGCATAGTAACCTAACTTAATGTATTCATAGACAAAGCTAACAAGCGTAATCCCAATACTATTGGCAGTTAGAGAGAGCCAACTTTCATAGCGATTCTTGGTTACGATAAAACCAAGTTCACTTCCCAAACCTTGAACCAAGCCAGACAAAAGGGCACCTAGACCGAATTGGCTACCATAAAGGACTTCAGCAAGCGCAGCTAGCACTTCTCCAATCGTTGCACTTCCCACTCTTGGAACAAAGATAGCAGCAATAGGCGCAGCCATACACCAGAGACCAAAGAGGATTTCATTGGCAAAGGCCTGTAAACCAAGAGGGGCTAAAATCAGAGTGAGGATATCAAACAGATAGCCAGATCCTACAAAAACGCCACCAAAAAAGATAGACAAGAAAGCAAGTAAGATAACATCTTTTAAACGCCATTTTTTTAACATAAAAACTCCTTTTTAAGACAGTCGGGCATTTAAGAAAGACGTACCACAATACTCTACATCTAGTCTATCTGGTAAAAATTAAAAAACTCCAATTACAATCAAGAATTAGAGTTTTGCTTATAAGATTAGACAGTTCTTTTCGACACACGAAAAAAACCTTTTCACATTTCCCTTCGCCAGTATTAACTGTAGCAGGTTCAATGGGTATCATCTCAGCCTAAAGCACCCCAAATGTCTTTATAATATTATTTACTCATCAGTATAACAGAAAATGAAATCTCTAGCAAGATATTTGTTAAAAAATGTATTTACAAAGTTTATGATACCATTTTCCGTGTACACCCTGTTTGCACTCTCTAAAACAAATAGAGAGTGGGACAGAAATCGGTAATTCGTTAGAATTCGATTTCGTCGTCCCACCTCCGCACAGTTGAGTAGGGCTGTAAAAGCTGATGAAATCAGCGTAGTAGAGCCCACTCAACCACTGCGTCTTACTCGACAATCCAAAAACAAGAAGAGGCTAGGATTTCTGTCCCACTCCCTCTTTTCTTATTAATACAATTTCAGATCACGAGGATCTACTGGGAAAGTTGGATTGTATGGATTGTGACGAAGTTTGAAGTGTTTCACATCTTCAATCGTCTGAGTTCCAGATAGTTGCATCACGGTCTTCAATTCTGCATTCAAGTGTTCAAAGACTTGGCGTACACCGACGCTACCACCTAGAGCTAAGCCATAAATAACGGGGCGTCCAATAGCTACCAAGTCAGCTCCTGAAGCCAAAGCTTTAAAGACATGTTGACCACGACGAATACCAGAGTCAAAGACAATCGGTACACGTTTGTCAACTGCTTCAGCAACTTCTTGAAGTGAGTCAAAGGCAGCTGGGCCACCATCGATTTGACGTCCACCGTGGTTGGTTACCCAGATACCAGATGCACCTGCAGCAAGAGAACGTTCAACATCTTCACGGCATTGAGGACCTTTAACGTAAACGGGTAGGCCTGAGTATTCAGCGATGAATTCTACATCTCGTGGAGACAGGCGTTGTTTAGCTGATTTGTAGACAAAGTCCATTGACTTACCAGCACCTTCAGGTAGGTATTCTTCTACGATTGGCATCCCAACTGGGAAGACAAAGCCGTTTCGTTTATCAACCTCACGATTCCCCCCAACAGTCGCATCTGCTGTTAAGACGATCGCTTTATAGCCTTCTGCCTTCACGCGATCCATAATGTGGCGGTTAATCCCATCATCTTTACTAAAGTAGAACTGGAACCAATGAGGAGTCCCTTGAAGGGCTTGCGTAATTTCTGGAAGATCAACTGTAGAGTAGGAGCTTGTAGTATAGAGGGAACCAAACTCATGTACCCCACGAGCAGTAGCCACTTCCCCTTGTTCATTGGCTAATTTATGAGCTGCAACTGGAGCCATAATGATGGGTGAAGATAGCTTTTCACCAGCAAATTCAATCTTTGTACTTGGATTTTCCACATCACAAAGCGTATGAGGGACAATCAGCTTATGGTTAAAAGCTCGGATGTTTTCACGCAATGTAAAGGTATCTTCTGCTCCGCTAGCGATATAGCCAAAAGCAGCTTTTGGAATGACTTGTTGAGCCATAGGCTCCAAATCATAAGTGTTAATAAAATCTACAGGTCCTTCTGCATTGCTTGTTTTATATGACATAAAATGTCCTCCTTCATAAGTAAGCGGTTACTCTTTTCTTACCCACCTATCTTAACTTATTTGCAAACGATTTTCAAAAAATTTGTCTGTCATTTTCAATCTAAACATAGATTATGAAATAAAAGAATGACTTATGTTCCAAAAGAAAGTGCAGGTTAACACTGATCCATTACACAAAATAGAGAGTGGGACAGAAATCGGTCATTCGTTAGAATTCGAGTTCGTCGTCCCACCTCCGCACAGTTGTGTAGGGCTGTAAAAGCTGATGAAATCAGCCTAGTAGAGCCCACTCAACCACTGCGTCTTGCTCAACACTCCAAAAACAAGAAGAGGCTAGGACTTTTGTCCCAGCCTCATTTTCCTAAAAATTGTATCAATCTTAATTTGAAAATTTACGATGAAAAATAAAAGACTGGGCAAACGCGTGTCCAGCCTTTGAAAATTGAGAGAAGGAACTATATAGCAAGGGATTAGATGCTGTTGCCGGAATGAAGACTAACCGGCAAGAAATAGCCTGTCGTTGCAACGGTTTGGCCGTCGATTTTTTGAAGCAAGAGGTCTACTGTCAAGACTGCGATCTCTTTGATCGGTTGTTGGATGGTTGTAAGCTCTGGAATATAGGTTTGGACGAACTGGGTGCCATCATAACCAATCACTTTAAGTTGTTGAGGAACTGGAATTTCCAGCTCTTTTGCAACTTTCATGATCAAAATAGCTGTCAAATCATCGGAGGCAAAGATAGCATCGGGTTTTTGCTGGCTTAGAATCTGTTTGATTTCCATTTCCTTGCGAATGGGTGAAAAATCACTGGAAACATTGATGATAGAAGCATTTGACAAGACGGAAGCAAAACCGGCATGGCGAAGACCTGTTGGGGAGTTGGAATTGTCATTTCCTGTGATCATGATGATGTTTTGAGCCCCGGTCTTGACGAGGGTTTCAGCTGCGAGGATCCCTCCAGCATAGTTGTCTGAGGATACGACTGGAATCTCAGGAGAAAGGTTCCGGTCAAAGGCAATGATCGGAGCCGTTACACGATTGTAATCCTCAATTCCAAGATTGTGACTTCCTGAAATGATACCATCCACCTGGTTGGCCTCCAACATCTCAATATATTCCCGTTCTTTTTCGGAATCATGCTCACTATTACAAATAATGGTCTTGTAGCCATGCTTGAAGAGTTGGTGTTCTAGGTGATCAATCAACTCCGCATAGAAAACATTGCTGATATTGGGAAAGATCAAACCAACTAATTTGGCTGATTTTCCTTGCAGGCTACGAGCAACTGTATTGGGCTTGTAGCCCAACTCTCGCATGGCATCTTGGACCTTTTGGATGGTCTTTTCAGACAGGTAGCCTTTTTTATTGATGACCCGAGAAACAGTTGTCGGGCTGACGCCAGCAAGTTTGGCGACATCAGTTAGCTTTGCGACCATAATCAAGTTCGTAGTAGCTTCCAGTAGGGTTTCCAGCTTTGATCAAGATACCAGTTTGATCTGCGTGTGGGTAGACCCGACCAGAAAATACTTTTTCTCCTTTGTTGATAAAGATTTCAAAAATCGAATTGTCGATAAAAATAGTAGCAGTTGTGGCTTGGTTATCGATTGGGCAGCTACGGCTGGTTCCAAATTCTTGAGCAAATTGCTCACCTGCTTGGCTACGGTCCACTGTGACCAATCCATTTGCAAGGTCAAATGAGAGAGCTAACCCTTTCCCTTCTTGATCGGCGAAGAGGACGATTTCATTTTGGCTATCTTTTTCAAACTGCAGTTCCAGTTCATAGCAGTTTTGGGTTTGTGCCTTGTTGGCAAATGACTCACTCTCAGCGCGCAGGTCTTTGATGGCTTCAACTGGGTATTGGTAGAGCTTTCCGTCTTTGATGGTTAATTCTTTGACTAGTGAAAGAGCTCCTTGATAGTCATAGGAATCCGTTGGATAAGAAATATCAGGAAGAGCTAGCCAGCTGACAACATAGGCCCGTCCATCTGGAGCGTTGAATCCTTGTGTAGCATAGGCTTCAAAACCATAGTCTAGGTTGTGCAATTCAGATATATCAACCAGCTTGGCTTGTTCTGGATCAAAACTCTCCCCGATCTTGTACATGTTTGGATAGATGTTATCGTAATCGAGGACCGATTTATCCAATCCTTGTGGACAATAAAGAAGGACAGGTTGGTCTCCAACAAAGACAAGGTTAGGACATTCCATCATATAAGCTGTCCGGTCATTTGCAAAATCCAAGTCACCGACTTCAACCCAGTTGGTGTAGTCGTTATCGATAGCCTTGTAAAGACGAATGAATCCTTTCTTCTCAAGGTCTTGGCCCCCAACGATAGCGTAGTATTGGCCTTTGAAATTAAAAATCTGTGGATCGCGGAAGTGATCGGTCGAATCAGCCGGTTGGTCAATCAAGATTTGATCAATTTTTTCAATCTTTCCATCCTTATCCATCAACGCTCCGACTTGGTAGGGATGGCGAACCCATTCTGCATCACGAACATTTCCAGTATAGAATAAGAATAGTTTATCACCAAACTGCATGGCAGATCCGGAATAAGCTCCGTGGCTATCGAGTCTTGTATCTGGAAGAAGCGTTACACCGGTTTCTTTAAAATGAACCAAGTCTTCACTTTCTGTTTGAACCCATGACTTTAACCCATGGGCTGCCCCAAATGGGAAGTTTTGGTAAAACAAAATCCACTTTCCATCAAAGTAAGAAAAACCGTTTGGGTCATTTAGGAGACCAGACTTTGGCTCTACATGATAGTGTGTATGCCAAGGAGATGTAGCCATATTCTTAGAGATCGCTTGCTTTTCTTCCTCTGTCCAGTCTTCATAGCGTCGATAACGACGTTCCGTTGTCCATTCCATTTCGTTCCTCCGAATTTTTTCTTACTTCCATAGTACCGATTTCTAATCAAAAAAGCAAGTAATAAATGAAAAAAATAGCAAAAAATGTTAAACGTTTGACAGCTCTTTTTAAACTTTTTTAAATTAGGAGAAATTGAAAATAAATGAAAAAATGAAAATTTTTGAAAACAAAATGCTTTTAAAGCAAGGGAAAACAAGAGTTTTAAAGAGATTTCAACTTTGTAAGTTTTTTCAGTGTCATATAAAGGAATAGAATGACCAAAAAAGTTACAAAAAAATTCTGCAAAACGGTTGACATATTCCAAATACATGGTACAATAAAAAGCGTAGAGACGGTTGAACCGTTTACATTACAAAAAATAAGGAGATTTACTTTATGGATTACAATAAAGTAGCCAAAGAGGTTATCGCAGCAGTCGGTAAAGATAACCTCATTGCGGCAGCACACTGTGCGACTCGTCTACGTTTGGTACTGAAAGACGATAGCAAAATTGATCAAGCTGCACTGGATAACAATGCAGATGTCAAAGGAACTTTTAAATCAGATGGTCAATACCAAGTCATCATCGGACCTGGTGACGTAAACTTTGTTTATGAAGAATTGATCAAAGCAACTGGTTTGAAAGAAGTATCAACGGATGATTTAAAACAAATCGCCGCAAAAGATAAGAAATTCAACCCATTGATGGCCTTGATCAAACTCTTGTCTGATATTTTCGTTCCGATCATTCCTGCCTTGGTTGCAGGCGGTCTTTTGATGGCTCTAGGAAATTTCCTTACCTCTAAAGGATTGTTTGGACATCAATCACTGGTCCAAATGTATCCGGTTATTAAGGGCTTTTCTGACATGATTCAGCTCATGTCTGCAGCTCCATTTTGGTTTTTACCAATTCTAGTTGGTATATCAGCTGCAAAACGCTTTGGTGCAAACCAGTTCCTAGGTGCATCTATTGGTATGATTATGGTTGCACCTGGTGCAGCAAATATCATTGGTTTGACAGCAAAAGATCTTATTAGTAAAGCATCGACAATTGGTGCGTACACAGAATTTTGGGATATTTTTGGTATGCATGTCAAGCAAACAAGCTATATTTACCAAGTTATTCCAGTTCTTGCTGCCGTATGGATTCTGTCGCACCTTGAAAAATTCTTCCACAAGAAATTGCCATCAGCAGTTGACTTCACCTTTACTCCGTTGCTTTCTGTGATGATTACTGGATTCCTTACCTTTACGGTTGTTGGGCCAGTGATGCTTTTGGTGTCAAACGGAATCACAGATGCGATTGTATGGTTGTATAACACAACAAGCTTTATCGGTATGACGGTCTTTGGTGGAACCTACTCATTGATCGTTATGACAGGTCTCCACCAATCATTCCCAGCCATTGAAACACAATTGCTTTCAGCGTGGCGAAATGGTAGTGGACATGGCGATTTCATCTTTGTCGTAGCATCAATGGCTAACGTAGCGCAAGGTGCTGCAACGTTTGCTATCTTGTTCTTGACGAAGAGTGAAAAAACAAAAGGTCTTGCATCATCTGCAGGGGTATCAGCCCTTCTTGGTATTACAGAGCCAGCCCTCTTTGGGGTTAACTTGAAATACAAATTCCCATTCTTTTGTGCCCTTATTGGTTCAGCTGTGGGGGCCCTCTTTGCAGGTCTTCTCCAAGTAGTTGCTGTTTCACTCGGATCAGCAGGTTTCCTTGGATTCCTTTCAATCAATGCAACGTCAATCCCATTCTATCTCTTGTGTGAAGTGATTGCCTTTGCGGTAGCCTTTGCCTTGACTTACTTCTACGGTAAGACAAAAGCAGCAGCTGTGTTTGCCACGGAAGGAAATGTAGCGACAGCAGAAACTTCTGAAAAAGCAGAAGCCAAAGAAGTTGCAGCTGCTTCAGAAGAAGTTGAAGCAACTTTGGCAGATGAAGTGATTGTAACACCTATCGTTGGTAGTACAGTAGCACTTGCTGATGTGAATGATCCTGTTTTCTCAAGTGGTGCGATGGGACAGGGAATTGCCATCAAACCAACTGAAGGCGTTGTCTATGCACCAGCTGATGCTGAAGTAACCATTGCTTTCGCGACTGGACATGCTTACGGTTTGAAGACAGCTAATGGTGCTGAAATCTTGATCCACGTTGGGATTGATACCGTATCAATGAATGGGGAAGGATTTGATCAAAAAGTAGCTCAAGGTGATAAAGTGAAAGCTGGTGATATCCTTGGTACATTTGATGCAGCGAAAATCGCCGCAGCTGGTCTTGAAGACACAACTATGGTGATTGTTACTAACACAGCTGACTTCGCATCGGTAACTCCAGTAGCAACTGGAACTGTTGCTAAAGGGGATGCGATTATCGAAGTGAAAGCTTAATAGGATTTAGAATAACTCAAGGACTGGTCCAATCTTCTCCAGTCCTTGAATTTTAGCTGTCCAAGCAGGAAGTTTTTCTTGGAATGAAGCGAAGAAACTGCTAAAAGTATGTTATAATGAGCACAAGAAATCTGGCAAGAACAGAAAGGGGACAAGATGACAACATTATACGGAAGTTTGGAAGCTGGTGGGACAAAATTTGTTTGTGCAGTTGGTGATGAAAACTACAATGTGCTTGAAAAAGTGCAATTTCCTACTACAACACCTATCGAAACATTGGATAAGACGATTGCATTTTTCTCAAAATTTGAAAAATTGGCAGGTCTTGCTGTTGGGTCATTTGGTCCGATTGATATCGATCCAAATTCGAAAACGTATGGGTTCATTACCACGACTCCGAAGCCTCACTGGGCAAATGTGGATCTTGTAGGTGCGCTTCGTCGAGCTTTGAATGTCCCTATTTACTTCACAACGGATGTGAATAGTTCGGCATATGGAGAAGTAGTTGCGCGCAACAATGCGGGTGGAAGGGTTGAAAACCTTGTCTACTACACGATTGGTACCGGAATTGGTGCAGGTGTGATTCAGCGTGGTGAATTCATTGGTGGTACTGGACATCCTGAGATGGGGCATTATTATGTAGCTCAGCACCCGATGGATCAAGAAAAAGGGTTCAAGGGGGTTTGCCCCTTCCATAATGGCTGTTTGGAGGGCTTTGCGGCTGGGCCAAGTCTCGAAGCTCGTACAGGCATTCGTGGGGAAAATATTGAACTCAATAGCAATGTATGGGATATTCAAGCTTACTACATTGCACAAGCAGCAGTAAATGCGACGGTTACCTTCCGCCCAGATGTGATCGTTTTTGGGGGTGGTGTGATGGCCCAACAACATATGTTAGACCGTGTTCGTGCGAAATTTACCACTCTTTTAAATGGCTATCTTCCAGTACCGAATGTGAAAGAATACATTGTGACACCAGCTGTTGCTGGCAATGGGTCTGCGACCTTGGGGAACTTTGTTCTTGCTAAAGAAGTGAGTGAAAAAGTTCAAAAGTAAGCCGTAGCTGTTGAAATTAGAAAGATGAAGCCGGGACAGAAGTGTCTCGGTTTCTTGCCATTTAGGAATAGAAAAGGGGAAAGAAGGTATGGAGAAACAGATTGTAAGAGATGTCTTGTTTTTGAGGCAACGCTCAGAAGAAGCGACACCTGAGGATCGCACCTTGGCTATGGATTTGCAAGACACCTTAAATGCTCATCTCCTTGAGTGTGTCGGTTTAGCGGCCAATATGATCGGAGTGAAAAAGCGGGCGATTATCATTCGAATGGGAAATGAAAGTTTGGTCATGTTTAATCCTGTTCTCCTTGAAAAGAAAAAGCCTTATCAAACAGAGGAAGGATGTTTATCTTTAGTGGGGAGTCGGCCAACAACTCGTTATGAGGAGATGACAGTGGCCTATCGAGATGTGAATTGGAAAGCAAAAACGATTCATTTGTCAGGTTTTCCTGCTCAGATCTGTCAGCACGAAATGGATCATCTAGAAGGTATTATTATCTAAAAGTGGACAGAGGCTGGGACAAAAGTCCTAGCCTCTTTTTGATGTTGGATTGTCGAGCAAGACGCAGTGGTTGAGTGGGCTCTACTACGCTGATTTCATCAGCTTTTACAGTCCTACTCAACTGTGCGGAGGTGGGACGACGAAATCGAATTCTAACGAATGACCGATTTCTGTCCCACTCTCTTTTTAGTTCCTATAGAAACTTTTTTCTTGACAGGCTTCTTTTGTTGGTGTTAAAATAGTTCTCATAAAAACTTTAAAGTTCTCTTAAGAACTATTTGGAGGAATGATGGAAAAACCATTACAAGAATTTAAAAAAGTAGGTCATCTCATTCACCTTTTGGTGGAAAGAGAAGCTAAAAAGCGTGGGTTTGAATTTTTTGCAGGACCCCAAGGACAAGTTCTTGTCTTTTTATCCCATCGTGAAAAAGAGGGAAAAGTGACCTTGATTCGGGATATTGAACAAGAGCTTCATATTTCAAAATCAGTAGCCAGTAACCTGATCAAACGCATGGAGAGAAACAGATTTATCTATATTGAGCCAAGTCCGACAGATAAACGGGCCAAGTATGTCTACCTGACAGACAGTGTGAAAGATAAGTTGAATGACATGAAACAATTCTTTGAAGAAGTAGATCGAGATATGATGGCTGGTGTATCAGAAGAAGAATTGACCATCTTTTTCAAGGTCATGCATCAATTTTATGAGAACATGAAAAAAAGGAGTAAAGAATGATCAACATGTTTCGGCGGTTAACCGCCAAAGAATGGGGTATGATCGTCCTTAGTACGGTCTTTATCTGTCTGGCTGTTTGGATGGATTTAAAGACCCCTGAATACCTATCCGATATCACGACTCTCCTAGCAAAGAAGGGGACAAAAGTTTCTGACATCATGGAGCCGGGGAGTAAGATGTTGCTCTTCTCCTTTGGAAGTTTTTTGATGGCGGTTTTTGTGGGCTTTCTAGCTTCACGAGTCGCTGCCAGCTTTACAACACGACTGCGAGGAGAGATTTTCCACCAAGTGATGGATTACTCTGATGCAGAGATCAAGAAATTCTCTGTGCCTTCTCTCTTGACACGGACGACCAATGATTTGACCCAGTTACAAATCATGATTGTCATGGGGATGCAGGTGGTGACGCGTGGTCCTATTATGGCCGTTTGGGCTTTGACAAAGATTTGGGGCAAGAGCGGTGCTTGGACAACGTCTGTTGGTGTGGCGGTCTTAATCGTCTTGCTTCTCCTCTCTGTTCTGGTTCTGATTGCCTTCCCTCGCCAGCAAAAAGTGCAAGGCTTGACGGATGCCTTGAATGCCACAACACGGGAGAGTTTGACAGGGGTACGGGTGGTTCGCGCTTACAATGCGGAAACTTATCAAAATGAAAAATTCCAAGCTGAAAATAAGGGTTTAACCCGCCTTAATCTCTTTGTTTATCGGTTGATGTCTCTGATGAACCCAGTTATGACAGTGGTTTCAAGTGGCTTTACCCCAGCTATCTACTGGATCGGGGCGCACTTGATCAATGATATCGCCATGCCAAAAGATCCTACCAAAATCTTCACCAGTCCAGCTTTAGCGGATCGGACCAAGGTCTTCTCAGATATGATCACCTTCTCTTCTTATGCTATGCAGGTTGTCATTGGCTTCATGATGATGGTGGCCATCTTGATTATCCTTCCACGCGCCTTGGTGTCAGCGAAACGGATTAACCAGGTGCTGGCATTGGATCCTTCTGTAGCCTTTCCAAGTGAATCAAAGACAAGAACCGATCTTGAAGGTACAGTAGAATTTCAAGACGTGTCCTTCCGATATGGGCGGACTTCTCGTGCGGTGATTGAGCATGTGACCTTTTCAGCTCAGAAGGGCCAAACTGTTGCCTTCATTGGATCAACCGGTTCAGGGAAGTCCACTTTGGTCAACTTAATTCCGCGTTTTTACGATGCAACAGAAGGAAAGATTCTTGTGGATGGCGTCAATGTCAAGGACTATAGCCACCAAGATTTGAACAATAAAGTCGGCTACATTCCTCAAAAAGCAGTGCTCTTTAGCGGTACGATTCGCTCCAATATGGAATTTGGAGAAAGTAGTCAAGAAAAATTAGAAGATGAAGCCATCTGGAAAGCTCTTGAGTTGGCTCAAGCCAAAGAGTTTGTTGCCGCAAAAGAAAAGGGCTTGGATACAGAAGTAGCGCAAGGAGGAACCAACTTCTCTGGAGGTCAACGGCAACGTTTGGCGATTGCACGCGCTCTGGCACGCAAGCCCAAGATCCTTATCTTTGATGATTCCTTCTCAGCCCTGGATTATAAAACGGATCGGATCCTTCGCCAAGCTTTGAAAGAAGAGCTGGCAGATACGACAAAATTGATCGTCGCCCAACGGATTTCAACCATTATGGATGCGGATTTGATCTTGGTATTGGATCAAGGGAAGGTCGTCGGTCAAGGGACCCACAAGGAATTGCTTGAGACCAATGAAGTTTACCAAGAAATTGCCTATTCTCAATTGTCTAAGGAGGAGTTGGAACATGCATAAGAAAAAACAAACATCGACTCGTTGGAGCCAACTTTCTCCATATTTAAAGGGCTTCCACCTATTTTTTGGAATTGCCATCCTCTTTTCGATCGTATCCAGTGTAATCACGGTGGTTGGACCGGATAAATTGAAAGAGATCACGGATACCATTACAAAGGGGATGGGAACATCCATCGACATCGATAAGATCTCCTCCATTGCCCTGACCTTAGCTATCCTTTATGGACTAGGGACCTTGGTCTCCTACAGCAGTAGTTTTATCATCTCCACCATGATTCAGCGTTTTGCAGAACGCTTGCGCAATGCCATCGCTGAGAAGATCAATCGGGTACCTCTACACTATTTTGATAGTCATGAGCAAGGAGATACCTTGTCTCGTGTGACCAATGATGTGGATTTGATGACCCAATCCTTTAACCAAAGCTTGGTGCAAATGGTATCCTCTACCGTCTTATTGATTGGATCGATCTTTATGATGTTTAAGACGGACTGGCACCTCGCCTTGACAGCTATCCTCTCTGTTTTTGGAGGTTTTGGCTTGTCTAGTATCATTATGGTTAAGAGCCAGCCTCTCTTTAAGCAACAGCAAGCCAATCTTGCTAAAGTTTCAGGCTATGTAGAAGAAATCTATAGTGGCCACAATGTCGTCATTTCCTATAATGGTCGTCATCAAGCCAAAGAGCAATTTGATGCCATCAACCAAGAGTTGTACCATAGCATGTGGAAATCCCAATTCTTCTCTGGGATCATGATGCCCTTGATGCAGTTTGTAGGGAACTTCGGCTATGTCATGGTCTGTATCGTTGGGGCTGTCCTTACTATCAACGGAGACATCACCATCGGGACCATTGTTGCCTTTATGACCTATGTCCGCATCTTTACCCAACCAATTGGTCAAATGGCCCAAGGAATTACCCAATTGCAATCAGCCAGTGCAGCCATGGGGCGGGTCTTTGAATTCTTAGATGAAGAAGAAATGGAAGACGAATCCCAAAAAACTCGCCAATTGGAAGCACCAAAAGGTCATGTTAGCTTCGAGCATGTGCGCTTTGGCTATTCACCAGATAAGACCATTATTCATGATTTTACTGCTGAAGCGAAACCAGGACAGAAAGTGGCCATTGTTGGTCCGACAGGCGCAGGGAAGACCACCATGGTCAATCTCTTGATGCGTTTTTACGATATTCAAGCTGGTAAAATTGCTATCGATGGTGTGGATACCAAGGCCATGAGCCGCGAAGAAGTTCATGATGCTTTCTCCATGGTCTTACAAGATACCTGGCTCTTTGAGGGCACCATTCGGGAAAATCTGGTTTTCAATCAAACCGATATTTCCGATGAAGCCGTCGAAGCGGCAACACGGGCGGTTGGGGTCCATCACTTTATCCGGACCTTGCCGAATGGCTACGATACCGTGCTAGATGATTCGGTCACCTTGTCTGTCGGTCAGAAGCAACTCTTGACCATTGCGCGTGCCCTCTTGAAGGATGCTCCACTTCTCATCTTGGATGAAGCAACCTCATCTGTCGATACCCGTACAGAAGAGTTGATTCAAAAAGCCATGGACAAACTTATGGAAGGCCGGACCTCTTTTGTCATTGCCCATCGCTTGTCCACTATCCGCAATGCGGATTTGATCCTCGTGATGAAAGATGGAAATATTATCGAACAAGGTAACCACCAAGAACTCATGAGCCAAAATGGCTTCTATGCTGATCTCTACAATAGCCAATTCACAGAAGAAGTAGCGTAAAAATAAGATACAAAGCCCGTGAAATGCAAAGTGAAAAAAGGAAATTCTTGCAGTGAGCCATGCTCACAAGAGAATTTATCTTTTTCACACAGCATTTAGGGCGTGTTCATTTCAACAAGATACAAAGGGCGTAGCGGATATAGTGAAAATAGGGAGTAGGACAGAAGCTTTACGATTTTGGATGCTTCGTCGTCCTACCCCCACAAGGCTGCTTAGGATTCTTCCAAGCTTAAAAAGCGAATGAAGAGTTCAATCAGCTACTGTGTTTTGAAGTTAGTATAGGATCAAGGTTAGCAATTGCTACTGTGGTCCTATTTTTGTATCCAAAAAAGAGTTGGAAAAGACGGTTCTTAGGGTCAAAAAAATGACAAAAAGAGGGAAATAGGAGCTCATTTGGCAATGAAATCGCCCAAAGATTGTGAAAAAATATCACTTGCTTGACAGCTTTTCTTGGAATCACGTATACTAATAGTATGAAAAAAGATTGGAAGCAGGAGTCTTAAAATGAAGCGAAATTCTCGCGATTACCCTGAATTTTATAATTGGCTCATCCAGCCTTTTATCAAAAAACCGCATCGGATCCAGCTTCTTCGAAGACTCAATCGACTTCTTACGTTTGTGATGCCAGGCGTTTATGGCCTGGTCTTTTGTTGGCTTTTTGCAAAGCAAGTTTCTTTGGAGAAAATGTGGCCTTTTGTTTGGATTCCTGCAACAGGATTTGTCTTGTTTAGTCTCGTTCGCCATTGGATAAACTTTCCAAGACCCTACGAGAAGTGGGAGTTTCAACCCTTATTGGAGAAGCATTCATCGGGCCATTCCTTTCCCAGTCGGCATGTTTTTTCAGCAACCATTATTTCCATGTGCCTTTGTCAATTATCTTTGTCTTTAGGTCTTTGTTCCCTGTTTTTGTCTCTTATGTTAGCCTTTGTTCGAGTCCTTGGAGGGGTTCATTATCCCAAGGATGTTCTGGTGGCGTGGGGACTTGGTATCCTATGGGGAGGACTCTTTTTAGTGGTTTAAATGAACAAAATGGTTCAAATTGTCCTTTGAATAAAGGGGCTTCATCGTGTATACTGAATGAATGACATAGAATAGGAGAAAATATGCAGTATAGAAAAGCAGAAAAAAAGGATTTAGAGGAGATTGTTCAAGTAGCGAGCACAGCCTTTGAAGAATATCTATTTGTAAAAGTCATCAAGGATGTCATGCGAGATCAACATCAATACCCTGATTTTGTAAAGAGTATGATGCGCATCTTGGTCAAAGTTTTTCTCAAGCACCATATTTGCTTGGTAGCTGAAAAAGATGGAGAAATCTACGCGGTCGCCTTGTTGCAAAAGGGTCTAATTCCTTTTCGGGCCTATCTCTTGAATGGTGGCCTTGGCCTGCTCAAGTATATTTCTTTAAAAAATATGTTGGCCTACTTTGCCTTCATGGAGAATACGGATAAAGAATTGGAGAAAAATGCGGATTTTGATTGGTATTTGATGCTTCTAGGTGTTGCGCCCAAACACCAACGCCAAGGGTATGGCAGTCGCTTTATGGCCGAAGGTATCGAACCCTTCTTAAAAAGTGTCAAGGGAGAAACGTTAGCCTTCTATACCAATACCAAAGGCAATGTCTATTTTTACACGAAAAATGGATACAAGGAAGTCTACGAAAGTACCATTCATTTTAACAATGTGAAAATGGGAAGTTGGTATTTCTTGAAGGAAATGAAAAATCACTAAGGTCGAATCCTTAGTGATTTTTCATTGTCCTTGTTCCTAGTCTGGAATGCCAAAGCGTTCAAAAAAGGCTGTGCGTTCGTGGATAATGTCTTGAGAGGGATTTTTAATGTCTAGCAAGAGTTGCACCAGCTCTGGGGTAGCTTCGCGCACCAATTGCCCCAGAGACCAGATGGCCGTAGCAATATGGATCTGATTTTGTGAGGTCTCAATGATCGACAAGAGCTTAGGAATGGCTGAGCGATCATGGGCGTTGGCGAGTGCGATAATGGCATTACGCTGGAGAATATTTTTTCCTCGCCAACTACCGGCAACACTACCAAATTTTTCTTTGAACTGACCATTTGAAAGCTCTAAAAAGGGGATCAATTCAGGATGGGCCAATTCGGGATCAATTTCGGAGGCTAGAGGATTGTCAAGTCCTTTATTGTACGGACAGCAGATCTGACAGATGTCGCAACCGTAGATCACCGTCTTAATTTTTTTACGGAATTCCAGATCCATCATGCCCTTGTCCTGGGTTTGAAAGGATAGGCAGCGCCTTGCGTTCATGGAACCATCGCCAATTAAGCAAGAAGTTGGACAGGCATCTAAACAACGCCTACAGTCCCCACAGCCATAGTCGACAGGCTGGTCAGGTTCAATCTCAAGATTGGTAATCAGTTCTCCTAAAAACATATAGGAACCATATTCCTTTGAAATAACCAGGCCGTTTTTTCCAACAAAGCCGATCCCTGCACGTTGGGCAACCGCAGTGTCCACCAAGGCTCCGGTATCCACCATCCCCTTGTATTCAAAATCCTGGGTTAAGTCTTCGATTCCAGCTGCTAGGCGATCCAGCTTGTCTTGTAAGACATAATGGTAGTCCAACCCCCAGCTATTAGGAGTGAATTTTCCTCTTTTATAGGCCGTTTTTGGAGGCTGCTGTTTTAGTTTATGAGGATAGGCTACAGCGATCGAGATAATGGTCTTGGCAGAGGAGAGGCTTAACTTGGGTTTGATGCGTTCTTCGATATTTTTATGCTCAAATCCGGAATTTCGCCCTTCCTCAACGGCAAGGCGTAGTGATTTCTCCAAGTAATCAAAGTCGTCAGCAGTGGTAAATCCAATTTTTGAAATCCCAATGGAATGGGCTAGTTGAATAATTTTTTCTTTTAGTGTCATCGTTTCTATTATACACAAAAATGAGGATCTAGGCGAGTGTGAAAAAGCGGAGAAAGGCTTTTAATCACGCTTATTTTTTTGTATAATAGGGGCAGGAAATTCCAGGAGGAGAAGATGTCAGAACCATTATTTTTACAATCTGTGATGCAGGAAAAAATCTGGGGTGGGACTAGGCTACGTGATGAGTTTGGCTATGACCTTCCGAGTGAAAAGATTGGTGAATATTGGGCTATCTCCGCGCACCCAAATGGGGTGTCTAAGGTAGCCAATGGCCGATTTGAAGGAACAAACCTAGCTACTTTGTATGCGGAACACCGTGAATTGTTTGGCAATCGTCCAGAGCCAGTATTTCCGCTCTTGACCAAAATTTTGGATGCCAATGACTGGCTCAGTGTCCAAGTTCACCCAGACGATGCTTATGGACTCGAGCATGAAGGCGAACTCGGGAAGACCGAGTGCTGGTATGTGATTGCGGCAGATGAAGGTGCTGAGATTATCTATGGTCACAATGCCAAGTCAAAAGAAGAGCTTCGTCAGCAAATCGAAGATAAAAACTGGGATACCTTGTTAACCAAAGTACCTGTCAAGGCTGGGGATTTCTTCTATGTACCAAGCGGGACCATGCATGCGATCGGTGCAGGTATCTTGATCCTTGAAACGCAACAGTCTAGCGATACAACCTACCGTGTCTATGACTTTGACCGTAAGGATGATAATGGCAACTTACGGGAGCTTCACCTTGAAAAGTCCATCGATGTTTTGAACATTGGTGAGCCTGCAAATAGCCGTCCAGATACAGTTGTTGTCGACAATCTTCGAATGACAACCTTGGTTGCCAGTGGCTTCTTCACTGTTTACAAGTGGGAAATCACAGGAAAAGTGAACTTTGAAAAGACAGCTGACTACAGCTTGTTGAGCGTCTTAGCTGGTCAAGGTCAGCTAATTGTAGACGGAGAAAATTATCCAATCAAAAAAGGAAGTCACTTTATTTTACCAAGCGATGTTGAAGCTTGGACTTTGGAAGGGCAAGGTTTAGAATTGATTGTTAGCCATCCATAAAAAGAAAGGCCTTGAGTGAATGCTGTAGAGCGACTCAAGCCTTTTTCATCTGCATAAAAATTTTTTAAAAAAGCCTTGACTCTGCCCTAAGGGGAGGGGTTATACTATCCTTGTAAGGAGGAGATCATGTATCATGTAAAAGAAGCTGCGCGACTTTCAGGTGTTTCCGTCAAAACACTACACCACTACGATAAAATAGGGCTCTTAGTTCCGTTAAAGTCGAAAAACGGCTATCGAATTTACAGTCAAGAGGATTTGGAACGACTCCAGGTCATTCTGTATTATAAATATCTAGGCTTTTCTTTAGAAAAAATAGCAGAGCTGTTAAAGGAAAAAAGGACAGATTTATTGCCCCATTTGGTCAGGCAGTTGGACTATCTGACACGAGAAAGGCAACATCTGGATACCTTGATTTCTACCTTGCAAAAAACTATCCAAGAACAAAAAGGAGAAAGAAATATGACGATTGAGGAAAAATTCACTGGATTTAGCTATCAAGACAATCAGAAATACCATCAAGAGGCAGTAGACAAGTATGGCCAAGAAGTTATGGACCAAGCGCTTGAACGCCAAAAAGGGCGTGAAGATGAGGTTGCAGCAGCCTTTAATAAAGTCTTTCAAACCTTGGCACAAAATCTTCAAGCTGGTCTACCAGTAGCAGCAAATGAAAACCAAGATCAAGCAGCCAAGCTTTTAGATGCTATTCGAACGTATGGATTTGACTGCTCAATGGAGGTCTTTGGTCATATCGGCAAGGGCTATGTCTATAATCCGGAATTTAAAGAAAACATCGACAAGTTTGGAACTGGGACAGCCCAGTACACATCAGATGTCATCGCCCATTATGTGGCACATCAACCCAAATGAAAAAGTGAGAGTGAGACAGAAATCGGTCATTCGTTAGAATTCGATTTCGTCGTCCCACCTCCGCACAGTTGAGTAGGGCTGTAAAAGCTGATGAGATCAGCGTAGTAGAGCCCACTCAACCACTGCGTCTTGCTCGACAATCTAAAAATAATTGAGAGGCTAGGACTTTTGTCCCAGCCTCGTTTTTGCTTGGAAATTTTGATAAGAAGCTGACCGAGCTAGGGTCGGTTTAAGAGATGGACAAGATGAAAATTTTATGAAATTATTACAATAATTTCATGATATAAGTTGACAGCTATAAAAAAAAAGAGTAGAATAACCCCAGTTTTATGAAAAGTGGAAGTAGGGCAGGCTCTTGTGCTTGCAGGTATAGTTTGTCCTACTCTTTGAGCTATGAATCGTCAGAAAGACGCGGTTGGCTTGTAAGATGACGATGATTGCTCAGAGGTTGGAGATTTTTCAGCCTCTAGATCTTTTTCAAGGAGTTTTTTATGTTTTCAACATTAAAAAAATGGTTTATTGGTCGCCCTTTAAAATCTGGTGCGGAAGCTGAAGGAGGCTTGCTTGGAAAAATGCAGGCTTTGGCCATGCTCTCAAGTGACGCCCTTTCCTCTATTGCTTACGGTCCTGAACAGGTCGTGTTGGTCTTGATGACGGTATCAGCAGGAGCCATTTGGTGGTCTCTTCCAATTGGGGTTGTGGTGCTGATTCTCTTAGCCAGCTTGACTATTTCCTACCGTCAAGTTATTCATGCCTACCCTCAAGGGGGTGGAGCCTACATGGTGACTTCGGAGAACCTGTCTTCCAAAGCGGGGCTGATTGCAGGTGGGAGCCTCTTGGTCGACTATATGTTGACGGTGGCGGTATCTGTTTCATCAGGTGCAGATGCCATTACCTCAGCCATCCCAGCCTTGCATCCATACAACCTTCATATTTCCATCCTGTTGGTCTTGATCTTGATGCTGATGAACCTGCGGGGACTTCGTGAATCAGCTTCTTCCTTGATGGTTCCGGTTTATCTTTTTATTGTCAGTACCATTGCCTTAGTTGGCTATGGCTTTGTCCAAATCTTGACTGGCCAATTGCCTTACAATGCGACAGCTCATGTGGGGCAAACCATTTCAGGTGTTAGTGTCATCCTTTTGTTGCGGGCCTTTACCAGTGGTTCTGCCTCTCTGACAGGGGTTGAAGCCATCTCCAATTCAGTTCCTTTCTTTAAAAAACCAAAAGCCAAGAATGCGGCGTCGACGTTGACCATCATGGCCTTGATTTTGGGGATCATGTTTGCAGGAATTACCTTCCTTAATTACTGGGTTGGTGTGGTCCCTGCTAAAAATGTGACGACCTTGGCTCAAATGGCCCAAGCTATTCTAGGCAACTCTCCAGTTGGACAAGCTTTCTTCTATATTTTCCAATTATCAACAGCCTTGATCCTGGCAGTTGCGGCTAATACTGGTTTTTCAGCCTTTCCTATGTTGGCCTTCAACATGGCTAAAAACAAATACATGCCACACATGTATATGGAAAAAGGGGATCGTCTGGGCTATTCCAATGGGATCTTAACCTTGGCGATTGGAGCCATCGTCTTGCTTCTGATCTTTGATGGCCAAACAGAAAGTTTGATTCCTCTTTATACCATTGGGGTGTTCATTCCGTTTGCCCTTTCTCAAACAGGGATGGTCATTCACTGGAAACGCCAATACCAAAGAGGATTTCTCAAGTACTCGATCGCCAATATCCTTGGTGCTGCTATCTGTTACGGCATTGTCTTGATTCTCTTGCTCTTCCGTTTGCGTGAAATCTGGCCCTTCTTCCCTATTATTGGGCTCTTGCTATGGATGTTCTTAAGAATTCGTAGCCACTATGATAAGGTTGCTGCTCAATTACGCTTAGGTGCAAAGATCGAAAAAACAGACTATGCTGGCAATACCGTCATCGTTCTTGTCGGAAATGTGACCCAAGTAAGTGTTGGAGCGATGAGTTATGCCAGCAGTTTGGGAAATGACATCGTGGCCATGCACGTTTCTACAGAAGAAACCAAGGCTAAGGATACGGAAGTAGCTGAAGAATTCAAGCATTACTTCCCAGATATTCGTTTTGAAAATGTTATGACGAGCTATCGGGATATTATCCAGCCAACCGTTGAATTTGTTGCAAAAGTAGCCGAAGAAGCAAAAGCCAAAGGTAATACTGTTACCGTTTTGGTTCCCCAATTCATTCCTAAGAAACATTGGCAAAATATCTTGCACAACCAAATGAGTTTGAAATTGAAATATGCTCTTCGTTGGCACGAAGAAGTCGTCGTCGCCAGCTATTCTTACCATTTGTCACAATGATCGAATGGTCTTCCAAAGATGTCTGTTCTAGCAGGCATTTCGGATTGAAAGCAAAGTTGTCTTAGAAACTTTCCTTAGGTGAGTACGGACGTCAGCGAACTTCTTCGAAGTTCCATGACTTAGTTTTGGACCTAAGGTTCCAAAACTCCCGAGTGCTAGAAACGTTATTGTTTCTAGCACTTTTCTCACGGCGGAAAGTTTCAGTGAATGTTTGAACCACCTGAATAGTTTCTTTCTCATTTTAATTTTATCAGCATCGCTTAGGTTGCTTTATGTGAAATATAACTTGTCTACAATTAAAGGAGGCTGGGACAAAAGTCCTAGCCTCCCAATTGTCTTTGGATTGTCGAGTAAGACGCAGTGGTTGAGTGCTCAAAGCACTGCTTTGAGGTGACGGATAGAACTTGCGAAGCAAGTATCCTAAGTCTTTGTTCGCTTTTTAAGCTTCAAAGATGCCCTATGTTGACGGAAACTATGTTTCCTTTATCTGCAACCTTCAACAGTCT
>OATR01000154.1_pt1 | contig 20377 bp, 18 predicted proteins | sample 1476031 | NCBI WGS metagenome assembly OATR01 (sample SAMEA2579982, study PRJEB22360) | human gut metagenome | biome: human gut; feature: human-associated habitat; material: faeces | place: Denmark | collected 2008/2010
TACACAAAGAAAAGCCCTTAGAAACTTGTGTTCCAAGGACTTTGTCTTCAATCTGAGAGAACCGTATGGTTCTCTTTTCAGATTGAAGTTAAAGACTTCTTAGAAACTTTCCTTAGGTGAGTACGGACGTCAGCGAACTTCGTAGAAGTTCCATGACTAATTATTGAGCCTAAGGTCTCAATAATTCCGAGTGCCTGAAACTGTATTGTTTCAGACACTTTTCTCACAGCGGAAAGTTTCAGTAGATGAATGTCTTAAATAATTAGAATTCATTTTATTTACCAATGAATCTATTAGATAATTTTATGTAAAATGTTTATCAATATCTTAAAAAGAGAACCGTTTGGTTCTCTTCTCATTATTTCTTGAAATCATAGTCTTTTAAGATTTCAATTTTTTCAATTTTGATATCTGTTTTTGGTTTGTCCTTACCGTCAGTTTCGGTAGACGCAATTTTATCGACGACATCCATCCCATCGATCACTTGTCCAAAGACAGTGTAGTTGCCACCATCAAGGGTTGGATTTCCACCATTTTTATAAGCATCGATGATCTTAGCTGGGAAGCGGTCAGTCGGGAGCTTGCTAGAAATATCTTCCTTATTTTGGTTGATATAGAATTGACTACCGTTGGTATTTGGACCAGAATTGGCCATGGCAAGGGCTCCACGAAGGTTGTAAAGGTATGGAGAATACTCATTCTCAAAACCAGTACCTGAATCTTTGGATTTGTCTTTGCCCTTCCAGATGGATTCACCACCAGTACCATCTCCCTTAGGATCACCCGTTTGGATCATAAAGTTGTTGATGACACGGTGGAAAAGTAAGCCATTGTAGTAACCTTCTTTTGCATGGGTCAAGAAGTTCTCAACTGCAAGTGGGGCATATTTAGGGAAGAGCTTCACAGTAATATCCCCTTCAGTTGTCGTGATTTTAACCTCTGCTTCGTCTTCAGCCACGTCAGTTGATAGTTGTGGGAAGACCGCATTTTCATTTGTCATGGCATCGTTAAAATCTTTGCGCAGTTGTTCTAATTTCTTTTGATCTTTTTCACTAGAGCTAGAAGTTGATGTCTGCTCGGTCTTTTCTTTGCTTGAGCTTGAAGAGCTAGCGTCTGTCTTATTGGACGAACAAGCTGTCAAAGCCAAACCAGAAAATAATAGTAGGGCGATTAATTTTTTCATATTCTTCCTTTCCAACATCGTTGTCTTCCTCTATTGTACCTTAATTTTGCGATACTTTCAAATTTAGACGGAAATCTCTATTCACTAGAATCGGTTAAAGATTGACAACGCTTGATAAATCACTAATTAAGAAGGAAGTTGCATATAGATGGATAATTCGGTATGATGGGAGATAACACTAAAAGAGGTATTATCAAATGAGTTATAGAAAATTAAGAAAAAAATATGTCTTACTACTTCGGATTGGAATGATTAGTTTATTTGTAGGCCATTTCTATTTATCTAGCTTGTTTCCGGATCATCCAGACTTTTATTCGAATACACTGCTAGTGGTGCTTGGTCTTCTATTTCTTCTTTATGTTTTGATGAATAAATGGTTTGAAAAAGAAGCTCTTAAGATTCTAAACGCTTCGACTGGAATCGATTTTTGGTATGAATGGTCTCAATCGGGAAATCGTGCTAGATTTAGTATAAGCAAACAATCTGCCCGTCTTGCTAGTGTGGTCTATTGCTACATGATCGGAGATTTCTCATCGGCAATCGATCGAATAGAGTATTTACAAAATCAAAATATTGCTAAGATGGATCGTTCATCCCTCTTAGGAATTTTCATAAAATCTTCCCTTCTTTCAGGAAAAGGCATCAGTAAGGAAGAGATTCAGAAGAAGTTTTCTTACATTTCCTTCAAGGATGAATCTGAAAAAGATGAAGCCCTTCAGAAACAACTGGCTATCTATGACATTCTTGTGGACCAACAACCAAATGATTATTTTGATCATGTGAGCGGTTCACAGGCTTTTCAACGCTTGGAAAATCGTTATTTCAAAGGATTAAATGCCCAGTTAAGGGGAGATTTGGTGCAGGCTACTTCCTTATTTGAAGAAATCGCGCAAGAAGATGAGCGTTTGTATTTTGTCCGGATGGCCAAGCAATGGTTAGCGAGTGAAGATCACTTTTTATCTGCTCTTGTGCCAGATCCAAAGCAGGAGTCTGAGAGACTTGCGACTCTGACAGCTGATCTGCCTTTTCCTGAGACAGAACTTCCTAAAAAGAAGGGGAAAAAGAAATGGAAATGGTTATTGTTGATTTTTCCGATTCTTTTTGTCGGAGCGATCATCATGAACTTGGTGGAGTCCAATCGGCCAATTAATGGGATCTATTATTTGTCGGTTGACAATATGGAGACTAAAACTGCCTCGCTTAATAAAGAATCCTGGATCAAGATTGATGGAGATCATGTGATAGTGAAGGAGAAGGGCGAGGAGAAGACGTATCCTTTTGATCGAGAAAATATCGAGTTGACCGTCGATGGGAAGCAATATGATGGAATTTTACAATCGGGTTCTCTATCGCTTTTTGAGCAGTCTGACTCTTCACATGATATTCGCACTTATGTGAGCAAGAATAGCCCTATGTATGAGGGATACGAAAAAGGAACAGTCAGAGTTGAGAAACATTGAAAAATGACAAACAATGTGATCTAGAAAGTGAATTGAGAAGATTGAGGTGAAAAATCAAAAAATGGATTCAAGAAAATTGAAGAAATCAATCTTTAAGGCCAATTTTTATGAGAGCCGTCGTTTGCGTCATGATGGCTTTATCGATTATATGGTCAGGGACACAAATAGTCGCAAAATCTACACAAAGCCATTTAGTATTGCTAGGAAACTATTTTCATTTTTTGGGATATTGTTTTTGTTTGGACTATCTGCAATAACCGATTCAAATATTGTAGATCCACAGAATGACACGACTGTGAAAACTTGGGGCATCAATTTTTTACCATATTGGTTATTTTTCTTGTGCGGTTTTTTGTGGTATGCCATAAGTAAAGTCAATTGTAGAAAACAATACACTGCAAAAGTTCCATATGTTAGCATTCTAAATGGAAACTTGTATATAATATGGATGATATTGTTTGTTAATTTATTCTTTATTAGTGCTTTTGGGAGAACTTTAACCATTTCTGGTTTACTTGTAATTTATTCTCTAATTGGAATCATTGATGGGATGATTATTCGAAAAAGAATATCTTCTATACGAACTCGATTGTATGAAAAATCAACTGATAATCGTTCTCAATCAAAGCAAATTCAATTAGTTACAGGATTTGCTGGAGGAATTGTTGCAATTTGGATGGTTTTAAAATTCTTTTTTCCACAAATCGGAGAAGTTAGAACCGATATTGTAGGTGTAGTATCAGTGATTGGTATGCTATTTCTAATGAATGTGATATTATTAGGTATGTATTTTATATTACTTTTACCCTATTCATTGTATGGTTATTATCGAAACAAGTATTCAGAAGAATATCGGGAGTTCGAAGGGAAATCACTGGAAGAGTGGTATGGGAAGAAATACCTGAAGAAACACAAGGAGTTATTGGAAAGTAGGAATGAAGAAATCAATCTTTAAAGCTAGTTTTGAGGAGAGTTTAAATTTATTAGATGATGGATCACTACAGTTTGCTAAGAAAGATTATTACGAACATTTAGGAAAAGGTTTAAATAATGGGAGACCAAGTATTGGTTTCAGGATAAAAAGTATTATTTTCACTATTTTATTTGTATTTGGTGGGAATTTTATGCTAGCAGTATTCGCATTTTCTCTAAATGATGCAGATCCTAAAGATTTATCTATACCAATTTTTAAGCCTCAGTTGTTAACACCAGAATTTTTTTTAATAGCCTCGTTTATTTGGTTGATTTTGGTAGTAATTGGAAAAATTTTTCGAAAACCATTTATCCGTCCATACAGATATCGATTTCATATTGTAACTTTTTTAATCTGGTTCTGTATTGAATTTAATTTATTAGGAATAACAGTGGCTTTACCAACTTTGAAACCATTAAGTATTTATTTTATCTATTTTCTACTACTAATTATTGGGCTGTTATTTATTCGTACTGAGAAAAGAAGCTTGAATAATCGTCTTTTTGGCGAAAATAGTGGCGATACTATACTTGATAGAGTAGCACGTAATATTGCTCTATATGGTTCAGGTTTATTGGGCATTGCTGTAATTATTAAAGTAGTTTTATCCTATTCAGGAATAGCAATTTCACAAAATTTAACCCCATTAGGTTTATTACTGACATGGATCGTCTTGAATGTTGTTTTTTTAGCAATGCTTGCTTTTATGGAGTTGCCTTTCTTTTTAGAAGGTTATTACAAATGGAAATATCCTGAAGAATACCGCGAATGGGAAGGCAAGTCATTAGAAGAGTGGTATGGCAAAAAATACCTGAACAAACACAAGGAGTTATTAAAAAATGAGTAAGAATTTTAATGAGATGTCGTTTGATGAATTGAAATGTTACCGTAGAGAAGGTCTATGGAGATCTTTGGGCTTCTTACTGGTCATTATTTTGGTGATTACGGGCATGGTCCTGATGGAAGTGAACCACGTTCCTTTTTCGAACCAGAATCGTTTTCGGGGTATTGGGTTGACAACGGTCATTGCGCTCTTTGGCTACATGAAGCCTCTGATGGCAGCAAATCGCGTGATGCGAGACCATCCGGATTGGGTCAAGAAATCAGGTTTCCGAGCGAAAATTCCCTTGCCAATGGATTGGCATGCCAAAAGGCTTTGTGTTCTTGGAGCGAGTCTCTTGGTGATTGGAGTAGGATTTGTCTCGTCATACAAACCACAAGTTCAGCAGACAAATCTGAAGGATCAACAAGACAACATCCAAGTCAATAATGTAATCAATTTGCCTGATATTGAAATACCTACAAGTGATAGTCAGGACTAGTAAGTGAAAGATTGAATCTAAAAGGGGAATTGGAAAAGATTTATTGGAATGCCTTTATTTTCTGCAATAGTCTATCTACTTTGTATCCTTCTTCCAGCAGTCTTTAAGGGAATAAGACTAGATGGAGATGGGGATGTTGCCTATCAATGGTTAAATTTACCTCTTTTGTTTGTTCTACATTTATTTTATTTGTTCTACATTTTCTATTCGTTTAAATATCGAAAGAAAAAAATGATCTTGAAATATCTCACTTATTGTTATATGTACCTTCTTTTACTATTTATGAAATTAGAGTTTGTATTAATTGGGATTTTTTGCAGAAAACTTCTTGTTTTTTATCAGCTGGATTAACGATAGTTGTTGTGATATATCTCTTTAGAACGGTCCCTAAAAAGATAAAGACTGCGGTTGAAGAAAGAAAACCTATGCTTCCTTGGCTGGCCATTTTACGGAGGAAGAACTGGCGGAGCAGTTCGCAATTCGGGGATATCAGTTGACGGACAAAGGAAATCAAGCTCTGAAAGACTATCAAGCCATCATTGATCGCCACCCAAAAAAAATCTAAAAGTAACAGTGCCCACTCGGTGCTGTTTTTCTGCTTTCTGCTCTAAATTTTCGGAAATGATTTTACTAGAGAACTAGCTTGGAAATGTGATATAATAAAGGTTATGGCAAACAATAATCAATCAAAAAATACACGGTCTACGAGACGGCTGTCCAAAGCAGATTTAGAAAGAAAAAAAGCGATTCATCGCATGATTACAACCATTCTCATCAGTCTGGTTTTAGTCTTTGCGGCCTTGAAATTAGGAGCTGTGGGAGTCTTAGCTTACAATCTGATCCGTCTTTTTGTCGGAAGCTTGGCTTATTTGGCTATTTTAGCGACCTTCTTCTACCTCTACGCTTTTAAATGGCTGGACAAACACGAGGGGATTATCTCAGGCTTTCTCAGCTTTTTTGTAGGGCTGCTCTTGATGTTTCAGGCCTTCTTTGTATCCTCCCTTCAATTAGACAATAATGGGGTCAAGGTCACCTTTTCAAGAATCATGGCAGACCTGCTTCACTTGAGGGTGGAGAGCTTTGCTGGTGGAGGCATGATCGGTGCCCTTCTCTATGCTCCGACTTCCTTCCTCTTTTCAAATATTGGCTCTTATTTTATTGGCCTTCTCTTTATCGGTTTGGGGATCCTCTTGATGAGCCCTTACTCCATCTATGACCTATTTGAAAAAGCTTCAGAAGCCATCCACGCTTCTATGGAAAAACGAAAAGAGGTCCGTGAGCAGAAATTCCTTGAAAAAGAAGCGAGAGCTGCTGAGGAAGCTGCGGCTGCTGAAAGAGAGCAAGAAGAAGCAAGGGCAGACCTTCCAAGTCCTTTGTCAATGGAAGGGCATCCTGTAGATCCTGAAACGGGAGAAGTGTTGGCGGAAGAGTCGTTTACAGAGTCCTTCCCAGAAGCCGAGATTGTCGCACCAGCAACACCAGAGATCTATCTGCCAGATGAAGAATGGCCGGAAGAGCCTGAATCACACGAAGAACTTCCAGTAGCCCAAGAATTTGAAGACGATGGGGAGGAAGTTCAGGTGGATTTTACACCTAAGGAACTCCTTCAGTACAAGCTTCCAACCATTGATCTCTTTGCGCCGGATAAGCCCAAAAATCAATCCAAAGAGAAAAACATCGTTCGCCAGAATATCCGCATTTTGGAAGAAACCTTTGCTAGCTTTAACATCAAGGCGACAGTGGAGCGGGCGGAAATCGGTCCTTCGGTTACCAAGTATGAAGTCAAGCCAGCTGTCGGTGTGCGGGTTAACCGCATCTCCAACCTTGCAGATGATTTGGCCCTAGCCTTGGCAGCTAAGGATGTGCGGATCGAAGCGCCGATTCCAGGGAAATCTCTGGTCGGGATTGAAGTGCCCAATTCAGAGATTGCGACGGTTTCCTTCCGTGAATTGTGGGAGCAGTCGAAGACAGACCCGGCTAAACTCCTTGAGATTCCACTTGGGAAGGCTGTAGATGGTTCAGCTCGGACCTTTGATTTGGCCCGAATGCCTCACCTCTTGGTAGCGGGTTCGACCGGATCTGGTAAGTCGGTTGCGGTCAATGGGATCATTTCGAGTATCTTGATGAAGGCCCGTCCGGACGAAGTCAAATTTATGATGGTTGATCCAAAGATGGTGGAGCTTTCTGTCTACAACGATATTCCTCACCTCTTGATTCCAGTGGTGACCAACCCACGCAAGGCCAGTAGAGCCCTACAAAAAGTCGTCGATGAGATGGAAAATCGCTACGAGCTCTTCTCAAAAGTGGGGGCTCGGAACATTGCTGGCTTTAATGCCAAGGTTGCGGAGTACAATGCCCAGTCTGAGATGAAGCAAGTACCACTTCCATTGATTGTGGTCATTGTCGATGAGTTGGCAGACTTGATGATGGTCGCAAGTAAAGAAGTGGAAGATGCCATTATTCGCCTGGGACAGAAGGCGCGTGCGGCAGGGATCCATATGATCCTTGCGACCCAACGGCCATCGGTTGATGTTATTTCAGGTTTGATCAAGGCCAATGTGCCTTCTCGTGTCGCTTTTGCGGTATCATCCGGAACCGACTCACGGACCATCTTGGATGAAAATGGAGCAGAGAAATTGCTCGGTCGCGGAGACATGCTCTTTAAACCGATTGATGAAAACCACCCGATTCGTCTGCAAGGCTCCTTTATCTCAGATGATGATGTGGAGCGGATTGTCAACTTTGTCAAGGAGCAGGCAGAAGCCGATTATGATGATGCCTTTGATCCAGGCGAAGTATCCGAATCGGACTTTGATGGAGGCATGGGTGGCTCTGACGAAGGCGATCCTCTCTTTGAAGAGGCCAAGGCGCTCGTGGTTGAAACTCAAAAAGCCAGTGCGTCGATGATTCAGCGTCGCTTGTCAGTTGGCTTTAACCGAGCGACTCGCCTCATGGAAGAGTTGGAAGCAGCCGGTGTGATCGGTCCTGCTGAAGGAACCAAACCTCGGAAAGTATTGCAACAATCAGTCTAGGGGGAAGAGGGCACTTGCCCCAATCCCTTTTCTTTTTATAGAAAATAGAAAGTAGGACCAGATGAAGTTAGACATGATTCATCATATTGCCATCATTGGACGGGATCGCGATGCCATGTTGCATTTCTATGTGGACCAGTTGGGCTTTGCGATCGTCAGTGAATATGACCGTCCTGAACGCGGAGATATCTTGATCAATCTCCGTCAGGGGCAATTGACTTTAGAACTTTTTATCAAACCAACGGCTCCAGAACGACCTAAGATCCCCTTGCCAGAGCATGCGGGGCTTCGTCATCTGGCCTTTAAAGTGGAGGATGTGGAGGCGTATCTAGCTAGATTGGATCAGCTAGGTATTGCAAACACAGGCCTTCGCTACGATGACTTTGATGGCAAGAAAATGGCATTTTTCTTCGATCCAGAAGGACTGCCCTTGGAAATACATGAGTGAGGAAAGCAATGAATAAATTAGAAGGACTCAGTCAGGAAGAAGTAGCAAAAAAGATCCAAGAGGGCAAGCAAAATAAGGTCACAATCAAGACAGAAAAAAGCCTAGGACAGATCATTCGAGACAATGTCTTTACCTACTTTAATCTGATTTTCCTGGTTTTGGCAGTCTTGCTTGTAGCTGTGAAGTCTTGGAACAATCTCTTGTTTGTCCCGATTGTCGTGGTCAACTCCTTGGTAGGAATTGTACAAGAAGTCCGCTCTAGACGGATCTTGCGTCAGATGCAATTTCTACACATGAGTGAGGCGGTTGCTATTCGCGAAGGCAAAGAAGTCGCTTTACCTATCGATCAGCTGGTGGAGGGTGATCTAGTTCGCTTTCAAGCTGGGGACCAGATCTATGCGGATGGGGTTTTGCTGGAGGGCGAGCTAAAAGTCGATGAGTCGCAATTGACAGGTGAAGTTGATGAGGTCAAAAAAGGAGCGCAAGATGCGCTCATGTCAGGTAGTTTTGTGATTGCTGGTCAAGGACTGGCACGATTGGAAAAAGTGGGGAATGACTCCTACATCAACCAATTGAGCTTGGAAGCCAAACAGGTCAAGTCTCATGAGGAGTCTGATATGGTTCATGCAGTTAACCGCATCGTAGGGATCATTGGTCTCCTGATCATTCCTCTAGGTTCCCTCCTTTTTCTTAGGAGCTATATCAGCCTAGGTGACAGCCTTAAGCTCAGTGTGACTTCAACAGTCGGAGCCTTGATCGGGATGATTCCAGAAGGTTTGTACCTCTTGATGACCTTGGCACTGGCTCTTGGAGCTGTCAGATTGGCCAAGGAAAAGGTTCTGCTCAATAGTATGAAGGGGATTGAGACCTTATCGCGCGTGGATGTCCTTTGTGTCGATAAGACAGGGACCATTACAGAGCCTGGTATGGAAGTGACAGAGATTCGTCCAGTTAAAGACGCTCAAGACTTGGAAGCTCTAGCTCAGTATGTAGAAGCTAGTATGGATCAAAATGATACCATGGATGCGATCCGAAAATTCCACAAGACATCAGTCAGCCAGCCTTGGAAGGCTCTTGAAATACTGCCCTTTACGTCCAAGAAAAAGTATGGGGCCATTGCCTTTGAATCGGGGATCTATGTATTAGGCGCACCAGAATTTGTTTTACGAGAAAGCTTCTCTGAGCTTGAAAAAGAGATCGCCCCTGCTACGCAGGCAGGCAATCGGGTCTTGGCCTTTGGTAAATATAAGGGGAAACACCTGGGAGAGATGTTAGAGGCTCCTGTAGATTTGGTGGCCTGGATTATTCTCTCCAATCCTTTGAGAAAAAATGCCAAAGAAACCTTTGCCTACTTCAAACAACAAGGGGTGACTGTTAAGGTTATTTCAGGGGACAACCCATCAACGGTTTCAGCTATTGCACAAAAAGCAGGCATTGAAGGAGCAGAATATCTGATTGATGCCAGAACCTTACTGACGGAAGAAGATTTGCACCAAGCGGCGAGCCAGTATACGGTCTTTGGTCGGGTGACCCCAGAGCAAAAGAAAAGCCTTGTAGAAGCCTTGCAGGCAAAAGGACACAAGGTCGCTATGACCGGAGATGGTGTCAACGATATTTTAGCCTTAAAAACAGCGGATTGTAGTATTGCGATGGAATCTGGAAATGATGCGACCAAAAAGATGGCGCAAGTGGTTTTACTGGATTCCGACTTTGGCAAGATGCCGTCTATTGTGGCAGAAGGTCGTCGGGTGGTCAACAACATTCAACGATCAGCCAGTCTCTTTTTGATCAAGAATATCTTTTCTATTTTGTTAGCCATCTCAGTGACACTCTTAGCCTTTACCTATCCCATCATGCCCTCGCAGATGTCCTTGATCAGTGGCTTTACGATTGGGATTCCAGGATTCTTCTTGGCGCTTGAGCCTAACAGTGAGCGCATCAAGGGACGCTTTATCGAAACGGTCTTTAAACATGCCTTGCCTGCAGCCTTGACGGATTTTATACTGATCTTTAGTCTGGTTTTATTCTCTTCAGCATTTGGTATGAAATCGGAAGAGCTCTCGAGTGCAGCCATCTGCTTGATGGCCTTCGTCGGTTTTGCCATCATCTATCAAGAATCTCAGCCTCTCAATCACTACAAGAGACTGGTTCTTCTAGGAAATATCCTGGCTTTTATGGTATCAAGTAGTATCCTAGGAAAATTCTTTAACATGAGCCCCTTGAGGCTTCAAACGCTGCTTATCTGCGCCATCATGGCAGTTCTTGCTCTCGTCTTGATTCAGGTCTTCAAAAAATTAGTGGGCTGGTTTTTTCATCGGAAGAAATAAAAGAAAAGAGCAAAACAGATAAAATAGTTTCGATTGGATGACGATATTTTTACTATTCAGTTAGTTCTAGAAAATAGGCATCCCATTCTTGTGCTTCGGCTTTTGAAAGTAACAATGAAACCGAATGGATAACATTATCATGGAGAGATCTCCCTTGCTTTGGATCTTCCCAAATACTTTGATAGATGGCCTTTAATTCTAGTAAGTATAATTTTTGAAATGCAAAATAGTTAGGGAAATGTTTTTCGAATAGAAGTGTTAGCAGTTGTTTGCTAGCACTTTTTTCTTTTCTACTGATTAAGACAGATACTAAATTTAAAATCGTATCGATTTTGATTCGATCTAGATTGTTCTTAAGTTTGTCCGGTGTATTTTCCAAAATTGTATCCGTAAAGAGAACAATAGCCCCAGTTGTGAAATAGGAGACCACACTTCCCATTAACCCAATGTCAAGATTGGTCCAATAATCTAATGAAAAAAAGTAATCCGTCAGTTCATTTATTGCCTGCTGTGAAACGATTTTGTGCTGTTTTTCTGCAATGATAATCTCTAAAACGAGGGAGAGGATGTGGTAAATGTATTGATGCTTTGAGATCGCTAATTCTTGCAAATCATTTTTTATTTGAAGAAGTGATGGCCAATCCGAGTTTTCCATTGCTTCATCCATTCGTTTTTTCAAGGTTAAAAACTCAGCACTATGGAAATCACTCCAATCAAAGATCTCATTAATCTCCACAATCATGTACCCCAATAATTGAAGCAATATATCATTGGATAGATTGGTTTTCCCGTTTTCAAAATCAGAAATACTCGAAGCAGAACCAGCGATATTCCCGAGTTCTCTTAAGGAGATTTTTCTTTGTTTTCGAATCAATTTAAATTTTTCTCTAATGTCCATTTGTTCGGATTTCCGTAATTTTTTATATACTATTTTTTTATATTATATACTATATCTATAAAAAGGGAAAGGAGAAAAATAAGATGCAAGTCATTCTAAAAAGTTTATCTAAATGGAAATTGATGTTGTATGTTCTATTTGCTGTTTTGTACTCACTTCAAGGGCTTTTGTTATCGTTTATTATTCAGTTTGCAGGTGAAATTAATCCGCGAGATAAGGGAGCCTTACTTGTCTTTGGTATAGGAGGAATTGCTCTATTTGTATTGATCTATGCATGTATGTATATCGATAATCTTCTAGTTCGATCGATCATCAAAGAATTCAACATATTGATCTCGGAGAAAACTTTAACCTACTTTCATCTAAAAAAATTAGAGTATACAGAGGCAGAGTTAAACTCATTTTTAACACAGGATATTCCGATGTTTTGGCAAGAATTTTTGACTCCTATGCTCATTTATCCAGTATTTGGCTTATCCATTCTAGCATCTATAGTCTATCTTATCATGCAGAACTTTTTTATTGGTTGTCTCTTTACAATAGGTGGTTTCTTGATGATTATTCCTCAGTTTGTATTTAACAAACTCCTACAAAAACGTGGGGAAGAGCTAAGTAAGGCAAGAAAGAAAAGTTTATCAAGTATCACCGATTTCAGCAAAGGAATTCAAACCATCCAAAGCAATCAAGCGGGAACTGAATTTTCTCAACATGTTCTAAAAGAAATTAGTGAAACGGAGCATCAACAATATACCTACTATACAACACACAATTTAGTCATGTTTTGGACGGGTCCCTTAAAAGGATTAGGACTGCTTGCTCCCTTGTTAACAGGTTTGTTGCTTCTTCCTTCTACGACCCTGTCTCTGACAACCCTCATCGCCATGATGACGGCTTCTATGAATCTAATCTCCCCTTTGCAACAATTATTAGAAATGACCTCTAATTTGCAAGGATCAATGGTTGTCAAAAAGAAAGTTGTGTCGATTTTGAAAATGCCTGAAGTGGATGAGACGACAACCATTTTAGAACCTTTGGAAGAAAAGCTCAGTATTCAGATCGATGATTTAACAAAGACATTTGGAGATCATTTGATCTTTAGAAATACAAACCTGACGATTGCTGCTTGTCAGAAAGTACTGCTCACGGGTGCCAGTGGCAGTGGTAAAACTTCCCTGTTTCACTTATTATGTGGAGAAGATAAGGAATATAGTGGAAGTATTGAGTTGATAGATAGAAAAGGAAAATCTTGCTATCCTTCTTACGACAGGGTCAATCTCATTCATCAAAAACCTTATCTATTTAAGGGGACTGTAAAAGAAAATTTGACCCTATTTCAGGAGTTTTCAGATGACCAACTTCAAAAAGCTTTAGAATCTGTTCATCTTTGGGACGAATTAGCTGGTGATTTAGGGTATCAAGTAGATCCACAGAATTTATCTGGAGGGCAAATGATGAAACTAGAATTGGCAAGGTGTATTCTCCGACCAAAACCCATTTTATTAGCCGATGAGGTGACAGCAGCATTGGATGAAACAAATGCAAGAGAGATTCGAAAAATATTGGCTCAACAAAAGTGTACCTTGATAGAAATAGCTCATAAATACCAGAAAGAAGATTACGATTCTATTTATCAGATTGTCGATCATAAAATTGTAAAAATGAATCATTAACAATGGTAAAGACTTACTAGTTCATTCAAATCGTCGTAGTTGGTTAAAAAAAGATACCACCTTGAAATGAAGCAAGATGGTATTTTTTTCAGTATTAGATAAACAAACTAGCAGTTAGGATCAGATAGAGCAAGAAGGTAACCAAAAATCCAGCACGCCAGAAATATTTGATAAATTTGGGGTAATAAAAGCTCTTTTTCTTTTTTAAGAAATAAATCGTTAGCCCCATGGCTAAAAGCGAAAGGCTTAAAGCTAGTAGCGGTAAGAGGCTGTGATAAAAGGCGCTGTCCGAGATCAGGTAGTACTCTAGGGCAAATAAAGGAAAGGCTATATCGGTGGATCGCCATCCTCTTTTTTGAAGTTTAAAAAGGTGGACAATGATACCGCTCAGAATCAGCGTTAAAAAAATAAATAATACAGAAGCAACTTTGATTAACATAGCTTCATTCTATCATAAAACGGAAAAAAAGTTTACTATATTTTGATTTTTTCTTGCAAAAAATGAGAAATCGTGTATAATAGAAAGGTATGCACAGAGCATACTTGTGGGAGGTAAAAATCTGTAATTACCGCCAAAACCACAAAGGAGGATTTAAGAAATGGCTAAAAAAGTCGAAAAACTTGTAAAATTGCAAATCCCTGCTGGTAAAGCTACTCCAGCTCCACCGGTTGGTCCAGCGCTTGGTCAAGCAGGTATCAACATCATGGGATTCACTAAAGAGTTTAACGCTCGTACAGCTGATCAAGCTGGTATGATCATCCCAGTTGTCATCACTGTTTATGAAGACAAATCATTCGATTTCGTTACAAAAACACCACCAGCTGCTGTTCTTTTGAAAAAAGCTGCAGGTGTTGAAAAAGGTTCAGGTACACCGAACAAAACGAAAGTTGCAACTGTAACTCGTGCACAAGTACAACAAATCGCTGAAACTAAGATGCCAGATTTGAACGCTGCAAACATTGAGTCTGCAATGCGTATGATCGAAGGTACTGCTCGTTCTATGGGATTCACTGTTACTGACTAATTGTAACAATCCTATTTGCCCGCAATACACTTGATCAAATGACGAGTGACGTGGGAGATGAAAATCGATATGACCACATTACAAGGAGAAAGATAAAATGGCTAAAAAAAGCAAACAACTTCGTGCTGCTCTTGAAAAAATCGACAGCACAAAAGTCTACAGCGTAGAAGAAGCTGTAGCTCTTGCAAAAGAAACTAACTTTGCAAAATTTGACGCAACTGTAGAAGTTGCATACAACTTGAACATCGATGTGAAAAAAGCTGACCAACAAATCCGTGGAGCAATGGTATTGCCAAACGGTACTGGTAAAACAGCTCGCGTTCTTGTATTTGCACGTGGTGCAAAAGCTGAAGAAGCAAAAGCTGCTGGCGCAGACTTCGTAGGTGAAGATGACCTTGTTGCGAAAATCAACGATGGTTGGTTGGACTTCGACGTAGTTATCGCTACACCTGACATGATGGCTCTTGTTGGACGTCTTGGACGTGTCCTTGGACCTCGTAACTTGATGCCAAACCCTAAAACTGGTACAGTAACAATGGATGTTGCGAAAGCAGTTGAAGAGTCTAAAGGTGGTAAAATCACTTACCGTGCGGATAAAGCAGGTATCGTTCAAGCCATCATCGGTAAAGTTTCATTCGATGATACTAAATTGGTTGAAAACTTTAAAGCTTTCAACGATGTTATCCAAAAAGCAAAACCAGCTACAGCTAAAGGTACTTACGTAACTAGCTTGACGTTGACAACAACTCAAGGTCCTGGTATCAAAGTGGATGTTAACTCACTTTAATGAAAATGAAAAGCTGCCTTCGGGTAGCTTTTTTGTTGCCATTTTCTCTTTAGGATGGTTGATAAGATTAGTCGGAGGGAAAAACAAAAATTTTAATAGATAGGACTATATAAAAAACGTAATTTATGGTAAAATAATACAGATCAAAAAAGGAGAGAGAAAATGGTAGAACCTAAGTATAAACGTATCTTAATCAAGCTATCTGGTGAAGCCCTTGCCGGCGAACGTGGTGTCGGAATTGATATCAAAACAGTCCAAAATATGGCGCAAGAAATCAAGGAAGTTCATGAACTTGGAATTGAAATTGCCTTGGTGATCGGAGGCGGAAACCTTTGGCGTGGAGAACCTGCTGCTGAAGCAGGGATGGATCGCGTCCAAGCAGACTACACAGGAATGCTTGGGACTGTCATGAACGCTCTTGTGATGGCGGATTCGCTTCAACAAGTCGGCGTAGATACTCGTGTTCAAACAGCGATTGCCATGCAACAAGTCGCAGAACCTTATATCCGTGGTCGTGCCCTTCGTCACCTTGAAAAAGATCGGATCGTGATCTTTGGCGCAGGGATCGGTTCTCCTTATTTCTCAACAGATACGACCGCAGCTCTTCGTGCAGCTGAGATTGAAGCAGATGCTATTCTTATGGCGAAGAATGGGGTTGATGGTGTTTACAACGCCGATCCGAAGAAGGACAAGACAGCTGTGAAATTTGAGGAATTGACCCACCGTGATGTCATCAATAAAGGTCTTCGCATCATGGACTCAACGGCCTCCACGATCTCCATGGACAACGACATTGACTTGGTTGTCTTTAATATGAATGAACCAGGCAATATCAAACGAGTTGTCTTTGGTGAAAATATCGGTACAACCGTATCAAATAACGTAGAAAAATAATAGAAAATAGAGGAACATTATGGCAAACCCAATCGTAGAAAAAGCAAAAGAAAGAATGACCCAGTCTCACCAAAGTTTGGGACGTGAATTTGGTAGCATCCGTGCTGGACGTGCAAATGCTAGTCTTTTGGACCGTATTTTCGTAGAATACTACGGAGTAGAGACTCCATTGAACCAATTGGCATCTATCACGATTCCAGAAGCGCGTGTCTTGTTGATCACACCATTTGATAAATCATCTTTGAAAGACATCGAGCACAGCATCAATGCTTCTGACCTTGGAATCACTCCAGCCAACGATGGATCTGTTATCCGCTTGGTCATTCCAGCTTTGACAGAAGAAACTCGTCGTGACTTGGCAAAAGAAGTGAAAAAAGTGGGCGAAAGTGCCAAAGTAGCGATCCGTAATATCCGCCGTGATGCGATGGACGAAGCCAAGAAACAAGAAAAAGCAAAAGAAATCACAGAAGATGAATTGAAAGGTCTTGAAAAAGAGATCCAAAAGGTTACGGATGACGCTGTGAAACACGTTGATGAAATGACAGCGCACAAAGAAAAAGAATTGATGGAAGTTTAATCCATCTCAACCACTACAGGAAAGAAAGACTCAGTTGGCACTGCTGGCTGGGTTTTATTTCCATCATTCTTGTGAAGAGGCAAGAGGAAAGAAGGAAACATGAATACGAATCTAGCAAGCTACATCATGGGAATGGTTATTGATGATAATGATCACTTCTATTTTGTTCAAAAAGATGGCCAGACCTACGCGCTGGATAAGACAGAAGGCCCGCATCAAGTCGGAGAAAGTGTTAAGGGTTTTGCCTATGCGGATATGAAGCAAAAGCTCCGGCTCACGACACTTGAAGTCACAGCAACTCAAGAAAGCTTTGGCTGGGGGACGGTCACAGAAGTGCGCAAGGATCTGGGAGTCTTTGTGGATACAGGGCTACCAGATAAGCAGATTGTTGTCTCACTAGATATCCTACCGGAGATCAAAGACTTATGGCCAAAGAAGGGCGATCGTCTCTATATTCGCTTGGAAGTAGACAAGAAAGACCGTATTTGGGGGATCTTGGCCTATCAGGAAGATTTCCAGCGTTTGGCTCGTCCAGCCTACAACAATATGCAAAACCAAAACTGGCCAGCCATTGTCTATCGCTTGAAATTGTCTGGGACCTTTGTTTACCTTCCAGAGAACAATATGCTAGGCTTTATTCACCCGAGTGAGCGCTATGCAGAACCCCGCTTGGGACAAGTCCTAGATGCCCGGGTCATTGGATTTCGTGAGGTAGATCGGACCTTGAATCTGTCTTTGAAGCCACGCTCCTTTGAAATGTTGGAAAACGATGCCCAAATGATTTTGACCTATTTGGAAGCCAATGGAGGCTTTATGACCTTGAATGATAAATCCTCTCCAGAAGAGATCAAGGCAACTTTTGGGATTTCAAAAGGCCAGTTCAAAAAGGCTTTGGGTGGGCTGATGAAGGCCAAAAAAATCAAGCAAGACCAATTTGGAACAGAGATCATCTAAGAGGAGGCTTATGAGAAAATCATTTTATACTTGGCTGATGACAGAGCGCAATCCCAAAAGCAATGCGCCTAAGGCCATTTTAGCGGATTTGGCTTTTCATGAGTCTGCTTTTCCCAAACATACAGATGACTTCGATGAGGTCAGTCGCTATCTGGAAGAGCATGCTAGTTTTTCCTTTAATCTTAGTGATTTTGATGCGATTTGGGAAGAATACCAAGCCCATTAGAAAAGGACAGGTCGAGGATGGTTTTTTCTCGGCCTCTTTGCTATAATAGAAAAAAACACAGGTAGAGAGGTTCTTTTTTTGCAAGAACATTCAGTTGAAATTACATTAACGCATCCAGACGATCTCTTTCATTTGTTTGGATCCAACGAACGCCATCTCCGTTTGATGGAGCAAGAATTTGGGGTGACTATTCACGCCCGGACAGAAATCGTCCAAATCATTGGGGAAGAAGAAACCTGCGAGCAGGTTCGTCAGGTCATTCAGGCTCTCTTGGTCCTCGTCAACCGTGGCATGACCATTGGAACGCCAGATGTGGTGACCGCTATTACCATGGTGAGAAATGGGGAATTGGATAAGTTCATCGCTCTCTATGAAGAAGAGATTATCAAGGATAGTTTCGGCAAGCCCATTCGGGTTAAAACACTTGGCCAAAAGATCTATGTCGATAGTGTCAAAAATCATGATGTGACCTTTGGAATCGGACCAGCGGGGACAGGGAAAACCTTCCTAGCTGTGACCTTAGCCGTGACCGCCCTCAAGCGTGGTCAGGTCAAGCGCATTATTTTGACTCGTCCAGCCGTTGAAGCCGGAGAAAGCCTTGGTTTCCTTCCAGGAGATCTCAAAGAAAAAGTTGACCCTTATCTCCGTCCAGTCTATGATGCTCTTTACCAAATCCTGGGGAAGGACCAAACCACTCGGATGATGGAGCGCGAGATTATCGAGATAGCGCCTTTGGCCTATATGCGGGGGCGGACCTTGGACGATGCCTTTGTTATTCTCGATGAAGCGCAAAATACTACCATCATGCAGATGAAGATGTTTCTGACCCGTCTTGGTTTTAACTCCAAGATGATTGTCAATGGAGACACCAGCCAGATCGACCTTCCGCGAAATGTTAAATCCGGTTTGATTGATGCTCAGGAGAAATTGAAGAACATTTCTCAAATTGACTTTGTGCATTTCTCTGCCAAGGATGTCGTGCGCCATCCAGTCGTCGCAGAAATTATTCGGGCCTACGAGCCAATCCCAAATCCAGTGCTCAAAGAAAAACTGGATGTGGAAGAAGAAACGGAATAAAAGAAACTGGGACAGAAATCGGTCATTCGTTAGAATTCGAGTTCGTCGTCCCACCTCCGCACAGTTGTGTAGGGCTGTAAAAGCTGATGAAATCAGCCTAGTAGAGCCCACTCAACCACTGCGCCTTGCTCGACAATCCAAAGAAAATTGAGAGGCCAGGACTTTTGTCCCAGCCTCTTTTAATGTTTGAAATTAAACCAATTCATCAATTGGTGTGAGATTTCTCTCTTGACTCAATGACCTTTTTACTCCTTATTCGATTGTTTTAATTGATTTTATTGTATAGAAAAGTTGGTTAAAAAGCAGGAAAAATTTGAGCTTGCATTCCTTTAGGTTATTTGCTAAACTAATCCCTAAAGAAGGAGTGTCAAATGGAAAATTTATATGTGAAGTTAGCGGCTTATCGTGAAATGGAGACAGAGCGTTTGCACTTGCGTCCGGTCACTCTTGAAGATGCACCGGCTATGTTTGAGTACGCTTCTGATGAAGCTGTTACGCGCTACACTTTTCCAACCAATCAAAGTCTAGAAGAGACGCGTAATAATATTGCCCTCTTTTACCTAGCCAGCCCACTTGGAAGATGGGGGATCGAGCTCAAAGAAAATGGAAAATTTATTGGGACGATTGATTTACTGGATTTGGATCTTTGTCTGAAAAAGGGGAGTATCGGCTATGTTCTGAATAAAGACTATTGGAACCAAGGTCTTGCGACAGAGGCTACCAAGGCAGTCATTGCCCTAGCTTTTGAACAGTTAGGGATGAACAAGCTCATTGCCGTTCATGACAAGGACAACCCAGCTTCTGGCCGGGTGATGGCCAAAGCAGGGATGCAATTTTCCCATGAAGAAGCTTATGCGATGCTAGACCCGCATGAAGAGGGGCGAATGGTGACGAGAGTCCATTATGTCCTTACTAAGGAAGAATATTTGGCAGAAAAATGAGTCAAGATATTGACAAAAGGCCTATCTCCATGATATAGTAGATAGGTACTGCTGGTTTAGCTCAGTCGGTAGAGCGCATCCATGGTAAGGATGAGGTCGCCGGTTCAATCCCGGCAACTAGCATAGTAGAAGAGAGAAGCTTAGAGAGATCTAAGCTTCTTTTTCTTGTCTTTAAATGTTCAAAAAACTTAATGGCTACTTTAAACGTCTTTATAGGCTATCGAATTAAGGGTTAGTTAATAGGTTTTAAATTTGCTATATCAGAACCAATTCCCATACCGTATTTATCAAATTTTTTGGAAACAGTACAATGATACAATTCCTATTTTAATTTACACTAAGTTAGTCTTGAAAATATTATAACTTTTATTTTAAGGAATGAAAGTCATATGGATATTAAACTTATTAAGATCAGTTATTTATTGGACAAAGAAATCTATATTATCAGATTGAAGAAAAGGTCTTCTTAAAAACTTTCCTTAGGTGAGTACGGACGTCAGCGAACTTCTACGAAGTTCCAAAACTCCCGAGTGCTAGAAACAATAGTGTTTCTAGCACTTTTCTCACGGCGGAAAGTTTCAGT
>OATR01000161.1_pt1 | contig 19404 bp, 21 predicted proteins | sample 1476031 | NCBI WGS metagenome assembly OATR01 (sample SAMEA2579982, study PRJEB22360) | human gut metagenome | biome: human gut; feature: human-associated habitat; material: faeces | place: Denmark | collected 2008/2010
TCAACTGTGCGGAGGTGGGACGACGAAATCGAATTCTAACGAATGACCGATTTCTGTCCCACTCTCCTATTCCCACCCCGCAAGGCCGATTAGGTACTCTTTGAAGCTAAAGAGCGAAAAAGAAACCAATCAGCTACTGCATAAATCATTTAACTCTATAGATATTCCGAGAACTGAGACTATTATCTCTTCTCTTCATTATCTATTATCCAATACTATCAACAGAAAGGATAGAAGCAAACCGTTCTCTGTGTACGTTATTGAACAGTTTGTTCAAATTGTCCATATGAAAGTTCCAGATCGTCGCATCACCAAGACTCGAAATGCTATCTATAAAGCTTTTTTACAATTACTCAACCAAAAAGACTACGAAGCCATCACCGTTCAGGAGATTATTGACCTGGCTGATGTGGGACGCTCGACCTTTTACAGCCATTATGAGAGCAAGGAGTTACTACTGGATGAGCTCTGTCAACAGCTCTTTCACCATTTGTTTGAGCGTGCTCAGCACCTCTCTCCACAAGACTACCTGGCCCATATCTTTCAGCATTTCAAGAAAAATCAAGACCATGTAACCAGTCTTTTGCTTTCAAAAAACGATTATTTTATCCGGCAACTGCGAAAAGAACTGGAACATGACGTCTATCCCATGGTAGCAGACGAACTGATTCAAGCACACCCCAACATTCCTCACTCCTATCTCAAGCACCTGGTCGTCAGCCACTTCATTGAAACTCTCAGCTGGTGGTTAAAAAAAGGGAAGTCTTACACCGAACAAGAAGTCATCCAGTTTTATTTGGAGATACTGAAAGTTGGTTCAAACTAGAAAGAAGTTTTTTTAATGACCCTCACTCAATTTTATTTTCTCTTTCCAGCCTTATTCATGCTTCACGAACTTGAGGAAATCATATGGATGCCATCCTTTGTCAAAAAACTATCAGCACAGTTTCCAGATATTCGATTCCTTTCTTATTACACTCCTTTTACTTTCAATGCCATTGTCTTGGAGCAGTTTCTGATCCTGCTTCTATCACTTTTTCTTAGCTATCAGTTTAGCAACTATACTATTTACGCAACCATTGTAATTGCTTATATCTATCATGTATTCGGACATCTTATTCAGACAATTGTTATTCGAAAATATGTGCCGGGATTGCTAACTGGCATTTTTACGAGTTTATTTTCTCTATTCTATCTCAAAAATAACGTACCAATAAATCTTTATTGCTACTCTTTTATCACTTTAACCCTTATCATTGTTAATCTTGTGCTTTCATTCATGGTTCTTCATAAGAAGACTCTCAAACTAAGGTAAGTTAAGGTCTTAAGTTCTGAACACTATCACATTACATTTACTTTAATTATCCTAGAAAGAAAACAAATATGCCACTTTATCCCATCTTTAGCATCATCACAGTCTTCTTAGCCCTTGTTTTTGCTCTTTTTCATTTATTAGTCAGCCTTTCCGAATTAAAAAAGGGCAAGAAGACCCTTGGAATCTACCTACTTTTTCTAGGAAGTAGTCTTGCGACCTTATCTCTCATCCTCTACTGCTTTTTGCCGACTGTCGCACTATTCATTTGACTGATTGGCTGTGGGGTGATTTACTACGGAGCCTATTGGAATGGCAAGCACAAAGAAAACTTCAATCCAGCCCACCTTGTCATTCGATTGGGAATCGCTCTGGTAATCACTATTTTATTAGCCCTCATATAAGAAAAGCTCAAGTTGTATCAATGAAAACTTGAGCTTTTTCTTATTCTATTCATCATCCAAAATTGCTATGCCTTTTACGGATTATCAAATACAAAAAAACAAACGCCAAAAATGACGTTTGTCTTCAATCTGAATCAACTTTTAAAAGTTGTTTTTTCATTCTATATTTAGAAAATTGCTACTTCCACAAGCCTCCTAAGATTTGCTTTTCTAACAATTCTAAATCCTCTTCTCTCATTTCGCCATTGTCACCAACGATATACAGTTGAGAAAAGTAAGCTAACAAAGGACCTACACAGATGCGAACCATTTGAGGAATCGTTAATTCAGGATTAACACGTGGATCTGCCAACAATTCCTTGTGGAGCATCAGAAGTTTATCCTGGATAGTATTCCAGATAAAAATCTGTTCATGTCTCAATTTCTTATTAGAGAACAATTCGTGAAAAATAATTTTCATCAAGGCACGATTTTTTTTGAGATAGGTCATTCGATTATGGACGAGATAATGAACTTTTTCTTCTGTCTTTTCAAAAGTCAACAGTTCTTCAAAAAAACTTCCGAAAAGCCCTGGGACAACAGGGTGTAAAATAGCTGTTAACAAATCGACTTTCGTTTTAAAATACTTAAATAAGGTAGCTTGACTGAGTCCAGCATGCTCAGCTATGTGAAGGGTAGAGGTGCCATCATAGCCCTTGGTCGAAATGAGATCCACTGCCGACCGCATAATTTTTTTCTTCCCTTGAGGATAATCAGCTTCCTCTAAGTAATCTTCAAACGATTCAAAAATAGTCTTATCCATTGAACAGTCATCCCTTTTAGTATTTTTTGTGTTTTTCTTTAAACTTTACGGTAACGGCGTAAGCCTACAATATTGAGGATTGTCAAAATGACAAGGAAAATCAGTAGAACACCGATATTTGGCAAAACGTCTCCAAGGCCACGTCCGTAAAGAATAATCTGACTCATTGCATCACCAGAATAGGTCAAAGGCAAAAATCTACCGACCATCTGAGCCCAATCTCCCATCGATGATAATGGAATAATTCCTGAGAAAAAGAGCTGTGGCATGATCACAAGAGGAATAAACTGCATCATTTGGAATTCTGATTTGGCCAAGGTAGACAAGAGAATTCCGAAGGCCAATGCTACAAGAGCCAGTACTACATTAACTATTATAACATGAAATAAATTTCCGACAACTTCTACATCTAATAACCAAATGGCAGCTAGGACTACGACTGCTGTTTGAATAATCGCAATGAGACCGTAAGACAACATGTAACCATATACGATTTCCGAACGTTTGACTGGAGTTGCTAATAAACGCTCTAGCGTACCACTGGTGCGTTCTTTCAACAATGCCATGCCTGAAATCAAAAAAACAAAAAAGAAAACGACAAAGCCTATCAAAACTGGAATCATACTTGTAAAAAAGCTTGTATTTTCATCACCATACTGGTAGAATTCCTTGATTTCCGGTGTTTTTGCCTCCAAATTCAATTGTGGAAGAGCTTGTTTGACGCGAGCCATTAATTGATTACTTCCTTCGCTGGCGATACTGGTCCGCAATACTTGTCGAGTCATGGATGTTTTAGAAGCATCTGTATTTGCATAATCGACCTGATATTCACCGTTTTTATAAGAAACCACCGCATCTACTTTTTCATCAGCTAAGTCTTTCTTTGCTTGATTGAGATCGTTGTAAGTCTGTACACTAACATGGTCCAGATCATCCATTTTCGTCACCAAACTAGTTGGAAGATCTTGTGTTGCTAGTTTAATATTCACGGCTGTACTAGCCGAAAACATGAGATTCATCAACCACATGATAAAGACTGGTGCTACAAACATCATGGCAAGAGTTCGTTTATCACGAAGCAATTCTTTCAACACTTTTTTCGCAATAGCTAAGGTTCTCATCTTACTCTCCTTCCGCCTTCAAAAAGACTTCTTCAATACTTGAAACACCATAACCTTCTTTGAGATTTTTTGGTGTATCAAAGGCAATGATTTTTCCACCTAACAAGAGGCCAACCTTATCCGTAAGCTCTGCTTCATCCATAACATGAGTGGTGACTAGGATTCCTACCCCCTTGTCTCTGAGCGCCATCAACTCTTTCCAGATTTTCTTTCGAAGTGAAGGGTCGATTCCAACAGTTGGTTCGTCCAAAATCAAGAGTTGCGGATTTCCTAAAAGCGCAATGGCTAGGGACAAGCGTCGTTTCATCCCTCCGGAATAACCAGCTACTGCCTTGTTTAAATGCTCTGTCAAATCGACTACTTGAGCTACATGGGCAATTTTATCCTTTAAGACTTTTTTTGATAGGCCTTTTAGCTGACCGAAAAATTCCAAATTTTCTTCTCCTGACAAGGCTTCATAAAGAGCATCTGATTGAGCCATATAGCCAATATCTCCCAGAATATGACGATTGGGCATGGTATGGTCTAAAACTAAAGCGATACCGCTATCCGCCTTTTCCATTCCTAACATGGTTTTAATCATAGTTGATTTACCAGCACCCGATGGACCGATTAGACCAATGATTTTCCCAGGCTGTAAATCAAAACCAACGTGATCTAAGACCATTTGACGGCCAAAAGATTTTTCTAAATCTTGTAAATGTAGCAATGTTTTCATTTGCATCCTCCTAGGTGAGTATTCACTCACTTTTGATTATGAGACTATTATAGTGAGTACTCACTCACTTGTCAAATAAAAAGTAAAATTTTCATAACAAAAAAATCTTCGAATACAAATCGAAGATTTTTAAGAATTCATAAGGAAATCTGCTTCTACTTTAGAAGAGCTTCTCGAATCAAAAATTCACGCGCTATTTCTTCAGCCGATTTTCCTTCCACACCAATTTGGTAGTTGAGTTGACTCATTTGGTTTTCTGTAATGTTACCAGTTAATTTATTGAGAAAAGCTTCCAATTTTGGATATTTTTCGAGTAATTCAGCTTTAGTAAGCGGTTCCCCTTGATAAGGAGGGAAAAGATGTTGATCATCTTCTAAAATTTGAAGTTGGTAACGCTCAATTTCAGGATCTGTCGAATAGACTTCCATAATCTAAATACCTCCAGACTTGATCGCACCATAGCGGAGAGCTGGCTCCATCGTTGCCACATTGAGATTATCAACTTTCTTTCCAGTGCTTCCTCTAACTGAGATTCTGCACTTGCAAACAGGGGAGAACTACTCCTTGAATGTTTTTTCTTGCTGGGAATGAATCAAACCTGCATTTTTCAATAAAGCGATTTCCTTACAAATATAACAAGCGTAGGTCCCAGCACTAGTTGCCAGAGCTGAAAACTTAGGTTCCTTCCTCTCACTAATCATCGTTAGGATAGGCAAGAAAACTGAAAAATTTTATTTCCATATTGGTTCCTTTTTGTAACATGTATCAGATGCAAGAACATGTATCTCAAAAATAAATAAAGCAAGCCTGTGTACTGACACCAAAAAGTTAGACAATTAATTTACCCAAAGGATTTAGTTCTGTATTGCACAGGACTGAGTCCTTTTACAGTTTATCTCCTTTTTTCTCCCCATCTTTCTATTTCTTAAAAGTAAGGACTGTTTTTCCACGTGAGCGACCATTAGCGACCTTTTCTAATGCGCTATTTACTTCTTCAAATGGATAGACTGTATCGATAGATGGTTTGATTTCTAATATACTCAATAAGTCAGCTACCTCTTGTAATTGAGCGCCATTGCTTTCTACAAAGATGAAATGGTAGTGAACGCCGTATTTGTCCGCCATCTTATCAAATTTACGACCAGCTAAGCCAAGTAGCAATTGTTTCCATTTTGGTAATTTCATGCGTTTGGCAAAGGCACCGTTTGGTACAGCACGAAGAGAAACAAGATGACCCCCTTTTTTCATGATAGACATTTGCTTTTCAGTTTCAGCACCACCGAGAGTATCAAGGACGTAGTCGACCTCACTGACAGTTTTTGTATAATCCTCTGTTTTGTAATCGATAAAGCGGTCTGCTCCTAGTTGCACCACACGCTCAGCACTATCTCCAGCTCCATTGGTGATGACTTTCAAGCCTTTCGCTTTGGCAATTGGAATGGCCATTCCACCGACACCTCCTGTACCACCAGAGATAAAGATCGTCTTGCCAGCTTGAGCCTCCATGAGTTCTAGGGCTTGCATAATGGTCAAGGCAGTCAAAGGTACAGCAGCAGCTTCCTCGTCTGATAGATAGTCTGGTACCTTAGCTAGAGCCTGGCTATCGACAGCCACATATTCTGCAAAGGCACCAATATGGTCTAGTGGTAGACGTCCAAAGACACGATCTCCTACTTGAAAGTTACTAACGTTGTTCCCGATGCTTTCAACGATTCCAACGACTTCATTACCAGCAATTTGTGGTAGCTTGTACGGGACAATTATTTCAACCTCTCCACGTGAAATCATGTTATCGAGAGGATTAACCCCAGCTGCAGACACCTTTATCAAAACTTGATTTTCGTTCATAGTTGGTCTAGGCACTTCTGTGATATTCAGTACGATATTGTTTTTATTATATTTTGTATGTTCTGCGACTTTCATGGGATTTCTCTTTTCTATTATTTTATATTTGTTGAACTTGTATCTAGTACAGATATATCATATTTCTAGTAAAATTTCTAGTAAAAACTGACTTGTTTAGCTTCTTGTTTTAGACTATCAATATCATCTTCTAAAGCTTGATTTGACAGCTCTCTCTATCTGAAATTCTGAATGAACGAAAAGGAATGGAACTGTTTCTTAAATGTCTTTCTTCACTGGGTAATTAAGATAAATGGTATAAAGAACCGAATCCTTTCCTATTTATCAAGCCATCAATACCATGAGTATTGGGATCACCACCATGGTAGCAAGGGTCGTCTCTGTCACCATGACCGCTGCGTAATCACTATCGGCTCCGTAGAGTCTGGCAACGACCGGGGCATTGGTCATCACAGGCATGGCGGACTGAATGATAAAGACTTGCTTCATCAAGCTTGGAAGAGGTGCCCAGTAAACAATGGTCGCCATCAAGAGTGGGGCAACCACGAAGCGTCCTAACAGAATTAAGAATTGGTCTTTTTTCAGAGTCAGCTGCTTTAGTCCTGCATTGGACACTGATAAACCAATAAATATCATGGATAAAGGAGTTGTCAAATTACCCAGATACTGTAAATCACTGGCTAAAAAGGTAGGGAGCTTGATATGAAGAATCACTAAGACCAGCCCTAAGAGAAAGCCCATGAGAGGAGGAGAAAAGACTTTTTTCAGACTCGTTTTGAGATCAAACTGAGCTTCTCCCTCGCCATCCCGCTGGATCAGGTAGGTCCCCAAGGTCCAGAAAAAGGTCGTATTACACATGTAATAGATCAAAACATAGGGAATACTGGCATCTCCGAAAAGGGCCTGGTTGATGGGAAGACCCACAAAAATCGTATTGGAGTTAAAAAACATGGAAATAAAGAGGCCCCGGTGGTCTTGTCTCACTGCAAAGATACTAGCTACTGCTGTCGCGATGCCAAGTAAAATGACCATAGACAGGGCAGGAAAACGCAGTTCTGGTAACATTTTTAGGAGGGCAGCCGCTGTAAAACGCTGTGTAATGGTGTAGAGCATATAGCAGGGCAAAGCGATTTGAGTGACTAATTTTGCGATCAAGCCACGTGACTTGTCATCAAACCAGCCTTTTTCACCAATAACAAAGCCCACTAAAATCATCCCCAGAATGACCAGGATCCCTGATATACTCCTCAAAAAGATCTCCATGTTTTCTCCTTTTACTTCTTTGAAATGAGCGTTTTTCTACAAGGTCTCAAAATCTACTCTAGTATATCACAAAAAGAGGTGGAGCAACATGCCCACCTCTTGATTTTATTGATGGTTACTAGTAGCCTTTCTTGGCCGCCTTGGTCCATTGGTACCAACCAACTAGACTGTTGATCAAGTAAATAAAGTATTTCCCTTGAATTTGTAGGCTTGCTCCCCACCACAAGTAGATAGAGAAAACATTAGTAGCAGCCCAAAAAATCCATTGTTCACGGTAAACAGCTGTCATCAAGAGCTGACCGACACCATTTGTCGCATCGGTAATAGAATCACGGATCGGACGATTGGCGCCAACGGATTGGTAAATGAAACCAAAGGTTAACCACCAAAGCACACTAATTGATAAGTACTTGATCCATCCCACCGTATCCAATTTACGGGCAACAAATTCCTGCTGTTCTTTTTTGAACTGGGCTTGATAGATCCAAACCAAGAGACCAATTGGCTGCATGATGGTGAAATAGAGAGTTGTCAAAACCTCACCGTAGAAGCCTTTTTGAAGGGCAAGCACAAGATAAATGACAGAATCGATCAAACCAAAGAGATAGTTACTGGCAAATCAAATCGAGTTGTCTGAGGAAGCACCTGATGATCATGAAACGTTATTAAACACAAAAGTCACCCATGTGAGTTCTTGCCAGAAGCTGAAGTTAATCCTTCAACCTGGAAAACCCGCAGAGGTGACTTTTTCTATACATTTCGATTTTTCTGGCAATAATCATCAACCGATAAATATGTCTGTGAATCACCCAGCGAATCCGCTATGTCCATAATCCGCGGTGGTAGTAATCCCACTCGCTGGACAAGTTCGTGATCGCTGAACAATTCCCGTGGACTGCCGGCGAAGCCAAACTTCCCGTGTTCCATAACATACACCGACTCAAACTCGGCGGCGACCCAATCCATGTCATGGGTGATGGTCACAACTTGGTGGCCCGAATCAGCCAACTGATGGAAAATTGCGGTCAACTTGCGCCGGCTTTCCCAATCAAGCGACATCATCGGCTCATCAAATAAATAAATCGCTGGATCCACTGCCAAAACTGTGGCAACGCTCAACAGCTTGCGTTCCGACAATGACAGGTCATATGGACTTTCAGCTGTTTTATCATCCAAGCCAACTCTTTTTAGAGCCGCTATAGCCCGCCTCGTAATCGTGTCGTGGTCATCCATGACCTGCGCGACACTCCACTCCACCTCTCGTTGAACGGTCGGGTTGAAAAGCTGATCGTCAGGATTCTGAAAAGTAATCCCAACCTTCAGTAACTTTTCGACTGGTTTAAGATCATTAAAATTTTCTCCATCGATCTTAATCACACCGGTTTGTGGTGTCAGCAAGCCCGTCAACAATTTGAAGAGCGTTGATTTGCCGGCACCATTTTGGCCGACAATCGCCACCATCGGATCGGCGAAGTGTTTGTCTTCAACATCCAAGCTAAAGGACCGTTCCGGATAAGTGAACGTCAGGTGTTTCAGTTCAATTGTGGACATAACGAACCTCCTTCAGTTCAGCGTCATTCACCGGATACCGGCCATCAGCCAAGTGCCAATCCATTTTTTGAGCAAGTTGCTGGATTGTCGGGGCTGGAATCTGCCAGTCAGCTGCCAAATGATTAAACACCTCACACGGCCTGCCCTGGGCTACCATTTGACCCTCGTGCAGCACCCACACAACGTCGGCAACTTCGCACAAATCGTCAATTTCACTGGTGACAATGAAGACAGTCGTCTCTTTGACTTGGGCCAGCCATTGGAAAAATTGCCGGCGGCCAAGGGGATCCATCTGACTGGTCGGATCATCCATAATCAAAACAGCCGGATTAGCCACAATCGCCGTGGCAATTGCCAACCGCTGGATCTGACCACCGGAAAGGCTCTCGGGACGCAAATTCAGCTGTTCAATCAGCCCCATTTGCGTGGCAACTTCTTCAACCCGTTTTTGAATCAGTCCTTCAGCCATTCCCTGATTAATCAAGTCAAAGGCGATTTCATCGGCAACCGTGTCTGCCAACCCGCTTAGTTGGCCAGCTGGATTTTGCAGTACAACTCCATTCATGGCATTATAAACGGGCCAATTGTCGGACACTCGCTGGCCAAACATGTGCCAGTTGCCCTCAATCTCAGCAGACACAATTTTGGGAATGACCCCTGCCAGCACACGGCACAAAGTCGATTTGCCGGAGTGGCTATTCCCGATAATCCCAACCACCTGGCCGCTATGAACCTCCGCGTTAATCTGACGCAGTTGTGGTTGCTCAGTACCCGGATAACGGGTGGTCAAATTTTCAATTACAATCCGTTTATCTTCGTCCATATCTTCCACCCAATCAATAAAATTGCCAATCCAGTCAGACCAATGTGCAGCATCCGCGACAGGCGATACACGCGCTGGGAGGTTCTGACAGTCCTGTTGAGATTATCAAAACCTCTCAGTTGGAGAGAAATCGACCGCGTCATCGATTGATCCAAGGTCTTAATCACCAATGGAATTAGAACCGGCAGGACTGACTTTAATTTCTGAATCAACGTTTTTTGCGGATTGGTTCCGCGAACTTTTTGTGCTTGCTGGATTTTCCGCATATTGCGCATCATTTCCGGCAAAATATAACACACCGACATTAGAACGTAGACGGTTTTATAAGACAATCCGGACAGTTCCAAATAGGCCGCGTTTTCTGAAATACTTGTGGTCACCATAAAAAAGCCACTGGTCAAAATAATCACCAATACTCGACAACCCAGAGTGATGGCGTAAATCAGGCCTTCTTTGTAGAACGACACCCCAAGCACAGAAAACAGCACAGTTTGATTCCGACTGTAAAATAACCCTTGGATGATCAGCATGGTGCAAATCATAAACAGGCTGAATCCCAGCGCCTTAAAGATGGTAGAACTCAATTTGGAAAATAACAATAGCAGTGTTGCGACAAGAATTAATCCGGCCTGAAGAAATAAATTCATACTGGCAAAGCTCAACAACGTCATGTCCAAGATGAACAAGAGCTTAGTAATCGGATCGATCACCTGGTACCACTCGAACTTGACCCGTGGCGCTCCAGAAATCAATGTTTGATCAGTCATCATTTATCACCGCTAAAGAAGTGCACCAGACGCTTCGGCAGCTGACGATAGATGAAGAATGCCAGGTAGGCCACGCAGACTTTATCCAAAATATCCAAGACAAACTCATCGGTAAATGAGGCCAGCCACCTTGGTACATGATTGGCTAACATTACCACAAACAATGAGTCACCCCAAACGACACCGGTCTGACCCTTCCAAAAGATGAGGTTGAGTGGCGTTGAAATGGCAGCTGAAACGATGGCAATAATAATCGCAGAAACAAATACTCGTCGCGCTGACGAGAACCACCCATTGGCGTGCAAAACTCCAACAGCAATCCCAATTCCGATGCTGGTAATCGCATACACGGTTGAAATTGGCGATAAGGTCAGCCCATAGACCACGTTGTTGATGAAACCACTGATGGCACCGGCAACCGGCCCAGCCAACATGCTGGCAAGAAAGGTTCCCAAAGACCCCAGCCAAACGGGCAACTTTAACCCCTCCGCCAAAGCTTTGGCAACATAGTTAATCCCCACGGCAGCGGGAATCAAAGTCATGGTGGCAGCACTTAACTTAAATTTCCACATACTGGTACGGTGAATAGGTTCTGTTTTCATAATCTTCTCCTTTTGTTTTTAAAGAGCCGTGTCTGTTTAGACTTTCGGACGCAACGCTCTATAGATTTTTATGCTTGAACTGTCATCATTTTAGCAGAATCACCTTAGTCGACATCGGATCTTCTCCTTAAAAACACTTGTTCAACAGTTCACAATTAATCATACTCTCTTTCCCTAAAATGTCAAGGTTTTTCTGAATTTTTTTAAAAATGTTCGGAAAATGAATTTCAACTACTCCCCTAACCCTGATAGGAAGGGTTGTAACTCCCATCATCCGATCATTTAAGGCTAGAAGAACAAAAACGAGGCTGGGACAAAAGTCCTTGCCTCTTAATTGTTTTTGGATTGTCAAGCAAGACGCAGTGGTTGAGTGGGCTCTACTACGCTGATTTCTCATCAGCTTTTACAGCCCTACTCAACTGTGCGGAGGTGGGACGACGAAATCGAATTCTAACGAATTACCGATTTCTGTCCCACTCTCGCTTCATTTTATGCTAACTTATTTTTTCTTTTTCTTCAAAATATAAGCAGCGATACTTGCCAAGACAAAGGCTAAGACAAGACTAATGATAGAGATAGTCGTGCCCGTATTTGGTAAGAATCCTAAGATTTTGCCTGGTTTCTTCAGCTCTGGTTGGCTTGGTTTTTTTTCATACAACTTCCTCCTTCAGACTACCTTTCCGTCCTTATTTTTGGTATACTCGATACAAGTACAAAAAATGGCTTGGTTACTCAAACACAAACTTACAAAACCTCCATACAAATTCCATCAAAAACGGAGTGGCTCTAAAAGGGGTGCTCCCCCAATTTTCAAAGAAAGGACTCATAATGAAACTGATTTTTTTACATGGACTAGGGCAGGATGTCCTCTCTTGGCAAGGCGTTCAATTCGCTCTATCGCCTATGCACTCTAAAACCTTTGATATATTCTCTCATCCAACTGAAAGCTACCAGGAGGTCAAAGAAAGGCTAATGGAGCGCCTCCAGCAGGAGAGCGAACCTTTTATTTTGGTCGGTCTCTCTCTCGGTGGCGTTCTCGCCCTTGATCTTTCTAGACAAGACTTTCTGCAGCTCAAGGGTTTGGTCCTTGCAGGGACACAATACAAACTCAACACCAACCCCCTCTATCGGCTACAAATCCTCCTTTTTCGTCTCCTTCCCAAGCATTTCTTTGAAAAACAGGATGCCGATAAGCGCCAGATGCTCCAAATCCTAACGGAACTAAAGGGACTGAATCTAACTGCTGTTGCTAAGTCTTGTCCTCTTCCTACCCTAGTTGTTTGCGGAAGTAGAGACTGGGCCAATCGGACCCCTTCTAAGAAGTTGGCCAAGCTCCTACCTAGGGGCCGCTATCAAGAAATCGCAGACGGAGGTCATCTACTCAATACAGAGAAACCCTATGAACTCGCGCAAGCCATCAAGGAGTTTGTAGCTGGGTTTTAAAATGAAGAGGCTAACTTAAAAAACAGTTGCTCTTAATATAGATAAAGTCATTTATAAAACTTTCCTTAGGTGAGTACGGATGTCAGCGAACTTCAAAGAAGTTCCATGACTAATTATTGAGCCTAAGGTCTCAATAATTCCGAGTGCTAGAAACAATCATGTTTCTAGCACTTTTCTCACAGCGGAAAGTTTTAGTATATTTTGTATTGAATATCAACATTAGAAATTCTTTTGATTTCTTTGCAGAATTACCTATTCAATTTTTTTAATTTTTAAGAATTCTATTCCGCGATTTTTTAGAAATATTTGAGAATTGCTTGATAGTTATTTGAAAAGCAAGCTGTATACTAAGAGTGTAAAGAAAACAACTAGTCATTTGGACGAAGGAGAAAAATATGGAAAAAGTATTAGAAATTTCCCATTTGAGTAAAAAATTTGGTCAACAATACGCCTTAAATGATGTGAATCTGAGCATTCGCAAAGGCGACGTCTACGGCCTGATCGGTAAGAACGGAGCTGGGAAAACCACCCTCATCAAAGTCATAACCCAGTTGATTCAAGAAACGGACGGAAGCGTCTCTCTCTTTGCCTCTACAAATCGCTCCCAGTGGACGCAAGCCCTGAAACGTGTCGGATCCGTCATTGAGAGTCCTGTGGCTCACAAGCATATGACCGCCTACCAAAACTTAGTCTACTATTGCAAGGCACGCCATATTCCGAATCCCGACCAGGTCATCAAAGAAACCTTGAACTATGTGGGCCTGAATAATACTGGTAAGAAGAAATTCCGTGATTTTTCACTGGGGATGAAACAACGGTTGGGAATTGCCATCGCGCTCATTGCCAAGCCCGACTTCCTCATTTTGGACGAACCCATCAATGGTCTTGATCCGGTCGGAATCAAGGAGTTCCGTCAGATGATCAAGCGCCTCAATGATGAACTCGGTATGACCATCCTCATTTCCAGTCACATCCTCTCTGAACTCTATCTGGTTGCCAATCGTTTTGGCATTGTCGACCAAGGACGCCTAATCAAAGAAATTAGCAAGGCTGAATTCGAAGAGCAAGGTGAAGACTACATCATCCTCAAGACCAGCCAGCTAGCCCTTGCAAGTCAACTGATTCAAGATCAACTCCATCACCGTATCAAGGTCATCGATAAGGATGGAGAAATCCATATCTTCGGACAGACTCACGATATTAAAGTCATTGTCAAAGCTCTCGTTCAAGCAGATATTGATGTGGACGAAATCTACTATGCCCGCCAAGATCTGGAAAAATTCTTTACGGACTTGGTAGACTAGTCAAAGCACCGTCTTGTATTACTTATCCCACACATTTCATTTAGGAGATTTATCATGTTGCATACCATTCAAGCAGATTTTTATAGACTTTTTCGCTCCAAAGGTTTTTGGATTACAGAAGCCATTCTCATTTTCAATATCCTGTCTGGAGTCATCTTTGGAGCTAGCGGACACGTCGTTGTCATTACGGAATCCAAATTACCCCAAGCGACAGAAGTTTGGACGGGCTTTAAAGCCTTGACCAACTACTCCGCCAGCATCAGTGTGACCATTCTCTTTACCATTATTGTCATCACTTTGGTCCTGGGAACAGATTTAACACAAAACTTATACAAGAACAGTCTGGCCTATGGCGTTTCTCGTGCCAGCTACTACTTTGCCAAAAGTGCCGTTGTTCTGACCATTGCCCTCTTTCAATTCCTCGTTTCTTATGGTCTCGTCTTCTTGATCGCGACCCTCTACAATGGACTTGGTACCATGCCTGAACACTTCTTCGCTCATTTTGGATTGACCCTTCTGATTCAGTTACTCTCCACCTTGGCTTGGGTCAGCATTATTTCCTTCCTCCTTTATGCCAGCCAATCCATCACCTTGGCCTTCGTTGGCTACTTCGTTGGAAATATCTTCTTAAGCCTTCCTGCGCTCTTCTTTAAAGATATTGATCTTCTCCACTATCTAAACTTGGAATTCCAATATTCCATGGTCCAAAGTACGACAGCAACAACCAACACCCTCTCGATTGCCCTTGGCTTCATCCTTGTTTTCGGCTTCCTGGGACTGGCTACTTTCAAACACAAAGATTTATAACAATAAGGCTCGACGATTGGTCAAGCCTTTTTTCTTAGTGTAATGGTTAAGATAAACCAGTCTGCCTCTGTCGCCAGTTGCAAGTCTCCCCCTAAGATCTCTACAAAATTTTGAATGATGTAGAGACCCAAGCCAGAAGACTCTTCTGTGTCCGATAGATTTTCGGAGTAGAATCGGCTAGCCAGTTGGTCTAAGTGCTGAATCGGTTGTTGCACAATATTACGTAGCTCGACCTGAATCTTCTCCTCATCAGAAGTCAGGATCAACCGTGCCTGCTCCTTCCCATGCTTGAGAACATTGCTGAGCATATTTTGCAAGAGGCGCTCCCAAAGCTCAGGATCGGTAGCATAATGGAGATGTTCTTCTAACTCTACCTCTAAGGCAATCCCCGCCTCAGACAAGCTATCATAATACCGGAACAACTGCTGGGTTAGGACTTGGCTGAGATTGACGTCTGAAAGCCGAGGCTGGATGGCTCCCTCCATCAAGCGTCTATATTCCAAGAGAGACTCCAAGCGTTTTGAGACGACTTGAAGATTGGAAGCAATTTTCTTCAGCTTTTCCTCTTCTTGCGTCCCCCCCTTGATAATTTGCTGGGTATAGCCCGATGCAATGGTCAAAGGCGTCCGAATATCGTGAGCAATATTACTGATGGCCATATCCAAGGTTTTCTTCTCTTGAAAGGCAATCCGATTGGTCCGCTCGATTTGGTCAAAGAGATCACTGACCTGCTTGGTCAAGGCGACCAATTCTTTTTTTGAGACCTGAGAGGTTAACCGTACCCCACTCCCATTTTGGAGCTTCTTTTGGATTTGCTCCTGCAAATCTTTGAGAGCAGAGAGTAGGCGAAGGTAACCCAGTCCCAAGAGAAGGACAAGGACGACTAGAACTAGAACCAATCCCCACATTACTTGTCTCCTTTCAAGCGAACTCCCAAGCCCCAGACGGTTTCAATATAGTCCTCATTAGGATCGAGCCGAGCAATTTTCTTTCGGAGGTTGCTCAACTGGGCGTTGAGCGTATTATCTCCAGGCAGATAGACTTCTTCCCAGACCGCTTCATACAACTCTTCTTTGGTAAAAATCTTCTTTGGATGCGCCAGTAAGGTCTCAAAAATTTGAAATTCTTTTTTGCCCAAGCGAAGCGTTTTTGCTCCAGACTCCAGTTCAAAGCTTTCTGGATTCAGGACCAGATTTTTAAAGGTCTGCTTTTTCGACGCTTGAGGTTCCTGTGCTGGAGAGACGTGATTTCGCAACTGCACCGTCACCCGAGCTGCCACTTCGTCCAGATTAAAGGGCTTGACGATATAATCATTAGCACCTGCAAGGAGATACTGGCTAATGAGGTGTTTGTCTCCAAGAGCGGTCATCATGATGATCGGCACTTGACTCTGCAAACGGATCTCCTCCAGGACCTGATCGCCATTTTTCCCAGGAAGCATGATATCGAGAAGAACCAAATCAATGGCTTCTTGCTGGAAGAGCCGTAGCCCTTCTGTACCTGAAAAAGCCTGAAGGACCTCATGGTCTTCACTTAAGAGACTATACAAAATTTCTTGGATATCACTATTATCCTCAATTAATAAAATCCGTGCCACTTGCCTCACTCCTTTTTCCTTTGAACTCCGAATCATTTCTATTCCTCTAGCCTATCAAATAAAGGGAGCTTCGTCAATGAAAATCTGATAAAATCCTATAGTACCCCTGCAAATCTGCATGTTAGGTCATCACAAGATGAGCTTGACTATCCTTTCTTTCAAAAGGTATAATAGGACCAATGACACAATAGGGAGACCAGTTTATGAAAAATAATGCTAAAACTAAAATCAGCCTTGTATCCATCCTCGTCATCCTGGGCGTTGCTGCAAGAATGATGCGAGTCATCCACCGCCAGCAAATCAGGGAGCAAAACAGACAAACCATGCAAACGACTAAAAAGGTTGCAGAGTTTCAGAAAACACTAGACGAGGAAGAAACGAAGAAACGCAACAAAACCTTCAACAAGATTTATAATGAATCCCTTGTTCAGAATAAGTTTGAGAATTGGCAAAAAGTCGATGAACTTCATGGTTTGGGACAAAGAACTGGGCAATTTTATATCTATAACTTTGAAAAAAAAGAAGAGATCCTCTTAGAGAATACTGATCAAGCATTTGTTCTACCTATTCGAGACAAGAGTGATAACGTCACATTTCAGGCTATCTTTGCCCACAAGGACGGTCAGTGGCAAATCATGAAACCAGACGGAAGTTCGCAGTTGCAACTAGGAGAAGCTAGCATTTCCTCTGAATCTAAGTTTGTCATCGAGAACAATGTCTTAGATTATGACCAGTAAATCAGTAAGGAATTGGCTTAGCTACATACAAAAAGCTTAGGACCCCAACTTGTGGTTGGAATTCTAAGCTTTTTAGTTTATAGGAGAGAGTCGGCCAGCAAGTAACGAAAACTTTTATTCAACAGAAGCTCCATTGGTCGCAATGACTTCTTTGTACCAATAGAAGGATTTCTTGCGCGAACGGGCTAGGGTTCCTTTCCCTTCATTGTCCCGATCGACATAGATGAAGCCGTAGCGCTTCTTCATTTCTCCAGTCCCGGCAGAGACCAGGTCAATACAGCCCCAAGTCGTATAGCCCCAGAGGACAACACCATCTTCGTTAATGGCATCTCGCATGGCCTTGACATGGGCAGCCAGGTAGTCAATCCGGTAATCATCCTCGATCTCCCCGGCTTCATTAGGCGTATCGACTGCTCCAAGCCCATTTTCCACGATAAACATGGGCTTTTGATACCGATCCCAGATGGTATTGAGCGTAATGCGAAGCCTAAGAGGGTCAATCTGCCAACCCCATTCCGAGCTTTCTAGGTAGGGGTTCTTCAGAGAGGCAAAGATATTGCCCGCTGTTTTCTCTTTTTCAGCTGGATCGCCTGAAGCGACCCGACTAGCATAGTAGGAGAAGGAAATAAAGTCCACCGTATGCTCTTTCAACAACTGCAGGTCCTGCTCGGTCATCTCAACCGTGATTCCCTGACGCTCCCACTCTTTCTTAGCATAGTTAGGGTATTCCCCACGCGCCTGCACATCGATGAAGAAATAGTTCTTACGGTCTTCTTCTAGACCAGCCCAGACATCTCGCGGAGCACAGGTATGGGGATAGTTTGGCCCTGCTGCCAGCATACAGCCAACCTTGTTGTTCGGATCAATCTCATGGGCCAGCTTAGTGGCAATGGCTGAAGCGACCAACTCATGGTGAGCCGCCTGGTATTTGACTTGCTCCTCATTCTCTCCTTCTTCAAAGCAGAGACCCGCTCCCATAAAAGGTGCATGAAGGATCATATTGATTTCATTAAAGGTCAGCCAGTAGTTTACCAAGCCCTTGTAGCGAGTGAAGAGGGTTCGGCAGAGACGTTCGTAGTATTCTAACATCTTACGACTACGCCAGCCACCATACTCCGTGATCAAATGCATAGGACAGTCAAAGTGGGTAATGGTCACCAAGGGTTCAATGCCATACTTGTGACATTCCTTAAAGAGGTCCTCATAGAACTGGAGACCTGCTTCATTTGGCTCAAGCTCATCCCCCTTCGGGAAGATCCGAGACCAGGCAATGGACAAGCGATAAGTTTTAAAGCCCATTTCCCCAAAGAGAGCAATGTCTTCCTTGTAGCGATGGTACATATCAATCCCTTCTTTAGCCGGATAAAAATAGCCCTCTTCAAAGTCGAACATCTTTTTCTTCCCTGTAATAATCGGGAAACGATCTGGACCAATTGGAACCACATCCACATTGGCCAAGCCACGGCCATCTTCATTATAAGCTCCTTCACATTGGTTGGCAGCTGTCGCTCCACCCCAAAGGAAACCATCTGGAAATTGAAGTTTGTCGGTCATTTCTCTACCTCACTTGATTTGATAGGTCTATTATATCCCTCTTTAACCCGAAAGTCTTACAAGATCCTAGGAAAAACTGATACTATTCTAAGAAAACTCCTATACATGCGCAACACAAAAAGACCGGATGGCTCCGATCTTTCCATAGTTCATATTCTCATATTCTGTTTTAAGAATCATTATGGTTAACTTCAAATGACTAGCGTCCTATTTCATACGATAAAAATCAATGACTAGACCAGCAGGGCCACTTACTAACAGGGATTCTGTTCCCCAATCGGTCACAACTGGCCCATGTAAAATCTCAATCCCTAATTCTTTCAAACGCTTTTGATTCTGTTCCAAATCTTCAACTTCAATGTGTAGGATGATTCCTGACTGAAAATTTTCCAGAGGTATCAAATGGCTTTGTGAGAACATAAGACAGTGACTGCCAATCGTGAACTGAGCAAAACCATCATCAACATAGTCTGCCTTCTTATCCAAGATATGCTCCAATTCAGCACAGACTTGGGGAACATTTGAAACGATAATATCTAATTGGTTTAAATTCATTTACTATCCTCCAGAAAAAGACAGGATAACTCCGGTCTTTTTAAGTTCCACGAGAGAAATTATTTGATTGCGCGCGATTGCAACCCTTCTTCTTCCAAGAAAAGGCGGAATGGTACAAGCTCTTCAGCTTCGTATTTTTCCTTGAAGGCTTTGATGGCTTCTTCTGAGTGTTGTTTTGGAT